>Ga0192264_1147_pt1 | contig 15837 bp, 10 predicted proteins | sample Koala_Koa23_J3_FD_131267 | JGI IMG/M metagenome (GOLD analysis project Ga0192264, IMG submission 131267) | Enriched cells from koala feces incubated with labeled cellulose particles, San Francisco Zoo, California, United States - Koala_Koa2-3_J3 ... | reverse complement strand
GGAATGGAAATCTTTAGTAAAAGTAACTAAAACAACAGATAATATAAAATGGAAGGGTAATAATAATACTTATCGTTATATAGACTTAACATCTGTTAGTCGTGAGAACAATTCAATCATTGAAACTTCTGAAATCAATTTTAATAATGCCCCAAGTAATGCACGGAAGATCGTATTAAAAGATGATGTCATTTTTGCTACTACCCGTCCTACTCAACAGCGACTATGTTTAATTAATGATGAATATTCTGGTGAAATTGCTAGTGCTGGTTACTGTGTTTTAAGGTGTAAAACCGAACAGATTCTACCGAAATGGATTTATTTTCATTTAACTTCTACAGACTTTAAAAATTATGTCGAAAAAAATCAAAGTGGTTCTGTTTATCCTGTCATTTCTGATGCAAAAGTTAAAGAATATAAAATCCCTATACCCTCTTTAGAAGAACAAAAACGTATTATTACAATACTCGATAAATTTGATACCCTTACAACTTCCATCAGCGAAGGACTGCCCCGGGAGATAGAGCTCCGCAAGAAGCAGTATGCCTACTACCGGGAGCAGCTGCTGGACTTTCCGGGGAAAAAGGAAATAAATAAGTAAAAACAAATATATCATGACACAATATAAACCCATTGCAGAATTAAACCACTATATTGTTTTGGATAAATATACCAGTTATTCAGAAAGGAACAAACCCTCCGCCGTCTACCAGACAGAAAGGGACCTGGAACGGGAATTTATCCAGGATCTTATCAGCCAGGGTTATGAAAACCCCTCCCTCCTTACCACTCCCGGGGAGCTGCTTTTAAACGTAAGAAAACAGCTTCAGGCACTGAATGGGGTGGAGTTTACCGATAGCGAATGGGTACGCTATGTAGAAGAATACCTGGATAAACCCGGGGAGGGACTTATTGAAAGAACAAGAAAAATACACGACAACCATATCTATGATTTTACCTTTGACGACGGACATATTCAAAACATTTACCTGGTGGATAAGGAATGTATTTCCCGGAACAAAGTACAGGTAATTTCCCAGTTTGAACAAAAAGGAGTGCAAACCAACCGCTACGATGTAACCATTCTGGTCAATGGCCTTCCTCTGGTCGAGGTGGAACTAAAAAAACGCGGAGTGGCTATCCGTGAGGCTTTCAACCAGATCCACCGCTACACCAAAGAGAGCTTTAACAGCGAACATTCACTTTTTAGGTATCTGCAAATTTTTGTCATCTCCAACGGCACCGATAGCCGTTATTTTGCCAATACGACAAAACGGGATAAAAACAGTTATGATTTTACGATAAATTGGGCAAAATCCGATAATACGCCCATTAAAGATCTGAAGGATTTTACAGCCACCTTTTTTCAGAAAAACACACTGCTAAGCATACTGCTTACCTATTCGGTTTTTGATGTGACTAATACGTTGCTTATCATGCGACCCTATCAGATTGCGGCAGCCGAAAGACTTTTGTGGAGAATCAAAAATTCCTACGAACTAAAAAAGTGGTCCACCCCTGAAGGGGGCGGATATATCTGGCATACCACAGGATCGGGTAAGACCCTGACCAGCTTCAAGGCGGCCCGGCTGGCCACACAGTTTGATTTTATTAAAAAAGTATTTTTCGTGGTGGATCGAAAAGACCTGGATGTACAAACGATGAAGGAATACCAGCGTTTTTCGCCCGATAGTGTAAACGGATCGAATAGCACAGCGGGGTTAAAACGAAATATTGAAAAGGATGATAACAAAATCATTGTTACTACCCTTCAGAAGCTGGACCTTCTAATGAAAAGTGAAAACGATCTTCCTATTTACCGGGAACAGGTCGTGTTTATTTTTGACGAAGCCCACCGCTCCCAGTTTGGTGAAGCCCAAAGGAATCTAAAAAAGAGGTTTAAAAAATATTATCAGTTCGGTTTTACCGGAACACCTATATTTGACGATAATGCCGTAGGAGCGGAAACAACAGACAGTGTGTTTGGCAGCCAGCTGCACTCCTATACCATTACGGATGCCATCCGGGATGAGAAGGTATTGAAATTTAAAGTGGATTACAACGATGTCCGTCCCCGATTTAAGGAAATTGAAACCGAGCGGGACGAGAAAAAGTTAAGTGCGGCGGAAAACAAAAAGGCTCTACTGCATCCCTGCCGTATTGAGGAGATTTCCAGATATATTTTACAGAATTTTAGAATAAAAACCCACAGAAATCAGGGAAACGATAGAGGGTTTAATGCTATGTTTGCAGTAAGCAGCGTAGACGCCGCAAAATGTTATTATGAGGCGTTAAACCGGCTGCAGAAGGGAAATGATAAACCCCTTAAAATCGCAACCATCTTCTCTTTTGCCCCCAATGAAGAACAAAACGCCATAGGAGAAATAGCCGATGAGACCTTTGAGCCTTCCGCTATGGATATTAGCCACAAGGAATTTTTAACTAAGGCTCTCCGGGATTATAACGCCATGTTTAAAACCAGTTATAGCATCAACGGCGAGGGATTTCAGGATTATTATAAAAATCTGGCCACCCGGGTAAAAGGAATGGATAACGACGGGAAAAAACTTCCGCCAGAACAAAAGGTTGACCTTTTGATTGTCGTTGGTATGTTCACAACTGGCTTTGATGCCCCTACGCTCAATACGCTCTTTGTCGATAAAAACCTGCGCTACCATGGATTATTGCAGACTTTTTCACGTACCAACCGGATTTATGATGCCACCAAAACCTTCGGAAATATCGTTACGTTCAGAAATCTGGAAGAGGCCACAATCAAAGCCCTTACGCTCTTTGGAAATAAAAATACCAGAAACATAATCCTTGAAAGGAGCTACGAGGAATATCTGAAAGGTTTTACAGATGTTGATACAGAGGAGACCCGGAAAGGGTATATACAGATAACAAAAGAGTTGAATGAAAAATTCCCGGATCCAAAGGAAATTGTTGCAGAGAGTAGCAAAAGAGAGTTTGTAAAACTTTTCGGAGAATACCTGCATATAGAAAATATCCTACGAAATTACGATGAATTCACCCATTTGAAAGCTTTTCAGATGGTAGATAAAAACGATTTTAAGGCCGTTAACCTCTTTAAGGAAAAACATTTTGTAACCGATAAGGATATAGATAATATGCGGCAGATAGAGGTCCTGCCTGAGCGCATCCTTCAGGATTATCGCTCGGTTTATAACGATATCCGGGATTGGTTTTTAAGTAGAAAAAAAGGAGGAGAGGCGGAGAACCCCACTATAAGCGGCTGGGATGATGTTGTTTTTGAAATAGAACTACTTAAATCCCAGGAAATAACCCTGGAATATATCCTGGAGCTGATTTTTGAACACAACAGCAAACACAAAGACAAAACCATTTGGATAGAAGAGATCCGTAAGGTGATCCGCACCAGTGTGGGCAGCAGAGCAAAAGAGGGCCTGATCATAGGTTTTATAAATGAGACGGTTCTGGACACTCTTCAGAATAAAACGGATATTCTCAGCTCGTTTTTCTCCTATGCAAGAGAGAAACAAAAAACAGAAGCCGCGGAATTAATTGCCTCTGAGAATTTAAACGAAGAGGCGGCAAGACATTACATGACTGTTTCCCTGAAGCGTGAATTTGCCAGTGAAAACGGAATGGAGTTAAATGCTCTGCTTCCCCCAATGAGCCCCTTAAATCCCCGGTACCTGACAAAAAAAGAGATAGTTTTTGAAAAACTATCTTCATTTGTGGAGAAGTTTAAAGGAATAGGAGTAGTATCTGATAATTAGATATATGCATAATAACTAAATAAAACCAAGATTTTACAAAAAAAGATGATCGTGTATTATTACCCCTAAAACTTTTTTTAGATAACAAATAGCTTTTTACCTATGGCTTATTTGATTTTATTCTGGTTCAAAAAGAATTGTTACATCCGGGGCGTCTGGAACACCGGAAGAATCCCCGGGAAGCACGTTGCTAAACAAGGGGCCGTAAAGATTGGTCCGGTAATTGCGCCGAAGGGGTACATCCGTAATAAAACTTATCATATTGGGAGTATTATAATCATTGACGTCATTTAGCATATAAAACCCGATGCGTACCGAGCTTTCTTCGGTTGATGCAGGCAGGTAATACATTGCCAGATACTTGATATCGGCGCCTTCAACCGTCACGGGAAACGGTTCTGTTATTTCTGTAAAACCCACGGCATATATTATTTTCGCTTCGCCGCTGACTTCTTCGGTATACAAATTTAAATTACTGTATAAGTATTGAAAGTATGAACAGTATGACCGCATTGAAAGTTCTTCGCTATAATCCGTAGCCCCGATATTTAGCTGGGCAAACGGGCGCGTCAGGATTACTGTCTTATTAATTACCCCTCCCGTAGCTTCGCTGGGGTCTACGTATAAATTCTTTTCTGCGGCATAGAAAGCGTCCCGGTCTTCCTGGGCATTTTCAAACCAATACTGCCCGTAATTCATAGTAATCGTCTGGGTGTTTTCATCGAATGTGTAGTAGCCCGTATCCGGGGCGTCCGCCCAAAAGAGAATGTCATAGTTCTGTCCTTTTTCCAGACGAATATCCACGGTAGCAACCCTATCGGTGAAGGTTACCTCGTCTTCGCTTTTTAGAAGGCAGTTCCGGTCACCCGCCTTATAAACGGCATAAGTCAGGGTAGTGGCGGTAAGGCCGTCTGAAAAGGCACGTGTTTGCATAACCGGCTGTTCCAAGGTAAAGGAGACAAGCATGGTTTCATCAGCCGATACACTCTCTGACTGAATAGTGTTGTTTAACACTTCATCGTTGTCGTTTGAACAGGATGTGACAACAATCATCAGCAGTATCGTTCTCAGCAGAACCGTTTTAACTAAGGGTATTTCATTTATGAATAGTTTGAAATATAATTATATGCCTCCAATATAATAATTAAAATTAATTTAAGTGTCTATTTAAGAATAAAATTAAGGATAGAATCAGTTTTTTACCGCAGAAGGATGAAAGGCCCCTTTGTAAAAACCTTAAAGCGCCCCGTAAGGAACTTTGAAATCTTCGGACTGATATCAGCCACTACCCAAAATATAAAACATCCGTTCAAAGGGCCGGGAAAACCAGGTTTGTCTATTATCGGGTAGGTTATAAATCATTTTTTTGGGTCTTATCTGAGATCCGCCCCCGCTCCGCTCTTATCTCCCTTTTTCTCTTAAAAACCAATAAACCGTCTTGGCCGCCTGAAAAAACAAATTATAAAATATAAAGGAGGGGGCTGAAGATAAAGATAAACAGAAGGGGTGTTTTTATGGGGAAAAGGTAAAAAATTCCTTTCTTTGCAGCAATTAGTAAGACAAGAAGAAGAACAGATAAAAAGATGAAGTTTTTAGAACAGATACAAAAGCACACCCCCGTGGAATGGAAGAGGCTGGGGGAAATCGGAGAGTTTATACGAGGAAATTTGTTACAGAAAAAAGATTTCACCGAAACAGGAGTTGGTTGTATTCACTATGGTCAAATACATACATACTATAACACATATACAGATAAAACAAAATCATTTATATCTGAAGAATTTGCGAAGAAGGTACGTAAAGCTAAACATGGGAATTTGATTATAGCAACCACAAGTGAAAATGATAAAGATGTATGTAAAGCAGTAGCATGGTTAGGAAAAAAAGAAATCGCAATAGGTGGTGATGCTTGTTTTTATAATCATAGTTTAAACCCAAAATATGTTGCTTATTTTTTTCAAACAGAACAATTTCAAACACAAAAAAGACCTTTTATAACAGGTGTAAAAGTTAGACGTGTAAATGCAAAGAATTTAGAAAAAATTAAAATTCCCATTCCACCCCTTAGGGTCCAACAGGAAATCGTCTTTCTACCGGGGCGGAGCCGAACAGAAGATCCGTAAATATCTGGTGGACCAGAACTTTGTAGAGACGGTAATTTCCCTGGCTCCCAACCTTTTCTTTGGAACGGGTATTGCCGTGAATATTTTGATTCTGTCCAAGCATAAAGAGAAAAACACAACCCAGTTTATCGATGCCAGCGGGGAGGAATTCTTTAAGAAAGTAGCAAAAAACAACATACTGGAAGAGGAACATATCGAACAGATTATTGAAATCTTTGATAAAAAAGAGGATGTTGATTATGTGGCCAAAACGGTAGAGAACAAAAAAATTGCCGAAAACGACTACAACCTTTCGGTTAGCTCTTATGTAGAAGCTAAAGATACCCGTGAAAAGGTGGATATCACTGAGTTGAATAAGGAGATTGCAAAAACAGTGGAGAAGATAAATACACTTCGTGCCGATATTGATGCGATAATAAAGGAGATTGAAGGATGAGATATATGGAGAAATTATTGGAAGGAGTAAAGGTGGAGTGGGAACCAATAAGTAAAATTCTAATTCGGACGAAAGGCACAAAAATTACTGCGGAACAGATGAAAAAAATGCACAATATTCAAGCACCTTTGAAAATTTTTGCAGGAGGCAAAACCGTGGCATTTGTTAATTTTGAGGATATACCTGAAAAGGATATAAACAGAGAACCTTCTATTATTGTTAAATCTCGTGGTATTATTGAATTTGAATATTATGATAAGCCTTTTTCTCATAAAAATGAGATGTGGTCATATCATTCTAAAAATGAGTATCTCGACATAAAATTTATTTATTATTTCCTAAAAATAAATGAACCTTATTTTCAGAATATTGGTAACAGGATGCAAATGCCACAGATTTCAACCCCTGATACTGAAAAGTTCAAAATTCCTATTCCCTGCCCGGACAATCCAAAAAAATCACTTAAAATCCAACAGGAAATCGTGCGCATCCTGGATACTTTTACCCGCCTTATAGCCGAACTGACCGCCGAACTGACCGCCCGCAAGAAGCAGTATGCCTACTACCGGGAGCAGCTGCTGACTTTCAAAGAGGGGGAAGTGAAATGGAAAAGGCTGGGGGAAATATTTGACCTTAAAAATGGGTATACCCCTTCTAAATCAAATCAAGGGTATTGGAAAGATGGTACTATTCCATGGTTTAGAATGGAAGATATTAGAAAAAATGGTAGAGTTCTTAATAAATCAATACAATATGTAAATTCTTGTGCCGTTAAGGGTGGTAAGTTGTTTTCTGCTAATTCGATCATTGTCTCTACTACTGCTACAATCGGTGAACATGCATTAATTACTGTTCCATTCTTGTCTAATGATCGATTCACAAATCTTAGCTTGAAAAGTGAATATACTAATAAGTTTTTAATAAAGTTTCTTTTCTATTATGGCTTTGTTTTAGATGAATGGTGTAAAAACAATACTACAGTTGGTAATTTTGCAGGGGTGGATATGAATGGATTTAAGAAATTTCTTATTCCCATTCCCCCTCTTGAAATCCAACAGGAAATCGTGCGCATCCTCGATAAATTTGATACCCTTACAACTTCCATCAGCGAAGGACTGCCCCGGGAGATAGAGCTCCGAAAGAAGCAGTATGCCTACTACCGGGAGCAGCTGCTGACTTTCCGGGGGAAAAAGGAAATGAATAAGTAAAAAAACATTACTGTCTGTTTTTTCCGTCGCCTTTCGTTTTAATCTCTTTTTACCCGCTCTAATCCCTTTTATTGGTTTAAGGCATTTTTAGCCCGTTTTAAGACATTTTTGACCCTTCGCCGGATTGTTATGCATTAAACTGAAAAAAACGCCTTAAATTGCCCTGAAAACACCTTAAAGTTCTCTTTTGTGAAGTTTGCCAAGGAAAAATCGATGGCTATACAGAAAAAAGGAGAGAGAAAAAGAAGCATTGGTAAAACGATAACAGTGGAAGAACCAAAAGAAAGAAAGATTAACTGTGAGGATTAACCTCTCTGTATAAAAATCGAATAAAAAAGAGACCATTAACGTTTTTTTATTTACCTTTTTTTAACTATCTCTTTTGATTTTTCTTAAGTTATGATAAAAATAGCTAATAAATATAAAAACCTACAATAAAGAACGCGATCAATACCGCGTTTTTCTGTTGAAAAGAATAATATTTTTTAACTTTTTACCCAAGAAACAAGTAGTGTTTTATATATTTTTAAAGGTTATGGCTTCTTTTTTCACATTAATCATAATGGAAATTATAAAGGGGGGGTGATTTTACTTCGTTTTTAACTTCAAAAATTTGTAATGTTACTATTTTGGTTGTATTTTTGTCTTTGTCGTCGGGTATCGCTGTGAAGTGCCGCCGTTGTTTATAATTCCAAAATACAAAAAAAAGGAAATCTTGTTGTAATTTCCTTTTTTTTGTTTTATCTTTACTGTTGGAATTATAAACAAACAAAATGAAAAAAATTAAATTTTTTACAGGACCATCCGCGTCCTGTAATCAAGGTAATTACCTTGATTCGCTACCAATGTCCTGGGATGATATTACCCAGGAAGTTACTATTCCGAAAGCAACTGACCGGATTTTTTTAAAACTGTCTTCCTGTTTCTATCGTTATACTACTTATTTTACCATTTCACACACCCGGGAGGTCAACTGTTCCTCTATTGTATTGCCTCTATCCAAGCCTATTACCGCTTTCAGAACATACCGGTTAATATTTAATCACCCCCGTTTTCTCTTTGGTTTATCTTCACCTGCCCGGAGAAGTTATTGTGTCAATTGGATCCGCGCAATATTTAAGCCTGTCGCGTTTTGCAACATGGCGGAAGGATACCGGCACAAAAACAATAAAGGAAAGCTATTTGATGGTTCTGGAATTTTAAAGTTTCAGGGGGATGAGAGCAGCGATAGAATATAAAAGTCTTCAGCAATTAGCGGTAGCAGAAGAAAAAAAAGAAAGCCTTGCGGGGGGAGAGGTAATTTTTTCAGTTGCTTTTGGCAGCGGCCGAAGGGATTCTGATTTAAAATGTAAGCCGGTTGCCTGGAACGATATCCTGGCTATGATTAGTGATAGGAAAAAGGGTGGAAAAATCCAGATTATACCAAAAAAATTTGAGGAATTTGAGGCGCTTCCGAAAATACAGAAAGACCGGTTAAAAAACGTACCCTGGTGGATTGTTGGGGTTAAGGGGACGCATCGGAGCCGGAAAGAGATTACGGAACGCACAGCCATCATGCTGGATATTGACCACCTGGGTAACGAGGGTATGATAAGGATATGGAAGCGGCTGAAGTGGAACAACCTCCAATATGCGGCCTATACCAGTGCCAGCCATGCGCCCGATAGGAACGCGCCGCGTTGGCGGATTATTTTGCCACTTTCCGAGCCGGTCCGGAAGGCGGAAGAGTATGCCGCCCTGTATATTTATTTAACGGATTTACTGGAAGCGGGCGGGGGTATGGATACCGCCTGTCAGGACTGGAGCCGGCTGATGTACCTGCCTTCGTATTGCAAGGACCGGGCAGACGTTTATGAAAGCCGTACCGGGGAGGGAGAGGCGGTCTCGGTAGAATTAGTCCGGGAGTTGCTCGCTTTCAAAAAAACAGCAAAAAAGAGGATAGAAAAGATACCGGCAGAGGATTCCGGCTATTTTACCCGGGTGAACCATCTTGACGGAAGGGAGCTTTGCAGACGGTTTGCCTTCCACGTTTGGAAGGAAGAGCGGGGTGGCCGCTGGACCTATATTCCGGGCGAAGGTGCAGGCGGAGGCGTATGGTTTACCGACAAGGCGGTGCAGATCTTTTATTCACACCATGCATCGGACCCGTGGCACGGAAGGGGACAGAACATCTGGCAGTTTGTGGCGCATTATCTTTTTAACGGAGATACCCGCGACGAGAGGGTACAGCAGTTTTTCAGGGAACAATACGGTATTGAGTACGGAGCGGAAGAGGCTGAAAAAGATTTAAAAGATGAACGACTAAAAAAACAGGACAGCATTGCCTTTTTAAAAGAAGTATCCCGGGCAGGTTCACCCTATCATTACTTTATCCATACGATTCCCATTCCCGAGGAAAAAGAGTATAGCAGGGATTCCCTGTATACCGAAATCTGGGGGGTGCTCGACCGTATCCGGAACATCTTTATCCCCGCCCGGGAAAGGGAATACAATAGGGACTGCTGGCAAATGGTACAGCTGGTAAGCAACCTGGCAACCTGCAGCCGGGGAGATGGGCTGGCGGGCGCTGCAGAAACGATTACAGACCGGATGGTCACGAGTGCCTGGCGGCCCGGGTGGATGCGGCGGCGGTATGATGCCCTGAACAGGGATACAGACCCCGGGGGACTGGATGAAGCCCGCCGGCGCCTTTCGGAGCTCTGGAACTGGTGGGATGAATCCCCGGGGGGCGCAGTAGAGGTGATTGAATACTGGATCCGGCAGGTGAAATATGGCATTTCAGAGAGCGCCCGCCGGATTATTCTTAATTTCTGGGGGTTTGAGGTAGAAACCGGGAAAAGTACTACAGCCAAGATGCTGAGCAGTATTCTGGAGGGTATCACGTATGAGGAATATGGCAGGGCAAAAGATGCGGCGCTTATCGGGGAGGATGGACTGGACAGGGAATTCCGGATTGGCTTTCGGTTTGAATGTCCGAAAGCCACCAGACGCCGAAGTGTCGTTTTAAACGACATCCAGGGCAGACACTTTAAACGGAACTACAGTCACATTGTGGGATTTCTGGAATATGATACGATTGATCTGGAACGAAAAGGGGTAAACCTAAAGGACACCGTGCCCCTTTATCCGAACTACATTATAACCACCAATCATATGGCTACTGATTTTCTGGGCAAAGGAAAAGACCGGCGCATGCATGCCGTGGGCTGGGATAATGCGATAAAAACAGAACTTACGGATGAAAAAGAGTTGTGGGATGCGCTTTCATCGTGGGTGCGGTCGGTGTATGTACCAGAGGAAAGACTGCACGACTGGCAGAACGATTATTATCCCCGTATGAAACAGGAAGCGGTAGTTAAACTCCCTTCCATAGAAATGGAAGAGGTCATTACAGGTGAGCTTTCGGAAAGGTGGTGCTCGGAAGCGTATAAGAGCTGGGGGCATCGGGGATACATCGGAAACTGGATTAAGAAGTGTTATCCGGCTCCGGTAGGCGTGGACAAAAACCAACATTTTAACAACGTATGCACGGCACTGAATCTTTTTGCACCGGGTTGTCTGGCACAAAAAGGAGGAAGATACTTTAATATCAAAGCGGACGTCTTATTGGCCGCTATCCGGGGAGAAAACAGCGAACCGGTTGAGACAGAGGACATTAGCAGCGTATCAGAGGAGGAGTGCCCCTTTTAAGGAGGGCAAACCTGTGAAAAATTTACAGGTTTTTCACAGGTTTTTCACAGGTTTTTCACAGGTTTTTTCTCCGTAACTTCCTCAGAAATAGGTAGTTAGCTAAACCTGTGAAAATGTGAAAAAAAAAGCTATTTCACACAGAAAATAAAAAAACTAAAAAATCAAGAAATGTGTTTTTTAGAAAAGACCTGGAGTTTTTTTTTCACAGGTAATTTTTTGCCGTAACTTTCTCAGACTCAGCATGTTACGCTGTGAAAAAGTTTTTCACAGGATAACGTAAAAAAAGCCTGTAAAACTTTAAACCGCTCAGAATCAGCAAGATAGCTAAAAAAACTAAAAAAATGTATAATTTTATGGAGAAGTGTAAAAAAGTCATGAAACGAAGCAAGAAACAAAACGAGAGTATACCCGGACAGCTTTGCCTGTTCGAACTACCTGGCATCCGGCAAGAAGAAGAGCGCCGGACGAAGCCGAGAAAGAAGCCCGCAGCGCCTTCAAAACCTGCCGCCCTTACATTTATACCACCCGCAACGGTTAAGGCGCCTGAAACGCCGGAAAATACCCTTAAAACGGAAATATCGGCCCGGCAGGAACTTAACCGCGCATGGAAAGAGAACCCGGAGGTACTGCACACGCTCAGCCGGATGGCAAGGAAAAACCCGGACGTTTTCACATTGGTGCGCCGCTTTGCGCTGGTGCCTTTATGCCTGGTGCTGCTTTTTTCCTGCGGCAGGTCTTCCCTTTCGGGGAACTCTCCTAAAGAGGAGGACCCTGCTGCCCCTACCATAGAACAGGCAGTCAGTTTCCTTGCCCTTGCCGAAGGCTGGCACGATCCCCGAAAGACGGGATGTACGGGTTGGGGTCATCGTGTCTGCTATGATGCCGCCCGCGCAGTGACGCCCGCCGAGGCGGACAGTCTGGCCACATCCGATTTAAAAGCCCTTTCCGCCCGTTTCCGGAACTTTCGGGGTGACTCCTTATTACTAGCCCTGCTCGCTTACAATGTAGGCGTAAAAGCCGTTAAAACGTCTTCCCTGATGGATTCCCTGACCTTCGATGCGTATACCTCTTTTTGTTACATAGGCGGGAAATACAACTCCCAACAATACTGGCGCCGCCGGGCGGAGTGGATGCTGTTTAAAACAGGTGGGCTATCAGACTAAAAAACTATCAGCAGCAGGCTGTATAGTTCCTTACCCAGCATTCCCGCGTGGTGTTTTTAATAGATAGGAAACCGGATAAAAACAGATAATAAATTGTTATCTTTGCGACTTATGTAAGGCAGATAATAAAAAATAAAAATCAGAGCATAAAATAAATTCAATATAAAGAATAATAAAAACTAAAATATGACAGATAACACTTTACAAACAGGGAAAATATATATAAAAGACATTTTTGGTCCGTCTCAATTTTATAATATTCCCGAATACCAGCGCCCTTATTCCTGGGAAGAAAAAGATATCAGAGCTTTATTAGAAGATATTAGCGGGGCAATGGAAGAAAATAAGGAAAAAGAATATTTTTTAGGTTGTATGATATGGAACGCCTGTCAGGTAAAAGGAAGCTCTGGTTCTAATATTGATAAATATTTATGCTACGATATACTGGATGGACAGCAACGCTTTATTACGCTGTTTTTACTTCAGGCGGTGATTAGGGATATACCCACTTCTGCTCAAGAAAAATTCAAAGAACGAAAAAGTTTCATTCAAGAAAGACTCCATCAGGAGGAAAATGAATATAATAATATTCCAGAACGAAACCGGATTGAATTTCAAATAAGAAATGATCAGGATTTTTTTCATAAATATTTAATAGAGGATGGGGGTACTTTGTTGGAAAAAGAATTAAAAGCTATTTCCGGCTCTGCAAAGGGGAATATCTCCTTGCGAAATATGGCGTCGGGTATTTTAGTGATAAAAAATTGGTGGAAAAATAAGCTCTCTGAAATTGAAGACGAAAAGAAAGAGAAATATATATCTGGATTTTTAAAATATCTATCCAATAAAGTGCTTGTTCTGTATCTTTCCACTTCCAATAATTTAGATGATGCCTATAATCTATTTACGGTTATAAATAATCGTGGGGTGCAACTGCAACCATCAGATGTAATAAAAGCCCAAAATCTAAGAGAAATAAAAGATGACGAATTACGCAAACGTTATGCGAAAAAATGGGATGATTTTGAAAATATCGTTTCCGCCCCCTATAACAGTTTCAGTAGTTTTCTGATGGATTTGGTCTACATTAAGATGAAATATCAGAGTAGAGAAAACAAAACCATATTAAAGGGTTTTGAAGTTATTAATAGAAAAGAAATACCGAAAGGACAGCCTATGCTGGATTTTATAGAAAAATATGTTGATCATTATAGCAAAATCACCGATTTTAATAAATATACCAGTATAGAAGAAACTTCCGCGCTATTTTATAATTTAAATCTCATTCTGTCAAATACATTTGGCAGCCAGTATTTAATACCCCTGATGCATTACAGGGAACGATTTGGTGAGATTCATATTATGGATTTTATAATAAAAATAGATAATCTAATATCTGTAATGTGGCTGTTGGGACGACAAGCGGAGATAAAGACACGAATATTTATCATACTTCGTAGGATTGATAATATTTTTGAATCCATACAAAAAGGGGAGATATCGGCCGGCGAAGCAACAGAAGAGCTATTAAATAATAGTTGTTTACGATACGATTTTATGGATGAAACCTCATCAACAAAAAAACCTATTATCTTCTCTGATTTTATTTTACAACTGGAAAAGGAAAACTGGGGTTTTTGTATAGGTACACAAATGTACAAAACGCGTTATCTTTTATTAAAAATGGATATATTGATGGGTGGAACCAATACCATTCTTCAATATGGCAACAAAGGAAAATCCCCTTCAATTGAACACCTGATGCCCCAGAGGATAGAGGCGGCGAAATGGAACATTGATTCGGAGGATCATAAAGAATGGGTTCATAAATTAGGAAATCTAATATTAATTGACAGAAATTTAAATTCTTCATTAAGCAATAGTTCATTTAATGAGAAAAGAAAAAGATACCAAAGTAGCATTGAATCCAGGGCAAACACCAATTATATTTTTATAACCCATAACGAATGGAACATTGATGCCATAAAAACCAACCATAAAAGAACCGTCAACCTCTTAAAACAATATTATGAAGGTAACAGCCTGGAAACCTTCTATCAAATAAAAAAAACAACTTAAAACAACCGATCATATTGTAGCAGACCAATGTTATCAAGAAAAGATGTATATTCATAAAGAGGACAGAAAATATTCTGATTCCTTGCCACCTTTTAGTTTTGATATGGTGGGTATAAAACTGGGCGAACAGCTAACTTTTATACCCACCGGTGAAAAGGTAACAGTCATAGGGAAGAAAACCATTGAATATGCAGGCCGGATATATTCACTGTCGGGTTTTACCCGGGAATTTATGCCCGTAGAAAAACGTGCGCCATCGGGTGCTTATCAGGGTCCTAAATACTTTTTATACAACGGAAAAACCCTGGCGGATCTACGCGGGGAAATGGAATAAAAACAAAGAATTAGATAAAAAACAATAAAATGACAAGTACAGAACAAAAAACTAAGCTGCAAAACAAGATATGGAAAATAGCCAATGAGGTGCGCGGCTCGGTGGACGGATGGGATTTTAAACAGTTTGTGTTAGGAACACTTTTCTACCGATTTATCAGTGAGAATTTTGTCAATTATATGAAAGGGGGTGATGATAGCGTTGACTATGCAAACTTACCGGATGAGGCAATCACGCCGGAACTAAAGGCGGATGCTGTAAGGACAAAAGGGTATTTTATCTATCCCAGTCAACTTTTTGCCAATATCGTCAAAACCGCTCATATCAATCCAGACCTTAATACAGATTTGAAAGCCATTTTTAATGCCATTGAAAATTCGGCTAATGGGTTTCCCTCTGAAGAGGATATAAAGGGGCTGTTTTCTGATTTTGATACCACCAGTACCCGTCTGGGAGATAGTGTAAAGGGTAAAAACAGCCGTCTGGCGGCTGTTTTAAAAGGGGTGGGGGAGCTGGATTTTGGCATTTCTGAAGATAACCAGATCGACCTCTTTGGCGATGCCTATGAATTTCTGATTTCTAATTATGCCGCTAACGCGGGAAAATCGGGAGGGGAATTTTTTACCCCCCAGCATGTCTCCCGGCTCATCGCCCGCCTGGCTATGCACAAACAAACCTCAGTAAACGGGATTTACGATCCGGCCGCCGGTTCAGGTTCCCTGCTTTTACAGGCAAAAAGCTACTTTGACCGCCACATCATTGAAGAGGGGTTCTTCGGTCAGGAGATCAACTACACCACTTATAACCTGGGGCGGATGAATATGTTTTTGCACAACATCAACTACGATAAGTTTAGTCTGGTACTGGGAGATACCCTGATACATCCGGCTTTTAAGGAGATCAAACCTTTTGACGCCATTGTCTCCAATCCCCCCTATTCGATTAAATGGATCGGTAGCGACAATCCGACCCTTATCGGGGACGACCGGTTTGCCCCCGCCGGTGTGCTGGCCCCAAAATCCCAGGCGGATTTTGCCTTT
>Ga0192264_1145_pt1 | contig 15966 bp, 19 predicted proteins | sample Koala_Koa23_J3_FD_131267 | JGI IMG/M metagenome (GOLD analysis project Ga0192264, IMG submission 131267) | Enriched cells from koala feces incubated with labeled cellulose particles, San Francisco Zoo, California, United States - Koala_Koa2-3_J3 ... | reverse complement strand
AGAACGTGTAGAATCGAATCATATTGCCATTGAACAGCTGCACCAGCGACCGTTGTATTAACAGCATATGGTTATGAAATCTCTTGCATCGGCTTTTATGAAATTAGCAGAGCATGGCGTAGTTCATGCTGATGTCAAGCCAAATAACTTGATTTTCAAAGATACTGTAGATGGATTTTTTACAGCAAAGATTATTGATTTTGACGTGTGTTTTTTTAGAAGATCACCAGCTCTATCTGGATGAGATCATGGGCGATACGGTTTATTATGCGCCGGAAACGATCCTTCGTATTAATGAAGAGGAAGTTGACATTACGTCAAAGGCGGATGTGTTTGCACTGGGAATACTGTTCCATCAGATAGTTTGTGGTACTCTTCCGGGAATCAATGATCCAAACAGTCATAGCGTAGCGGAAGCGGTATTAAATGATGTACCGTTACAGTTGGAAAATACGCCTTATCGAGATTTGATTGCCAATATGTTATTGTTCGATGTGGAAAAGCGACTGAGCAGCAAAGAGGTCTTTCAGCGGCTGAAACGGATGGACAGTGCAAAAAATGTACTGCCGCCAGTAAAGGGCGTATCGATGCCCAGTACAGACAATGAAGGTGACGGACCACGTTGGCATCCATTGACGGATTTTGACAACTAAAATGCTGGAATGGTGATATAGGAGGGATACAGGATATGTGGCAATGTGTCAGATGTGAAACGAATAATGAAAACAAGGATAGGATTTGTTATGTTTGTGGCTTACAATCGGGTATATTAGAAAGCGTAAAAAAGCGAATCGATGCTAATTTGAAGCTGGAACAAGAGCGAAACAAGCGAGGAAAAGAATCATCCAAGAATCCAGAGGGTGCAGGCGTGCGAACGGATAAGCCGCTTCGTCCAGATCCTCCACTTGTTCCTTCAGGGGGCAAAAAGATATCGGCTAGGCTTACGCCTGTGACAAAAAAAGCACCGTCGATTTTGGATGACCCTACACGATCTGTTTCACACTCGAAAAAGAAGAGTGGTTCAAGAGCTTTCTCCATTATTTTGTCAATTGCAACCACAGCACTGCTCGGGATTTTAATGCTTATTGTTTACGTGCTGAACAGTGGGCAGGACGTGCTGAACAGTGGGCAGGGATTCTAAATGAAAGCGGGTAGGCATAATATTGTTGGAAATCGGAGTAAAATGGAAAAATTAAAAAGATTGAGAGGATGAGAACGATGTTTTGCAAAAAATGTGGTGAAAAGCTTGTACCGAATAGTGCGTTTTGTAAAAAGTGTGGCAATCCGACAGAGTGGAAAGGACAAAACGGATTTCAGAATGATGCGGATTATCAGGCGATACAAGCGGATTTTCAGGAAGCAGATATAAACGGCAGTTCCAATCATGTGCTGCCGCCTTCTGGTCAGGTGAACCAGCCGGAACAAAACAATACAAAAGCCGATGCCACCGGCAATGTTACAGAAGAGAGAATTTATTTTACTGGAAAGAATGGCGAGCGGGGAGAGATTCATGCAACATACCAAGATGGAAAGCTTCAGCAATCGACCATGTACAAGATACCAGAGGAAAATGAATCTTGGAAACGAAGTGGAATCGAAGAATCCGAGACGAAAAAAGCAGTGCCAAAGTGGACAAAGATAGCAGGAATTGCCGGTGGTGCAGTGGTTGTCCTTGTGATAGGATTTCTTATCGGGTTGACAGTTTCATCAGGAGATGACGATGACAAGGACGAGGACAGAAGCAGTATTGTTGTCGAAGAAACTATTAGTGAAGAAGAAACTGCCGAAGAGATAATAGAAACTACTGGTGAAGCAGCAACCACAGAAGTGTCTGAAACAGTGACGGAAGAATCCAGTACGGATAGTGATACAGAATCTGACGGTGCGGAAGTGTATAACAATAATGAGGAATCATTGGAAACGCAAGAGGAGCCGGGAGAAAGCACAGATGATTCAACGTCATATGCGAACTCAGATGGAACTTATGACAATGTGAATGCGTATTGTAATGACTCGTTATCAGAATATGCTCAATTGGGCGAGACGCAAAACATATTATTAAATGGTGACCCAAATTTCATAATTGAATTTACTAGCCTTTTAGAAGATTTGTCAAAAATAAATTTGACGAGAAGTGATACGTCACTCAGTTTTTCTATGAATGAAATTTATGACGGACCTAAATACTATCAAAATGACACCGACACTGATGCGATATTGCATCAGGATAATCCAAATGTTTACGATTTTAAGTGGTATGATGTCATTGCTAGAGAAACGCTTTATTTTGAAAATTATACGGTTAAATCTGTCAATGGACTTTGTTATGATATTATCGACGACAATCTTGTAACAGAAGAAGATGTGAGTGCCGGAAGCGTCGGTCTCGCTTATCTGACATACTACGACTACGTGGAAGATCCAAATATTACACTAAATATGGGCAGTGGTCACTATTATTTATTTGTACGAATGAAAGACGATCCAAGTGTTTCAGAAAGCCCTTATAGTTACCATCTGTACGAGATAGAAAACGGAACTGTTTATGAACTAAATGGAGCTGTGGACACTTCTTCGTCGACGAATGAAGCGGGCGAATCAAATTAACATGATTATGGAATTTTAGGAGGAATAAAAATGTCTATTACTGGAAATTTATCAGCGTTTGCGCAGAACGCATCTGGGAAAATGAAAGACACCACAGAAATGATGAAAATCAGTGGTCAGATCACCAACAACGAAAAAGCATTGAACGACTTGTACATAGCAGTTGGAAAAGCCTATTGTGCCAATCCGAATGCAGAATCGCATCCGGAACTGAACGATTATGTTTTACAGGTACAGATGCTGGAACAGCAGAATCAATCGCTGCAAGCGCAGTACACGGCGTTGAAAGGCATTGTGATTTGCCCACAGTGTCAGGCACAGGTGAAAGCAGGGACACCGTTTTGTAGTATTTGCGGCTATCGGTTTCCTTATCAACCGAAAAAAGTTTGTCTCAATTGTGGCAGTTCGCTGACGGAAGAACAGCGGTTCTGCACGGTTTGCGGCACACCTGTTCCCACATCACAGGCAGTACCGCTGCCGTCGGCAACAAGCACAGCAGCAGGCGCAGGAACTACACCGCAATACGGTGGGACGGCGGCTTCATTTGGTGCAGCGACAACGTCTGCTGATGGTGGCATGAAAGCTTGTCCGCATTGTGGGCAAATGGTTCGTGCGGATTTACAATTCTGTAAATTCTGCGGCAGCAGTATTGTATAAAAACGAAGAAGATTTTTTCTACGAAACGGAGGGATGAAAATGTTCTGTACATCGTGTGGAAATGAAAATGTCAGTGGTGCGAAATTTTGTAAATTTTGTGGAGCGCAATTGGAGAACAATTCTGATATTGCAGCCAAGCAGTAGCCGAGAAATGCACCCCAAAATGGGAATCAAACCGTTCCGCCACCAGTGACACCCATATCGATGAATCCGTCCACTTGGAGTGAATCCGGTGTCGTGGAAGAAAAGTCACACAAAGTACCTCCGATGATGTTGATAGGGCAAATTGCACTGTTTGTGATTGTTATAGGATTGATTATTGTGGTGCTTTTTGTCAGCGGCATTTTTGATGGAGATGATGATAGTTCTGACCGTGATCATGCGGCAATTGAAAATAGTGATTCTGATACGTCCGAATATGATGAGAGTAATGAAGAAACAGGAAGTATTGAAAATAGCGCAATAGAAACGCTGGAAATGACGACAGTAGTGACAGTGGCGACGACGAGAGTAACGACTACTGCTACCAAATCTACAACTGTGACGACCACAACGGAGGCATCAGCGGAAGAATACTATTATGAAGTAGTATATTCAAAAGTTACTTGGTCGGAGGCAAAAGCGGCGGCGGAAAGTGCCGGTGGCAGATTGGCGGAAATACACTCACAAAGCGATTGGAATACAGTGACATCGCTTTGCAGCCAAAAGGGCGTCAATTATGTGTGGCTAGGCGGAAAAATTGTGCAATCCAATAGTGGTACATATTTCTCTTGGCTATCTGGTGGAGAGAACGACTTTATTTTTTCTTATAGCGACAGCTATTCTGACTGGCAGATTGAGAATGGTGGTCACTGGTATTCTGGAGAATCCTCTTTTTATGACGGTGGTACTGGTATATTAGAGCCATACTTGATGTTGTGGAATATCGACAATGTTTGTGCTGACATTCCCAAAAGTGATGAATCTGCATAAAGCAGTTTATCCTCTGTTAATTCAATCATTTCATAAGTTGTTGTAGTAGTTGTTATTATTGTCGTTGTTGTCGTCGTTGCTTTTGTAGTTGTTGTCTTGACTGCTGTTGTCTGTGCTACTGTCACTGTAGTTACTTTTGTAGTCGTCACAACGGTTGTCGTTCCGTGATAGGACGGAAAATTGTCTGTATTAATTGTTGTTGTCGTACTAGATGCATCCGAAGAATCGTCGGTTTCTTCTTCCGTTGCCTCCGCAGTATCTTCAGTAGTAACTGTTTCTTCGTCTGCCGCCGCTTCTGTGATTTCTTTTGTAGTAGTCGTAACAACTTCGCCATAAGAAGTACCCCATTCAATCACCACACTGTCTTCAACACCGGCATCACTATTGCGAGCCACCAGAAACCAGACAATCAAAAAGACAGCAAGCAAAATAATCAATGCTTCACCAATAATCAATATCGTATTACGCCGATTGTTGAATACACGTCGAAATACGCCTTGCTTTTCTTTGGATTCCATCTGTTCATTCGATGAATCTTCCGCTTCTTCATACACTTCCGATTTGCTTTCGTTGTATGGTACATCATCATAATCGTCATAATCATACTCTGAATCATAGTTCTCCGCATCTGCATTCGACTGTACAATCTCCTCCGAGTTGTCACTTGGTTCAAATGTGATATCAGGAGAGCTTTGGCTTTTGTGTTCCGCTTTGTGCAATGCATCTCTTTCCAGCAATGCAGTAATCTGAAACGCAGATGATTCCGACTTCAGCGACGATTCCCGATATTCTGGCATTTGGCTGAAAAACATTTTACAATTCGGACAATATGTTGCACTATCCGAAAGTTTCATACCACATCTTTTACAATACATACCACACTTCCTGCCTTTCTATTTGTATAACTTATATAACACTCTTTTTTCTCTAAATCAATCATAAAGCTGATAAATGAGTACTTGCTCCGTTGCAGGCGCATAATAGCAAATATATCCACTTTGAATCGTTACACATTGTATCCCGTTATAATCTGTTCGGATACTTTGCTGCGTACCACCATCCATAGGGATATAATATAGCTCATATCCATAACCCAAATTACTATTCGTTGTATCTTCGCCAACCTTACTGGTATAATAGAAATAAGTCCCGTCTGTATTCAGCCAGCGTGTATAATAGCTGCTAATCTGTGTACTCGTGCCGGTTGTCAAATCATAGCGATAGAGATAGCGTGTATCGGCACCATATGCATAGTATATACTATCACCATATGCTAATGTTTCATAAACGCCTTCCGACAACAAAATTTTCTGGTCAGAACCGTCTAAACCACAAGAGCATAAACTACGATCGGTAGACACCTCATAATAAAGTCCATTGTCTGTCACATTCAAATACCATACACTTCCGCTTGCAAGCTTTGTGACATTGCTGCCGTCTTTTTCCATACGATAAATGCCATCATTATCCACGCAAAAATAAATCCAATTTCCATAGACATTTACCTCGTGAGATGTGCCTTGATAAAGCACCTCATAATTATCGCCATCTGTCGTGATACGTACCACACAAGCATCTGTGGCATTGTAAAGGTAGAGCCAGCCATCGACACAGTTGATATAATTCACCGTCTTTTGCAATAACAGCTCCTCATTGCATAAGTCTGGATCTGAGCGATACAGATAATGATCATCTCCACGATAAAAAAGCGTAAACACCGATGCGTCTGTTGCAAGGAATCCACCATTATATATATTCGCACTGGTGGTTGTGTTGACACCCGTTATCAGAGCTTCCGATTCGTCATCTTCATCAGCTTCAGACACCTCCATACCAGACGCATCTGAATCTTCTGTGCTGTCTGATACCGCAACTCGATCCTCATTAGAATTTTTTTCTGTATCGTCTTTGTTCAAAAAAAGGAACCAAACAACCAATAACAGCACAAGTAAAAAAATCAATACCTGACAAAGAATCAGAATAACCTTTCCACTTTGCTTTTCTCATACCTCCATGGCATCTGATTTTTTTCCATATTTCTAGAGTCCGATGATGCACCCACAGAAGGATCGTTCCCAGCATTTTTCATATATGCCGCTCGAGCCGCCGGCGTTTCCTGTCGAGGCATTTGCTTCACCAGCGTGCCGCATTTGGGACAAGCACTTTTGCCGTCCGGAATTTCCGTACCACAAATTTTACAATACATAACAAATTCCCTCCTGAGGAAAACAAACCAACAACATAAAAAGAATAATATTATATTACCTCATTTTTCATGGTCGATAAAACGCAGCCGTATGATACTCCCCACCAATAATACAACAACAAACAACAAAAGAATTCCCCAAATTTGTACCAAATGTTCCCCAGTGGCTTCATAAGCGTCTTCTGAAACACGTTCAAGTGTAAACAGCTGTCCGCCCTGTTCTGCCACTTGCTTATCGACGTATTTCTGTACTTTCTGTGGAAATGCTTCCGTATCATTCAGACCTGCAATGGAGCCCATTGCAGCCATACCCCATTTGCTGACCGTAATATAGAAAATGTATTCTGACCAACCGCTTAGTGTAAACAATACGCCGGACATAATCAACTGTAAAATCAAAATAAACGGCATTGTCGTCATTACCGTCTTTGGCGACCCCACCAAAGAGGAAATAAATAACCCCATGGCGTCCGATGCAACCATGACCAGATAAATCGTAATCGAATATTCTACAATTGCCCACGGGAATAAGACACCCTCTGTGGGATAATCCACCCAAACGCAATATGCAATCACCAATATCGCAGACTGCACCAGACACATCAATGCCTGAAATCTGAAATGCGATAAAATATAAGCGGTGATTTTTAAGCCGGAGCGATATTCATACTGCAGAATATCCCGTTCCTTACAAATAAGCTGAATCGAATTAAATATGCCAATCCAAATGGCAGCGCAAATAATCGCAAAAAAACCGGACTTTATATCATCATAGGTTTCGAACATTTTTTCTCCTACGACTGTGCAAACCAAAATTGAAATAATTGCACCGAATAGGATGAAGCTCCAACCCTTTTCATTATTAAAGATGCGGACGTGTTTTCTAAAATAAACCTTTGTCTGCCCTCGCACAGATGTATTTTTCTTATGCATAATGTTCCTCTTTTCCCTTTTTCCATAATTCATATCGCATGATATATTCGTCTGCTCTCGCTTCGCCACCCTCATCAACTGGATTGATGCGTAAGATGATTTCCTGCAGCGTTTCTACTTCGAAAAACTCCAGTACCTCATTGACAGTGCCATAAAAGGCAAGCCGTCCAATCCCATCTTTTTCACTCTTCGCCAGAACTATAACCTTCGTGAACAAATCCTGTGCATTGTTCGGTGCGTACGTAATCGTCATGACAATTTTATCCTGCAACGCTATACCATGTAATATTTCCATTAAATTTCTACCATTGCCGCCATCCAAACCAGAATCCGGCTCATCTAGGAAGAATAAACTCGGATCGGATACTGCCTCCATCGCTACACTAACACGCTTCTTCTGCCCACCGGAGAGATTAGAAAACAGCTTATTCCGATGAGATTCCAATGCAAGCATTGCCAAGACCTCGTTCACCCGTTTTGTCAGTGCTTCTTCTGTAATGTCCGGCGGCAATTTCAATTTTGCTGCATCAATCAGCGCATTTTCCACTGTCTCATTTTCTCGCACCAATGAAAACTGCGGCACATAGCCAATTTTTTGCTTCATTTCATGAAAATGTGCATATAAATCCAGCCCATTCAGAAGAATTTTTCCCTTTGCTTTTCTCGTGCCCAAAACAGCATTCATAAACGTTGTTTTCCCCGCTCCAGATCCATCGAGTACCAAAACAAATTCTCCGCTTGGAATTTGAATATGAATATTTTCAATCAGCGTCTTGCGGTGAATCCGCTTTCTTTCAATATCAATTTGCAGCGTTTGCGTGGATTTTTGCTGATGCAAATACGCCAATTCTGTCCCCATGAACACAAAGCAGGTGTCGAATATTTGAATATAATCGTCCATCTGCAATGGCGTCGGCGCACGCATTTTCTTTCGATTGATAAAAATTGAATTGGTTCGGGTATTGTCATAGAGAACCCAGTTGCTGCCCTGTTTTATCAAATTTGCATGACAAGCTTACATCCGCATATCGGAAACAGTGATGTCACATTCCTCTGATTGTCCAATCGTAACACGGGTTTTTCGTTGCAATTTATAATGCGTCCATTTCCCTTTGAGCTTACTGCTCAATGGAGACTTTGACGTACCCGGCAGCGAACGAGCATCCTTAATTGGAAACTTCGCCGGACTCACTGGAACTGTAGTTCGCCCTGTCGATATGGCACGATTTTTCGATGTTGTCATTCTACCAGCTCTGCCACACTTTGAACAGATCATAGAACCCGGTGGCATTGGCGTACCGCAGTATTTACAGAATTGCTTTGCAATTGGATTTCGAATTGGTTTAGGCGCATTCGTGGTTTGGATAAATCGTGTCGTACCTGCCGCTCGAGCAGATTTAAATGCACCCATACCGCCAAAATCTACGCTAGGTTCAAGCCATACGGTATGATTCATACCTCGCCTGGAATCCGTCGTTGTCACACTAGATTCACGATAAGACTTTGAATCAAATGACGACTCTCTCTTCGGCTTTTCCGGCTCATCTCGGATAATCATCGGAGAAAAGCCCTTTTTTCGGCTTCCCGAAGCTGTACTTGGCGATACCGGACGTTCTGATGGTTTTGTTACAACCGTACTGTGAACTTTACCACTTGATTCTATTTTTTCTTCATCATCGAAACCGACTACCTTACGAAAACCTGCCATAATTAACTCTCCTCGTTTTCTCGCCCTAATAAGACTTTTTTTCTCACGACACCTCTACTGCATCAGAAGTGAGTGGAATATTCGACTTATCCACATCGGCTTCATTATAGTCAGAAATTTGCAAATCTACTTGTAAATTAAATTGCACATCAATCAAAACACTACTCAAAATAGCATTTAGTGTATCCAAAATTCCATTAGATGCCGTCTGCGAATCTTCTCCCATCCATGATTCAATAAGATCGTCAAAAGAATAGGCCTTTTGAAATTGAAGATTCCCTACCTGAAGATGTGCCAGACGATGATTCGTGTCGTTTTCCCATACAAGCGTCGGATCATCATCCATTACGTTTAACACATCCGACACAGAAATCTCCATGGACAGCACCTCAATTGCTGCATCCATCCAATCTGTATTTTCCGTCAAAAAGTCGCTTAGTGCGTCAATGGAAAGTGTCCCTTCGATTTTTGCCACATCATCGTCCCACGATAAGTCAGTATCCACGCAGGTGTCATATGCATAATAGAGAAACACAACATTACGAATAACAATAAAAAAAGAACTGTCTCCATCGCTCGCTTTTATCGACTAAAAATTCTCCCAAAAAGTATCTGCATTGCGACTTTCACCGGAGCGAACGACCCAATTAGCGTCTTCTTCCCCACGCACTACAAGTACATAATATCTTTGGTTGATAGAGAAATAAAGCTCACTACTTTCTGTAACCTCATATTCTTCTGAGGCAAGATTGCTGCTTTGATTCGAATCTATGGTCATTCGGATTGCCAGTGCTTGATTTTTCAAGTCTAACTCCAAATCGCCATCCGCTATCGTTTATGTGGCAAGGGATCCACTTTCCAATGAACGCAAATAATTTTCCACCAATTCCGGCATTTCCGCTTCATAAGAAGCATCTGTATCCAATGTCAGCGTAAAAGAAAAACTATCTGCCGCCAGCGTTTTTGTACTGCCATATGCCATTTGAACAATAGGACTCGTATAATACACATAAGCGATTGATGCGATACTACCAAAGACAACCAAAATTACCAATGCACAAAGAGTCGCAACAATCCAATGTCGTTTTCGCTTCGGTTTTTTCATCTTTTCATGTTTTTTCATGGCTGTCTGTTCTTGTAACGGATAGCCGCACCTTTGACAAAATGCAGCAATTTCCGTATTTTGTGTACCACATTGTGGACAAAACATGGGATCATCCCCATTCCAATTTTTCCTCAAGATAAAAGATCCATTTTCTCTTTCTGCGTCAGTATTCGCCCGACGCTTTCATTGATACGTTCCTCTGAAATCGTTCCATTTTCCACTGCTGCTATCACTGCGGATACTGCCGAGGTCAAGTCATCCGGCATAAGGATCATGTCAATACCTGCCTCCACCGCCATAACTGCCGCTTCCCCAGCGGTATAGTTATCCGTAATCGCACCCATATTCTGCATCGGTGATAGCAATGCCATCATACTGTAAATCCTCCCGAAGCCATTGGGTAACAACCGTGTATGACAAATCACCGGGCAAATTGTCGCCGGAACCAGAAGTAATCTGATGTCCCACCATAACAAAATCCGCACCAGCATCTATCCCCCCCTAAAACGCCACAAATTCTGTAGAAACCAAGTCGTCGTAGCTGCGGTCAATCCACACGCTGCCATTGTGAGTATTGCCATCTCCAGCACCAAGTCCCGGGAAGTGCTTCAGCGTTGTGCTGACACCATTGTCTTGTAGTCCACGGGTCACGGCAGCTGTCATTTCTGCCACAATAGAAGCATCTGAACTGAAAATACGTGAACCTAATTCGTTATTCTCGTTGATATTCACGTCGGCAACTGGAGCAAAATCTAAGTTAAAACCCAATGCATGAATATCCGAACCAATCGTACTGCCAATCGAATATGCCGTATCCGTATCGCTGCTTGCACCATAAGACGCCATATCGTCAAATGCAGCCGTACCTAGATTGTCCGCACACCGTGCTACTGTACCACCTTCTTCATCCACCGCTAAAAAAACACCGATTCCAGATATTTCCTGTGCATACTGCTGCGTATTGGTAAGCATTTCATTGGTCTGTTCCCATGTTTCTAAATTTTGAGAAAAATAAATGATTCCACCCACCGGATTGCTATCCAATGCCTGATAAGTTGCATCTCCTGCAGCAACAACCGTGCTGACACCTGTCAAGGCTTCCGGTGTAACGATAAACATCTGATAAACCTTTTCTGTGAGCGTCATAGTACGAATTTTGGCATCCACCGTGTCCGAAACATCCAGCGATTCGCTATCTGTATCTGCATCGCTGGACGTTATTTCGTCCTCTTCTGCTGTATCAGCAGATTCCCCTGTCTCTGCCGTAGATGTATCAGTCTTTGCGGCAGATTCTGCCGAGAGCGTGTTATCATTTGTTCCTGTTTTACTATCCGCCATTTGAACACTCTGTTCTACATCTCCATTGTCGATATCTTGTGTTCCGCATCCGCCGAGCATCGCACAAATCAAAACAAGTACTGTTCCCAAACATAACCCATTTTGCTTCATATGGTCACTCCTTTTGTCGCAAGAATTGCCTTGTACATGAAAAATTCCCCATCACCAGTTATACTCGATGACATAACCAATTGATTTATAATATTGTAGTGCCTCATCACTGTTATCATTTAGCGACCAAACATTGTCGATATTCCACAACATCAAGTATGGCTCTAATATACCAGTACCACCGTCATAAAAAGAGGATTCTCCAGAATACCAGTGACCACCATTCTCAATCTGCCAGTCAGAATAGCTGTCGCTATAAGAAAAAATAAAGTCGTTCTCTCCACCAGATAGCCAAGAGAAATATGTACCACTATTGGATTGCACAATTTTTCCGCCTAGCCACACATAATTGACGCCCTTTTGGCTGCAAAGCGATGTCACTGTATTCCAATCGCTTTGTGAGTGTATTTCCGCCAATCTGCCACCGGCACTTTCCGCCGCCGCTTTTGCCTCCGACCAAGTAACTTTTGAATATACTACTTCATAATAGTATTCTTCCGCTGATGCCTCCGTTGTGGTCGTCACAGTTGTAGATTTGGTAGCAGTAGTCGTTACTCTCGTCGTCGCCACTGTCACTACTGTCGTCATTTCCAGCGTTTCTATTGCGCTATTTTCAATACTTCCTGTTTCTTCATTACTCTCATCATATTCGGACGTATCAGAATCACTATTTTCAATTGCCGCATGATCACGGTCAGAACTATCATCATCTCCATCAAAAATGCCGCTGACAAAAAGCACCACAATAATCAATCCTATAACAATCACAAACAGTGCAATTTGCCCTATCAACATCATCGGAGGTACTTTGTGTGACTTTTCTTCCACGACACCGGATTCACTCCAAGTGGACGGATTCATCGATATGGGTGTCACTGGTGGCGGAACGGTTTGATTCCCATTTTGGGGTGCATTTCTCGGCTACTGCTTGGCTGCAATATCAGAATTGTTCTCCAATTGCGCTCCACAAAATTTACAAAATTTCGCACCACTGACATTTTCATTTCCACACGATGTACAGAACATTTTCATCCCTCCGTTTCGTAGAAAAAATCTTCTTCGTTTTTATACAATACTGCTGCCGCAGAATTTACAGAATTGTAAATCCGCACGAACCATTTGCCCACAATGCGGACAAGCTTTCATGCCACCATCAGCAGACGTTGTCGCTGCACCAAATGAAGCCGCCGTCCCACCGTATTGCGGTGTAGTTCCTGCGCCTGCTGCTGTGCTTGTTGCCGACGGCAGCGGTACTGCCTGTGATGTGGGAACAGGTGTGCCGCAAACCGTGCAGAACCGCTGTTCTTCCGTCAGCGAACTGCCACAATTGAGACAAACTTTTTTCGGTTGATAAGGAAACCGATAGCCGCAAATACTACAAAACGGTGTCCCTGCTTTCACCTGTGCCTGACACTGTGGGCAAATCACAATGCCTTTCAACGCCGTGTACTGCGCTTGCAGCGATTGATTCTGCTGTTCCAGCATCTGTACCTGTAAAACATAATCGTTCAGTTCCGGATGCGATTCTGCATTCGGATTGGCACAATAGGCTTTTCCAACTGCTATGTACAAGTCGTTCAATGCTTTTTCGTTGTTGGTGATCTGACCACTGATTTTCATCATTTCTGTGGTGTCTTTCATTTTCCCAGATGCGTTCTGCGCAAACGCTGATAAATTTCCAGTAATAGACATTTTTATTCCTCCTAAAATTCCATAATCATGTTAATTTGATTCGCCCGCTTCATTCGTCGACGAAGAAGTGTCCACAGCTCCATTTAGTTCATAAACAGTTCCGTTTTCTATCTCGTACAGATGGTAACTATAAGGGCTTTCTGAAACACTTGGATCGTCTTTCATTCGTACAAATAAATAATAGTGACCACTGCCCATATTTAGTGTAATATTTGGATCTTCCACGTAGTCGTAGTATGTCAGATAAGCGAGACCGACGCTTCCGGCACTCACATCTTCTTCTGTTACAAGATTGTCGTCGATAATATCATAACAAAGTCCATTGACAGATTTAACCGTATAATTTTCAAAATAAAGCGTTTCTCTAGCAATGACATCATACCACTTAAAATCGTAAACATTTGGATTATCCTGATGCAATATCGCATCAGTGTCGGTGTCATTTTGATAGTATTTAGGTCCGTCATAAATTTCATTCATAGAAAAACTGAGTGACGTATCACTTCTCGTCAAATTTATTTTTGACAAATCTTCTAAAAGGCTAGTAAATTCAATTATGAAATTTGGGTCACCATTTAATAATATGTTTTGCGTCTCGCCCAATTGAGCATATTCTGATAACGAGTCATTACAATACGCATTCACATTGTCATAAGTTCCATCTGAGTTCGCATATGACGTTGAATCATCTGTGCTTTCTCCCGGCTCCTCTTGCGTTTCCAATGATTCCTCATTATTGTTATACACTTCCGCACCGTCAGATTCTGTATCACTATCCGTACTGGATTCTTCCGTCACTGTTTCAGACACTTCTGTGGTTGCTGCTTCACCAGTAGTTTCTATTATCTCTTCGGCAGTTTCTTCTTCACTAATAGTTTCTTCGACAACAATACTGCTTCTGTCCTCGTCCTTGTCATCGTCATCTCCTGATGAAACTGTCAACCCGATAAGAAATCCTATCACAAGGACAACCACTGCACCACCGGCAATTCCTGCTATCTTTGTCCACTTTGGCACTGCTTTTTTCGTCTCGGATTCTTCGATTCCACTTCGTTTCCAAGATTCATTTTCCTCTGGTATCTTGTACATGGTCGATTGCTGAAGCTTTCCATCTTGGTATGTTGCATGAATCTCTCCCCGCTCGCCATTCTTTCCAGTAAAATAAATTCTCTCTTCTGTAACATTGCCGGTGGCATCGGCTTTTGTATTGTTTTGTTCCGGCTGGTTCACCTGACCAGAAGGCGGCAGCACATGATTGGAACTGCCGTTTATATCTGCTTCCTGAAAATCCGCTTGTATCGCCTGATAATCCGCATCATTCTGAAATCCGTTTTGTCCTTTCCACTCTGTCGGATTGCCACACTTTTTACAAAACGCACTATTCGGTACAAGCTTTTCACCACATTTTTTGCAAAACATCGTTCTCATCCTCTCAATCTTTTTAATTTTTCCATTTTACTCCGATTTCCAACAATATTATGCCTACCCGCTTTCATTTAGAATCCCTGCCCACTGTTCAGCACGTCCTGCCCACTGTTCAGCACGTAAACAATAAGCATTAAAATCCCGAGCAGTGCTGTGGTTGCAATTGACAAAATAATGGAGAAAGCTCTTGAACCACTCTTCTTTTTCGAGTGTGAAACAGATCGTGTAGGGTCATCCAAAATCGACGGTGCTTTTTTTGTCACAGGCGTAAGCCTAGCCGATATCTTTTTGCCCCCTGAAGGAACAAGTGGAGGATCTGGACGAAGCGGCTTATCCGTTCGCACGCCTGCACCCTCTGGATTCTTGGATGATTCTTTTCCTCGCTTGTTTCGCTCTTGTTCCAGCTTCAAATTAGCATCGATTCGCTTTTTTACGCTTTCTAATATACCCGATTGTAAGCCACAAACATAACAAATCCTATCCTTGTTTTCATTATTCGTTTCACATCTGACACATTGCCACATATCCTGTATCCCTCCTATATCACCATTCCAGCATTTTAGTTGTCAAAATCCGTCAATGGATGCCAACGTGGTCCGTCACCTTCATTGTCTGTACTGGGCATCGATACGCCCTTTACTGGCGGCAGTACATTTTTTGCACTGTCCATCCGTTTCAGCCGCTGAAAGACCTCTTTGCTGCTCAGTCGCTTTTCCACATCGAACAATAACATATTGGCAATCAAATCTCGATAAGGCGTATTTTCCAACTGTAACGGTACATCATTTAATACCGCTTCCGCTACGCTATGACTGTTTGGATCATTGATTCCCGGAAGAGTACCACAAACTATCTGATGGAACAGTATTCCCAGTGCAAACACATCCGCCTTTGACGTAATGTCAACTTCCTCTTCATTAATACGAAGGATCGTTTCCGGCGCATAATAAACCGTATCGCCCATGATCTCATCCAGATAGAGCTGGTGATCTTCTAAAAAAACACACGTCAAAATCAATAATCTTTGCTGTAAAAAATCCATCTACAGTATCTTTGAAAATCAAGTTATTTGGCTTGACATCAGCATGAACTACGCCATGCTCTGCTAATTTCATAAAAGCCGATGCAAGAGATTTCATAACCATATGCTGTTAATACAACGGTCGCTGGTGCAGCTGTTCAATGGCAATATGATTCGATTCTACACGTTCT
>Ga0192264_1137_pt1 | contig 16857 bp, 16 predicted proteins | sample Koala_Koa23_J3_FD_131267 | JGI IMG/M metagenome (GOLD analysis project Ga0192264, IMG submission 131267) | Enriched cells from koala feces incubated with labeled cellulose particles, San Francisco Zoo, California, United States - Koala_Koa2-3_J3 ... | reverse complement strand
TTGGAGGAATACTGGGCATGGTGGTCGCGGCATATATTCGTCAATCGCTATGATAGAAACGTCGGCAAACCGTATGCCGATTTGCTAAAGCTGGTAGAGAATAAAGATTATTTCGTATTGACCACCAATGTGGATCACCGCTTTCAGCTTGCCGGATTCGATAAGAAGCGTTTGTTTTATACGCAGGGTGATTACGGCTTGTTTCAATGCTCTAAACCGTGTCATCAGAATACCTACGACAATGAAGAACAGGTCCGCCTCATGCTGGAATCTCAAGGATATAAAGTAAGGGAAAACGGCGGACTAGCATTACCGGACGGGACTATGCCGAAAATGACGATACCAACAGAGCTGGTTCCGCATTGTCCGATATGCGGAGCGCCCATGACCGTAAATCTGCGTTGTGACGATACCTTTGTGGAAGATAAGGGCTGGCACGGTGCGGCGGAGCGATATTCACTGTTTCTGCGACGCAATAGGAGTAGGAAAATACTGTTTCTTGAGCTGGGCACCGGCATGAATACGCCGACGATAATAAAATTCAGCTTCTGGCGCATGGCTCACGATTGGCCGCATGCGACTTACGTCTGCATCAACCTGAATGAAGCCTATGCCCCGGACGAGCTGAGTAAGAAGTCCATCTGTATCGATAGCGATATAGGAGAAGTGTTTGAGCAGCTTTTAAATATCGAGGGTATAGGAAATTACAGTAATTAAGCGGCTTCGTTCTGCCGAGAAGCTATTCCTCCGCCTTCGGCTTAAGCAGTCTGGAATAATAGGCGTTTGCCTGATACAGGGCGGCGGCGGGGTTATGAGCGAGGACTCTGTCCTTAGTAACAAGGGTGGTGCAGAGCGCCTCGGAGTATTTATAAAAGAGGCTGTCATGTCCAACGCACAGACCTATTACTATATTGAGGTCTGTTTTCTCTTTGTTTAAAAGGCGTGCCTGCATTATGGGATTGCACATATTGACGCCGACCTTCTCGCAGCAGCTGTCGATGCCGACGGACTGCTTCGGCTGCGCGCCAACCTTACAGGCGATTCCCACAACTTCGAAGCCGTGTGTTCTGAATATCCCGGCGGCCGTGCGCGCTTCGGAGATGAGTCCGACGCAAGTAGCGATACCGAGCTTTCGGGCGTCGATTTTTCTGGCGAACTCCATTATCTCCTCGATTCGCGTCATCTTGCAGTAATTTTCATATTCTACCTCGGCTGCGGCAAGGGTAATGGCGTTGTTTTCGTCGTCCTCTGTGTAAAGCTTCATCGTTTCATCCAGAAAATCTTCATCCATCGACGCGGTAGGGCAGAAACCGGGATATGACGAGTTATTTTTGTCGCAGTTTGTAACGCCGCAATCTACGCAGTTTCTGTTTATTTCATCTTTATTCATCGTAGCTCTCCTGTTTTATTTTGCTTGACGGTTTACGGCAATCTGTTCTGCGCGGGACAGTTCAACGGCAGCTCAGAGTATGAGGCGGCCGCAGCTCAAGCAGCCGCTATCGGTTTTGCATTATTTATCGAGGATTTTACCGACAGCTTTGCGCAGCTCTTTTTCTGTCATACCTTTGGAATTGTCAAAGGTAATATCGGCTGCTGCACTGTAAAGCGGCATTCTCTCTTTTTCCATTTTCATTAATGCGCTGCGGTCTTTTGAAAGAGGTCTGCCTTTTGTGGGGAGTCCGGCGACAGGCCTTGTAATATGGACTACCAGACCGTTTTGTCTGAGCGCAGCCACGTTTTCCTCACGCAATATGGCTCCGCCGCCTGTAGCTATTATCAGTCCGCGCTTCTTTCCGAGACGCGATACCGTTTCACTTTCCATATCCCTGAACCTCTTTTCGCCGTGCGTTGCGAAAATATCGGGAATGGACATTTTTGCAGATTTTTCCGTCTCACTGTCGGTATCGACGAGCGTTTTTCCGGTAATCTGGGAGAGCAGACGGCCTATCGTTGATTTGCCGCAGCCGGGCATACCTATGAGAACGATATTCCTCATCCGGCTTTCCATTTGCGATATTATCCGTTCGTTTTCCCCGTAAAAAGCGCCGGGTGTGCCGAGAAAATATCCGGTTGCCGCGGTGGCCTGGGCTACCAGCATGGGAAGTCCGTTTGAATATTTCAGTCCGCCCTGTTCAGCTTCCATCAGGAGCTTGGTTTTAAAGGGATTGTAAATGACGTCTATGACCGAGTCGCAGAGGGGAAAATCCGCAAGGCTGATGATGCTTTGAAGGTTGTTCGGGTATGTGCCTACAGGGGTCGTGTTGACGATGACGTTTATGCTGTCGGCAACGGAGGAAAGCTCGCCGTATGTAAGGCGATGGACGGGAGTTGGCCGTTGGCTCGAAGCCGAATCAGCGTTGATAGATTGCTGATGATTCGAAGTTTTGCCGCCATCGGGGGCAGACGCTTTGCCCGCTGAGCGTGATGCGAGAAATATCTTCGTAGCGCCGCGGTCGCTTACCGCCTTGCGGACGGTCAGCGAGGTGCCTCCGGTACCCAGAACTAGTACGGTTTTTCCGTCAAAATCAATGCCTGCACGCTTGGCGGCATATAAAAAACCCTCGTAATCCGTATTATGGCCAACCAGCTTATGCCCCGGCTCCCTGATGTACAGCGTATTTACCGCGCCGATGGCTTCGGCCAGTTCCGAAATCTCATCGCACAGCGGCATCACATCCTGCTTATACGGGATAGTAACATTGAGTCCGCCGAAATCAAATGAATCGATGAATCCCGAAAGCTTCTCGGGCGGCAGGCTGAAAAGATCGTATGTATATTTTCCCAGCGCTTCGTGTATTTCCTTTGAATAGCTGTGAACCAGCGTCTTTCCGATAAGTCCGTATCTCATAATGCCTCCGTATAGCAGCCGAGGAAAACGAAGGTCTCCGGCTGGCTTTCCAGCTCGCTCAGCAGATTGATGAGCTCAGGGGAATATACCGATGCGTCGAGGTCAAAGTAAAACATGAACTCGAAGTCGCTGCCCGGAATCGGCCTCGATTCCAGCTTGCAGAGGTTGATACCCAGAGCCGCGAACTTTGCTATGGTATGATACAGCGAACGGGGCATATGCGGAACCGAAAGAATCAGACTTATCTTATCGGCACCGGGATATATTTCCATCTTCTTGGAAATGCATATGAATCTAGTGTAATTGTTGTCGCTCAGCTGGATGTGCTTCTTGATGAGCTCCAGCCCGTAGAGGTCGATACATTCCTTTGAGGAAATGGCCGCGACATCGGTGCGGTCGCTCTCGGCAACCATTTTGGCTGCCATCGCCGTGTTATCGCAGGCGGTGATCTTTACACCGGAAAGACTTTTGAGAAAATCTCCGCACTGTCCGATAGCCTGCTCATGCGAATATATTTCCTTTATATCGGAAAGTTGTGTACCGGCTTTTCCGATGAGGTTGTGGTTTATGCGCAGACGCAGACTCTTAACGATGTGGAAATTATAATTCTGCATCAGATCGTAGACAGCGCCGACTGAGCCGTAAGAGCTGTTTTCTATCGGGAGGATGCCGTATTGACAAAGACCTTTTTCTGCGGCATTGAAAACACCTTCAAAGCTGTTGAAATACATGATGTTGGGTACTTCAAAAAGTTTTTCACATGCTGCCTGTGAGTAAGATCCGGCGACACCCTGGCAGGCAACCACCGCCTTGTTTGGAAATATCTTCGGCGTGCTTTCAAGAGCAGTCTGTATCCGCTCGGCGAGGTCTGATCTTCTGGCAAGGTAATTGTTCTGATATGAGCGGCTGGCGTCGAATATCGTGTTGAAAAGAAGCCTCGCATAGCCGTCAAAGGGCTCTCCTATCTGCTCGGATACCTTGACGAGAACCTCCTTTTCGCGGGAGCTGTTCATCACAGGTATATTGTGAGCCTGCTTGTATTTGGCTACCTCGAGAGATTTTTCCATGCGTGCTTTGAACAGGTCGGTTATCTGTGAATCTATCCTGTCAATATCCTCTCTTATAGCGCCGAGGTCTTTTATAGCACCGGACTCTTTTGCAGTATCGTCACCTTTTAAAGTGCCGGAGTCCTTTGCAGTGTCCGCACCTTTTATGGCACCGGACTCTTTCATAGTATCGGCACCTTTTAAGGTGCCGGAGTCCTTTGTAGTGTCTATGCCTTTTATGGCACCGGGGGCTTTAACGGTGCCGCTTTCCTTTGTCGTCATTTCTGTACCTCCATCATGCAGTCGAGAATTCCCAGAGCCAGCGCCGCCTCAGCGATGGGGACGGCTCTTACCACTACGCAGGGGTCGTGCCTGCCTTTTATTATCAGTTTTGTGTTTGTCTTGTTGTCGAGATCCACCGAGTCCTGCTCTGCGGCGATGGACGGGGTGGGTTTAAAAGCGAGCCTTGCCGTCAGCGGCATTCCTGTGGTGATGCCGCCGAGTATCCCGCCGTGGTTGTTTGTGCGCGTTTTCACTTGGTTATTGTCGTAGTAAAAGGCGTCGTTGTTCTCGGAGCCTTTCAGGAGCGTCGCTCCGAAGCCTGCTCCGAACTCCACTCCCTTTACAGCCGGGATGCCGAAGAATACGGGAGCCAGTGCGCTTTCCAGACCGTCATACATCGCGCCGCCTATACCTGCAGGAACGTTCAGGGCGCATACCTCCACCACGCCGCCTACGGAATCGAGAGCGGCTTTTGCGGCGAGGATCTCGTCCTGCATCGCTTTTCCTGCCGCATCTGCGATAACGGGAAAGCTCTGCTGTTTCAGCTTTTGCAGAAGCTCGGCAGTGACATTTACAGGGTCGAAGGGAGTGTCCTTAACGCTGCCGATAGAATATATGTGAGCGCCTATCGAGACACCGCGTCTTGCAAGTATCTGCAATGCTATGCCGCCCGCTATGCACAGGGGCGCCGTCATTCTCGCGGAAAACGGCCCGCCGCCCGCCATGTTCAGGCTGTCTCCGTACCTGAGACGTGCCGTGTAGTCGGCATGTCCCGGCCGGGGGACGGCCCGCAGCGCTTTGTAGTCAGAGGAACGCGTGTCGGTGTTCTTTATTTCCAGGGAAATAACGTCGTCTGCCACTATCGTTTTGGCATGATCTCGGTTCGGTGCTGCATTTTTTACCGCAATTCTTTTTTCGTTTGTCATATCGGATGTTGAGATTTGGCTCTTTGCTGCAGCGTTTGCCCCGATGTGCGTGCTTGCTTCGGAAGTCGGGTTACCCTCGGAAGCGGCGTTCGCTTTATCTTCGGAAGTCGAGGTTGTCCCGGAAGCGCATTTCGCACCAGGTGCAGTGTCCGGTGGGGATACCGTTCTCTGTTCAGATTTTGTATCCGACTCACTGCGGCTGACAGGCTTACCGTGACCGACAGAACCAAGAGGCACAAGTCCGCTTACGGGAACGGGAATGTCAGGCTCCTTACGCTTTGTAGCAAAAGGACTGTTTCCGGGCGCCCGCCTTTTGAGAAAAGCTTCGAGCTCCGTCATATCTATTTCCGTTCCTTTAGGAAGATTTTCTATATCGACACCTATGGCGGGCTCGTGCGAGCCGCCCCAGATGGTGACTTTCAGGTTTTTACCCAGGCTTGATTTCATTATCACACCTCGTACACTTCGCCGCCGAGCGCGGCGAAATCATTGAAAAACGTAGGATAAGATTTGTTTACGGCTTCTGCGCCTCTGATGATGACAGGCGATGAGCAGCCGCATGAAGCCACAGCAGCCGCCATGACTATCCTGTGGTCGTTGTGTCCAGATATCTCTCCGCCGCTAAGCTGCTGCTGTCCCGTGATGGAAAGGCTTGCGCCGCCGTCGGTTATATCCGCGCCCAGCCTGGAAAGGAAGTCAAATACTGTAAAGAGCCTGTCTGATTCCTTTATCCTGAGCCTTTCGGCATGGGTGATCATGGAGGAGCCCTTTGACAGGGACATCACGGCAGCTAGCACGGGAACGAGGTCTGGTATCTGTGAAACGTTTACTTCTGTGCCGTTGAGATTGTCGCCGGTGCAGCGTATTGCTTTTTCGCCTATGCTATCCGGAATATGATTCATACCGGGTGTATCGGTACTTTCCAGCACAGCGCCCATGCTTTCCAGAAGCCTTGCGATTTCCTTATCGCGCTGCGAGGAAGAAAAGTCCAGCCCCTTAAGCGTTATATCGCTGCCCAGAGCACCGCATGCCAGCCAGAACGCCGAGTTTGACCAGTCGCACTGTATGGATATTTTCTCAGGCGGAATGAACTGCTGATTTCCGGCAATTTCGTATGCAGGAAAGCCTTCATCCGATTCACCGCACTTGATGTTTATTCCGAAGTCACGGAGAACGTCGAGCGTCAAATCTACATAACCCGCTGATTGCAGCTCCGTGGTGAGCTCCAGCCTGCTGTCTCCGTCGAGGATGGGCAGCGCCAGAAGAAGTCCTGTGATGAACTGGGAGCTGATGCTACCCGAGAGCTTGTAGGTTCCGGGAAGAAGCCGTCCGTTTATGGTGCATATTTCCACGCACTTGTTGCCGGGGCGCTGATCTTTGTTGTTCATATGAAAAGAGCAGCCGTTCGCTTCCATTTCCTCCTTGAGCGAGGAGATTGGTCTGTGCGGCAGCTTGCCCGAGCCCAGAAATACGGCCTCATCCTTGAGCGCCATCGCCACGGGAAGCATGAATCTCAGCGTGGAGCCGCTTTCCCGGCAGTCGAGATACGGCTTGGACTTGTCCATTTGCACGAGGCAGCTCTTTGTCGCCTCAATATCCTGTGAAAAAGAGGGAACGACGCTGTCTATATCATAGGCTTCCGAAGCTCCGTTTCCCGCAGGGTCTGTATTGCCCTGCAGCTGCGCTATTCTATAGGCTATGAGCACCCGGTGGGCGTGGGATTTTGACGGCGGAGCGTCGAGCGTGCCGCACAGCCTGCCGGGTATGATTTTTACATCCATACGTTCTGTTTCCTTTCATTTAAATTGCTTATATGTCTGTATCACGTATGCCGCGCACTATTCGAGTCGCAGCTGTATTTTTTATGTACTATTCGATGCGCTGCTGTGTTTCTTTCGCGCACTACGCGAGCTTTTGCTTCAATTCCGAAAGCCCCAGTGAAAAGAGCTCTAGCAGCTCGCTCGTCGGTATCGTTTTCAAGCGGCATTCGCCCGCAGTGTACGGATATACGATTGTTATATTGCTTCCGCGTATCTTCTTGTCCTGCAGTGCAGCGGCGGTCAGCTCCTGCGGACTGTACGGGCAGTCCAATGGGAATTTGAACCCTTTCAATATGGAAAGCAGCCTGTCTGCGGATTTTTCACGGGACCATCCCAGTTTATCGGAGGCTGCGGAGATCATCGCCATACCGATGGCGACTGCATGACCGTGGCTGATACTGTAGCCGCTGCATTTTTCTATCGCGTGTGCCGGAGTATGACCGAAGTTCAGAAGCTGTCTGCTTCCCGTTTCGCGTTCGTCCTCCTGGACTACCTTTCTTTTTACCTCGACAGCCATAGCTGCGATATTCGTCAGAAAGCTGCTGTCAACTATAGACGCATCGCTTTTCTGCTCCATTTCACGGATAATATTCGCATTGCCGATGAATCCGGCCTTTACGGATTCCGCTATGCCATCAAGTATTATATCATAAGTCAGTGTGTCGAGCACGTTGGGATCAAAAAGAACCAGAGACGGCTGCCAGAAAGCGCCCGCCAGATTTTTTCCGGCGTTGAGATTGACTCCTGTTTTTCCGCCGACGGATGAATCGACCGTAGCGAGCAGAGTCGTGGGCAGCTGCACGTACTCTATGCCGCGCAGGTATGAAGCTGCGGCAAAGCCCGTCACATCTCCCGTTATTCCCCCGCCCAGCGCAACAAGGATGTCGCTTCTGGAAAATCTGTTGTCGGCGAGATAGTTGAGGATATTCGAGATGGTATCCATGCTTTTCGCTTCTTCGCCGCCCGGAAATACGTATTTATAAACATCGTAGCCTGCGCTCTCGAGAGAAAGCCACAGAGGGTGGTTTTTTCCCCCGTAAAGAGCGTCTACATTTTTATCGGTGATGATACAGAGCTTTCTGCCCTTAGGTGAGCTGCCGACAGCCGTACGCATATCAGTGGAAAGTGTTCCGGCAGCAGACACGCCGGATGCAGATGCCACAGATGCAGAAGCTCCGGATATAGAAGTTCCGGCTGCCGATACGTCGGGCTCGGGCGCTCCGGATTTGGGTGCTCCTGCCGTTATACCAGAAGCGGCAAAGAGCTGCCCGGCATTTGCCAGGGAGCCCTCCTTCATTATTACATTGTAATTCCTCGATGCGGAAACAGCAATTTTTATCATAAAGGTCTCCTCCTAGAATATTTCTCCGTCTATCACGGCCTTCATTTCGCGACCTTCTCTGAGCAGCTCTCTGAGCGTTTCGCTGTCGTCGTTTTCAATGGCGTCTCTGTACATTGTCAGGTTCCCGATGAGCGTATCGATCTCCTGCGTCAGGTTTTCCGCATTCTCAAGAAACAGCTCCGTCCACATGTCCTCGTTGAGCTTGGCGACACGGGTAAGATCCTTGTAGCTTCCCGCCGAGAAGCCTGCGTGGACTCGGGCTGTAGGACTTTTTATATATGCGTTGGACACCACGTGAGCGAGCTGAGATGTAAAGGCGATTTTTTTGTCGTGCTCAGCGGGTGTAGTGATTTCGATGTTCGTAAAGCCTATTGAGGTGAAAAGGTCTTTGAGCTTGCTCATGCTCTCGATAGGCCCTCTGGTGGAGGTGAATATCATGGAAGCATTGTTAAAGAGCGATTTCTTCGCATATGTAAAGCCCGAGTGCTCCAGACCTGCCATCGGATGGCCTCCCACAAAGAGAAAGCCGTGCTTTTCCCCAAGTGGTATCAGGGCGTCGCATACGATGCGTTTTACACCGCCGCAGTCGAGGACGATAGCATCCTCTTTGAAAAGCGAGGCGTATTCGGTAACGTAATCTATGGTAGCCTGAGGATAAAGAGCTACGATAACGATGTCGCACTGAGGCAGCAGCTTATCGGTGAGCGGCTGCTCGATAGCGTCCAGAAGGACGGCTTTCTTTACGACCTGATCCGAAATATCGTAGCCGTATACCGTATGGTCGGTATTCTGGCTTATGGCCTTGGCGAGAGAGCCTCCGATAAGACCCAGTCCTACGATTCCTATCTCCATGATATCACCTTATCCTTTGTATGCCAGCGGCTGTATAAGCTTTACGGCCTCCATCAGGTCTGCAAAGGCTTCCGGAGTAAGCGACTGTGCGCCGTCGCAGAGAGCAGCTGCCGGGTTATTGTGTACCTCTATCATCAGTCCGTCTGCTCCCGCAGCCGTTGCCGCCATAGCCATAGGCTTTACGAGGGAAGCAATCCCTGTGGCGTGGCTGGGGTCTACGATAACAGGCAGGTGGGTCATGGTTTTGAGCAGCGGCACTGCCGACAGATCAAGGGTATTCCTTGTAGCCGTTTCAAACGTCCTGATGCCGCGTTCGCAGAGGATGACTCTTTCGTTTCCGCCTGCCATGATGTATTCGGCGCTCATCAGAAGCTCCTGGAGCGTGCTGGAAAGTCCGCGCTTGAGCAATATGGGTTTATCTATATGGCCGAGCTCCTTGAGAAGCTCAAAGTTCTGCATATTTCTTGCTCCGACCTGGATAACGTCCACGTTTTCAAAGAGCGGCAGATGTGATATGTCCATAACCTCGGTGACGATAGGAAGCTTCGTCTGTTCCTTTGCTTTCATAAGAAGCTTGATGCCTTCCGACCTCATGCCCTGAAAAGCATATGGTGAGGTTCTCGGCTTGAATGCGCCGCCTCTGTAAAGCCCTGCGCCTGATTTTTTTACCTCCTGTGCGACGAGGCAGACCTGCTCTTCGGATTCCACAGAGCAGGGTCCTGCTATCACTTGGAAGTTTCCTCCGCCGATTTTAATATCGTCGTTTATCTGTACGACGGTGTCCGCCGGATGAAATTTGCGGTTGGCGTTCTTATACGGCTCCTGTACTCTCTTTACCGCTTCAACTATTTCCAGAGAGTTGATCAGATCGATGTCCACAGAGGACGTGTCTCCGATGAGACCCATTATGCTTGCGGATTGGCCCTTGCTGAAATGGATATCAAGCCCCATGCTTTTAAGCCAAGATATCAGGTTGTCAAGCTGCTTCTGATCAGGGTCGTTTTTCAATATGACGATCATTGTGTTCCTTCTTTCTTTTACATTTTATGTGTGTTGCGGTTGTGCTGACTGCTGAGCGTCAGTGTGAAAATCGAGCGTTAAAAAAATCCGCAAGTGAATTTCACTTGCGGAAGCTTTTGCCGAAATCGTTTAAGTGCAGACCGGCTACCTCGTTGCAGCGAAATTCACCTTACATCTAAAAAACGTAAAGTAAAAGTAATAATATGCTGCGCTGAAAGCTCTGTTTAACATGGTTCTGCCCTTTCATTATTATTTGCGGAGTCATAATCTGATATGTTTCGGATATGCCCCTACACTTAAATATCTTAACACTTCGCCGCCGAGATGTAAAGCGGTTTTTTGCTGTCAGGCCTCAGTGGTTTTTGCTGTTCAGTGTTCAGGGCTCAGGCGCTCAGCAGTTTTATAGAATTTTATAATATCTCCAACAACTGAACTTTATGCGCTTTTGTAAATTCACTTACTATATATGTCCGAATACGTGCTCTGACCATAATTGGCACCATAAATCCGTTTTGGCATAGTCCTGATAACCTTTTAATGACAGTTTTGTTGTTGATTTCCACAATACGGCTCAGCTCGATTGGCTTAACTTCAGACATATTATTTTCAAGGATGATTTTGAGCAGCTGCTTTTCCTTGCTGTTGATATGAGAAAGAGCCTCTGTAAAAGCTTCGCTGTCGGTTTGTAATGATAAAGAAGAAACCTTGGTAACATACAGCTCCATCATTCGTAGGAAGTAATGAATCCAGATTTCCGGATGCGGCGGGCTTTCGCGTCCATCATAATACAAGGCAGGTAAACCCATCTGCAGTGCCGCATAGTATTCGTCAGGGTCATACGCAAAGTATTCTTCAAGCGAGCCGATACCCTGAAAACCATATCCGTAATAATCCAATATATATCCGGACATGAGTCTTGCAGTACGGCCATTTCCGTCTTCAAACGGATGTATGGTAACCAGCTGGTAATGCACTACGGCTGCGATCAATATTGGATGATCGTCTGTAGTCTGAACATAATTTACAAGCTCATCTAAAAGCATCGGAACATCCTTATACTCCGGAGGAATATATTCGGGGGCTCCGCTCACAGAATCATAAACGGCAAACAACGTTCCCGGAGGCATAGCTCCCCTAAGACCGATCTTTTCAGGTGAAGCAACTTTTTCGACTAGCTTCTGAATTTCTAAAATAAGATCAAGAGAAAAAGGCTCGTTATTTTTTATCTGTTCATCTAAATAGTTAAGTGCTAAATAGTAGTTTCTGATTTCCTGTTCGGGTCTAAGAAAATGCTTATGTGCATCCTGCTCGATCACATCATAGGCCTGCTCTTCTGTTAACGGATTGCCCTCGATCTTCGCGGAGGCATATGCGCTTTTTTTCTTTGATATCTTTCGCAGGCGATTATGCGCAAGCATAGGTAATTCAAGGCTGTTGATATTAAATTTTTGCTCCTCGATTGCCATGATTCTGTTCATGATCTCATTTGTTAAAGTTATTTGAATCATGATCGAACCTCCCTTTCAAAAATTCCTTTATAATTATATCTTACCCCAAGGCTGCAAAAAATCCCACTATTTCTCCACTATTCGTCCACTATTTTAGGGCTGCTATACGTTATTTCATAGTCGCGGTACATTCCTCTTTCATTTCCGCCATGTAAAGCAGGATTTCTATTTCTAAAACAGACAATTCCGCCTTCAGGATATCGAATGCAAGCAACATCTGCAAAGAGATCTGTAGAAAGTTGCAGATGACAATCCCGCTTACACACGGACAGAGAAGATGAAAGAATTGATTTTCACTACCATAGCCATAGCTATCCACATGTTTGTCATGTTAATACTCTAAAATATCTTCTGCCTGACAACCAAGTGCATGACAGAGCGCCATTACTGTTTGAAACGATGCTTTGTTGATGTTTTTTGCATTAACTTCATACTGTTGCAGTGTTCGTAAATTTACATTTGCTTTCTCGGCAAGCTGCACCTGAGTTAAGCCTGCTTTTTTTCGTTGCGACTGAAGTGCTGTTGTCCCGATTTTGCTTGAGATAATAGCGTTTACTGTGTCCACAAACTTATCCTCGGGTGCTTCGTGCAGGGTTGGATAGAGTTTATATACTTCTGCCATAGATATATAATCATATATATTTTTGAAAGATCGTGCCGTGTACCACTGATAATATGCCAGAATCCAACCGCACCAATATTCTGCGGAATAATCATATACTGTTTGCTCTGCGGGGAAGTCAATGTTTTTTCCCGATTCCGAAATAATGTTAATAGCCAGTTCTGTGCCGGACATTCCGGATATTATTTTGGGATTTCCGATTCCGAATTGTTCTGCATATTTACCGGTAATAAAGTATTGCATGAATTCTTCAATATCTATTTTACAGGCGCATGCTGCATAATCAAATGCTTCGCCTAAGTTTCGCATTGCATCGTTTAGGTATTCCTCAGCGTAAGCGTGGATCATCAGGTTTAATCTCCTCTCTGATAATATCTCTCATAAATATACCGTTAAGATCATCGGTTTCGAGTTCTTTGTAGTATGTGGCGCGAGCATTCTTGTCCCTTTTTACTCTTTTTTCATAATAGACACGGTTATCGGCAAGGATACTGTCCATATATGTTATAGAATCAAATGCTTTTCTGGATTTGATGACATATTGTTCACCGAGTTTTCCGAGTTTCATTGCCTGACCCAACTGTGATAGTGAAATTTCATTGCTCAAAAATGATCTTGCGAATGAAAAATACGAATCGTCCGCCCGATAGCCCACGATAATATCATAATCGGTATATTCAGGAAGGAAATTTTCAACAAGCCATTCCTTTCCGCGCTTGGCAACCGGAGTTGATAATCTTGCCTTTCTGTTTTGAATAAGAATGGCAAGCCAGTTCAGAATAGTATATTTATCATCTGATAGGTTTAAGATTCTAAGGTTTTGCGTATCAAGCTCATACGTGTTTGCATATCCGTCAGTATTCAGGCCGCAGGACCATTCTTTTGCGAGTTCGATATGCTGGGTACAATAAAAACCTCTGCCATAGTCGTTATTTGCTTTTCCCTTTCCAAATTCAGGCTTTTCTATAATGGTAGATGAACCGTGATGCAAAATAAGCTTATCCATAAAGAATCTCCTTATACTTCTTTAGAACCACCTATATAGTACTTCCAAAGAAGTAGTTTGTCAAGGCTGCAAAAAATTCCACTATTTCTCCACTATTCGTCCACTATTTTAGGGCTGCTATACGCTATTTCATGGCTACAGTACATTAGCATTTCATCTCTACGATACAATAGCTCTTTTTCTCTAAGTCTTTTCTACGTCTTTATTCCCTTAAAAGCAAGGAAAGCTTATGAAAAATTCACGGGAAGCTTTTTTAACAGCAGAGGGGGCGGTACAATAAACACCTTAAACAGGCCGTTAACCACCTCACGTCCTCACAAAAATGTGTCGATTTCTATATTTTTTTATTATAAAAAGGAATATAGCGGATTGATTTCCCAATTTTCAGATGATAGTATTAATTGAAGTTATATTAATACTCATATTTTATACTGTATAGGAGTTAGGAGGAAAAAAAGATGAATGAACCAAATAAACAAGGTGAATTGAAAAGGACCTTGGGACTGCCTCTGTTGGTAGGATTTGGGCTGGCTTACTTAGCGCCCACGGTAGTATTCAATTACTATGGTATATGGACGGCTGAATCGGGAACCGGAGGACACTATCCCCTTGCACTTTTGATCACCACTGTGCTGATGGCTTTTACCGGATTAAGCTATACATATATGGTAAAGGAGGTTCCTATCGCGGGATCGGTCTATGCGTACACAAGCAGAGCAATGAATCCCCATATAGGATTTATTTCAGGCTGGATAATGCTGCTTGATTACATGCTTATGCCTATGGCAGGATTTTTGCTTCTGGGAATTTACGGTCACGAATACTTCCCCATGATACCTGCGTGGGTCATTGTAGTCGGCGTTGCGATTTTATGCGCGATTTTGAATATTGTCGGAGCGAAAACATCATCCATCGTGGATACCCTTATCATTGCGGCGCAGCTCATCTTTACCGCGCTTACCATTATCGTATGTGTAATATATGTTTGTAATGGCGGCGGTACGGGCTCTATTCTTTCAGGTACGGCTATATATAATCCGGAGACATTTGATTTCAGCAATTTGATGCATGCGGCAGCAATACTGTGTCTCTCATTTGTAGGCTTTGATGCAGTTACGACTATGGTTGAGGAAGTAAAGGATCCTGATAAGACCATGGGAAAGGCGATCATGCTTATCGTTATCGGCGCCGGAATCCTGTTCTTTATTACAGCATATGCGCTCAATATTGCATGGCCCGAAGGTGTCTATGACATAGAAGACCCCGACAGCGGAATATTCGAATTTTTCCCGGCAATCGGATATGACTGGATGGCAGATGTATTCTTCGTAGTGGATAACTGCGCGTCATTCATATGCTCTCTCGCTGCCGTTGGCGCAGGTTCGCGTATACTTCTCGGTATGGGCAGAGACAACTTACTTCCGAAGAAGGTTTTCGGACATATTTCACCGAAGCGCAACACACCGACATATAACATTCTGTTGGTAACATTCATTCCCATGATCATCGGTCTGATATTCGTTAACAACCTTATGGGAGCTCTTGACCTGGTATCCTTCGGAGTTATCATCGGCTTCATACTTGTAAACCTTTCCGTATTCGTGTTATTCTGGGTAAAGAAGAAGGAGAGAGGAAACGGTGCAGTCGTAAAATACGTCATAATTCCCTGGATCGGCGTAGCATTCCTGGCATTTGCATTCATATATATCGGAACAGGCGCAAAGATTCTCGGAGTATGCTGGACTGTACTAGGCATCATCTATCTGGCAATTAAGACCAAGGGATTTAAAGAATTGCCTCCTGAGATGTCATTTGAAGAATAAGAAGGGTGATAATATGAATTTTCGTTCCGTAATTAATTGGATTTGCGGCATATTGGGCTGCCTGGTGATAATCTTCGGAATTGTTGTCGAAATGGGTTTCCTGAATGTTGATTCCTCCAGAGGAATGACCCCGATTGTTTTGGGAGCGATAATATTGATATGGTCCGTTTATTCGGAAAAAAGAAGAAAGTAAAACCAAATGCTCTATTCATCATATGAAGAAATAAAGTGGATAGGGAATACCCCTTTGGGCATGCTGGTGCGGAGAATATCCTTCATCGCACCGCATGCTCATGAAAATACCATTGAAATCACCTTATGCCTTGATGGAAGCATTACCTTTGACTACTGCTTTGAGGAATTCAGACTTAAGAAAGGTGAGTTTATTCTCGTGGACAGAGACACGCATTATATGCATAGCGGGGATAATGCTCTCTGTGTGTCTTTTTACTTTGATTTGCTTAAGATGTCCGGGGATTTCGAGGGCATTTGCAATCAGATGTTTATATGTGAAGGTACATCCGACAGCGAATATCGGTATAATACGCCGGAGCACAGAGAGCTTAAGGGCATGCTCATTGCGATCCTGGATTACATGCTGAAGGATTCAGAAGAACCATCTGATGTCGACGAAGATATAACACGAGTGGCAAACAGGATTATCGGCCTGATTTACACGTCCTTTGACGTTACCAGGTACAGAAACAAAGACAATTCCCTCAGTGATAAAACACTAAGGAGAATGAAAAAAATCGTCGCATATGTGTTTGTTCACCGTACAGAAAAGATAACACTTAAGGATGTAGCGGATTTGGTCGATATTTCCCCGGAATATTTGAGCCTGTTCCTTTCCAACTATGCCATAGGCTTCGAGCAGCTTCTGGGATATATCCGCTCCTGGCATGCGGAACGCCTGCTTTTGACTACGGATATGAGCATCGCCGAAGTTTCCGAAGAAAGCGGGTTCTCGGCGACAAAATACATGTACGGAGCCTTTGATTTCTGGTATAAGTGTACTCCGGGAGAATACAGAGTGAAGTATCGCCGGGAAATGGAAAAAGGAGACGAATTTGAGGAGGCGGATATTAAAGATATAGAGGACGAGATAATTAAAATTACAAACGAGCAGTTGATATTTATGTATATCAAAGGAGACTGATGATGGAGTTTGAACTTAGAGAGATACCTGAACATATAGCGTACACGGCTGAGTACGACGTGAAAAGCTATAACGATTTCTTCGACTTTGAAACGGGAGAAAACTATTTACAGAACCTGGAAGACCTTATGCACGAGGAGAACCCCGATGTGGTTGTTCCGGAGATCCCTGACGATTACAACTATTTCACCCATCCCAAAGGGGAGGTTCCGCAGGGGAAAATGCATATGAAGTATTACGATATGGTCGATCGCAAGGGAAAGGACAACAAGGAAGGAAAGTATAAATTTGTCACTGTTCCTGGAGTAAAGGCAGTTGTGGTTCCCTGGCAGGGAGCCAACTCAACAATACCGCAGGGTATAGGAGAAGCCTTGAGCTTAGCAAAGAAAAACGGATTCGAAATTGCAGGGGATACGAGAGTCAGTGCAATACACGGCCCATGGGACAGAGATGATGAAAATGAGTACCTGGTAGAGATACAGGTGCCTGTAAAATAAGGAGGATTTTATGGCAGCAGATAAGATACTTATAAACGGACACATATACACGGAAAATCCGGCAATGCCCTGGGCGCAGGCCGTGGCAATCGAGGGCACGGACTTC
>Ga0192264_1135_pt1 | contig 17261 bp, 16 predicted proteins | sample Koala_Koa23_J3_FD_131267 | JGI IMG/M metagenome (GOLD analysis project Ga0192264, IMG submission 131267) | Enriched cells from koala feces incubated with labeled cellulose particles, San Francisco Zoo, California, United States - Koala_Koa2-3_J3 ... | reverse complement strand
ATATGCAGAAAAAATCAAACAAATCCTTCACAATATATGATAGAATCTTAGGAGCATACTATTGTGTGCGGTAAATCATACAAAGGGGATATTTCAGCATGAGCAAGGCGATAATAGCGATAGATGAAAGCAAGTCATACAGGGTGTATCTGACTGTGACCACCGATATGGTACAGAGGGCAGTGGATATCCATGAAACGACGCCTGTCGCATCGGCAGGTCTTGGCAGAGTAATTACTGCGGCGGGTCTCATGGGGATAATGATGAAAAACAGCGACGATAAACTCACCTTGAATTTCAAGGGAGACGGTCCGGGAGGGCAGATACTGGCGACGGCCTATGGCGATGGGAGCGTAAAGGGATATATATCGAATCCGTATGCCCAGCTGCCGCTAAAGGAAACCGGCAAGCTGGATGTAGGCGGACTTTTGGGAACAGGCAGTCTTACGGTCATAAAGGATCTGGGTCTCAAGGAGCCGTACATAGGAACTGTGGAGCTGGTGAGCGGGGAGATCGCAGACGATCTGACGACTTACTTCTTTATTTCCGAACAGCAGAATTCATCAGTGGCTCTCGGTGTAAAGGTGGAAAGGGACCTTTCCATAGGTGCGGCGGGAGGTATGATAATTCAGATGCTGCCTCAGGCTCAGGAGGGGGCTATAGACGCTTTGGAAAAAATGCTGGCTGCCATGGGACCTCTTACCGCTGTGATAGACAGGGCTTACCGAAACTGTTTGTCTGATACACAAGAGGTGACACAGCCGGATGCGGCGAAAAATGCACAAGCTGCCGGGTTGTCAGGGCAAACACAGAGCAGCGTATTGAAAAATGTGTTTAATGATATATTCAAGGACATGCCGGAGCAGTATGCGCCGCATATTCTTGAAGAGCGTGAAATAGACTGGAAATGTGACTGCAGCCATGATAGAATGGCGAGAGCACTTGCTACCATAGGGAAAAAGGATATGGAAGAGATAATAGAGGAGGACGGAATGGCTGAGCTTACATGCCACTTCTGCCGCAGTAAATATCATTTCAGCAAAGACGAGCTGACGGAAATCTTAAATGAAATGTAATGGGAGAAACTGAAAATGAGAGAGATAATGTTAAAAATAAAGAGTAATCAGGCCGTGACGGGCGGTTCCGATGATTCCGTGGAATTCATCACGGAAGCGAAGCTTTACAAAAAAGGCGAGGCTATGTATCTTATTTATGATGAAAGCGAGCTGTCGGGTATTCCGGGCTGCAAGACGAGACTCAAGATGAAAGCAAATGAGATACAGATGAAACGCTTCGGCATGGGCACCGGCTTTAACAGTGAGATAAAATTCAAAAAGGGCAAGAGGTATATGGGCTTTTACGATACGCCCTTCGGTCCCATAGAGATGGAGGTTCTTACGGATAGGCTTGAAAACACTTTATCAGAGGAGGGCGGCGGCCACGTTAATATAGATTACAGCGTCAGCCTCAAAGGACTCATGGAGGGTCGGAACAGTATAAATATCACCATGATGTAGATGGGAGGGACGAAGCTATGATGAAGAAAAGGACAATAGTCATCGTTTCAGTGCTGATCATAGTGGCGATGGTTGCAACGACGGTGACGTGCGCCATAGCGTACATATATTAAGAACTATCGGATACTGAGACCGTCAATGGTCAGGTAAAATCGTGCGGCTGGAATCGTGCGGCCGTTATACCGGTGAACATTTGGATATAGCAGTAATAGGAGTATGGATACGAACAGCAGGAGGAGAAAATGTCGGAAACAGGTTTTAGCGCAGAAAAGTATATAGAAGAGCAGTCAAAGTATATTCTGGAACGTATAGAAGAAGGCAACGGCGAGAGGTTGTATCTGGAATTCGGCGGTAAGCTTGTTCAGGACAAGCATGCGATGAGAGTGCTGCCGGGCTTTGATGAAAACGCTAAGATAAAGCTCCTGCAGAAGATGAAAGACCAGGCGGAGATCATAATATGCATATACTCCGGAGACATCACCACCAACAAAACACGGCAGGACTTCGGTATCACGTACGATCTGGAGGTGCTGCGGCTCATAGATGTGCTCAGGAAGTACGATTTGAAGATAAACAGCGTGGTAGTCACGCGATACGAGGATGATTCTCCCGCAGTGGACAAGTTTATCAACAAGCTCAACCGCCGTGGAATAAAGACATACAGGCATAGATTCACCAAGGGATATCCGACTGACGTGGATACGATAGTGAGCGATGAAGGGTACGGGGCAAACCCTTACATAGAAGTTACGAGTCCGCTGGCTGTAGTCACAGGACCGGGAGGCGGCAGCGGCAAGCTGGCAACATGTCTTTCACAGCTGTATCACGAGTACAGGCTGGGAAGAAAGGTGCGGTACGCGAAATTCGAGACATTTCCCATCTGGAACCTGCCGTTAAAGCATCCGGTAAACGTAGCGTATGAAGCGGCAACGGCTGACCTGCGAGATGTAAACATGATAGATTCCTTTCATCTTGAGGCATACGGAGAAACGGCAGTCAATTACAACAGAGATTTAGAAGTATTCCCCGTGGTAAAGAGGATAATCGAGAAGATCACAGGCGAGGAAGCCGAGTACAAGTCGCCCACGGATATGGGTGTAAACAGGGCAGGCTTTAGCATCACCGATGATAATGTAGTCAGAGAGGCCGCCTGTCAGGAGATAATAAGACGGTACATGATAGCCGAGTGCGACTATAAAAAAGGAAAGATAAACAGCGATGTGCTGGAAAGAGTGAAGCTGCTGATGGACGATATGTCGCTTTCCGTCGAGGACAGACGTGTAGTTGAGCCTGCCAGGGAATATGCGGAGAAGAAAAAGGACTGCAACGAAAGATACGTCAACGTGGTGGTAATGGCAATAGAAATGGAAGACGGAACTATCATCACGGGACGAAGCTCAAGGCGCATGGTAGCGGCAGCGGCAGCGGTGCTCAATGCGATAAAGCACCTGAGCGGCATGGCGGATGAGATACATCTCATATCACCGAACATATTAAAGAGCATACAGGAGCTTAAAACAGGCGTGCTGATGTCGGATAAGCCGAGTCTCAACTGCGAGGAAATACTGACGGCGCTGACTATCTCGGCAGCGACAAATCCGTCTGCGGAAGCCGTGCTCGGCAGGCTTCCCGAGCTGCGGGGCTGCAGGGCGCACTGCACGGCGATACTGAGCGACAAGGACGAGAACACGCTTAAGGCTCTCGGGATAGACGTTACAAGCGATCCGGAGTACATTACCAACAACCTGTATTACGGCTGATGATTGGTATTAAAGTCTATAAAATTATGATGAAGTTATAACCCCGGCATCATAAAGCAACGCATCGCAAAACAATGCGCTGCAAAACGGCGGATCGGGAGTCAAGGTGAGGCGGCTCCGGACATTATCACAGTAAGGGAACAGAGGATATAAAGAGAGGGTACACAAGGACAGAATGTACAGCAGATTTTTTGTACTATTTGCCATCTTATTTACGGGATGGGCTTTGAGAAAAACGAATTTTATAGATGATAAGATGGACCACAGTATCAATAAGCTTATCATCTATTTTGCATATCCGTGCATGATCGTACATAATATAGGCAGCATAGAGATGTCGGGACAGGTGATAGTAAATTTCGTGCTGACGTTTTTCATAAGCCTCGGGAGCCTTTATCTGTACAGCGCTATCGCCTACGGATACAGCAAAATGCTGCATTTGCCGCGTGAGATATCAAATGTGGCGGAATTTGCGATGGTAGCTCCGAACAACGGATTTATGGGCTTTCCTGTAACATTGCTTTTCTTCGGCGAGCAGGGACTTCTTTTGATGCTGGCGCACAATTCGGCAATGAATTTCTACCTGTTTACCTACGGCTTGAAGCTTATGAAAAGAAACCGCAGCGACAGGATGAAAAAAACTCCCAAAAGCGTTATGAAAGCAGCTTTTCGGCTGATAACGAATCCCAATATCATCGCTCTGTGCGTGGGATTCATATTGAGCGTTTTCAGCATACCCATTCCCGAAGCCGTAGACGATTATCTCGTCTATATCGGTGATATTTCGACGCCTATGGCGATGATATTCATCGGTTCTTCTCTCGTGAAATACAAATTCACGGATATCATCAGAAGCGCGATGGTGATAGAATGCAGCGTGATGAAGCTGATCATTCTTCCCCTCATAACCACAGGCATCATGTACTTCCTGCCGGTAAGTCCGCTGATAAAGTGCATCGTGATTTTAGGTGCATGCTTTCCCACCGCCGCAAACGTGCCGATGTTTGCAGAGCAGGAGGGGCAGGACATAGGCACCGGCAGTCGGGTCCTGTTCCTGAGCACAGTGGCATCTATGATAACCATCCCCCTGTCTGTAACAGCGTTGAATTTCCTTTTTATGTAGGTGTTCGGCATAACAGCTTCTAAATAATTCAGCTTTTTTGCCCGAAGAGCTATTTTATTGCACTATCAGAAAAATGCTCTCGGATATTTGCACAGGAACTCCGGATATGCTGTAACGGGTGCTGATGACAAACCTCGCTCATATACAGTATGTGCAGACGGAATACGTATCGTCTGCGGGATTCAGCTGAGCTCCATCAGGATATCGAGCCTCTCCGAAACGATATTTTTATCGGTGATGGAGAGGCTTTGGTAGTTTTTGATAAGCTGTGCAAGCTCATCATCTGCGGAAGCGGAGTATATGCAGTCAAACGGGCTTTCGGAAAGGTCGCAAAACAGCAATATGTCCGGACTGATATCGTAAAATGATGCCATGACCTTTAAAGAATAAAGATCCGGGATTTTGGCGCCTGTTTCGTAAGCGGAGTATGTAGAGCGGGCCATACATAGCGCCGCCGCAAGTGCTTCCTGACTCATATCGATGTTCAGCCGCAGATGCTTCAGGTTTTTCTGTAATAATTCAAAGTCCATGATGATAAACCCTTTCTGCTTCGTTTGAGGATAAGGAATTCACGATTTCCCGAATCTGCTTTTTGGAATCTCCGGATAGCAGGGAATATCTCGTGATAAACGAGATGATGTCTGTATCGTGGGAGCCCTTTCTGAGCATGGGAAGTATCTGATCAGCGATATCAAAATCAATGATGTATTCGAACTTTATATCGTAAAACAGAGAGATATCGCTGAGGACGGAAATATCAGCTGTTTTCGAGCTGCGTTCAAGTGAAGCATAGCAGGAGCGCGACATGTTAAGCGCATGTGCTGTTTCTTCCTGGCTTAAGTTGTTAATCCTTCTCAGTAAACGAAGATTGTTGGAAATGCACTCGTTAGTATCGTGCGTTTTGAGATCGTGTGTTTCTCTATGCCGCTTGCTTGATTTCTTATTCATGACATAAACCTCCGAAAATCATGTTGTCTAAATCTTTTATCCGGATCTGGAGTATGAAATTGCGGATATTCGGGATGATCAGGAGCGGTCGTGAAATAGGTGGTAACTTCTATGATATCTTAATGGATAATTTTTTTACAGAAAAATATTGCTGCATTTCCGACATAAAAGTCGTAAAAATCATTAAATTCAATAAATTGTCGCGATACGGAGTGAATTTTCCGCGTAAAGTTATAATCAAAACCCCTGCAAGTTAAAAATGCCGACCTCCTGGACTATTAAACTATAAGAGGTAAGCATGTTAACTTGCGGAGGGTATTTTGATGAGCAATGAGCTTAAGGACATCAACAGAAAAGAAATGGGGAAGAGAATAAGGGCCAGACGGGAAGCGCTGAATATCAGCAGAGCGGAGCTGGGAAAGAGGCTTTCGGTAACCGGCAAATTTATTTCCGATGTAGAGTGCGGCGATAAAGGATTATCCCTCAAAAATCTGTACAAGCTCAAACAGATTTTGGGGCTGAGCGTAGATTACATTCTGGATGGAGATGAAGCATATCGATCCGAAGAAGAGGAAAAGCAGCAGATCACCGAAAATATACTGGGCTCACTTAGCGTATGCTCTACAAAGCAGTTAAGCTGTATGGAGGAAATAGCCCGTATCTATGTGGAGAGCATAATAGATAAAGGTTAGTATCAAAAATCATTGTACAATAGCCTGACTTATCTTCCTGATAGTACGGCGGAAAACCCTCAGTGCAGATCATTACGCCTGCGCTTTTTTCACTGCATTTTCAGAAAATGCCTTCGGATATCTGTGCGGTAACTTCGGATATTAGGTGCCGGTATAACACTCAATTATTTTCAAAATTTTCAAAGATAATATGCCGGTGCAGCGTTTCGAAAATGGGCGTATATTTTTGTGCTGATAAAAGAACATGATAATCAAAAAAACATGTTTCATTTGTTACAAAAATCGTTTAAAATATAGAATGTATGCTTATTAAGTACATTAACGATATCAAGGAGGATTTTATTATGAAAACCATTGGAGTTTTAGGAACCGGCACAATGGGCGCCGGAATCATTCAGGTATTGGCGCAGAGCGGATACGATGTAGTATTGAGAGCAAGAAGACAGACGTCCGTTGATAACGGCATCGCTACTGTTGAAAAGAATCTTGACAGACTTATAAAGAAGGAAAAGATAACTGAGGCCGACAAAGCTGATATAATGAGCAGAGTAAAGGGTTCTACTGATATCACTATTGTTAAGGACGCTGACCTCATCATCGAGGCTGCTACAGAGAATATGGAAGCAAAGAAGGCTCTTTTCCAGGAGCTGGACGAGCTCTGCAAGCCCGAAGCTATCATAGCAACGAATACATCAGCCCTTTCCATAACGGAAATAGCAGCAGCTACCAACAGACCTGACAAGATCATAGGAATGCACTTCTTCAATCCTGTACCGGCAATGAAGCTGGTAGAGATCGTTAAGGGTCTTACTACATCCGACGAGACGAGAGAGACGATACTTGAGCTTACAAAGAAGCTGGGCAAGACGCCTGTAGATGTTGAGGAAGCTCCCGGATTCGTAGTAAACAGGATACTTATCCCGATGATAAACGAAGCTATAGGAATCCTTGCTGACGGAGTTGCAGATGTAGAGGGTATCGATACTGCAATGAAGCTCGGCGCAAATCACCCGATGGGACCTCTCGCACTCGGCGACCTCGTTGGTCTTGACGTATGCCTGGCAATCATGGAAACACTCTACAGAGAATACGGAGACACCAAGTACAGACCTCATCCGCTTCTCAGAAAGATGGTAAGAGGCAACAAGCTGGGAAGAAAGACGGGAGAAGGATTCTACGACTACAGCAAATAAGCCTCTCCGGAGCAGCAATACTATAGCCGCAAGATGATAGAGTGCAGCTATATACCTGCTTTATGACGAATAAATGTGTAAATTTAATGAGCTGCTGCATTGGAATTTAGCCGGTGCAGCAGCTCTTTTGTTATACAGCAAGCTTCAAAATTTCGGCGATAGCTCTGCTGTAAAAAACCGAATGTAAATTCAAAATTTGAATATGGTGTACAATTAAAATTTGAAAATTATTTTTCAACAGCCACATAATCAGGATTTTCCCATACGGATAGAACTCCGTAATTCAGGCTGTCGGGATCGGCATTATCACCGGACATATATTCCGGCAGAGGCTTCAGGAATTTGAGCCCGCATCGTGAATAAAAACGCAGCTCACGATCTATGTATCGGCCATTCTCATCTTTTAATAGAATATATTCATCGATGGACATTTGAGAATGCTTATGATAGTCAGGAACGCGGCAGCCTAAAACGAGGCGTTTGCAGTTAAATTTTCTGCATTGTTCCTGCTGTGCTGCAATCAGCTGCTGTCCCAGCTTCATACCCTGGTATTTGGAGGACACCCCGAGAGCGAGGACGTAAAGAGTTTCACCGTCCGGGGTGTGGTTTGTCCCTCTGCCGTTATCGGCAACTTCCTCCCATGTTCTGATAGGGTTATCGAGGTCGTAGTTTAAGCGAGACGTATAGCAATTACCGGCGGCCTTTCCATCTACGAATGCGGTTAGAAAGCCGTCGGGAAATATTGCATAATCGGAAAAAAGCGCTTCTTTTTGCCCTGGCACGGGTGCCAGTATAGACCAGGCTCCCCATTCCGCTTCCCATACATCTTCCATTTCTTCCTGTTTGGGCGTTCTGATTTCGATTTCATGCTGTTCCTTTGAATTAAAATTATTCATAGCTCCTCCTTTAACTCTTTGTGAACGATTTTCTGTAAATAAAAAGTAGACCTTACAGCAGCTGTAAGGTCAAGGGCTTTATTTTTGTATTGGAGCATAATATTCGACGATTCGGTTCAAGTCATTCGGAGTTGGTGGTTTTAATATGATTTCCATCGGAGTCCCGATGATTTTATATTCATTCAGCACTATCCATTGCATGAATTGCCTGTCCATTTGTCTTAGATCCAATAAGTAATTATCGGTACTGACAGAGCCTGTGTGCATTGCGCATGCGAATGTACCTTCATCGATTGTTTTAAACCCGGGCTCGTTTTCGATAAATTTAGTTTTAACCACTTCTATACATATTTCTGTATACACAGAATCTGTACTGCTTTTTTCATGGTCAAAATGGTAAAGCACTATAGGGGATTGTCTGGTTTCGATTCCTTTGGCTTTTAATGTCAAAATGCAGATGTCGAGCTTATTTTGCAGTTTTTGGAGCCAGTTATCATATGGAAGTAGGAAGTATTCATGGAATACAAATTTTTTCTTTAATGTTTTTATAGAAAACGTTTCGTTTCTATGAACATCCCATAGAGGTTTGTTGTTGCTTATCGCATTGATGGATGTCTTCAGATCGCGTTTTTGCTGTATAAGCTTTTCGATGGCGTCATCGTAGTAATCCAGTTTGTTACAGAGCTTTTCACGTAGAATATCTGTATTGCGTTGCGTAAGCATTTCTTTTATTTCCGTCAAAGAAAAATCGTATTTTCTCAGCTCAATGATAAAAAGAATATCCTCGATTTGGTTTTCCGTATAGTACCTGTAGCCTGTATTGGTATCAATGCTTTGCGGGCAAAACAGGCCGATAGAATCATAGTATCTAAGAGTTTTGCTCGATATGCGGACAATATTTGAAAATTCACCAATAGTAAAATTCATTGATAGATTCCTTCTTCTATGTAATGCTAATTTACCGATTAATTTATCATAAAATAAAGAATTCGAAATTGCAAGATAAAAGAAAAATATACTTGACTTTCCACCTGCTGTAAAGTCGATATTTGTTTTGTCGCGGAAGAACGACGAATTTTAAATGCTAAAACTTTAGTTAAGGAGGGAAGTTATGAACAAGAAATTATCATTCGGTATAAAAACAGGATATGGAATGGGAATGGTCGGAGAGTGCTTAGCCATGAATACATTCTATATATACTTCCTGTACTTTCTCACCAATGCAGTGGGAATGAATGCCGGAATAGCAGGAACTGTAGCCATGGTGGCAACCTTTTGGGGTGCTTTCACGGATTTGCTCGCCGGTGCGAAAACGGACAGCAGCACGAACATCAAAGGAAGAAGGAGGCCTTTCGTATTTAAAGCGGCTATTCCGTTAGGAATTGTAACATATCTTATGTATACCGACTGGTCCTTTATTCCTAATAGTGTGAAGCCTGCATACTTTCTGATAGTAGCGATGATATTCTGGTTGAGTCTATCTTTCGCAGACATCCCATATATGGCGCTTGGCTCGGAGATTACGGATGATTACGAGGAGCGTACATCTATCAGAGGAATTTCAAATGTTTTAAATTATGCGGGAATGATATTGGCGAGTTCTGGAACGTTAACGATAGTTGTGCTGTTTTCGCGAAACGGAGAGATTTACGACACTGCGGCATGGTCTAAGGTCGGACTTCTTTTCGGTGCGATAATACTCGCAGCGTATTGGGTAGTTGTATATGTAACGAAGGGAAAGGAATCGCCGTATACTCCTGCAGCGGAAAAAGAAGAAAAGCAGGGAGCAGGATTTTTTAAAACATGTGTGGATGTTTTGAAAATCAAACCGTACAGAAATATTATTGTTTATACGATTTGTGCATACGGAGGAGTATTGCTGTTTACGAGCATGTACATCTATTATCTTACTTATAACGTAGGTATGACAGAGGCGCAGTCGGCAACGGTAATGCTAGTATACTGCGTTATGGTAATGGTGGTATCTACGATATTCGGCAAGATTAAAATTGAAAAGAGAACCGTTGTGATCGGCGCAACGATGATCGGAGGGGTCGGCATGATGATATGCCATTTCCTGAATTTAAACGCTATAGGAGTATACATAATGTTCTTCGTATTTGCGCTTGCGATATCCGCTTACTTTGTGCAAATCATTTCGATGGTCTACGATGTATGCGACATTGATGAATTTAAATCGGGAGAAGGGCGTGATGGTGTTATCGTTTCCATGTTCTATTTTATCGGAAAAATTGTAGGCGGGATAGCGATGCTTGCAGTAGGATGGATATTGGAATTCAGTAAATATGACGCAATGGCGCTGGTACAAACAGAAAGCACCCTCAATGGGATTTCTGCCGGAGCCTTGCTCTTACCGGGAGCGTTGATGGTGATAGGTGCGCTGGTTATGTTTGGGTATCCGGTAAATTCCGAGAATTTTGCGGCTCTCAGGAAGGCCATAGAGGCGAGGAATGCAGGAGAGGATTATTCCACAGAGGAATTCGCAAAGCTGATCAAATAATACGATGTATGCTTTTAATAGAAAGTAGGTGACATGAAAATGTATGATTATATATTAACTGCCGACAGGATATATACTATGGATGAAGCAATGCCGCAGGCGGATTGGGTTGCAATAAAGGATAGAAAAATTGTAAAAGTAGGTCTGGGTGAAATACCAAGCGGATATGAAGTGAAGGATTTCGAGAAAAGGATTGTATTGCCGGGGCTCATAGATTCTCATGTACATGGGTGTAATACAGCGATATTGCTGGCCGGAGTAAATCTCATGGAGGCAACGAGTGTATCGGAAGCATTGGAACTCATAGAGCAAAGGTGTAAAAGCACTGACGAGGACATAGTCTTTGCGCCCTTTTTCATCATACCACAAATCAAGGAAGGCCGTTTTCCTACGCGAAAGGAGTTGGACAAGGTGTCCAATGGAAAGAAAGTAATGGTTTTGAATATAACCCTGCATTCTTCCTCTATAAACTCTGCTTCATATGAAGTGCTTGGTTTTAACGGTGATGAACAAGGATTGGGACGCGATGAGGATGGAAAATTCAACGGATATTTGGAAGATGATGATATAAATTTCCGAACTCTGGGAGAGCTTACAGCAAGACTGTCAAAAGAGAAAATAGCAGGATATATAGATTCCTTCGGTCAGATGTGCGCTGAAAACGGAATCACTACGGCGCATTGTTTAGAGGGACAATTCATTGCCGGTGATATAGATCTCGATATTTGGATGGAAAAAATCAAAGCCGATGCATTGCCTTTTCACTGTGTGCTTTATCCGCAGATATGGGATTACGAAAAAGCTTCGAAATACAACCTTCCCAGACATGGGGGCTGCCTGACTCTCGATGGGGCGGATACGGACTTTACTATGGCGCTTGATGAGCCATATACAAACAATCCCAAGGTGAGAGGCAATCTTTATTGGAGAGATATCGATGTGTACAATCTGACAAAAAAGGCGTATACTGACGGTAAGCAGATAGCCTTCCATGCAATGGGAGAAAGAGCCATAGACCAGGTATTGGATGCATATAGAAGGGTAATTGCCGAGCAGGGTCAAAAAAATCTGAGATTGAGGATAGAGCATTTTTCATACCCGTATGAAAAACATATTGCTATGGCAGCAAAGCTGGGTGTTGTTGCCGGTATGCAGCCTGAGTATACGTATTTGTTCGACGTTCCGGGCGGAGCTTTGGAACAGTGGGTCGGAGAGGAACGAGCGAAAAGGGCTGAGCTATATAAAGATGTTGCGGACAAAGGAGTAATGGTAGCAGGAGGCTCAGATGCCCCCGTAAACAGCCTGAATCCGCTCACCGGAATCCATGGATTAGTCAATGCGACGAGAGAAGGACGCAGAATGAGCGTGACAGAGGCATTGAAAACATATACGTATAATGCGGCATACGCAGCTTTTGAGGAAAATGAAAGAGGAACTATCAAAGAAGGCTTTTTCGCCGATTTTACGGTATTGGATGAAGATCCTTATGATGTACCGCATAAGATCAATGAAATAAAAGTAACAGCAACGATTTCGGAAGGTCGAATCGTTTTTGAAAGAACGGAGGGAAAATAATGACAGATGCATGGAGAGAAATCGCAACGGATAATAAAAAAGAGGCAGACGTATGCTTGATGGGAATTGCCTTCGATGGCGCGGCCAGCGTCGGAAAAGGCGCAGCTATGGGGCCGGAGCAGATAAGAAAATGCTCGGAGGTGCTGCCTCCGGTAAACCAGACGGGCGAATTCTTTACGAAGCTGAGAGTATACGATGACGGCGATGTGCCGTTCACGCTTGACTGGAATGATTATTACAGTACTGTGGAAAAGCAGGCGATGGAGCTTTTGCAGGAAGATAAGATGTGCATTTTTATGGGCGGGGACCATTCAGTGACTATTCCTTTGGGAAAGGCACTGGCGAAGCATTATCAGGGAAAAAGAGTCGGCGTCATCCATTTCGATTCACACCCTGACCTGTGCGATGAATACGAGGGGAGCAAATGGTCGCATGCCTGCCCGTTAAGAAGAGTCCTTGAGGATTTGATAAAGCCGTGCGATTTGGCTCAGGTGGGTATCCGCTCTTATGAATTCGAGGAAGTGGAGTTTTACAACAAACATCCTGAGCTTATGGTAATCAAGGCGTATGATATCTTCCGTGAAGGGTATGAGAAAGCCGCTCAGCGTTTGGTGGAAAAATTCAGCGATTATGACGCGGTTTATATAACGCTGGATATCGATGTGTTGGATCCCGCGTTTGCGCCGGGAACAGGAACTCCCGAAGCGGGCGGCCTTTCCAGTAGAGAGCTTATGTATATCGTCAATGAGCTCATCTCTAAAACTCCGGTAGTCGCCATGGATATCGTTGAAGTTTCACCGACACTCGATACAGAGAATCAGATAACATCATGGGCAGCTGTGAAAATCATCTATGAGGTCTTTGCCCGGATAGCGGAAAGAAGGAATAAGCTCGATTGCTTCAAAACGAGTAAGTAAAGATTAAAAATAAGCAAGTCAATATTTAAAAAGAGCAAGCTAAGCTTCAAAACGAATAAGTTAATATTCAAAATAAGTAAGTTGATCTTTAAACTGCGAGGATGTTTGATAATATTTTTCATCGGATATCCCTGCGGTTTTTCATGTGTTTTATTACGTATTTGATAATGCGTCCCAAAGGAAATTACCCGCAAAATTAACAGGGGGCTGTCGATTATATCGGACGCCCCTGTGAACTATTTATATACGATATTTCGTGCCCCTGCCTCTTCCTTCAATGGTTACGATACCTTTTTTATTCATTTCTTTAAGAATCGAGGAAACCTTTGATTTTCCGAATTCTGCAGATTTCATAATCTCACTGATTGATTTGGCAATATTATGTGACAGAAGCCCGTAAATTGCTTTTTCATCCGCAGTTAGCTCTAAGTCGCTTTCTGTTACCGGAAGCGTTACCTTTATTGTATTTTCGCTTACATCAAACAACGGCTTCTTTATACTTTCATTGTATGACTGGATAATTCTCAGAACTCCGGTGCCGAATATTTCTACTATGCCCAGTCTGTAAAAGACGTTTGCAATTATAGGGTTTCTTAATATTGATATATTACCTGACAGATATTCCTCTTTGCTTATTCCTTCCGGCAAACCTCCGGGCGATGTGATTTCGATTCTATCGTCAAACATTAAAACCCGTATTTGAGCATCTATGTCCCAAGTCCTGTGAATTAAAGCGTTGGCAACCGCTTCTCTGAAGGCAGCCTCGGGAATTCGTTCTATTGTCCTGCGCACGGATCCTGCAACTTCTTCATATAGATAGTAGTCCTTAAAAATATTAACGGCGTTTTCAAAAGCGCTGATTATTGACTGATTATCAAATCTTGCACGCTTATTAATGATATTGATGCTCGCCCCAAACCTGGCCATATCAATGCCCGGGAAATCATTGGTATCTGCCAATATTGCTGCAGCATTGTTAAAACCGTTCTTATCGGAATATAAATTCAGCGTTTTCAGTATATCCGAAGAAAGCTTTTCTATGCCCATTTGAGCCTGCATTTTTTTCTCTAAAACGAAAAATGTCAGATTTTTCGCCTCCGTAGGCAATTCTTCGTATTTGATATTTTTCCCTTGCAGAACCAGTCTTGAAAATTCCAGTGTATCGACTTCTATTGTGGCGGTATCGTTTCTCTTGTACGCTTTTGATCTGTATAAATACGGTTTATTAGTGCCGGGTTTGACTATAAGCGAAATAGTACCGTCGCGTTCTATTATGCGGAGAGTATATTCGGGCTGCGGCGATATGCTGTCATTTATCCTGTTTTCAATATCAAGGCAGGTGGAAGTCGGATTTGAGAATCCTTTAACGACTCCATCATCGCTGACGCCGAATATGATTTCACCGCCTTCGTAATTTGCAAAAGCGCTAACCGTTTTCAGGAAAGTATTTGTAATTTTTTCCTTATATTCAAATTGCTTTGTTTCTTTCATATTGCCCTCGTTTTCACTTCGTTCATTTGTTCCTTTATGGGAAAGCGTATTACATATTTAGTGTTTTCCTCTTTTATGATGAATTATACTTGCTTTCAATCGTAAAATCAATCGTAAATTTTTACGCTCGAATTTACGGTTGCTCAGGCAGCGGTACACAATCGTTGATAGCCGGTAACCGTTAATATTTCCGATAATAGGCGCATTTACACTTGTAACTGTTGAAAAATCAGTGTATATTAATAAGAGATAAAAGTACCGAGAATAGATTCTGTTAAGAGCTGATATAGTTTCAGTAAGTATCTTAAATCCGATCAGGATATTTTTATTTATTTTCCAATTTGAGAATCAAAAACTGTCAGAAAGGATCCGTAATTCATTATGTGGAGAACGTTAGACGAGAAGACCCTTGAAAGTAAAAAGGTAGTGGAGCTTAAGGAAATTGCCAAGACCTTCGGGCTCAAAAATTATCAGAGAATGAAAAAAGCGGAATTGATAAAAGCTTTGATGAAGGAAGAACCGCAGGAAAGCGATTTAGATGCCAAGACCTCTGCGAGCGAAAAAAGCGGAAAAAATGATTTTGCCGCCAGGAATGACTCGGCAAGAGCGGAGGATGACGGAGGAATCAAGGCTACAAACAGGAGACGCCTCAAGTCCGTAGCCAAGCCGAGACCGAGAGCAGCTGCAAATACAGATGAAGAAAACGAGAGCCGACATGGATCGCATGACGGTGATATGCAGGAAAGCGAAAGACGTGATGGAAATACCGCATGGAAGGCAGCTCAGAGCTCTAATGCGAAAAGCGTTCAGGACGACAAGACAGAGCATGATCATCAAAATGCTGAAAACGCTGAAAGCTTTGATAACCGGGAAATTCAGGGCGAGCATACGGGGGCGGAAAGACAGGACGGAGAGAGAACCGGCAGACAGAACAGGCAGAAACGTCAGCCTCATCCCGACAGAAGCGACAGGTTTGAGGTGGAGGGCATTCTCGAGCTGGCAGACGGCGGTTTCGGATTTCTGAGATTCAATAATTTTCTTACGAGCGAGAAGGATATCTATGTAGCGCCTGCGCAGATACGCAGATTCAACCTCAAGACAGGTGATAAGATAAAGGGAATTTGCCACCACCCTAACGAAGGCGATAAGTTCGGCGCGCTTCTCTATGTTGTTACGGTCAACGGGGATGAGCCGGGAGTGGCCATCAGGAGACCTGATTTTTCATCGCTGACACCCATCTTTCCCAAAGACAGATTTATCCTTGAATCAGGCTGGGACCTTTCACTCAGGCTTATAGACCTGGTGGCTCCGATAGGAAAGGGGCAGAGAGGTCTCATTGTGGCGCCCCCGAAAGCGGGCAAGACGGTTCTTCTCAAGAAATTGGCGAACAGCATAGAAAAGAATTACCCCGATGTGGAAATGATAGTCCTGCTGGTGGATGAGCGCCCCGAGGAAGTGACAGACATGAAACGCACGCTGAACGGCGGCGAGGTAATATACTCGACCTTTGACGAGCTGCCGCAGCACCATGTAAAGGTGGCGGAGATGGTGCTCGCCAGAGCACAGCGCCTTGCGGAGCACGGAAGGGATGTAGTAGTGCTGCTGGACAGCATAACGAGGCTTGCCAGAGCATATAATCTGGTAGTACCGGCTTCGGGAAAGACGTTGTCGGGAGGCTTCGACCCCGGTGCTTTGCATAAACCGAAGAAGTTCTTCGGAACTGCGAGAAAGCTCGAGGAAGGCGGAAGCGTCACGATGCTTGCGACAGCCCTCATTGAAACGGGCAGCAGGATGGACGATCTGATATTCGAGGAATTTAAAGGTACGGGAAATATGGAGCTTCATCTTGACAGGAAGCTGTCGGAGAAGAGGATATTCCCGGCGATAAATCTCAACAAATCGGGAACCAGGAGAGAGGATCTGCTCATGGACCAGGATGAGATGGAGGCTATATGGTACATGAGAAGGGCACTTGGGAATAGAGACAATCAGGAGGTTACAGAAATTATATTGGACAATCTGGCGCATACAAAGGATAATAAGGATTTTATAGAGGTTATAAAAAAGGTAAAGCTAGAGGGATAACATGGATTTAAGCAAGCTTTTTCGCAAGGATGCCTGTCCGACGAAAATAGGAGGGCAGGCTGTGATGGAAGGCATTATGATGAAGGGCGAGACGGAAACCGCGCTCGCCGTAAGGCTTCCTGACGGAAAAATTAAAATTACCAAAGAAAAGATAAAGCCTCCCGGAAAATGGAGCAAAATACCGCTCGTGCGCGGCGTTGTCTCCTTTATATCATCTCTCGTCACGGGAACTAAGCAGCTGATGAAATCCGCAGAGCTGCTCGAGGAGATGGATGATGAGGAGTATGAGGAAAGCAAATTTGACATCTGGCTGGAGGAAAAGCTCGGAAGCCGCGGCGCATGGAATTTTCTGATATATCTGTCGGTAGCGATCGCCCTGGCGTTTACCATAGGGGTCTTTATCATACTTCCTACGGGGGCTGTAAATCTGATGAAGTATTTTACAGACAGCGTGCTTGTGCTCAATCTGACGGAGGGAATAATAAGGATTGCTCTATTCGTGCTCTATGTATGGGCGATATCCTTTATGGGTGAGATAAAGAG
>Ga0192264_1134_pt1 | contig 17274 bp, 12 predicted proteins | sample Koala_Koa23_J3_FD_131267 | JGI IMG/M metagenome (GOLD analysis project Ga0192264, IMG submission 131267) | Enriched cells from koala feces incubated with labeled cellulose particles, San Francisco Zoo, California, United States - Koala_Koa2-3_J3 ... | reverse complement strand
TGTATCCTCCCAGCATGATGAGGGCAAAGCTTTCGGTTATTTCATGAATATCTTCGTCGGAAGGCATGAACACGTAATAGCCGGCATTAGGCATGAGGTTAACCAGTCCGTCCTTTTCGAGCATGGAAAGCGCTTCGCGCAGGGGCGTGTTGCTTACGTTGAACTCCTTGGATAAGGTCGATATATTCAGTCTTTGCCCGATGGGGTATTCCTGGGTCATGATCTTATCCTTTATGATATCATATATCTGATTTTTTATCGTTTGCTTCTTTAAAACATTCATCATTTTGATTTCTCGTTACGGGTTCGGGTTGTTGAACATCGCACAAATATTTTGCGGTAAATAATCCGGCGGCAATATATGGATACAGTGTATGCTTGCAATCAGTGCGGTTAGAGATAACTTATATATAGAAAGTATACCTTGAAATCATTCGATTTGCAACGAAGAAAAATAATGCACAATGCATTATGCAAAAAATTCTATCAATAACTCTTGCTTTGCATATAATAATGTGTTACAATCCAAGCATAAACGATGCACGATGCACAATATGCTGCTAAAAGTGCTATAATGTTATAGAGCATAGGTAAAATGATAGTCAAAACCATAATTCTGTTTAACAGGAAAGGAGCGAAAAAATGAAGGTATTGATGACTGGTAATGAAGCTGTCGCCAGAGGCGCCTATGAAGCCGGATTAACGTTCGCCTCAGCCTATCCGGGAACGCCAAGCACGGAGATACTGGAAAACATGGTTCAGTACAAGGATAAGATTTACAGCGAGTGGGCACCGAATGAAAAGGTGGCGCTTGAAGCGGCGATAGGAGCTTCGGTGGCGGGAGTCCGTTCAATGGCTGCTATGAAGCATGTAGGAGTAAACGTAGCTGCTGATCCGCTGTTCACATTTGCTTATACCGGAGTCACCGGGGGCTGCGTACTGGTGTCGGCTGACGATCCGGGAATGCACAGTTCTCAGAATGAGCAGGATAACAGGAATTATGCTGCCGCCGCCAGAGTTTTGATGCTGGAGCCGTCAGACAGTCAGGAATGTAAGGATTTTATGAAGCTGGGTCTCGAATTATCGGAGAAGTTCGATACACCCGTTCTGCTGCATATGACTACCAGGGTATGTCACAGCAAGAGCCTTGTAGAGCTTCAGGACAGGGTAGAGGTTGCTGCAGTGCCGTATGAAAAAAATATAGCGAAGTATGTGGCAACGCCTGCCAATGCGAAGGTTTTGCGGGTGAAGCTGGAGGAACGTATCGCTAAAATGAAAGAGTATGCCGCCGCAGCAATAATAAACAAGCCGGAATACAACGGCTCTAAAGTAGGCGTTGTTACTTCAGGTGTAGGGTATCAGTATGCCCGTGAAGTATTCGGTGAAAACGCCTCATATCTTAAATTGGGAATGACATGGCCGCTTCCTATTGATCTGATAAAGGAGTTTGCGAAAAAGGTAGATGATCTATACATAGTAGAGGAAATGGATCCGTACATAGAGAGGCAGGTAAAGGAAGCCGGTATCAAGTGCACGGGAAAGGATGTCATCCCGTCATACGGTGAGCTCAACACGGATATAGTGAGGAAGGCTGTGTTCGGTACGGAAAACGAAAGCGTGTCGGTTGAGCTGCAGGCGGTAGACCGTCCTCCGACATTGTGCGCGGGATGTCCGCACAGAGGATTCTTCTACGCACTGAGTAAGAAAAAGGATGTAGTGATTACGGGAGACATAGGCTGCTATACGCTGGGCTCTGTTCAGCCGCTTTCGGCGATGGATACGTGCTTCTGCATGGGAGGCAGTATCAGCAGCGGTCACGGTGCGGCAACGGCTCTTAAATGGAGCGGCGGTAAGGAAAAAGCCGTAGCGGTAATAGGCGACTCTACATTTTTCCATTCCGGAATAAACAGTCTGATAGATGCTGTGTACAACAACGGCAGCAGCGTATCGGTCATACTTGACAATAGAATCACAGGCATGACGGGTCATCAGCAGAATCCGGGAACAGGCTTTACCCTCATGGGAGAGGCAACGACGGAAGTGAATATAGAAAAGCTCTGTCTTGCTATAGGCATGAAAAAGGAAAACATCTACGTTGTCAATCCGCTGAGACTAAACGAAGTGAACGAGGCTCTCGATGACGCTCTGGCGAAGGATGAGCCGACAGTTATCATCACAAGGTATCCGTGTATACTGAAGAAGTTCAGTCAGCAGGATAAGGAAGAATTTGATCTTTCGCCTAAGAAGTGCGAGGTGGATCAGGAAGCTTGCAAAAAATGCAGGATATGCTCAGGAGTAGGCTGTCCCGCCATATATTCGGGAGATACGATAACCATAGAGCAGACTTCGTGTACGGGTTGCGGCGTCTGTGCGCAGGTTTGTCCGTTTGACGCTATTAAGGAGGTGTAGTCAGATGAGTGAAGTTAAGAATATATTACTTGTAGGAGTAGGCGGGCAGGGAACCATACTTGCCAGCAAGATATTGTCAGATGGCCTCGTAAACGCAGGCTATGACGTGAAGATGTCGGAGATACACGGTATGAGCCAGAGGGGAGGCAGTGTAAGCACACAGATTAGATTCGGAGAAAAGGTGTATTCTCCCATCATAGGAAAAGGCGAAGCCGACGTCATGGTGGCTTTTGAGAAGATGGAAGCGCTGAGATGGATAGACCATCTGAAAAAGGACGGTAAAATGGTAATAAACGATTATGAGATACCGTCGGTACCTATTCTGATGGGGCAGACTGATTATCCCTGCGGAATAGTGGATGAGTTATCGGAAAAGGTCGATGTTCTGGTATTTGAAGCGGCAAAGATCGCCGAGGAACTCGGTAATTCGAAGGCGATGAACGTAGTGCTTCTCGGAGCATTGGTTAAAGCGATGGATGTGGAAGGAATAGATTGGGAAGAGATGATAAAACATAATGTGAAGAAGGGATTTGAAGAGCTGAATATCAAAGCGTTCAATGCCGGATATGCCCTTTGACCTTCAATGCGAAGGAAAGGAGAAGGATAATGAAAAACAATGTATTCAGGAGATTGCCTATAGAGGATGTTATCGGTGAAAAGAAGCACGGAGGAGGTTTGAAAAGAACCTTGGGTGCTCTTGAGCTGGCAATGATGGGAGTCGGTGTTATCATCGGCTCCGGCATATTCGTTATTACCGGAGTGGCTGCTGCTACATATGCAGGGCCGGGACTCATACTTTCATTTGTTATTGCCGGTATAGCGTGTGCCTGCGCTGCTCTCTGCTATGCGGAGCTGGCATCATCTATACCTGTGGCCGGAAGCGCATACACCTTTTCATACATAGGTATGGGAGAGATATTCGGCTGGTTCGTAGGCTGGTGTCTCACGCTGGAGTACGTGGTGGCAATGTCGGCCATAGCTGTGGGATGGTCCTCGTATGCTGCCAACATACTTTCGTTACTCGGTATAGATTTGCCGGATTACCTGCTCAACGATCCGTTTAGCGGCGGTATAGTGAATTTGCCGGCAATCATCATCATAGTTGCAATGATGTTTATGCAGTTAAAGGGTGCAAAGGAAAGTGCAACACTCAATAATATTCTTGTGTTTATAAAATTGGGAGTCATAGTACTGTTTATCGTTTTGGTCGCAAGGCATATAGATCCGTCAAATTACAGCCCATTTTTACCGTTTGGCTGGTCGGGAGTGTTCAGCGGAGCGGCAATCGTGTTTTTCTCATATCTGGGCTTTGATTGCCTCGCAGCGTCAGCTGAGGAGGTCAAGGATCCGCAGAAGAATCTGCCGAGAGGAATAATAGCTGCGCTTGCCATAGCGACAGGGCTTTATATGATAGTATGTCTCATGCTGACGGGAGTAGCAAAGTACGATATATACGCAAATATAGCTTCACCCGTTGCACACGCGCTCAATACGGTGGGAATAACATGGGGCTCGGCAGTCGTATCTGTCGGTGCTGTAGCGGGCCTTACAACCGGAGTGCTCGTGCTGCTGGGATGTGAATCGAGGTTGCTTTACGGTATGTCCAGAGACGGGCTGCTGCCTAAGGCCTTTTCTGACATAAGTAAGAATGCAGTGCCTTCCAAAAGCGTTATCCTGGTATGCGTAGTGGGCTGTATACTGGCAGGTCTGCTGCCGATAAACACGATAGCTGAGCTATGCAATATCGGAACACTTTGGGCGTTCAGCTTCGTATCGATTACAGTATTGATTTTGAGGAAAAACAAATCGGATGGCATGCAGGGAGGCTTCAGAGTCCCTGCCGTACCGTTTATTCCTGCTCTGGCGGTTTGTATGTGCATATTCCTGGCTCTTCAGCTTAATTGGGTGACATGGGTGACCTTCGTTAGCTGGACGATATTCGGCTTTATAATTTATTTCGCATACGGCCAAAGGCACAGCAAGCTTAATGCTGAATTGAAACAACGGGCGGAAAAGTGCTCTTGAAGTGATGATTAAGGAGGTTATATACAAGTGATTTCGGATAAGATGAAAGAATACGTAGTAGGGAGCTCTCTCATTAGAGCTATGTTTGATGATAGCAAGAGGCTGATTTCCATATACGGTAAGGAAAATGTATACGATTTCAGTCTGGGAAATCCATGCTTTCCTCCGCCTGAGGAATTTAAAGATACGCTGAAAAAAATAATTGATGAAACAGATCCGATGGTTGTTCATGGATACATGAACAATGCCGGACATGAAAGCGTCAGGGAGAAGATCGCCGAGAGTATCAACAAGAAATTTAACACAGACTACAATGCCGGAAATATCATCATGACGGTAGGTGCGGCAGGCGGGCTCAATGTGATATTCAAGACGTTGATAAATCCCGGTGATGAGATAATAGCGTTTTCGCCGTATTTCGGAGAGTACGACAGCTATACGGCCAATGTGTCGGCCGAGCTGGTAAAGGTGCCGCCGGTGCTGCCGGGCTTTGAGCCTGATTTAGAGGCGCTGGAAAAAAGCATAACGCCCAAGACGCGTATCGTGATAGTGAATTCGCCGAACAATCCTACCGGAGTAGTGTATTCGGAGGAAACCATAAAGGAAATAGCGGCAATACTCAGAAGAAAGGAAGTTGAGTATGGCTTGCCTATATACATATTTTCCGATGAACCATACAGGGAGCTGGCGTATGACGGTGTGAAAGTGCCGTATATAACAAAGGTGTATGACGATACTATAGTTGGGTATTCCTACAGCAAGTCGCTTTCAATGGCAGGTGAAAGGATAGGTTATCTGCTCATACCTGATGAAGCCTCCGGAGCTGATGACATCATTTCTGCCGCGACTGTTGCCAACAGGATACTGGGCTTCGTGAACGCACCGTCTCTATTCCAGCTCGCTATAGGGGAATGCGTGGATATGAAGATGGATATCGATTGCTACGACAGGAACAGAAAAGCGCTCTACGGAGGATTGACCGATATCGGGTATGAGTGTGTCAAACCCGAAGGAGCCTTCTATCTGTTCGTAAAATCGCCTCTCGCTGACGACATTGAATTTTGCGAAAAAGCTAAGGAATTCGGTCTTGTGCTTGTTCCGGGAACAGCGTTTGATTGTCCCGGATATATAAGGCTTGCGTATTGCACCGCCTATGAGACTATAGAGAAATCCATGCCCCAGTTCAAAAAGCTGTGGGATAGCGTGCAGGCATAATGTTTTGAAAGATGAGGAGAGAAGATGAGAGTATATGAAGAATACAGGAATAAGCTGAGGACTCCTGAGCAGGCTGTAAAGGCTGTAAAGAGCGGAGACTGGGTGGATTACACCACATCGCTGGGATTTCCTACATTGTTGGATGAAGCGTTGGCAAAACGAAGGGATGAGCTGTGGGACGTAAAGATCAGGGGTAATCTCAGCTTCGGTCCTATACGGGTAGCAGAATGCGATCCAGAACGTACACACTTCCATTACAACAGCTGGCATTTTTCGGCATATGAGAGGAAGCTGTGCGACAGGGGTCTCTGCAACTATATTCCCATGGTGTTCCGCAATGTGGTGCCGTTTTACAGACATTTTCTGGAGGTGAACGTGGCGATGATGTGCGTTACACCGATGGATAAGCACGGATATTTTAATCTGTCATGCGCGACAGGCATTGCCAGAGGTATTCTGGATAAGGCGGATATCGTTATTCTGGAAGTAAACGAACGGCTTCCGAAAATATATGGTGGTTTTGACGAGACCATACATATATCGGAGGTAGATTATGTCGTTGAAGGCGAACATGGGCAGCTTGTGCAGCTGCCAGTGGCAAAGGCTACGCCGGAGGATGTAAAGATAGCCGAAAACATTCTGCCGTACATAGAATCGGGCGCCTCGCTGCAGCTTGGTATAGGCGGAATGCCAAGCGTAGTAGGCAAGATGCTGGTGGAATCCGATCTGGAGGACCTGGGGATGCATACGGAGCTAATGTCTGACGCATATGTGGATCTGTACGAATCCGGTAAGCTCAACAACAGCAGGCATACAAGCAAAGGAAAGGGTATGACAGGGATCGCTTTCGGCACCGACAGACTGTATGAATTTATCGATCAGAACCCCGCCGTAACCGTTGCGCCTCTGGAGTATATCAATGGACTGGCAACGATTTCCGAAATCGAAAAGATGGTTTCCATAAACAGCTGTATTTCCACTGACCTGTTTGGGCAGATATGCTCGGAGAGCTCTCATATGCGGCATATAAGCGGTACCGGCGGCCAGCTTGATTACGTTACGGGGACGGCGATGGCGAAAGGCGGTAAATCGTTTATTTGCATGACGTCGTATTTCATGGACAAGGACGGAGTGAGAAAGTCGCGGATAATACCTAAGTTTGAAGGCGATATCATAACGACTCCCAGAAGCCAGGCTCATTTCATCGTTACGGAATACGGCTGCGTGAATCTGGCGGGCTGCAGCACATGGGAAAGAGCGGAAAAGCTGATTTCCATCGCGCATCCGGATTTTAGGGATGAGCTTGTGGCAGCGGCTGAAAAGCAGAAGATATGGAGAAAGTCCAACAAACGTTAGAACATAGCTAAGAGAAGAAGATACAGGTATATACATATGAAAAGTGAGAACAGGCGATAATAAAACGCGGATGAATCGTTATTAAGTATCGAAATCGGGAGAATGAAGATGGGTAGCTATAAAAATACAAATGAATCAAAGGGGCTCAATTGGGTGATTCCATTGGCGTGCGCTGTCGTGATGGCAGCGTTCGCTATGGTGCTGATTTTGCCGGAAAGCAGAGAGATTTTCAGAGAGCTTTCAGCCGCACATCCGATGATAATGGGCTTTGTGAAGTTTGCGTTGCTGGCAACCATAGGAGAAATGCTAGCCATGAGAATGAGGCAGAATGAGTGGTCATTGCCGTTTTCACTTGGTTGGAGAATGATGATATGGGGAATAATCGGCGCAGTGCTGGCAATAATGCTCAAGATGTATTCGGGCGGAGTTGATTTTTTGATGGATACCGGGATATTGCCCGGAAACGGGAATGGCTTTGTAAAGGCATTTGCCACAAGCGTATTTATGAACGTGACGTTCGGGCCTGTAATGATGGCGTTTCATAAAATGACTGATACTTATCTGGAACTCCGCCATGAGGGAATATCGGGCAAGGGTATAGGAGAGATAGTGGAAAACGTCGATTGGAACGGATTTGTATCCTTTGTAATTTTAAAGACCGTACCGTTTTTCTGGATACCGGCACATACTGTCACGTTTCTGCTTCCTGCGGAATATCAGACAATAATGGCGGCCTTTTTATCCATGGCGTTAGGGGTGCTGCTCTGTCTGAAGAAAACGCCGTCTATGAATTTTGAAGGAGAGGGTGCCGACTGATAATATGGTATCGCTTTGAATGAAAATCCGGCAGGCAACAAGGTAAAATGATTTGGGAAAAACGGAGCAAAATGCGGGTGAAAAACGCAATAAATTTTTCAATTCAGCGCTTGACGCGGGAACCCGCTCATAGTAAAATATACTGGTGATACGCCACTGTAGCTCATCTGGCAGAGCAGCACATTCGTAACGTGCAGGTGGCCGGTTCGATCCCGGCCAGTGGCTCCACACGGGGGATTAGCGCAGCTGGGAGCGCGCATGACTGGCAGTCATGAGGTCACGGGTTCGATCCCCGTATTCTCCACCAAGTAAGAGCCTTGATAACAGGGCTCTTTTTCGTTGGAATTTCAACGTTTTAGCGGATTTAGCAATCCCTCGACTGTTACCATATTATGTTATTTTTTGGGTACATTTGAGAACACTTTTGAGAACACTTTTGAGAACACTTTTTGAAAGCTCTTATTAAGGGAAGAGACGGTTAATAGCTTCTGATTTCTCAATTTCTGTTCTGCTGTCAAAATGGTAGTTATTGTATGTCGTTCTCTCATCATTATGTCCTACTGCTTTTCTTTTTCGGCATCGCTTTCCGGTTCAATTATACCGGTTTGGATTAAAGTATTCAATGCATTTTCCATTTCTGATATTTCATTTATAGCATTTATAATTTCAACGCGATTATCCATGACAATCCCCCTTAAAAGAAGAAGAGAGCCTTTTGCATAGACCCTCTCCATATTGAACATTTGAAATAAACCTCTAAATTTTTTCCCAAAAAATTAAAAAAAGACTTTGAAAGTCTTATTACGATAGTATTAGATTTTATTACTATCTTTTGAACCAAAACGATATCGATATGTACGTTAGTCTATAAGGTGTTTGGCGTAGTTTCGAATATAGTTTATATATACGATACTAATTGGAATTTCACAGTCTAACTTATCCTTAACAAGTACCTTTAGACCCTTCTTTTTATAAACAGATAGGGCATCTATTGCAGGCGAAGGATTATTGCTGAATAGTGCGCACATGGTGGGAATATCTTTCAGGAGCTTTTTTGCTTCTTTATCATTGTATGAATTTGTTGCCAGTGCTTCGACCATGGCTTGAATCTTTGGCGGCAGATTGGTTGTATCAAATAACATGGGAAGCTCAACTGTACTTTCCGTATCATATGTTATTTCAAATCTGGTAAGCGGCTTTTGCAACCCTGCTTCTATGCTTTTGTTATAAAGCTTGATAAATCCCATGTGATTTCTTTTCCCGAAGTATTCTGTCTTGTTAGAATGAGATTTATGTATCAATTCATATTCTTTTTTTCCTGTCCTTATCATGGCAATGTTCTCGCGCGGTATAGGAATGTCTATTGCAACGTCATACCTTTTTATTCCGAGAATGTTCAAATGCTTCTTTGCAGCTTCAAAATCCTTATAAAACTGAGGAAAGTGGAATAGCTTATTTGGATTGAATTCCAGATAGCCTCGTTCTCTCTGATATGATTTGCCGCCGTTAAAAGAGTAGCCGATAGTCAGGGTTACGTCAGGTCCATATGATATGGTATAGTGATAAAAATATTTGCAAGGGTTTGCACTTTTCTTTTCCTTAATCGTTCTGCTTTGCGTTTCAATAAAGACATGATCGATAAGAGCTTGAAATGCTTTTGTATCTGCTTCAAATGTTATGCGTATATTATCAAGGGAATATGTGATATTGTTTATATCAACGATGTGTAACGTATATAACAATGACTTAGTAGTATCTTTCATACTTTACCTCCAAATTTTTACTGAAATATAATTTATACCGAATCCTTTGTAGCATGACTCTGAATGTATAGAGGATGGTTTTTTGCGGGAAAACCCACCCATTGGTCATAGATATCCTATGCAGAGATAAATGGGATTGCAGTGAATGATAATTCTTAAGGACTCCGACAGTCGGTACTTGTTTTTTTCACGAAAATAAACCTCGTACTGGAAAATTTGCATAAAAAAAGGAAGCTGTTGATTAGCTTCCTTATAGGGAATAAGTTTGTTTTTTAAATTTTGAAATCTTAAGACAATACTATTTTACATCAGATTTTTTCCGGAAATTCTGAAGTGCTCACTTTTTTTGTTTTTTTTGGTAAAAAAGTTTTGAGAATATTTTTTGTATGATATAGCGACTTTTCGTTTTCTGGAGTAACAGGGAGAAATAAAAAAAGGAAGACTATTGCTGCCTTCCTGCCCCCTTGATAGGGGCTTCCTGTTTTTTCCATCTTTCGAGATGATACTATTATACCACGGATTTTTTCCGGAAATTCTGAAGTGCTCATTTTTTTTTGCTTTTTGGCAAAAAAATTTTAGAATCGACTTGATACTTGGGTATCATATATTCAGATCTACTAATGAGCATGAGTGGCTAGTTACTGTTCACGGCAAGCAGGACAGCTAGTGGCTAAAATTTTACATATATGATTTCCGTGATATATTTGACATGTTTCATCCCTTGGTGTATATTATTTATAGAAAGTGCTGCCGATGGACGGTCAGCCGAAAGCTTGATTAAAAGTAATCGCACTTATTCAACTGTTGGGCGATTACTTTTTTCTTGCATAATTCAAAATTGCAATGATCAGCATGGCTATGCCAATGATGACCATGAATTCTTCATATGTAGAAATTTTTACCACCTCCTTTGCTTTGCGATTTGGATTTTTCACCATAATTGCATTACAACGGATAATGGCTAACCGTCCACCGTACCTTTGGCAGCACTAAATCTATTATATATGTAGCCGCTTCATGTTTCAACAATATTCGTCTCGATATTTCCTGCATGTAAATATATTCTTAAAAAGGAGTGCTGTGCCCCTAGGTGATTAAAGTATGAAGTAAAATAGCAAGCAGGGGAGAAATAAAAAAAAGAAGACTATTGCTGCCTTCCTGCCCCTTGATAGGGACTTCCTGTTTTTTCCATCTTTCGAGATGATACTATTATACCACGGATTTTTTCCGGAAATTCTGAAGTGCTCACTTTTTTTGCTTTTTTGCAAAAAAATTTCCCGAATATCACGATTTAGGACGAAGATCGTAATCTTCTCCTGAGCCTTCTTTGCTGCAGCTTCTTCCAGATATTCCTCGCAGCGGTGCATACATCGGATTCTATGCCTGCATATTTTATAAGTATCTCTGTATCAACTATATCAAGCGCCGTTTCGATATCGTCACCATTCCTGATGATACAGTCTATTTTTTCAAGTATTTCTCTGACGTATCCAATAGGAACATTATCAAGTATCGGCACAATGATTTTTCCTGCTTCGACGGGAAGGACTTCAAGAACGCCTCCTCCATAGCTCCGTCCGCATATCTCCGTAAAGGCAAAGGATATACTGTTGTAGTACGACAGTATGACTCTTTCAGGCTCAACGCCATCACGGAATCTGAGCCTGTGCATGGTATCGGTAGATACAGCATTACAGCAGTTAAGTATGAATTTAGGATACAGATTATTTCTTCTTGAAAAGAATGCATCAGGAGCCCATATGAGCGGGATACGATACCATCTGTCCCTTATCCTGCATTTAAATCCGGTATGCGCGCCTCTCTGCTCGCCTTCTGAAATATATAGTTTATGCTTATCGGGGTATCGTCATAGGCTGTATCCGGAAAATCTATGAGATATACGGCTTTTCCATCTTCTGCATTTTTATTGCGGTCAGCTTCCGTGAAATATACGCTGCAGGCATGTGAGCTTTTCCCTATGAGCGGGTGTACTATATCCTGAAGCTCATATTCTCTGACTGTATCTTCTGTGACGGAAAAATATCTGTTGTTTCCGGTAGTTACTCCGACATAGATGAGGGCAGTATCCGACAGTTTCTGAAAGCGTGTGTCCGTTCTTAGCTTTACGATCAGTTCATTTTCTTTCGCTGTGAGAAAATATTTCGTCCATTTTTCACGCACATTGCGGAGCTTCTGAAATTCCCCTGTATCATGTTCGAGTGAGTCAATGTCATCAAGGTCATTCAGTTCGATTATCCGGATACCTTTCTCGTTTTCGCCTTTTTCGCCGATAAAAATTACTATTTCCTGCTCAATATCGGGGAAAATAAGCTCTTCGAAAGTTATCAGGGTGATTTTTGATAGTGACTTTGCAAGATATGACCTCAAGTCCTCTGCGTATACGACTTGAAGTATTTCGGCAGGGATTACAAACGCGATCTTACCATCATCGCTCAGCATATGTACACAGGCAACCATAAAGCCTACCCATGTGTTGATAAGCTTATTCGATTTCATTCCATGAGATATGAGTATCTGTGACATCATGTTTCGCTGCTCATCGCTTAGATACTGACATCTTATATACGGCGGATTTCCCAGTATGAGGTCAAATCGCTTTTTATCTTTGTTTTCCTGATAATATGAAAAGAAGTCCATGTTCAGTACATTGATGTTATCCGCGTCTTTCATTTTATCGGACAACTCCTGCGCTGCGTGTTCATCTATTTCAATAGCAGTAAGACTTTTAGCCGTATCTGCTGACCTTGAGGAAGCAGAGAGTATTTTTCTACTGAGAACAGCGTCAATAAATCTGCCGTCTCCACAGCAGGGCTCTAATAGCCTAAATATTGATTTATCTTCTGTAAAGATGTCAACGATCTTATCTACGAGTTTATGTGGCATATAATATGCCCCACGAAGCTTTTTTTCGAGCTGTTTTCCTTTAAAATCATATATGTTCTTATTTTATATTGTCCTTATTTTGGTACATTCAATATATCTTTATTTTGGAGAAGTGTCAACAAGAGAGGATTAATTTTAAGGTTTTGACACAAGAGAGAGGGGGCGATTTTGGGGCAATTTTAAGGTTTTGATTGACATAAATTTGCCTGAGGTGTATATTATTTATAGAAAGTGCTACCGATAGACGGTTAGCCAAAGCAGATTAAAAAGTAACCTTCATTTGGCAAATTTTGGAACGGTTACTTTTTTCTTGCATAATCTAAAATCGTGATGATCAGCATGGCTATGCCAATGATGACCATAAATTCCTGATATGTAGAAATTTTTTCCACCTCCTTTGCTTTGCGATTTGGGTTTTTCACCATAATTGCATTACAACGGATAGTGGCTAACCGTCCACCGTTATTGGTAGCACTATGTGTATTATATATAAAAGTTTTTTCTGATTCAAGTCCTGTGGAAATTTTCAGAGAGAGATTTGCTCAGAAGCTGCTCAGACAGAGCATAAGACATATAAAATGTATATCGCTTCATACAGCCGTTTAAATCTCAAAAGCATACAATTTACGTAATTACCGCTTTCGCCCGTCCCAGACGAGCGTCACAGCTTTCAGAGCATAATAAAATCATACACGTTTCTCGCTACGCTTTATAGGTTACGCTGCCCGAAAGCATATACTTTACTTAGTATTACCCTTATGAACGTATCTCTCGGCATCGTATTTGCAGAGACTTCCGGCAGCGTATGATTCCTTCCACCTTGCCGCTGCTCTCTCTATCCTCTTTGAGCCGAGTATAGCGGTATCAAAGCCTGCTTCACGGAAAATCGCTGTCGGCTTTTTGCCGTCAAGATATTCGCTCATGAAATGCTTTTTGAATTCATTGGAATATACTATGCGGTTGCCCGTCACATCGACTACGTATTGGTTCTTTTTAAGTGTTTCCCGTTCCGCAGGGGTTATATTTCCTCGTCCCATATGCTCTCTCCTTAAACCGCTTTTGGTTGTAAATATGGACATGACCTTTGTTAAGCCATGTCCATATCGTTTATGCTTCTTTATAAGCTAATAGTCTTTAGTAAACCTTAAACTAGCTCATTGAATTATTTTATCTGCCTTTGTTACTTCCTGTGAAACAGTCTCCTTGAGCCTATAGCTGTTACGCCAACTGCTGCAGCTGCCAGAAGAATCGCTATCCAGAGAGCGAAATTCATATCGTCGCCTGTCTGTGAGCTGCTGTCGGAATCAGTAGTCGTAGAGCTTGTGCTGCCGGAAGTACCCGAACTGCCTGTAGCGCTCGTCGTATCGATCTCAGTCCAGCCTACTGTCACAGGGGAAAGCCCAGTCAGCGTTACCTGTATACCGTCGTCAGTCTTCGTTACATCAGGTGTCTCCGTATCTCCGGCTTCCGTATCCAGCCATGTGGAAGTAAGCGTGAACATATGGACAACTCTGAAATTGTAATCATCTTTGTTCGTTCCATCAGGATACGGTAGGGTAACCGTAATTCCGTTCTTCGGGAAATCTTCCTCTGTCGCCTTATGATAAGTCGCGCCGCCGTCTGTACTGATCATGAGGTTCACATCATAGGTTACAGAATTATCTTCGTTATAATTGATATCCGATACCAAAACTTTGTGCAATTCATCAGTAATTTTTGAAACTGTATCATATCCAACATCCTTCATATCGTCTGTGATGGCATCCGCAGTCAATTTGCTTGTTGTCACATTTTGCAGGAACGCGTAGCCGTTCTCATCCTCAACAACCAGCGTATATGATGCGCTTGCCTCGTTGTAATTGTCCGATGAAGCTGCTGTCGCAGTGATCATGGTAACGCCTGGATTCAGGATAGTTACCTTACCGTCCGCATCTACGGTAGCTACCTTCTCAGCGCTGCTTTCATAGGAAATGGTTCCGTCAACCGTCGTCTTTGTCAGTTCATTCGTAAATGTGCCGTCGCTCACCTTTTTCGTCAGATCTTCTGTTGCATATGAAATATCCTGAGCAGCTTTTGAAATAACTACGTCTACCGAGCCTGTCACGTCATTATAATTAGCTTTCGTTGCCTTGTAGTACACTGTATATGTTCCCGCATTTGTATAGCTCGGATTTGTACTACTATAGGTTCCGTTTTCAGTAGTAGCATAAGTGATGTCTGCGCCGTCCGCCGTCACTGTGATGGAGTGAGACTCACCGTCATAAGCTCCGGTGTATCCGTTTGCAGTTACAGTAAAGTCAGCCTTTTGTATCGTCAGTGTCGCTACATTGCTCTCAGCAGCAGTATAATTGCCCTTTGCTTCTATGCTGGCTTTTACATAATAGGTACCGGCATTGACAGGAGCACCACCTGTAGAAGTTGCACCGCTGTTATCAGCTGTTGTTTCCGTTGTGCAATCTTCATCTGTGTAATACGTGTAGGTGATAGTTCCTTTGTATTCTTCATTGTTTTCTAACGTAACCGTTGCTTCCTCAATTTCAACCGCATTACCGGTATACGTTGTGCTCTTAGCTACGAGAGTTATCGTCGGCGTGGCTTCTGTGATGGTGAAAGTACCATCGGTTACCGTAACGTCGTAGTTATTATTTTCCGCATAACTTGGTGTTATTGTATACGTACCAGCATCCTCGCCTTTTTCTCGAGAGTAAGCAACTGTGCCAAGGTCATCATCGGAAATCAGTCCTTTTACCTCTCCGGTGAGCGTCGGATCATCTTCTCCGTAGGTTTTGCTGAGACTGTCAACACTGATGGTTGCACTTTTCTTACTGATAGTAAATGTTTTGTATATAGTTCCGGAGTAGTTGCCTTTACCGATGATTGTAATGGTTGCAGTACCCGCATCTATGTTCTTATCATAGTCTACTGTGTAGTCTGTATCTTCTGTTAAATCACTTGTTATAGTCTTCGTGATTTCAGAGCCTGTGTAGGTTTCGTCATCTGTGTCCACGTCAAAGTCGCTTTCCGCAAGAGCTGCCTGCTTTACTGTTAAAGTTACTGTTACATCATGAGTAGCGTTGTCACCAGTCGTGATACGCAGTGTGGCTTCATAGTCGCCTGCGTCTAAATCTGTTTCCGGTGTTACGGTTACAGTTGCGTTATCAAAATTATCGCCCACTTTAAATGCATCAGTATCGCCATCGACCAGTTCAGCGCCCGTTACGGAAGCAGTGCCGCCCTGTAATTCAGCAGTTATTGTCTTACCTGATACGCTCTCATAACCATAAGTAAGGTCATTAAATTCCACAGTGGTAGGATCTATGCGGTAGTTACTTTCTGCCCACTTAATATAATACGTAGTCCCATACTTGGCTGTTGTTGTACTGCTGCCAGTGTAAGCTGAATTATTATACCATGCACTTTCAAGAACGTAACCGGAACGGCTGACATCTGTTGTAAGTGTGCTTTGTATAAAACTTGTGGTTGTCAGCACGCCACCGTCGGTTACTGCAAAGGCAGAAAAGTTGTTAACATAATTGTCAGTATTAGTTGAATCAACACCCGTGATAAACTTGTTTTTTATTGTGTTATCCGCAACATAGAAAATGCATAGCACACGGTCGTATTCAATTTTTGAATATTTCACGAATGCCTGCTTAGAAATCGTAGTTAAATTCGTTGAAACAGTTAAATCCACAGTGTTCAGAAGATCACAGTTTTTAAATGCCTGTACTCCAATAGATATTATCCCTTCGCCGAATATGACACTGGTTAACTCTGTACACTCATAAAAGGCATTATTGCCAATCTCCGTCACACTGTCAGGAATAATCAAAGTACCGTCCAAAGCAGTTCCCCTGAATGCCCGCTCCCCAATAGTTGTGACACTGTCCGGAATTGTGATTGATGTTAATCCCGAGTATTCAAATACTTGTTTTTCAATCTCCGTAAGAGGGGCAGAACTCGAAATCGGAAATTCCGTTAATGCACTGCAATATTGAAAAGCGTTGTAATTTAAAGATTTTAATGCAGCAAAAGTGACATCGTTATCCGCAACAGATGTTAAATTACTACAATAATAAAAAGCGTATGCTCCAATGCTTTCAATAGTTTCCGGAATATTTATGGCTTGCAGCGAGGTGCAGTTCCGAAATCCGTAGGTGCCAATACTTTTTAACTTTGAGTCTGTTGAAAAAGTTACACTTTGAAGGTTAGCACAACTATCAAACGTACTATTTTGAATTTCTGTTATGCCACTGCCAATCGTTACCGAGGTAATATTCGTACTACGAAAGGCACTTGCTCCAAGTTCCGTTACGGTATCAGGTATAGTAATTGCACCGGAAAGTGAGCTTCCCGTAAATGCATAATATTCTATAGACGTAATATTGTCCGGCAATGTGACGGAAGTAAGGTTTGTTTGATACGAAAATGCATGCTTTTCGATTTTCGTTACATCACTCGGGATAGTATAGCTTGTCGCTGTCAACGTTGCCGGATATTTCACCAGAGTAGTTCCGTCCGTAGTAAACAGAACACCGTCTACAAGTTTATATGCTGTATTGCCTTCAGCAAGTGTGATTGTGGACAATGATTGCATCGAGCCAAAACCCATGCTATCGATTTCAGTCAGGCTTGCCGGAAGTGAAACAGATTCGCAGCTATTTAGTTGAAAAGCGCGTGCTCCAATATAGGTAACACCTTCTTCAACAACAACAGCACTGATGGAATCTGCATAGCCGGTGTAAGGGCGAACGCCGTCGCTGCCATAGTCTGCCATAGCTCCTGT
>Ga0192264_1132_pt1 | contig 17797 bp, 19 predicted proteins | sample Koala_Koa23_J3_FD_131267 | JGI IMG/M metagenome (GOLD analysis project Ga0192264, IMG submission 131267) | Enriched cells from koala feces incubated with labeled cellulose particles, San Francisco Zoo, California, United States - Koala_Koa2-3_J3 ... | reverse complement strand
CTACCAGCCTGAAAGATGTGTTGGAAAGCCTGTTGCAGCAACTCACGCTGCTGTCTGTGAGCACTGCCATGGGTCCCAGCGGCCCACCGCTGAACGCGGCTGCATTTACCGCGATCGGTACTCAATTAAAAGCATGTCTGGAGGGATAAATCATGTTGGACAAAGAACACATACAGGAAAGACTGAAACAGACCTTCCTCTCGCAACTGGGAGATGAGGTCAGCGAAGCACAGGTATCGGCATTGGACGATGTCTCGGAAAAGATGGCGGATGTCATCATCGAAGCCATCCGCAGCATGGAGATCAGTTACCAGGGAGGATTGGTCTCCCCCGAAACAGGAGAAGAGATTACAGGAACATTCAAATACGAAATCAAATGATCAAGGACATCAAGCATACGGAAGAGGGAGACATCGATCTCTCCACCGGAGACATCGAAAGTGTAGAGAGCACCCGCCAGCACCAGAAAGATATTCTGCTGGCAGACAAGGGCTATTACAAAGAGTGGCCGGGCATGGGCGTGGGGGCCGATAATTTTCTCAACGATACAGGGCCTGCCAACCTGCTGCGCAGCATCCGGCAGGAATTTATCAAGGATGGCATGAAAGTGAAAAAAGTGAGTATAAACAGCACGGAGGCATATTATGAAGAAAATTAACGTGTTACCCAATCAGACCCTGTACGACATCGTGGTCAGGGAATATGGCAACTGCGAGGCGATCTCGGAAGTACTGAGTTTCAATACGGATCTGGAGAATGATCCGCAGGCGCTGGAAGAAGCGGGATTCGACAACTCCGACCCGGAGTTCTTTCTGGACTTGCCCATCCGGGAAGGCAGTACGGTATGGGTAGACGAGATCAGCCGGTTGCGCCGGAAAAACATCATCCGGGAGATCGACAAAGAGATCACGACCTATGATTTCGACCCCGGAGAGCGGGATCTGCTGCGCGTGACCGACGAAGAATAAATCAGAACAAAACAGGAGAAATAATTATGGCGAGAACAATCAATGAAATTCAAAACGAGATCATCGAACAACTTCAGGAGCGCACCGGTGTTACGTATTCACCCTCCAAAGTGGCCGAATGGCGTATCTGGACCTATATAGTGGCCACGGCCATCCACGCGTTCGAGATCATGATGGATCTCTTCCGTACGGAGATCGATGCTATTACAGACAAGGTAACAACCGGCACAGCCCGGTGGTATGCCCAGATGTGCTACCGCTTTCAGTCACAGGGTACACTGATCTTCGACGAGAGCACGGCTACCCTCTACTACGACGAGGTGATCCCCGAGGCGCAGATCATCAAGGTAGTGGCGATCAAAGAGAATGGCTACAAGCTGGTGATCAAAGCGGCCAAAAGAGATGCAGATGGCCATATCGTACCTCTCAGTCTGGAAGAGAAAGAGAAGTTTATTATCTACATCAACAGCATCAAATTTGTAGGAGTAGATACCCACATCATCTCCGAGGCCGAAGACAAGGTGTGGTACGATATGGATGTGTATTACGATCCTTCCATACCGCCTTCGGCCGTGCACCGCAATGTACTGATCGCCTTAGACAGTTTCAAGACCTCACTCGGGTTCGATTCCATGATCTACAAACAACGCATGGCAGATGCCGTGATGCAGGTACCGGGAGTGGTGACCTGTAACATTCTCTCGCTCGAGCGGGAGTGGGGCGATAAAGACGCGGGAGAAGGATCGGGATACGAACATACCGTGATTGATGTCTACGACGAACTCCACTCGGGCTATTTCGAATACGATGAGGAACAGTGCCATATCACCATGATCTCCATTAAAGACGTTGAGTTATGAACCTGAAAGTAAATTACCTCAATCTGGTGCGGCAGCTCGTCCCTCCGCACAAGCGACAGCCCAACCGGCTCAACTTTCTGCGGTCGCTGCTCTATCCGTTGCAGAAACTCTTCAACAGTTTCCAGGTCTGGCGCGAACATTCACGTATGATGATCAACGTGAACTCACAGACCGCTATTCTGTTGGGATACCTGCGCCGGAAGTACAACGAACCGAAGATCCGCATCGAGACATTCAGCAGTCGTCTCCTGTTAGTAGGATTGTTCCGGGAAGGAAGTGGCATGTGGCCCGGATTCAGTTTCAACGAAGAGGATCTGCTGGTCCGTGAACCGGAAAAAGGAGACAGAGAAGAGTACCTCTACCTGCAACCCGTGGCCCTGGAATATGAAATGGAAGAGAAATACAACGGAGCAGACTTTATTGTCTATATCCCCTACACAGTAGACAAAGACCAGATCACCGCCGAAATAGAGAAATACAAACAAGTTTTATTAAAATACATAATCATACAGGAATGAAAAGACATATACAAACAACCGGTATACGCCAGTGGGCGGGCGAAGACCTGCTCGAACTGCAATCAGAACCTCTGAAAGCCATTGATAATTTCTTTGCCGAATACGGCAGTTGTGTACTCCGCGGATGCAGCCTCACCGATAACGATGATGGTACGTTCCGCATCGCTCCGGGCTTAGTAGCTCTGGAAGGTAAAGACGTGGATCAGCAACCCGCGTTTATGGTAGTGCCCTTTGCCGGTACAGAATCCACCCCCCTGCCTGCGTATCTGACGCTGGATCATACGGTAATCAGACGTACGTATGTAGATGACAGACTGAAACCGATCGCTTATGACTACCAGGCAGTCCTCTCCGCTGTGAAGCCCGAAGATGGTATCTGCCTGGAACTATCGGAAGACCACTTCCCCCGCTTTACGGATGTGATCCAGGATCCCGAACACCGGTTCTTTACGGACGCGGAACGGGAAATGCTGAATCAGCACGATGCAGAGATCGAACGGATTGATCTCAAAGACGCGGAACAGGATAGTAGACTGAATGATCATGATAATGACATCAAAGAGATCAACAGTAAAGACGAAGAACAAGACGACAGACTGGATGATCACGATGCAGATATCAGGCGGATCGACCTGAAAGATACAGAGCAGGATAACAGATTGGATAACCACGACCAGGATATCCAACGAGTCGATACCAAAGACGCAGAGCAAGATAACAGGATCAACGACCATGATAAGGAAATCGAACGAATTGACTTGAAGGATGCGGAACAGGATAATAGACTGGATGATCACGATGAAGAAGTAAAACGGATCCTTCTGAAAGATGAAGAACAAGACGACAGATTAACTAACCATGAGGAAGAGATCAAACGAATTGATACAAAAGATACAGAACAAGATGGTAGACTGAATGATCACGATGCAGCTATCGGGCAGATCAATAAAGATGATGCGTATCAGAACAGCAGACTGGATGACCATGATGAAGCTATCCAAAAAATCAACAGAAAAGATGAAGAACAAGATGGTAGATTGGAAAATCATAACCAGCTATTTGCAGAGCACACCAAAGGAGAAAACAAAAATTCTTTAAGTCTCTACAAAGTATCTGTGGATACAACCGGACACATCCAAAATGTGGAAGAGGTTATTAAAAAAGATATTGTTGATCTGGGTATACCGGCACAAGACACAACATATAGTGTGGCCACACAAACAACAAACGGACTAATGGCAGCCACCGACAAGACTAAACTGGATGGGGTAGCTACAGGAGCAAATAACTATACTCACCCCACTCATACAGCAAAATCAAACGGATTATACAAAGTCACAGTGGATGCTGCCGGACATGTGAGTGCAACCGAATCTGTAACTAAAGCAGATATTACCGAACTGGGAGTACCCGGAGAAAACACGATCTATGGTGTGGCAACGCAAACAACCAATGGTTTGATGTCTTCTACAGACAAGACCAAACTGGACGGAGTAGCTACAGGAGCAAATAACTATACTCACCCTGCATACACTGCACGCACAGCTGGATTCAACAAGTTGACTGTGGACAGTACCGGACACGTGAGTGGAATCACTGCAGTAGCCAAAGAAGATGTTACAGCCTTAGGAATACCTGCTCAGGATACAACATACAGTATAGCCACCGCCTCAGCTAATGGGTTGATGTCTTCTACTGACAAGAATAGATTAGATGGACTGGTAAGCAATGCTGTACAAGGAGCTACTATTGATGGTACAGAAGTTCCAAAGGAAAATAATATATTAAAATTTCCAGGCATGGGACAGGAACTGGTTACTTTTACAGTAGATAGTAATCAAAAATTGGCAGCCTGGGCTAATAATCAATCAGGGAATGATTACAGTATCGTATTAGTAAAACAAGGAATCTGGACAGGAACCAAAGAGATAGATTTAACAGCTACACAGACAAAACGCATCTATGGAGAACCGGGAAGTAAAATTGAGATCACAGGAGCAGAGTATGCCCTGGGATATAATTTAAGTTCTTCAAATTTAAGAGGAGTAGATAGCAATGAATATTTGATCAATGGACTAACCGTTGAAGGCAAAAACCTTACAGGAGGGCGTGGAGTCATTTCAGGATGTTGCAATCTCTACAATTGTAAAGCCATTACTGACGGGAATGGCAGCAATGCAGCCAGCTTTTTTATGTGCCTAAAATTGTATAGTTGTTACGCCACTTCCAACAATGACACTTCCGGAGTAGGATTCCTAGTTTGTAAACATTTAACAGGATGCCACGGCACAAATCTTGACACAAGCTTTGTCACCTGTGACTTTTTAAATAATTGTCAGTGTACCGCAGATCTAAAAGTCGCATATTCCAATTGTAATCACCTAACTTGTTGTTCTGGAGATGTTAATTATGATCATGCTTATGTCTCATGTAGTTATTTATCTAATTGTCATGGGCAAGGAGGATCGGAAGGAAATTTCTACAACTGTTACTACTTAACCGGTTGTGGAGATACTGACTACAGAGAATGCTACTATATATACGGATGCTATGGTACATTTACAAATTGTAGTAATATGTTAGGAAATCGGGCATCAAGGACCAATGGGTACACCAATTGTACAGTAACAGCAGGAGGAACAGCAGTTAGTGCAACAGCAGCAGGGGGATTTAACACATAAACACAACAAAACGGATGAATATATATCTAAATCCGAAAAAGTGTATTTTCTGTATACTAATCGATGTAAATAAGTACCATACCATAAGATTACATCCATATAGTAAATAGAAAAATAAACTTATCCAGATCCTGCTCCATATTTGCAAGATACTATGAAATCAATAAAAAATTATTCATTCATTCATTAAATGAAAATGTACAAAGATCGGAATATAAACTCTTATTCTTCCGATCTTTGTTATTCTGCCACATTCTACCTATAGAGTCTTTCCTATAAAAATTCCAATTCTTTTTACTTTCAAATATTAACAAGATTTATCACTCCTGGATGAAAAGCCACTTGAATCCCGCAAACAAATGACTTCTATCTCTCTGCTGACAATATTTCTTTATTATCTGGTTAATCCATAAGATATATCTTCGCAAGAAGAATAATTGCAACCAGAATTTACTTAAATAAACAGCCATAAAAGCATAAGAATATTTAATACTCCATTGATTAACAACCTATTTCAATCATTCATTTATGCTGATTCGTTAAATTTATCTCCTTACTTTAAACATTTATCAACCTCATAACTATCCTCCGCATTTTCTTGTTATCTTTGAAGCGGTTTTATATTACCAAACGAACAAGACGTATGACCCGGAAAACCAAACGAATACTCTGGATATCCCTGGCAGTGATCCTGCTGGCAGGAGCAGCCGTAGCCGGCTATGGCTATCACCTGATATTTGCCCCGCAATTTCATCCGAAAGAGACCGTTTATATCTATATAGACCGGGAGGATGATGCGGATTCAGTATATCACAAACTCCGTTCCACCGTCGGAGAGACAGGCAATCTGAAAGGCTTCTACTGGCTGGCTGGCAACAAAGACTACCCGCGCAACATCCGGCCCGGTCGCTATGCCATCCGGCCGGGAGACAACGCGCTGGATGTATACCGTCGTCTGTCGCGCGGGTCACAGGAGCCCATCAACCTCACCATCAACAGTGTGCGTACCACCGGCGATCTGGCCCGACAACTGAGCCGGCAACTGATGATCGACTCTACGGAAATAGCTTCCCGGTTAAATGATCCGCAATACATTGCCCGCTTGGGATATACTCCGGAGACTCTGCCTGCTCTGGTGATCCCGGAGACCTATCAGGTCTACTGGACCATTCCGGCCGACGATCTGATCGCCCGCCTGCGCAAGGAGAACGAACGGTTCTGGAACGCGGATCGCCTTGCCAAAGCTCAGGCCATTCACCTGACACCTGAAGAGGTAGTCACCCTGGCCTCCATTGTAGAAGAAGAGACAAAAAATATGGCCGAGATGCCTACCGTAGCCGGACTCTATCTCAACCGCCTGCGCCGGGGCATGAAGCTGGAGGCAGACCCTACGGTGAAGTATGCCATGCAGGACTTTGGCCTGCGCCGGGTACTCAACCGCCATCTGGAGACCGAGTCGCCCTACAATACCTATCGCAACACCGGGCTGCCTCCCGGCCCCATTCGTTACCCCTCCAAACAGGCCATTGAAAGCGTGCTCAACTATCAGCAACATAAGTACCTCTTTATGTGTGCCAAAGAAGACTTCTCCGGTACACACAACTTTGCCCGTACCCTGGCAGAGCACAACCGCAACAGCGAACGCTACCGCCGGGCACTCAACGAACGAAAGATCTTCAATTGACCGATGGAGAAAGTTATAAGTATTGAGTTTTAAATTATAAGTTTCTATACATACGATCTTAAGAACAGGAGCATACAAGAAGAATATCCGAAAGATAGAATGACTTCAAAGTAAGTTCTACACTTCATTAAGTTTACTTATAAATCAGTCAAATGGTACTTTGGTTGCTATTAGGGTACTATGTATTTAAAACTCCAAACTCATTACTTACCATTTTCTCTTTGTATATTTGTCTGTTCATAAAGTCTTCCGTATGGAAATTTAAAACTCCATACTTAAAACTTTCTCTCCCGTTTGTCAGGGAAAACAAGGGCAAAAATGTATATTTGCACACAAAGTATCGGGTTGTCCGAGGCATTTGCACCGGGAAACAATACTTTTATCCGGCATTTTGTCGGAATTCTTTCGGAAAGGTTCCGAACGAATAAACCATGAATAAACACAACCTATCCATAAAAAACTATTTATGAGCAAGCAACTCTTACTTGGCGACGAAGCCATCGCGCAGGCCGCCCTCGATGCCGGACTATCGGGTGTATACGCCTATCCGGGCACCCCCTCTACCGAGATCACCGAATACATACAAGCCGCTTCCCTTACCGTCGAACGGGGCATTCACAGCCGCTGGGCCGCCAACGAAAAAACAGCCATGGAAGCGGCACTGGGTATGTCTTTCGTGGGTAAACGGGCACTGGTGTGCATGAAACACGTCGGGATGAATGTGGCAGCCGACTGCTTTGTCAACTCCGCCGTCACCGGGGTTCATGGCGGACTGCTGGTGCTGGCTGCCGATGATCCGGGGATGCACTCTTCACAGAACGAACAGGACAGTCGGTTCTACGGCGACTTCTCCCTGATACCCATGTACGAGCCCGGTAACCAGCAGGAAGCGTACGACATGGTCTACAACGGATTTGAATTCTCCGAACAGATCGGCGAACCGGTCCTGGTACGCATCGTCACCCGCCTGGCCCACTCCCGTGCCGGTGTAGAACGCAAGCCGCAAAAAGAGAGGAACGCACTCTCCTTCAGCGAAGATCCCCGGCAATTTATCCTGCTGCCCGGCAATGCCCGCAAACGCTACCGGAGGCTGTTGGAGCGGCAGGAAGAGTTTGTCCGCGCTTCCGAAGAGTCTCCCTACAACCGATACATCGACGGCCCGGACAAGAAACTCGGTATCGTGGCCTGTGGCATCGGCTACAACTACCTGATGGAGAACTATCCCGACGGTTGCCCCTACCCCGTACTCAAGATCGGCCAGTATCCCTTACCTAAGAAACAACTCCTTTGCTTAGCCGGAGAATGCGAAGCCCTGTTGATCTTAGAAGACGGACAACCGTTTGTAGAAAAACAACTCAAAGGATACCTCGGCCTGGGACTTACGGTACACGGCCGTATGGACGGTACCCTGTCTCCCGACGGAGAACTCACTCCCGATACCGTGGCCTGCGCGTTAGGCATCACGCGCGAATCTCTGTTCACCGTACCCGAACTGGTAGAGACGCGCCCCCTGCCCTGTGCGACGGTTGCGGACACCGCGATGTCTACGCCATACTCACCGAAATACTCCGCACGGAATATCCCGACCATAAAGTATTCAGCGACATCGGCTGCTACACCCTGGGAGCCAACGCCCCTTTCAACGCCATCCATTCCTGTGTGGATATGGGTGCCTCCATCACCATGGCCAAGGGAGCTGCCGACGGCGGCCTCTTCCCTTCCGTAGCCGTGATCGGCGACTCTACCTTCACCCATTCGGGCATCACCGGATTACTCGACTGTGTCAATGAAAACAGCAATGTAGTGATCGTAATCTCGGACAACGAGACCACGGCCATGACCGGTGGTCAGGACTCGGCGGGTACCGGACGCATCGAAGCCATCTGTGCCGGCGTAGGGGTCGATCCGGATCATATCCGCGTGGTAGTTCCCCTGAAGAAAAACCACGAAGAGATGCGCAGGCTGATCCGCGAAGAGATCCAATATCCCGGCGTATCGGTCATCATCCCCCGCAGAGAGTGTATCCAGACATTAACCCGCAGAAAAAAAGGAAAATAAATAAGGCAGGAAACAAGCCTGATCTGATACACTCCTTCACGCAAGAAGGATGTATACAAACAGTGGATTCCATACTACCTTAAAAAACATACAATGTGTACAATATGAAAAAAAGACATTATACTATGCGGCGTGGGCGGACAAGGGATCCTCTCCATTGCCACCGTCATCGGAAAAGCAGCCCTCAGACAGGGTCTTTATATGAAACAGGCCGAAGTACATGGTATGAGCCAGCGGGGCGGCGACGTACAGTCGAACCTGCGCATCAGCGACCAACCCATCCACTCCGACCTGATCCCCCGGGGAAAGTGCGACCTAATCATCTCCCTCGAACCGATGGAGAGCCTGCGCTACCTTCCCTACCTCGGCCCGCAGGGGTGGTTAGTGACCAACGAAACTCCGTTTGTCAATATCCCTAACTATCCCGATCATCAGGCCGTACTGGCAGAGATCGGCAAACTGCCCCGCAAAGTAGTGCTCAACGTAGATGCCATTGCCCGCGAAGCCGGATCGGCGCGCGTAGCCAATATCGTATTGCTGGGAGCTACGGTTCCTTTTCTGGGGCTCGACTTTGAAGACATCCGCGAAAGCATCCGGGAGATCTTTGGACGCAAAGGAGAAGCCGTGGTAGAGATGAACCTGAAAGCCTTAGATGCCGGAAAGGCCATCTCAGAGAAAATTATATAGAATCCCTTATCCGAAGAAGGGAACAGACGGGTCCTGCGCTCAACAGCACGACACGTCCGTTCCCTTTTCACCAGATCATATACGTACATGAAATACCTTCTATTCTTCCTGGTTGTACCCTTTGCCTATATCGGTTGCAGTCAACCTCAGGAAAAGCCTTACAACGGATGGCCCAACCATTTCCTGAAAGGGAATGTCAGATCCATCCACTCCTCCTATTACCAGGCGGACGCGTCGGGAGCACCGGGTTGGAAATGGAATGTAGGAGACGATTCACAGACGTTTGACAGGCAAGGCAACCTGCTGGTGCAACACACCTCCCTGGGAGATGCCGACAGGTTACAAGCAAAGGTGGAATATACCTACCAGGAGGGGAAACTGACCGGGTGGAACGCCTACAAGGGAGACACACTCATAGAAAACGGGGTTTTTGATTACGAGAACAACCGGATCTCCGGCTCCCGCAAGTACGACGAACAAGGAGAACAAGTCTGCACCACCGTATATACATACCACGGAGATAAGATAGCTACGATCACGGAATACAACTCCGGGCAGGCCGTCGTTACGCAGACCACCTATCACTACAAAAACGATGTCCTTTCCTACAAAATGACCGAGTTTCCTCTTTCCCGGGTATTCCGTAAAACGGTCTACGATCCCAACGGATGGGTAGAAACAGAGATACAGGCAGGATACACAGAAGGAGATACCCACCACATCACGGAAAGCAGCACATACGCATATCTGTTCGATGAAAAGGGCAACTGGATACAGTATACCCTGTTTGAAAACGGAGAGGCTCAACATATCCTGAAACGCGACATCGAATATTTCTGACGTCTGTTTCTCCCCATCCGCCGGATCACAGGCCAACCTTATTAAAACAGCACTTATGATACACTCACCTTATTGGGAAGAAAAGATCGAGACCATGGACCGCGACAGCTTGCAGGCCCTGCAACTGGAACGGCTCCGCGCCACCATCGCCCGGGCCGCCCGGTCTCCTTACTACAGCAACGTATTTGCCCGGCACGGGATCAGCGCGGAGCATATCCGAACGCCGGAAGATATCCGCAAACTCCCCTTTACCACCAAAGCCGATATGCGGGATCATTACCCGTTCGGACTGGTGGCAGGCGATATGTCGGAAGAGGGCGTGCGTATCCACTCTTCCAGCGGCACCACGGGCAATCCGACCGTAGTGGTGCACTCCCAACACGATCTGGACTCCTGGGCCAATCTCGTTGCCCGTTGCCTCTATATGGTGGGACTGCGCCGCTCGGATGTATTCCAGAATAGTTCGGGCTACGGTATGTTTACCGGCGGACTGGGCTTCCAGTACGGAGCCGAACGCCTCGGCGCGCTCACCGTACCGGCTGCCGCGGGCAATAGCAAACGACAGATCAAGTTCATTACCGACTTCAAGACCACCGGACTGCATGCCATACCCAGCTATGCCATCCGCCTGGCGGAGGCTTTCCGGGAAGAGGGGATCGATCCGCGCAGTACCAGCCTCACGACGCTCGTCATCGGTGCCGAACCTCATACCGACGAACAACGCCGCAAGATCGAAGAACTGCTCAACATCAAAGCCTACAACTGCTTCGGACTCACCGAGATGAACGGTCCCGGTGTGGCTTTCGAATGTACTGAGCAAAACGGCATGCACCTCTGGGAAGACTGCTACTGGATGGAGATCATCGACCCGGAAACCGGAGAGCCCGTACCCGAAGGAGAGATCGGTGAACTGGTACTTACTACCCTGGACCGGGACATGATGCCCATGATCCGCTACCGCACGCGCGACCTCACCCGCATCCTGCCCGGACCCTGCCCCTGCGGACGTACACACCGACGCATCGACCGCATCAAAGGCCGTAGCGACGATATGTTCATCATCAAAGGGGTGAATATCTTCCCAATGCAGATCGAGAAGATCCTGATGCAATTCTCCCAGCTGGGTAGCCATTATCTGATCACCCTGGAAAACCGCGACAGCCAGGATGAGATGATCGTAGAGGTGGAACTGAGTGACCTGTCGACCGACAACTACATCGAACTGGAACAGATCCGCAGGGAGATCACCCGACAGCTTCGCGACGAGATCCTTGTCACACCCAAACTCAAATTAGTGAAAAAAAAGGCTCCATCCCCCAGGCAGAAGGAAAAGCAGTACGTGTAAGAGACCTGAGGGTTAAGTAGTAAGTTTTAAGTTATAAGTTCTAAGTTCTAAGTTCTAAGTTTTAAGTAGTAAGTTTTAAGTTCTAAGTTTTAGTTTATAAATTTTATTTAGCTATACGTTTTTGTGTACGCAGAAATACTTACAACCTATAATTCAAAACTTAAAACTCGTTTCCCAGGATACTTAAAACTTAAAACTCATTTCCCAAGATACTTAGAACTTAAAACTTAGAACTTAAAACTTAAAACTTAAAACTTAGAACTTAGAACTTAGAACTTAAAACTCAAATATGGAATTACTCCGCAAACGCATCCTGCAGGATGGCCGCAGCTTCGAAGGCGGCATACTGAAAGTAGATAGCTTCATCAATCACCAGATGGACCCTGTACTTATGAAATCCATTGGGGTTGAATTTGTCCGTCGCTTTGCCTCCACAGGGGTCAACAAGATCATGACCATCGAGGCCAGCGGCATTGCTCCGGCCATCATGACCGGTTATCTGCTCGATCTGCCCGTTGTTTTTGCCAAAAAGAAATCGCCCCGCACCATCCGCAACGCCATCGCCACCACCGTACATTCCTTTACCAAAGACCGGAACTACGAGGTAGTCATCAGTGCCGATTTCCTCACACCACAAGATCGCGTCCTGTTTGTGGATGACTTCCTGGCCTATGGGAATGCCGCGCTGGGTGTCATGGATCTGATCCGCCAGTCCGGAGCCGAACTGGTAGGCATGGGATTCATCATCGAAAAGTCTTTTCAGGACGGACGCAGGATCCTGGAGGAACAAGGCGTACGGATAGAATCTCTTGCCATCATAGACGACCTGTCCGACGGCCGGATCACGATCCGTGAGTAACAGCTCCACCTCCCAACCCTGTAAAAAAGCTGTTTCGTACGGAAAACCACCTTTTCCCGCTTTATTTCAGCATACTCTCTCCATGGACGATTCTATGCTATAAACAGGCACTACCTTTACCGAACAGAAAAAGTGATCCTGCCCCGAAGAGTTGACATTCCGAACCTGACCGAAATAGCGTCCCTCTACAAAAAGAAGTACATAAGGAAACTCCAATCCGATCTTCTCAAATACAAAATTTCCCTGATCACTGACTACAGAAATAGTAAATATACGTTCAGCAGGTGTATCAGATTCGTCCAGTTCCTGTAGTGTCACCACAGCAGCCTGCAGAAAGGGCCTCAGTTCGGCTTTGCCTGCTATGGCCTCCTACTCTCTCAACGCTGAAACCAGAGGAGGATCAACACCTGGTTCGTCGGGGGCAGGATCGGGATCGGGTTTAAGATCCGGATTCAGGATCCGGATTTACACCTGTGTCCGGATCGGGATCAGGGTCGGGTTCAGCCATATAAATAGGGGTGGAATACAATTACCAGGAATAAATATCAAAATAAAAATCCTGAGCATGCAGTCTGTCTTCGTCATAGCATCTATGTAAAGTTAAGTATGATCCCATGGAGTCAAACAAAGAATACCCGCAACTATTGGACACAAATACAAACTTATCTCATAAATCTTACAACTTTAGGGTAAGAAAAATGTAACATTACTCGTCTGATCACCGTGCATCGGGATGAAAATAGGTACCCTTTCCCCGGGTCTTATTGCCATAGGCGATGGCATGATGCGGACAGATGTGGTAACAGGCCACACACATGGCACAACGATCTCCCCATACCAGCCTTTTATCCGGAGAAAGAGAGATGTTCCGTGTGGGGCAATGACGTACGCACTTGCCACAGCCGTTGCACACATCCGTCGAACGATAGGGACGGGCAGAGACAGCGAAACGGTTGAAAAGAGGAAAGATCACCCGGGATTTCAGTCGCGGCAGAGAACCGATGTGACAATCGGTGGTCTCTTCCTTATTTTTGATCCGACGGATAATCTCCCGCATCCGGGGTTCTGCGTCAGCGAGTTTTCTCTTCTCTACTTCTTGCGGATCGACATCGAAACCGGGAAAAAGTACATAATTGTTGGGCATACACACGGAAAAGCCGGCATGGCATTTCCACCCTTTCCGGCTCAGGGCCTGATGCATCCTGTCGGGAGTAAGGCCTGTCTCATCTCCGCAGGAACAGACAAAAAAGGTATACTGATCGGTATAGGAAGAGAGAGCCAGTTTCCGGATAAATTCCAGCACAATGGCAGGAGGTCCCCACGAATAGACCGGAAAGACAAAGCCTATGTTTTCTCCGGGCCTGGGAGTAAACTCCGGGAGCGTACGGCCTGGAGATTTTTCTACAGTTCCCGGATCTGCTTCCGGACTACCACCGGACAACCGCAGGGCATCGGGAATAAAGACTAATTTCTCCCGCAACTCCTCCGCCAGCCGATAAGCGATCCAACGGGAATTGCCTGTACCTGAAAAATAAAATATCATAGGATCTGTTCTATATAAATTGTACGTACTTGAGCGACAACAGATTTTATACATAGTTTAAGAGGGGGCAGGCTTCACGGATAGGAGAAGTCAATAGAGACCGTAGGTTTTCCTATAGGCCCAAAAATCTGTCAGATCGTAACGTCGATCTCGCTGATAGATCCCTGGAAATTTATGCATACATATAAAATACCTCAGAATTTAAGGTTGATCCGATCTCAATATACAACCCTCTTCCTGCAGATCTGTCAACTACCGTGTCGAGCCACAGACTTCCATAAATTTAAACAAAAAGGGCAGTAGCCATACACTGGCTACCGCCCTTTCTTTATAATAAAGCCGCACCGATTTTGATGTGATGAAACTCCGAATGACATGATTTGAGTGCCCGACCTCTTTGTAATCCACCGGCATAAAGCAGCCCTATAAGGGTGTGGCCCGCCATTGAGATACGAAGCTTGTCTCGGTTTTCAGTTTTAATTGATGAGTTTCCCGATCCAATCAATGCGGCTCATATTTTCTATAACAAATATAAATACTATATGTGAGATAAACAAGAAAAAACTTTATTTTGTTGGTAGTTTCGCCTTTTTAAATAGGATTGCTTAATATTATATAATGTATGGGGGGTAGTAGCCTACAGGGCAAACAAGTTCATTCTCAAGGAATAGCAGGAGAATCCACTGTAAAACTATCGCATTCTTCTGTCTCCTGTCAAAAACAAAATCTTTTGTTACGTAGGTTCCAGCCAGGGCATTTCTGGTCCGAAACGTTCTGTTCAGGGAATAAGAGAAGAACGAAGCGGGTAGCTGTCGCAATCTCTGGGATGTATGTATCATATAATTAACTGTTATGAAATTCTCTGGAAAAACATGAGGGGAAGATTTCCGGATAGTATATGTCACACAGATACCTGATATGGATTCTTAGGGGGAAACACGAAGGAAAGCTTCCGGATAGTATATATCGTATAAATACCCGATATGGACTTCTATGGGGATAAGTATATTTTCAGTCATACGGATTTTCCAAGTATACCTGGCATATAATGAACTGAAATCCTTTAAGCTCTCCCTGGATGGGCTGAACCAGAGGTCGACGAAGTCAAAGTCTTACCGATTCTAGCCCAGGGTAAGGAGCGTAGGGGACCGGAGCGAACGCAGCGCTGGGAAATACATGCATAAATGAATAGAGTTCTGTAAGAACGATCGAAAACGAATCATTTAATTTTATTATCTTCGTGAGCATAACTTAAATCTTTTGAAATGGCTCAATCTTTATCTCAACTGTATGTTCATATCATCTTTCATGTCAAAGGGCATACACTTATCCGTTTAAACGATGCACAACGAATTCACACCTACATGGTAGGTATTATTAAAAACCATGATTCTATTCCCATTCAAATCAATGGTATGCCCGATCATATTCATATATTATGTATTCTCTCTAAAAACGTATCTCTTGCCAGATGTGTACAGGATGTAAAATCCATAAGCAGTGTATGGATAAAAGGTATTGCCCCTTATTATCATCGGTTTGAATGGCAAAAAGGATATGGTGGATTCTCGGTTAGTCCTTCTCTACACGATAAGACAGTACAATATATCCGCAATCAGGCCACTCATCACAGGAAGATGTCATGTAAAGAGGAATACCTGCTATTTTTAAAAGAATATGGGATTGAATATGATGAAAGGTATTTGTGGAATGATTAGATTTTCGATCGTTCTTACAGAACTCTGCTGATTTTATGATATACTTTTCCCAGGGCTGCGTTCGCTCCGGTTCCCTACGCTTTCTTACCCTGGGCTAGAATCGCCAGGGCCTTCAGCCCATTCAGAAACAGATTCATTAGAAGTTAAGATAATCATTGGAAACAAATAAAAAAGGAAATCAACAAATAAAGGAAACCAACATAATCATCAGAAGTCCAGATAATCATTGGAAACCAACAAAAGAAGACCAACCAAAGGAATACCAACAACAAAAGGAAACAAACACAATCACCGGAAGTACAGATAAGAACCGGAAAACAATAAAAGAAAGGCAACAAAAAGCAAGCAAAAAAAGGAAGTCCCTCTATCGGGGCACTTCCTTTTCTATTCATTTGTCCGTCTACCGTTACCGGTTTATGCTTTTGCTTTCGCAACGATAGTTTTGAAGGCTTCGGGATGGTTCATAGCCAGGTCGGCCAGTACCTTACGGTTTATTTCAATACCTGCTTTGTGCAGACCACCCATCAGGCGGGAATATGACATTCCTTCGAGGCGGGCAGCCGCGTTGATACGTTGTATCCAGAGAGCACGGAAATTTCTTTTCTTATTCTTACGGTCGCGGTAGGCATAAGTCAACCCTTTTTCCCAGGTATTCTTCGCTACGGTCCATACGTTCTTACGTGCACCAAAGTATCCTTTGGTAAGTTTCAGGATTTTCTTTCTTCTTGCTTTGGAAGCAACATGATTTACTGATCTTGGCATAGTTTTACTTGTTTTTGAATGTTAGCGCCGTTGCTTCGCGCAACGAACTTGAGGCTAATACATCCGGTTAATAACTTTTAAAAGAATAGTGTCGCTTTTTTACTTCAGAGCCAGAAGTTCCTTCACCTGATTCACATCCGATGCGTCCACAGTAGTGCTGTAGCAAAGGTTTCTTTTTCTCTTCTTCGATTTCTTAGTCAGGATGTGACTGTGAAAAGCGTGCTTTCTTTTGATTTTACCTGATCCGGTAAGGGCGAACCTCTTTTTCGAACCGGAGTTAGTCTTCATCTTTGGCATCTTACTTGTTTTTATAATGATTAATGAATATGGCAACGCACTATACCTCTGGCGTTACTCATTTTTTCTTCTGTGTCTATTACTCAGCCGCCGGAGCCTCTTCCTGTTGCTCCTGAGGTTTCTCTTCCTGGGGTTTCTGCACCGGCTTTTCCGGCTTCACCTGAGGTTTCTTCGGAGCCGCCGCGCCTCCTCCGTCTTTCTTTTTCGGGGAAAGGAAGATGGTCATACGTTTTCCTTCAAGCACAGGCATCTGGTCTACTTTGGCCACCTCTTCCAGGTCATTGGCAAAACGAAGGAGCAGTACCTCGCCCTGTTCTTTAAACAGGATCGAGCGTCCTTTGAAAAACACGTAGGCCTTCACCTTGTCTCCGTCGGCCAGGAAACCTTTGGCATGTTTGAGTTTGAAATTGTAGTCATGATCGTCGGTCTGAGGTCCGAAACGGATCTCTTTGACATTGACTTTCACCTGTTTAGCTTTCTGCTCTTTCTGACGCTTTTTCTGCTGGTAGAGGAACTTGGAGTAGTCAATGATACGGCAAACAGGGGGTTGGGCATTCGGAGAGATCTCCACCAGATCCAACTCACGGTCTTCTGCTATTTTCAAAGCCTGCGCAATCGGATATACATTAGCTTCATCACCTTCTCCGACAACGCGTACTTCCTTGGCACGGATCTGTTCATTGATCCGGTATTGCCCTTTCAAGCTGTCGTTCTTCATTTGGAAGCGATTACCTCCAGATGGTTTCTTCTTTATTACCAATATCTTAAAATTTAAGTTTTTAATTAAAAGCGACCTTTAGAACATCAATGGATGCTATGCTCTTACAATTCCGCGCAAAGTTACCATTTATTTATCATATTTTCTACCTCTTCATGGAGAATTTTTGCAAATTCTTCCATTTTCAGGGTTCCTTTGTCTCCCTCTCCCTGACGGCGCACGGAGATCTCTCCGTTCTCGGCTTCCTTCTCTCCGACGA
>Ga0192264_1127_pt1 | contig 18299 bp, 16 predicted proteins | sample Koala_Koa23_J3_FD_131267 | JGI IMG/M metagenome (GOLD analysis project Ga0192264, IMG submission 131267) | Enriched cells from koala feces incubated with labeled cellulose particles, San Francisco Zoo, California, United States - Koala_Koa2-3_J3 ... | reverse complement strand
TCAGCTCTTCCAGCATCATCGTCTTGTCGACAAAATACGGATTGTTTGCTTCGCTTTCATATAGCGAAAGCATCTTTTTACTGTTCAGATAATATCCCATCTGTGCCGCCTCCATGTCAGGCGTTTAGCTAGTTTAAAGCCCAATTGTGTTCCAATAAATTTAAATTTCTCTCCGCTGCAAAACCCTGTTGCTTTACATTATACTATCAAACCGCTTTTACGTCCACGCTTGAACTCAATGATATCTGATTTAAAAAATCATTTCCATAGGCATTTCATCGTCACCGCAACATAAATCCAACATCGTATTACTCACACGGTGATCAGGCTTAACAATAATAAAATGAGCTGTTGCTTCTGCGATACGTTTATCATCATTTGCAAGAATATATCCTTTAGTATATAGATGTCTCCCGCTTTGACAGACAGGTTCCCCTATTATTTTAATATCTTCTTCTGTTGGCAAGGCTTGCAAATACTTTATATTTAATTCAGCAGTCACAGCGAAAACATTACTATCTTTTACAATAGTTGAATACCATAAAACTTCATCAAAATACGTGCATATAATTCCTCCATGCACTGTATTTGCATATCCCTGATGACATACTTTTGTCTTGCAAATTCCCACGACATATTCATCTTCAGTTATGTAAACTTTAAGTCCAATTCCTTCACAAGCACTTTCATTTGAAGCGAAGCAATTTTTATCCAACGGAACCTGCTTTATAATTTTATGTTTTTTCATTTTCTCCATTTATCTCCTCATTAAATCTATTCTTAATACATTATATCGCAGCAAGTAATCTTCTGACAACCAAACAAATGTTATTACAGCAGTAATGATACTATCTTATATTCATGATAAAATACCGGGGTCTAAAGCCGAGAAATATGCCTCTGGCATTATAAAAGCTGCTCTCTAAGAATACCTTCTCAGTTTAGCAGCTTTATTATTATAAGGCATGTATAATGGTGTTATATTTAATATCCTACTTCCATTGCAACTGCTCTTACCGGAGAGCCATCACATCCTTGTATTTTCATCGGAAAAGCTGCAACAATTACATTTTCAAAGTCTATTTTATCCATATATGCCCAATTTTCACCTATCATTAATCTATTAGCAGAAAACAGATCATGTACCGGGAATTCTGTTCCATTGGATTTATCTGCATTCATAGTATCAATTGCTATGAATCGAACACCTTTTTCAACCAAATATTCTGCAACTTCCCCTGATACATAAGGATGATGATAAAAAGCTTCTGTTCCTCTATGCTTATACCAATTTGTATTAAATAATACAATCGTATTCGGTTTTATTTTTTTATCATACGGCATGACATCCGCCATTGTGATTTTTTCTTCGGCTTTCTTGTCTGTGACCTTGATTACAACTGCCTCTCCAAAGAAAAAATCCAATTCCATATTATCAATCGTCTCTCCATCATTGCTAAAATGATATGGTGCATCTACATGGCTTCCTGTCTGGGTTCCTACATATACACCCGAAAGATTATAATAATCCTTTTTAATTGTATGAGTTGTAGTTACTTTAGGCTCTGGATCTCCCGGATAAATAGGACTATCATCTGATATTTCCCACGATAGATCCACAAATTTTAAAACTTTCATAAATAATTCCTTTCATACATTTTCAAGAAGGCACATTCTATATTAACGATTTAAATTCTGACATATCAACGCCTTCTCCGTTTTTATGTGCATCTATTGCCTTACATACACTATCATGTCTTTCCTTACTTAGCGGATATCTCAATGAAATTAAAACTGCAATCAAATACAGTGCTCCCACAAGAATTCCATACACATTTTTTAATCCTGAAAGAGCTTCTGTAGTTTGTACTGCCGCATTTGCATCATATCCCACAACTGAAAGTATAACGCCTAATACTGCAGCACCTATGGCTCCGGCAGCTTTTTGTGCAAAAGCAACAATGCCAAAAATGACTCCATCAATCCTTTTCCCGGATACTAACTCATGAACATCTACGCAATCCGGTATCATTGCCCACGGAACTTGATATACAGCCGCATTGCCCAGAGACATAAGAACGGTCATAAGATATATCGTTCCTATTGATGTTCCCGGTTTTATCAAACATCCAACCATTACTATCAACACTATACCTTCCAAGCCTACGGATATAACCCATGCTGCTTTTTTTGAAAGCTTCTGCATCAACCTATCAACAACCCATGCCATTACTATACTAACCGCTCCAAATATAAATGTAATTGTAGCTATCTGCCCGGAAGATAATCCTACATAATTAGTATAATAGTATACTTGCACAGCATAATTTATAGTATTTGCAAAGATTGCTATTGCGAATATTATTATAACGATTCGAGCAGGTTTATTTTTAAGTATTTCAATAATATCTTTAAACGCAAACTTTGTAGAACCTTCCCCTCTATTTCTTTCATAGCCTTTCGTATTTTTCCATAATATGAAAATAAATACTAATGCAATTATCATATATAAAGCAATTGTCATACTCCATCCAAAATCAGAATTTTTAAACCAACCACCAAAATATGCGACTAACACAAGCGTTGGTGAAATTGCTACGGTTGCCATAAGCCCAAAATAATTTTTCCACGTAGCAAGAGCAGCTCTTTCATCATAATCATTAGTCATCTCTGAGCCAAGCGCTGAAGCCGAAATATCTAAAACAGTCTGTGCGGTATAATACATGATTACGGCTATTGCAAAATACACTTTAGAAACCACTTCATCAAAGCCCCAGTTCGTGAACATAAGAATCGTAATCAAAACAAAAGGAAACGCAACCCCCAAGATAAGGGGTCTTCTTCTTTCACCGCTTTTTGTTTTCAAATTATCCGAAATACTTCCAACAATAGGATCCGTGACCGCATCCCATAATGTACCAAGAGAAATCATAGCGCCTGCAAAAGCTGCAGAAATACCTACTACATCAGTAAAAAAATATAATCCATAATAGCTAAAAGCTGTCCAACCAATAAAACTGCAATATCCCGACAAGCCATAACTTAACTTGATTTTAAATGGTAATTTACGGTTATATGTATCATTCATTTCAATTCCTCCTTTTTTAATGTTTTAGAATGCTTCCCGTTATTCCAAAGTAGCCCACCCACAAATATTCATATTTTATATATTTGCATGGGCATCTGCAGCAAACGCTTCTTCAAATATTGCTTTAAATTCTGCTGCGCCGGCCTTTCTCGGATTGCTTTCTATGGATACATTTACAGACGATCTCTTTGCGAGCTCATCTATATCACTTTCTTTTGCCCCTATTTCTCTGAGTGTTGGAATATTTAGATCCGCATTCAATTTTCTAACCGCTTCTACGGATTTACCCGCTGCATCTCTTTTAGACAATGAATCTGTAGGCTCTCCCATAGCTTTTGCAATGGCAGCAAATTTATCTATGTCAGCAACGAAATTGTATTCCATCACATACGGAAGAAGAATCGCATTCGCAATGCCATGCGGCGTATCATATAATCCACCTAATGCTTCCGCCATACAATGCACTCCGGCGATATCCGAATTACCAAAACAAATACCGGCAATTAAACTACCCAACAACATATTTGAACGCGCCTCTTTAGAGTTTCCATATACAGCTTCTCTAATATTATCGGCTATAAGCTTTATTGCATATATTCCACATGCATCCGTTATGGGCTCTGCCAAATTACACGTATACCCTTCTATCGCATGAGTCAAAGCATCGATTCCCGTAGAAGCAACTATTGCAGACGGCAGCGTTTCTGTAAGTTCGGGATCCACCAATGCGACCTTAGGTGCAATCAGCGGACTGCCCACACTCATTTTAAAATGATTTTTAGTGTCAGTAATTACAGCCCAAAACGTCACTTCACTTCCTGTTCCTGCGGTGGTTGGAATCGCTATGAGATCGGTAATCGGTTTTGTAATTTTATCCAGCCCTGCATAATCGCCTATTATTCCTCCATGCGTCATGAGTACTCCGGCACCCTTTGCCGTATCCATTGAACTTCCACCCCCGACAGCAATTAAAATATCCGCCTTCAGCGCAAGAGCTTTTTCATAAGCGTTCTGCACAGTAGTATCATGCGGATTTGGCTCCACTTCATCAAAAATGTCATAGTCGTTAATGCCTCCGTTTTCAAGCGCATCAGTAACTTTTTTAATTATCCCTGCTTCCACTAAGCCCCTATCGGTTATAATTAAAGGCTTATTTTTTCCCATAGATTTAACTTCATCAGCGATTCCCGAACATACACCTTCTCCAAATTTAATTCTGGTAGGTAAAACAAATTCAAAACTGTTCATTTTCATTAGCTCCTTCCTTAATACTGTCATATAGATATATCTTTAAATTTTAATAAACGGTTCTTGTTAAACTGAAGCTTTATTTTTCTGATTGAGAAGCGGCGGTTGGCTACCGCTTCCCAATCAAGTAGAAAGATTACATCTTGTTACTATTTATTTCTCTTTAATCTTGCTTTTGCCATCAGACACATCATGCTCTGCACAACGGCATCACCTACAAAACATGTAGTCTGAGCAGGAGAATCAAGCGTCGGTGCAACACATACGATATCGCCTGCCACTACATTCAAGCCTTCCAAATTTCTCAAAACTTTCAAGGCTTCGTTTGAAGTGGGTCCTCCTATTACCGGCGTTCCTGTTGCAGGAGCAAAGGCCGGATCTATGCTGTCAATATCGAAGGTCAAGTAGACCGGCATGTCCCCGATTACAGCTTTGATTTTTTCCGCTAATGCTTCCGGCCCTAAATCAAGCGCTTCCGGTGCGAAAATAATATTGTACTCAGGAATTTCTATTCCCTCTTCCATTTCAAAATCTGTCCTGATATAGCACTGAACTGAATGTTTGTCGTCAATACAGCCCTCTTCCCATAAATCATATGCAAAATTTGCATGGCTGTAATTTCCATGACTGGGCCACGAATCCTGATGGGAATCGAAATGCAACAATGCCAGCTTGCCATATACTTCACTTGCCGCTCTAACCATTCCGTAAGGGATAGTATGGTCCCCTCCCAGTGTCATGAGGTTAGCTCCTGAATCCAAGATTCTCTTTGCATGTTCATATGACTCTTTAAACATAACCTGCGTTGAAAGTGGCCCATAATATGCACCGACATCACCGTAGTCGATAATATTCGGACATGCCTTGCTCAAAGAAAATTCCTCGTCATCCCATCTGTGATTGAATGAGAACACAGACATAGAAACGTCTCTGAGCCCTCTTGGTCCGATTTTAGCTCCGTTTCTGTATGTAACTCCGGAATCATACGGAACCCCCATAATTGCGATATCTACATTTTCAAGATCTCGTGTGTACGGATAGTGATTAAATGTATTAATCCCCGCATACGGAACCGGAACCGTATCAATATCTACTATCTCGTGTATAAAATCCTCTTTAACCTTGAGATTTTCCAAAACAATTACCTCCTTTTGTCTTATTGTTTTAATTCTATTTACGGTTATCATACTGCTTTGTGTAAGACAAAGGTCAATACGATTTTTCAATATTGTGAATTTACAATATTGCGTGAAATAACGCAATGACATTGTACTAAATTGTTATTTAATCTTCTATTCCACCTCTCGCCACCAACTATTGTTTAAAATTTCAATTGTTTTTTAATAAACTTGTGGTTTTCAGCTTTGTCTAACACAAAACCTTTATCCGTTTTTTAATTAATCCGCTATTTGCGAAAAAAAACGAATAATTACACTCTGGAGATGGAAAACATAAAAACATTTTTATTCTTTATCGAATATATTTATTCACTTTGGAATATTATCGCATATACATTGCAATTACTATGTTTCAAGAGATTTGCCCTCTTTCCGATATTTATCTATATTCATTATTGAATAACGTGCTTTACAACAAGCTACCAAAAATACTGAAAAATACAGTTTGATTGAATGGCATATTTCTTGCGTTAATGGAATATGTAACTGAAATAATAAACGACGTGCTTATATACGTACTCACCGTTATTCAATATTCTCCGGAAACATTTCATAGAAAAAATATGGAGGAATTCACGATGAAAGATATTATCTCGATCACAGAAATGGCGCAACTCAGAAATGTTACTACAGAAACGTTACGCCACTATGACAGAATAGACCTGTTAAAACCGGCATACGTAGATCCCAAAACGGGATACAGGTACTATTCCGTAACTCAATATGAAAAAATAGGGACAATAAAGGAATTGAAAAATCTGGGGATGAGTCTTGCCGAAATAAAAGATTTTTTTCAAAACAGAACCGTGGAAACATCCCGCGAAATTCTAACCGAGCAAAAAAGGAGAATAGATCAACAAATCGAAAGCCTTATAAACCTTAGGCGCGAAGTAAATGAAAAAATTGATTTTCTTGACACGATAAGAACCGTAGATCTGGATGATAAAATCAGAACCCGTCATATTGACGCAAGAAGATATGTCTATTTTGAAAGAAATGTAAGCAATGAAGTGGAGTTATCATATGATTCCGTGCAACTTGAAGAATCACTAAATAAAAGCAAAAAACAAATGCCGATTTTTGCTACCAACAGATACGGCGGTTTAATAGATAAAAATGACGTGCTTACAAATAAGGATCCTTTACCCGCAAAGATGATCATTCGATATGATGGTGAGGAAGATGTTAAGGCCTGCAAAATTATCGATATCCCTGCCGGCAACTTTGTATGCTTATATTATATTGGTGCCTTTTGGAACCGTAATAAAAGTATAAAACAAATAATGCATTACATCAAAGAAAACAATCTGAAGCTCACAGGAAATATCCTGCAAATGCAATGGGTCGACTTTACTATCACCGACAATATCAATGATATATCATATGAATTTCAAGCTCCTGTCGCTCCGCTTTTCTAATTTTTATTAAATCGCGTAATATGGCTTTTTTATGAAACCTATCGCAAATCGTCGATTCCGATGTTCGCCAGCTCATCCGCCCTGTTGTTTTTTTCCGTCACGTACAGAAAATCCTCATAGGAAAATCCGCTGCCGTTCCACTTGACGAATTTTTCGTAAAGCTTATCGAAATCCGTCGTTTTACTGTCGAGGTTTACGTGACCCTTCACTCTGTAAAACTCTATGCTGTGCCTGTCGATATACGGCAGGAGCTGCTGCCAGAGGTCCCGGTTTTCCACGGGCTTTTTGCCCGCCGTCTTCCAGCCGTTCCTGCGCCAGTTGGCGTACCACTTCTTCCTGAAGCAATCCATCAGGTATCCGCTGTCGGAAAATACGTGTATCGTCTGTCCGTCCTTTTTAATAGCCTTAAAAGCCTCAAGCAGCGCCGTCATCTCCATCCTGTTGTTTGTGGTGTTCCTCTCGCTGCCGTAAAGCTCCTTGACCGCTTCACCGAACTCCAGTATCGCGCCCCATCCGCCGAGGTTTTCCCTGTGCTGATTTCCCGAGCAGCCGCCGTCCGTATATATTCTCAGTATCCTGTCGTTTTTCATCCTGCCGTCTTTCATATTGTTGTTTTTCATTTCATCTCTCCCCGTCACAAATCCCTTTTTCCTACATTATACTATCAAACCGCTTTTGAGTCCACGTTTTGATGTAAAGCGCAGGGCTTCTGTTTTGTGTAAAGGTTTGCGGCCGGAAAAATTTCAGCAGAACACAAATACACGAGCTTTCGGCAAAATGAAGATAAGCAGTTTTTTTGACAAAATGCAGATAAGCGGGATTTTCGACAGTATTCGGCAAGGTATGAATAAGCGCAGAAAAAGAGAGCCGATATATTCCAACCAATAAAAAGAAGCGCGAGCATATTCCCGAACCAACTAAGCTGCTGATCCGGGAATATGCCCGCACCTGACCGTAAAATTTTCAATTTTACGATTTAAAAAAGAAGATTTATTTTATGACCTCCATCATCGCTTTATTGTCAAGCATAGCGGAATACTCCGACGGGCGCTCCTGAAGTCCCGGCGCGAATCCGTACATTTCCATTCTCTTTACGAATTCATCGGGATCAAACGCTTCAGGGCCGTTAACTCCCGGCGTATTCCATATACCATTGGCTATGAGATCGAGCATGATAACAGGACCCATCGCAGTCTGCGCAACTACCGAATTCGTCCCGAACTTTTCCATACATTCTTCGCAATCCGCTATCTGATACAGATATACCGATCTCTGCTTTCCATCCTTCTTGCCTGTAACCCAAACGCCTGCGCAGCCTTTTCCTTTCATTGTTTTTGTGCTTTCTACAGGTGACGGAACGACCTTCACCAGAAAATCTCTCGGTGTGATTTCCTGATCGCCGATTTTGATCTTTTCCGTAGCGCTGTCCATTCCCAAAGCTTCAAGATTCTTTAACATCGTTCTCATATCTCTGGATACGCCGAACTTAAATGTCACTCTGTTGCAATCTATGTATCTCGGCATCAGCAGCACTTCCTCGTGCTCTATGTTTATTACCTCCACAGGTCCTATGCCGCCGGGGAACTCAAATATTTCAGGCTCCGAGAAGCTTTCGGTCGTGAACCAGCCTTTTTCCTTTTCCCAGATCACAGGCGGATTCAGGCATTCCTCTATCGTCGTCCATATTGAGAAGCCAAAATCTCCCGCACCCGTATAATTGTCTCCGTCTCTGACGTTCAGCTCGTCGATCTCATCAAAGAGATGCTTTGCGGCATATTTTGCAAATACATCGGCCATACCCGGCTCCACTCCCGAACCGCAGCACGCTATCAGGCCTTTTTCTTTCCATGCATCCGCCTTTGCAAACTGATAATCTCCGAGCTTCACGCCGCATTCCTCATAAGGACGCTCCGGATGTCTCTTTGACAGTGACATAGCGCAATCCATATAGCCAACGCCCAGCTCGTAAGCCGTATCGAAGATCACCTCATCGAAAAGCGGCTCAACGGCATTGAGTATAAAATCTACGCCGTGCTTTTTCGCAACGGCCTTAATGCTCTCAGGATCCTTAGCATTTACTTTATCCGCCACAAATCTCGCATCTCCGAGAACAGCCTCCACTTCCTTTGCTCTGTCCAGATTATAATCAGCAAGAACTATCTTCTCCATCCATTTTCCGTTTTCACCTGCACGCTTTATAATGGATGCAACCGACTGTCCTACACCGCCAACTCCAATCAATAATAATTTCATAACTATACCTCCTGAAATCAAATTTCGTTGTCTGTTACTTACTTTCGCTTCAACCTTTCGCTTCAACGAAATGTAATTTTTATAAATATATCTTATGGTATTTCCGGACACGAAAAAAGCACTGTGTTGTCCACAATACTTACGGAATTGTGTAAATTTTATTTTCCCGGTTTATGCAAATCGCAAGAAAATGTTTCCGCAAAAAGCAGAAAAAAGCACATCGCACACCCTACTGTATATACAGAAATACATCTCAGCGCTGTCCGAAATTACTTCTCTGTTTCTTCGGCATTGATTATAAACATATACGCTGCGTTAGGCGTGAGTTTGACATCAAGAGTAAATAATCCCAAAACCTTTTTAGTAAAAAATCCGGTCATAGGAACCGTTACCCACCTTACAAACTCTTCTTCGTTTCGATCCAGCGAATTGCGATACCCGAAATTTCCGTAAACGTCCAACAGACTGTTCTGGTTCTCGTAGTAATAATACTGCACCCTGAATGTTCCGTTCATATTGTGCAGCTTCACGACCCTTTCTTCGATTTCTATCTCAGCCTGCGTTGTCTTAATCAGGCTTTCGGGATTTTTATATACTTTACACGGCTGAACCTCTGCATAGACCAGTACCCTGGTCGTCTCCCCGCATCTTGAAACAGCATAGCCCTCTCCGGTATCCACAATATTGCCGCATACGAGATCGCTTATCATCTTATACGCATAGTATGCCGGCTTTCTCATACCGTGAGCGTTAAGCAGACTTCTTTCACCGCTCGCCAGAGCTGATGATCTGCCGCTGTCCACAAGCTTATATTCGATTTTTTCATTTTCGCCCATTATAGCCTTATGAAGTATATACGGAATCATCACCGCCGAATCATATATATAATTTTTCCCCGGCTCCTCCCATGGTATCTCCGCATGATGAACCTTTATCTCTTCGCCGTATCGCTTTAACAAGTATGTCTTTATCCTCCCATCATCGGAGGCGTTGTCACCGATCTCAAAGCATACCTGCTCCACCATATGCAGCAGACCCTCAAGCTCTTTAAGATAAAAGTTTTTGTCCGGAATTCTGATGGTAAGCCTGTGCACCTTTAATTCCCTGCACATTGCAACCACATCCTCCATATAGTAATTCAAATCGTCCGCATCGATATAAAAATCAAGCGCATCGCCGATATGCTCATCCCTGTACGAATTTATTTTCCCGACATCCACCTCGATGGATTTTACCTTTACCTTTTTTATCTGTCTTATGCCAAACAGGACATCAGCATGTTCTTTTTTCAAATACTCTACAATAGAGTTTTCGTCATAGCTGCGGTACTGCGGCAAACCCTTATTCTTTTTTGTTTTTTCTATATACTGTTTTCTGTATTCCGACGGAAGAACCCCGTACCATTTCCGAAAAAAACTTGTTATAATATCGCGGAGCAGAAAACCCGCTCTCCGCCGCTATTACGGATATGCTCTTTTCCGTGCCGAGCAAAAGCTTCTCGGATTCCTCAACTCTTGCAAAATTTAAGTAATCCTGAAAGCTGAGACCGGTAAACGTTTTGATGAGATGCGACAGATAAAAATCGCTCAGGTGTACGTTTTCCGCAACTTCTGCCAGGGTTATGCGGTTCATATGGTTTTCGTATATATAATTTGTTACACGCCGCAGCCTTTCAGCCAGAACCGTATTGCCGCGGTTCTTCGACTCGTTTGTGAACATTCCTTCTTCCAACGTAAAATATCTGAAATCCGAGATCAAATACGAAATCAAATTGTTTGCATACTCGACGATCCGCTTTTCATACTTATTGTCACGGATAATGTATTCAGACAGCATGACTGTAAGGTTTTTTCTGAGAAGATTCATGCTTTCATCAGTTTCGTTTTCATCGGAAGTATTTGTGATAAAGAAGCCGTTGTGCAGCTCCTCGAAGTAATTCATAAAATACTTTAGCTTCAGATGTGTTATCAAAACCATGTTGTCCGCCGTTGCCGCCAGGCTGTGCATTTCTCTGTCATTCAATACAAATACAGCGCCTTTTTTCAGCACATAGGTATAGTGGACATTTTTAAGATCGATAGTTCCCTCAAGCACGTATATAATCTCAATATCATCGTGATAATGGGTACTCCAGTCTCTGATGTTGACAACCTCCTGCTTTACAGGAAGCTGTTCCTCATAGATAATTTTTTCATTCAGCATCTATCGCTTACCCTTTCGTTCTTTCAAGATCATATACCCTGAGTTTAATACATCAAAAATGCCGCTGAACACTGAATCCGGGCAACAGGACAATGTAAATAATGATTATAAATTATTATATCTGCAATAAACTCATGTTTCAACAATATTCACCTTGATATTTTCTCGGAGTATTTCATTTGATACTTTCCCGGAGCTTAACAAAATTGAAGCAGAAAAAGCTCAGCAGAAACTTTGAAATTACGAGCGAGCAGCAGTAATACACCTCCTCCAAATAAAATCCGACAACGAGTCGTAAATTGTCTGTTGATGGTGAAATTTCCATGATTTATAATTAATATTGTGCAAAAAAAACGCACTGAAAATTAAACATATATACTAAGTAAGTTCATGTTTGAAAGGGGTGTAAAATTAAATATGTTTAATGGTTTATTGAAGGGACGCGGTAAATACATAGCACCGATTGTCGTTATTCTGTACTTTGGAATCTTCATGTCGGTCATGTTCTATCCGATGGCTAACATGAGCATTTCGGGACTGCCGTTCGCCGTTGTCTCTTTGGACGAGGGTCTTGAAACTCCGGCAGCATCGGTCAATGTGGGAGAAACGATGGCGGAGCAGCTGGCGTCCTCCAATGACGAGTCCGAGGATGCGACGATAATCTGGACTCAGCTTGAGGATCAGGATGCTCTCGACGAAGCTCTCGATAATAACGATTACTACGGTGCGCTGGTCATTCCCAAAGATTATACGGCTTCGCAGATGGCAGCGGAGGCCGGAACGGGAGAAGCATCAACTATCACGATGTACCTGGATTATGCCAAGAGTCCTATGATTGTAACCAATCTGCAAAACAGTATATCTTCGCTTTTCTCCGAGCAGGGGCTTGACGTCGAGGTCGAGATCATCCATTCGGGAAGCAGCACGGTATCGAGCAGCAATCCGATGAGCGGTATGATAGGACAGCAGCTGGGAGTAATGCCGATATTCATGATGACTATAATGAGTTCCATGATGGTTGCGGGAATGTTCCCCAAAAAGCCTGAGGATACCCTGCAGCGACGCACGAGAAGCACTCTGCTTAGAATGTGTGTATCTATTGGAGTTTCATTTTTAGTAAGCCTTGCGGCTGTAGGTATCGTAGCATGGGTCGGCGGAATCGATGCCAACTTCGGTTCATTGCTGTTGTTCTTATGGCTGGCGTCATTTGCTCTGTCTCTTGTTTTCACAGGACTGTACAGCATCGCAATGCCGCTCGGAATACTGGGCATGTTCATCCTGATGCCGTTCGGCATGATGACTGCGACGCTTCCGGTAGAAGTATTCCCGTCATTCTGGCAGGACTTCATCTGCACGTGGGTACCGCAGAGATTCATGGGAGACGGCGTAAGATCGATACTGTACATGGATGCCGGTCCATGGACAAAGGGCTCCATGGTAATGGTCATCTACGCTATAGTAGGTCTCGCTATAAATGCTATATCCCTTGCATTCCCGCGAAGGAAGAAGCCTGAAATCTCAGAAGCAACGGAGGAATCACAGGCTCAGGAAAAAGAAAAGTAAAAGCAATGCCTGAACAGAATCCGGCGGTATAAGCCAAGGGGCTATGCGCAATATCAAAATCTAACGCAATAAACTACCGTAATAAAGCAGTCAGTAAGGAGGTCGTTATGACATTACAGGAAGCAATGAACACACGACATAAGGTGAGTAAATACAAGGATACGCCGCTGTCGGCAGACATTGTTCGTCAGCTCAACGACAGAATTGCAGCTCAGAATCAGAAATACGGTTTGAACATGCAGCTCATCACGCAAAGCAAGGATGCTATGCCGGGAATCATAGCGATGATGATGTCAAAAGGTGTTCGCAACTACATCATTCTCGCCGGTCCCGACGCGCCCGACATAGATGAAAAGCTGGGATACAGCAGCGCCGATTTGATGCTTTACGCGCAAACGCTGGGCTTGAACACCTGGTGGATCGGCGGAATGTTCAGCCGCAAGAATGTAAAAAAGAATTCAAATGCCGGAGATGACGCCAAAATTGTCGGAATCGTTGTGGTCGGCTATGGTGAAAACCAAGGCGTCCCGCACAAATCCAAGGCTGCATCAGACATCTCGTCGTATGAGGGCACTGCTCCCGAATGGTTCAATGCCGGTGTTTCAGCGGTACTGCTGGCTCCAACAGCAATGAACAAGCAGGCGTTCAATATTAAAGGCAAGGGTACTGAGGTGAGCATGACCTGCGATAACGGAAGTTATTCCGACGTCGATTTGGGAATAGGCAAATACCACTTTGAGCTTGGTGCCGGTAAGGATAACTTTACATGGTTGTAAAGAGCTCCGATACCGTAAATAATATTGTTCTCGTTTGAATCAGCTGCATTTGATTCAATACTGCATATCTAACGATAAACAGCGTCCACTGAAGCTGATCACAAAGCCTTCGGTTGGCGCTGCTTATTTTTTCACAATAATGTAATGGACAGGGGGCATATCACAACAATGACAAGAGAGTACAGTCAGCTAAAAGAATACATGGAGCAGAGCAAAAGAACCGTTGCCGTTACAGGCGCAGGGATTTCATACCTCTACGGAATGCGCAAGCTCAAGCAGAGCGTAGGCAGGATGAATGCCGGGCGGATTTTTTCCGCATCATATGTCCGCAAGCATCCGGAGAAATTTTATGAGGTCATGAGGGACGCTTTTTTGGATGCGACGTTCGTCAAAGGGCCGAGCGCTGTTCATAAGCAGCTTGCGAAGCTCGAAAAGCAGGGCATGGTCTACGGTATCGTTACACAGAACCTGGACTGCCTGCATACGATTGCAGGTTCGGAAAATGTGGTGGAATTTCAGGGGAGTTTTCGCGATAATATCTGTATTGACTGCGGCAGCCGCTGTTATGATTATCGTGTATGGAATCTGGGACATATGCCCCGCTGTGAAAAATGCGGCACCCCGCTGATGCCGACGGGCTTCTGCATGGACGCGGAAATCCGTAACAGCGTATCCGCGGAAAGCATGAAAATGGCAGCCGATATGATTTCCGAGGCGGAGTTGGTAATCGTCATCGGGACTACCGGCTTTCGAAGCGATGAATACTTGAGCAGGATGAAACCCGAAACAAAGCTGGTTCAGGTCAATCCATCTGCGACAGGATTTGACAGAATCGCTGATTTGAATATCCATGCCGATGCCGCCGAGGTCTTTGATGCGGTTTTAAACGGATAAAGGAGTATGAGCATGAGTTTTTTTAAAGGAGATAGAAACGCGGATCAAATACAACAGCTATCGGATTATATCGATCACAGCTGCCGCATTGTTGCAACGACCGGAGCCGGTATTTCCGTCGGCGGCGGAGGTGTGACGTACGGGCAGATGTTCTTTTCCAGCCGCGGCGCAGGCCGGATGCGGAGATCGGAGGACGATCACAGTTCTTTCCTGAGGACATACCTTGACAATATGTTTTCATATGAACCGAGCTACAGCCACTATGCTTTGCAGGAGCTGGAATCCGAGGGCAAACTTCTCGGAATCATTACAACGAATGTAGACTGCATGCATACGATTGCCGGGTCAAAAAATGTCGCCGAAATCCAGGGAAGCCTCCAGGTCAACTGCTGCAAGGAATGCGGTCGCCATTATGACGATTATGAAATCTGGAATAAGGACGAGCTGCCCCGATGCGAAGCGTGCGGCGGCGAAATCCTGCCCTGGCCGATTTACAGTCATATCGGGCTCTGGGATGCGGATGTAAGAAAAGCTACGGAATGGATTTCGGAAGCCGACCTGATTCTAGCTATCGGGACACACGGTAACTACGGAGACGCTTACTGGGGATACAGAAACAGAAACGCTGCGATCGTTCAAATCAATCCGGGACATACGGGCTTTGACAGGGTTGCCTCTTTGAACATTCGGGAAAATTGCGATGATGTATTCATGAAATTGCATGAAAGGCGGAGTGAAAATGACTGAACAGGGAACAAAAGGAAAGCTTTCCGAGGAGGAAAGGTTGAAGCAGATGGCGGCTCAGATGAGAGCCGAGGAATATAAGGGGCTTTCCGAAGAAGAAATCCGGGAAAGAGAACGGCAGAAGGAAATGCGTAAAAAAGAAAACATCGGGATATTGAACGACACGCTGAATATTCTCGAACAAGGCTGCTATGAAAAGGCCGGGCGGAATGTAAAGCTTGGTTTTTCTCAGGAGCAAATGCGGAAGGTACAGGTGTTTCTGCCGCAGGATATAGAGCTGCTGAGAAGTGAAAACATTTCGTCTGCGGTAAGCGATGAGGCCCGAGCACATGGTAAAGCTCGAGTACAGAAGGGAACCCCGACACAAGATGAATCCCGGACACGGGGTGAAACCCAAGCGCATGACGGTGCCCTGACGCGGGGTGATGCCCAAGCGCATGCCGATGCCCGACGGGATGACTCTCAATCGCGGGATACCCAATGTGTTTTCCACTGTGAGAACACAGATGCGCTCGTCCTTGCGCAAAAGAAATATCAGGAGTTGAAAGAGAACGGAGATGCTGCTCCGAGAATCCTCGTTTTGAATCTGGCAAGCGCTACGCATCCGGGCGGACATACCAGAAAGGGTGCCGGAGCGCAGGAGGAGGATCTCTGCCGCAGAACATCTCTTTTGCTGTCATTGGAAAGCAAGAATGCGAAGAAATATTACGATTACAATAACGCGCGAAAGACCCGTATGGGCTCTGACGCGGTTTTACTTTCTCCTTATGTAGATGTCGTAAAGAACTCTTCTGCGGAAACGCTTGCCGAGCCATTCCCCATTTCCGTCATGAGCTGCGGCGCTCCTATGGTACGTCTGGGTCTTGAGGGAATGTCGCAGCAGGAGTATGAAGAAATGCTCTGCAAGCGCATTCAGGGAATACTTCTGGTCGCAGCATCACAAAATTACCGCCATTTGATTCTGGGCGCTTTCGGATGCGGAGTGTATGGAAATGACGCCGCCACGGTATCCGACCTGTTCGCCCGCGCGATTCGCAGCCTTACCTATGCCGGAAAGGACAGCAGCCGCCTGTTTTCAACCATCGACTTTGCCGTTCTCTGCCCTCCGGACAGGGATTACAATTACAGGGAATTTTGCAGAAATTTTTCGGTCTGACAAATGAATCGATGTGCTCATTTTTGCGCAATTGAATACATGAAATGGAGATAAGCCAAATTGAAGTAAGCAAAACAGTCTCTCCTTAATTTTCTGACTTCCTGTACCGATTCGGGAACAGCAGCAGGGAAATAAAAAACCTTTTATACCTCATATACAGCGCCGGGGCATCCGCTCCCTTGGTATCCGTTATGGACGTCGCCAGCCGCACGAGAGAAATACTGCTGTCATACACAAGATACCTCTGCTTCCACGCCGTCGGATCGAATTTACTTTTGAACCTGTAGAGATTTTTAAAATCATAGCCGAAATCCATATTGCTGAATATTTCATACATCAGCTTTTCCGCTCTGACCGTACCCGGCTTTGTAATATCGATGCCCGCTAACGGTGCAATGTTCAGGCTGACTTCTTCCACACCGTCCTCTTTCATTTTCATTGCCGCGGAAATTATCGCATGCTCCATAGCTCCTGTCGGTCCGTCCGGCTTGCGGTACATCACATCTACGCAATATCCTTTCCTTTCACGATACGGCAGAAATGACAGCGCTGTAAGAAGCTCTCCATCGGTATCTTTGGTGATAAAGTAGCGTCTGCCGTAGGGTTCCTCAAACTGCAAGCCGCCGACAGAATACCTAAGCTTCAATTTTTTATCCGCAAGCCACTGCACCTCCAGCGTGAAAATTTCCTCTTCAAGCGAATAATCGCGGGAGACCTGCGGGCAATATTCCGTAAGTGTAACGCCTGCCCGGTCAAGCTTCGCGGCATTCCTTCTCAATGCGCCTTTTTTCCTGCCTGCCAGAGTATAGCTGTTTAAATCTATAATTGCTTCTTTTCCGTACCGCAAAACGCGTACATCCCCGGAGCGCAAAACATCCGCCGCTTCACTGCCGACAGAATTGAAGATCGGCTTGTATCCTCTGTTTTTACAGAAGGTCAGATATTCATCTATCAGTTTTCCCACATCCTCCGACTTGCATACGGGGTCGCCCTGACTCATAGCTCTTTTCCCGACAAGCATGTATGGAATCACCCCATATACATCCGCCCCGAAAAAATAGCTGCTTTCCGAATTCAACGCCAGGTGGTGCTGGGAATCATTCCCTACTGCGCTGATAATAGAAGCAGCCTCCTCCATATCGTTGTTCCGGTCCTTTTCATTAGTTGACCTCATATCATTAGTATCTAATATTTTTTTCATCTATTTTCTCCGAAAATAATCCCAGAATCAGCCGCACGCTTTTTTCATTCTGCTCCTGCCATGAAAACGAAGCTTCTCCATCGCGCCCCGACACGGATCTGTATGCTGCAAACCCCTGATGATTCGCCCCTTCCATCATGATGTTCTCTGTATCAGCCGGTAAATTGCGATCATACTTTTCCATACTTTCGTTGTTCATAACTCCGTCGTTTTCCGCGGTTATCCTGATGGCAGCAATGTCAAGACCCGATAAATCCGCGGAAGCATATGTAGCCAGAAATACCACGCCTATCAAGCTGTCCGGCTGTGAGGCGGCAATGCGGCTGACAGGTACGCCTCCAAGGGAATGTCCGATCAAAATCCATTTTTCTATCCCGGGATTTGCATCCATGATTTCCGTTCCGTGCTTTGTTCCGAACATGCTAAGATGAAACAGCTGCTTCGGAATCACAACTGTGTGACCTTCATCATGCAGCAGCTTTGCGATATATGCGTAAGCCCGTTCGTCTATTTTCGCGCCTGAAAAAATGATAAAGCCGATGTCGCTTTTTCCATAGAAATAATAATCATTTCCCACC
>Ga0192264_1126_pt1 | contig 18347 bp, 13 predicted proteins | sample Koala_Koa23_J3_FD_131267 | JGI IMG/M metagenome (GOLD analysis project Ga0192264, IMG submission 131267) | Enriched cells from koala feces incubated with labeled cellulose particles, San Francisco Zoo, California, United States - Koala_Koa2-3_J3 ... | reverse complement strand
TTTTTTTAGCTCCCATCGGCAGCAGTCCTCCCACTATCTTTGCAAACATGATAACTACTACCATCGAAATGGCGACAGTGAGCGCTATGAATACGCTCTCTCGATCGATGATGATTATTTTGGCAAAGTTGAGCGCACTGAGCGCAAGGCCCAGGATAAGACTGATACGCCACTCCTTCCAGGCGACCTTCAAAGCGTCCTTGAGCTCTATTTCATCCAAAGATAAACCTCTTATAATAAGAGACGCTGCCTGAGTGCCTGTATTTCCTCCGGTTCCCATTATCAGCGGCAGATACGATACGAGGATTATGACCTGGGACAGCACTTCTTCAAACTGTATAATAATGTATCCCGTTATCATGGCGGCAATGGTCATGAACACGAGCCACGGCAGCCTGTTCCTCGCATGTCTGAAAACTCCCATATCCAGATATTCGGTATCGGAATCATCCATTACACCTGCCATCCTCTCTATATCCTCGGTCGTCTCCTCCTCTATGACGCCGAGTATATCGTCTACCGTTATTATGCCGACCAACCTGTGCTCGTTATCGACTACGGGTATCGCGATAAATCCGTATTTCTTGAACATCTCCGCGACCTCTTCCTGATCGTCGTAGACATTTACATATACGTACTCCGTGTTCATCAGCTCGTATATCTTCTTGTCGTCATCAGCCACCACGAGCGCTCTGAGCGAAACTATGCCGTCGAGCTTCCTGCCGGTCTTTTTTACATAGCAGGTGTAAACCGTTTCGCTGTCCATGCCTTCTTTTTTTATGTGAGCCATGGCCTGGGCAACGGTCATATCCTCCTGCAGGCTGATATAATCCGGCGTCATCAGGCTTCCGGCGCATGTGTCTGGATAATTGAGAAACGTATTTATCAGCTTTCTCTCTTCTTTTGTTGCCTTTTCCAAAATCTTATCGACAATATTTGCCGGCAGCTCCTCGAGCACGTCTATCTTATCGTCAAAGTCCAGCTCTTTTATTATATAGGAAATCTCCTTATCGGTTATCACATGGACTATGGCGACCTGATCCTCCGACGGCAGATACGAGAACACCTCTACAGACACATCCTTGGGAAGCATCCTGAATATTATTATCGCCATCTCGACGCCCAGCTCTTCCATTATTTCCTCTATGATTTCCCCGATGTCTACCGCATTGTATCCCAGCGTTACGTCCCTGGCCTCAAGGTATTTTTTGTCCTCAAGCAGCGACAGTATCCGATCCATGTCGTCGTGAAAGCGCTGCATTTTGGCATCCATATTCATGTTTTCAGTCATTGCCTTGACTCCTCCCCTCTATATGTCATTGCTCTCGCTCATTTACATGTCTATTCTATAAGCGCATGTCTCATGTTCAGAGCAAAGGTCTCCGCCCGCTTTTCTATACCGTCTGATTCCAGTATGGCCCTCGGGTCGTTGGCCGTCTCAAGTATAACAAATTTACCCGGTAAAGCAAACGTTTTATTCATGTTGAGACCGCTTATTATCTGCTCCGCAACTATATCTCCTCCGCTGTATCCTGAGACTATCACGGCAAATATGCTCTTGTCGTAAAACCTGTGCGTGGTAAAAAGCGCAGTCAGCCTGTTGACGAATGCCGTCAGGTTGGCTCCCAGCGCATCGTTGTAATTCGGGCATACCATCACCAGGGCGTCACAGGCTAAAATGGCCGGATATACCTGCTCCGTTATAGGGCCTCCGTAAAAGCAGCTTCCTTCCTCCCCGAAATGGCGGCACGTTTCATACGAGCACCCGCGGCAATCCGTCACCTGACCGTTCCTCAGCGATATCTCATTAAACACGCATTCCGGCAGCTGCTTTCTTATCATTTTCCATAAAGCCAAGCTATTGGAAACCCTGTCGTTTCCCGCATGGAGAACGAGCACGTTCGGGTGCTCCTTTTTATGCGGTTCGTAGTTCATGATATTCTCCACGAGGCTCCTTCCCGCCTCCATGTACGCCCCTATATTATCTATGTGCAGATTGTTAGCCTGTATGTTGTAGTTTTTCAGCGTTCTCGTTCCCTCCACAAGAGGTCTTCCTGGGAATGTACACCCTGCCCTGTTTGCGGTAAATACAAGGCTTCTGCCCGTGGATTTTGTGAAAATCTCGCTGTTTCCGTCGAGTATGACGCCTCCCACCGCTCCGTCAAGCGCATCTCTGTTGAGCCTCAGATACTTCATTATCTCGTACCAGCTGAGATTGATACCCGATTGCCCCAGAGAGATCGTGAAAAGGATACGCCTGTTTCGCAAATCCGTTTTTTCCACTGCTTCTACCGTGGTAAGCACCTCACACGGACAGTCTCCTACGCTGTATTTCACTATTTTTTCGAGCCTCTCCGTCTTGCTTTCCTCAGGGCAGAACGGATTGATTATCACGAGCTCCCTCCTGCCGTCCGCCTTTGCTTTCATTTCATCTCCTTAAGATTATCGTATGCCGCTTCTATTCTGGAAAAGAGTTTTTCGTCCAGAGAGAGGTTTTCCACGCATATATCGCCCGCCTTCCTCCTGTTACGGCATCCGAGAAACGCCCCGTCATCTCCGTATCCGAAATAAACGGATGAATAATTCCAGGTTCCTTTCATCGTTTCGATTATAGACAATGCTCCCGACGACAGCGCCGGAGCGATATAAGGCTTGAAGCCATCGGCTCTCGTATCGAGATTTGACCTCACTACAAGCCCCGTAAGCTCCCTCGACACATCATCATCGTATCCTGCAATGCTATTGGCAATCACCAGATCCTCACCGTGAGGACCGAAGGCTCTGCCATCGGTAAGATATTCGCAGAACCTGCTTTCCTTCTGTGCAAAATACATCGCGCGCCCGTTCATCACGCCGAGCCCGTAGCCCTGCACCTGTCCCGCTTCAAGCCCGGCTGTGACGGCTGCCTTGCAGAGAGGATCCACAGGGTCGGACACCACCGCAAATACTCCCGTAAAACCGTGCTCTGCGGCCATACGTCCGTACATCGATACGAGGCCGCTGTTCGCTTCGAGCTGAGCCATCCTCACATCTCCCGATGCTCCCACTGGCGGCACGCCTTTTGAAGCGCAGAACACGAAGAGCTCACAGTCAAACAGCTCCTCTTCCTTGAGCATTACAACATGCGGGAGCTCCCTGCCATCCGGAAACACTATCTGGTTTATCTCCCTTTCGTACCGTCTCATCACCTTCTCGTCAAGGTCGTATATTCCTATCTTCTCTATGACGCTTCCGCCGAGAAGCCTGAGACCTGTCAATACCATTCCGCCTACATCTCCCAGAGCCAGCACGTTCACTCTGTTTTTCCCGCGGAACCTCTCCCTGTCATTTATAATGACACAATCGTCTTCCTGTCTGCACGCTCTCTTTTCACTTATAAGTTCGCTTATATATCTCATATCTTTATCTATTCCATTATCTTTATTATTTTTTATCTTTCATTCATATCATTTTCATTCATATCGCCTTGTCTTATCATCCACGTCTCATTCACGTCAGCCGGACAGCCTTTATTTTAACGCGTCCTCCAGTCTCACCAACCGCTCCGTATAATCCGCCATGTAAACGGACGGCGACAGGTTGAAGTCGACGGCGACCCTGTTTGAGCCGTTTGGCATCCTCGGCGATATTATCACATCGGACAGCCTCTTTATCGTCAGCTTCCTTTCAAACTGATTCTGATACTCCTCCTCGAGCACCTGAAATATCTGCGCGGCGTTTTCCAAACATGTCATGGACAGCCTGTATACCGATTCCTTTGAAGCGTCCTTTAAAAATCCCGGAGCCGCAAACGGCAGTATCAGGTTTATCGACGGGATCAGATTCGCCTCCGTCTTTTCTTCGCTCTGCACTCCGTCTCCGCCGATAAACGGACAGAGAGTGGACTCCACGAACCACGACTTCAGATTCGGTATGAAGTAAGCGCTCTCAACATCGCGTTCCTGTATAGTCATCAGATCGCGTCCATGTCCGGAAAGCAGACCCGTGACAAGCTTCCTTATCTCGATTCCGTTTTCCCTGAGCACAGGATCGAGCGCCTTTATCCTGTATCCCTTATGCAGCAGATCGTCCACCAGTATCACAGGCCTGTTGAACGACTTTATCGTCTTGATCTGATTCGGTATCGTCGCATACATCGGATATTCTTCTATCGTGAAGTCCTTCAGCGTAGGAGAGAACATCTTCTCGGTATGCAGCGTTTTCGTTACCGTGTTCGGGACAGCCATCCCTCTCAGTATCTTTCCGAACGGCACGCACATGCACTCCCCGAGCTGCCTCTTTGGCAGCGGATGATTGGGAACCTCGTTGATGTCGGTGACCATATCGACGATCTTCTGATGCATTATCCCGGCATTAAAGGAAAGCACGAGATTTCCCGGATACAAGCCTGTCAGCGCCTCCTGCATCCTGATATGCGTTTCCTCAAGCACGTTAAGTATCTTCGGATTCGTATTGAACGGCTCCTTGAGCGTCGTATCCATGTTTTCTATTACGGCGACAGGCTCTTTCATGTTCACCTCGTACACGTTCTGTCCGCGTCCGCCTATCACTATCTCCGTAAAGCCCTGGCGTTTCAGGATGTTCAGTATATCCTTGTGAGGCTTATCCTCGAGAGGATGATATATGCCGTACGTTATGTCGCCTGCAACCGCTTCCGAAATGACCTCCGTAGTTATTATCTGCATCAGATTTCTCATATCGGCATATGAAGCGCAGTAAAGTCCTCTTATCACGAGCATCCTGCCTGTCGCTTTCTTTCGCAGATACGAGGCGATCTCCACATCCTGAAATTCATCGTACAGCTGTCCGGTTTCCAGCTCGTGGACTGCGGCTACTGCGCATACCCTCTTGTTTTCATCGCGTATCACCGCCGATATGACATCGCGCTTATTAAGATATGCGCGCACCGCGTTGAGATCCACGCCCTTAGCCTTCATGTCAGCAGCCATACTCGAAAATATCCCCGGTCCCCTCATCTCCATGCCTTCAAACGATATGTTCTTGATCTCAAACACGTTCTTGTACTGCGGCTCTCTGAGATAGAGGCTGTTGTCGTATATGAAATTCTGGGCGACGGGATCTATCAGGTTGGAAATATCGCGCCCGTAATCTATATTCTCCCTTATCATCGTAGAGCTTATATCCTCAAGATATACGGGCAGCTTGAGCTGCTGCACGTCACCGCTGATGTTGCGGCATGCTCTTTCGAGGGCTTTTTCGTTCTCGCAGCTTCCTTCCATGGTCTCACGCTGGAATATTATGTGATTCATGGAATGTATCGAATCCTTCGACGCATCAGCCTTGTATGATGAAGCGTTCGTTATCACGTCGCTTCCCGCAACCATGTACAGCTCCTTGCCCGGGAACAGATCCTTCAGCTTCCTGAGATCCCCGGGATTTGCGATGTTTATGGGAAAATCATCTGCAAAGAGGAAGACGTCCGTTTCATCTGCTACAGACATGGATATTATCTGCCTTCTTATCATCCTCGGCTGCGTCTTCTTCGACCATGAGAATTCATCGAGCGCCAGGTAGACCTCGAAGCCCTCGTCCCTGATCGCCTGAACGATTCCCTTGTGGCTGAGCGAAAACGGGTCGAACGTTCCCGGGAAAAACGCTACCCGTCTGTTCTCCGGCAGCTCCATCTTTCCGTTTGAAAACCTGTATTCCGCTATGAATCTGTATATGTGGTTCAGCGCCGCGGCGTTCGTAAAGAAATTCATATCGTATTCCTCTACGGAAACTATCAGGGTGAGCATTTTCTTGTATATCTGCCTGAATATGTCAAATTTCTCACGCTGCGAAAGCTCATCGCTTCCGAATATGTACTGCCCCGTCACCATTATCGCTTCCTGGCTGACACCCTCGTGGTAATTCGCCAGCCCCTTAAGCAGCATACCAAGCATCCTGCTCTTGCGGTTTTGGTACTCCTCCTCCGTCTCCATTTCTCTGTATCTGTAAGAGGAATACTTTTTTATGACCTCGCCTACTGTGTCAAGGGCAACGGAGCCGATCTTGTCGTTGGAATTTTCTATCAGCTCTCCCACTGTGTTTATCAACTCATCAAGCTCTCCCGGGTACAGGTAGAGCGCAAGCTCCCCCAGGTATTCCGGTATATACTTGGAAAACTGATATTCGCCTATCTCCAGCCCCTTGGTCAGCTCTATGGTGAGCTCGTTTATCTGCTCGATCGGAAGTCCCCTCGCTATTTTGATGAGACCTCTTCCCGCCTTGTGCCTCACCGTGACCCTTTCGCTCACCTTTATTAGGTTTGAAAGATGAGTGGCCAGGAAAAACATCTGGTTGTTAAGCTTGCCGTCGAGCGCCTGCTCCAGCAGGAACTCCATGTTCACTATTTTCACCACCCAGGGCGTTCCCACCTTGAGGTTTTCCCTGAATATGCCGGAAATCGCATCGCCCAGCTTTCCTCTTTCCTGAAGGTCGTTTATCTTGCTGTAATAGCTTCCGGCAAGGCTGTGTTCTCCTATGTTTCCCAGCACCTTGTATGCCAGATACGCCACGCTGATGTTATCCGTGATCCCGTCCGTGTTCCTGACTATGACGGACACTATATCGGCAACGTACCGGTTTTTTACCCTTTGGGAAATATATTCCGCTACCCTGAGCGCGCCGATTTTGATTTCTATAGGATTTCTTAACGACACCATTTCCGCGAATTTGAGTATTACCATCATTTCTTTCTCGGAAATGTTTTCCGTTGGAACGGTTATCACCGAATCGAGCAGCACGAAAACGGCGCTGTCCTTTATTTTATTCAAACGGAAAAGATTGAAATATATCTTCATAAACGCGCTGCGGCTCTCGCTGTCGGCATTCTCGATGAGGCCCTGTATCACGACCTTAAGCGTATAGCCTATCCAGCTTCTGTGCTGCTCTGTGACTCTGTAGTCCGGAAAGACAATCTTGTGCAGATACGTATTCCACAGGGATACGGCTTCGCTCTTGCTCTTATCCTTGGTCTGAACCGACTGAGGCAGTTCCTTTCTGTACACATCGTCGTACTTGGCTATTATCGTACCCATGAGCTTTCCCGCCTGCCGTCTGATATCGCCCTCTCTGTGCGACAGCAGCTCATAGAGGAAATGCACTGTAAGCAGCTTTTCCTGCTTCGTCATATATGTAAAATACTCCGACAGGATGTTCAGGTACGTCCTCTGGCTCTTCCACTGCTTTTCGCTCCTTGCGGCCTCTATCAGACTTCCGAACGCCGATTCGTTGTTGAATATGCTCATTATCTCTATGTTGTGTTCTATGGCCGTATACTTGATGTTTTCCACGACCTCATCGCCCATGAGCAGAGCCGAATCCTTTCTTTCACGCAGCTCCGACGTCGGAGGTTTTCTGACATCGGTTTCGATTCCCATATTGACAAGGTAATCCTCAAAATCCTTGAGCTTTGCATACACTCTCTCGTATCTGTGCTTCTTCTTTTCATCGACATTATCGAGCTTTGAAAGTATCACATCGAACGCTTCATCGAGCGTATAGAAATGGACGACCTCCTTATCTCCGTCTCTCGTGCTCTTCACGCGAAAATCGGCGTATATCAATATGAGAGATTCCACGGAAAGGTTCTCAAGCTCCAGATCCCACGTAGAGTGGTTGCTCGCTATATGGGCTATCATCGGAAGCTCCCATTTCTTTAAAAGCTCATCCGTATAGTAATAGTGCAGATACGGAGTCCTCGCAGCTTCCTGCGGGCTGCATCCGAACTTTCCGAGATCGTGACCTGCCGCCGCTCCCGACAGCAGCGCGATATCTATCGACACGTTGGTATGCTCCAGCTGCTTTCCTATGAACGTGGCAACGTGATGCACGCCTCCTATATGCCCCATCGTATCGAAAGGTGTTATCTCCCTGCTTATCCTCAGAAATTCAAATATGTAGCTGTCATTCCAAAGAGCGGAAAATTTTCTGTATTCGTTTGCCGTGATGCAGTCCGACACATGCTCCTCGTCGAAAAGCTCTATATTGTCCGTAGGAGAAAAGCCTTTGGTTTTTTCTTCATGCTCCAACACAGCCCTGTAATTTTCCAGGAAAAAGCGTTCCGCCTTTTTTTGCTGCTCCGAAGGTTCCAGATGAAAATTTTCAGGATAGAGCTGCGTTTTGATATCATTGCATATGAATTCCAGCCATCCGCACGGCGGTTCCTCCGCCCAGCCTCGCATAAACGGCTTCATAGCGTCAAGAGTATTCACCGCAGAATAATCCCCGCTTTCGACCATCTCTTTGAAAACGCTCTTCCAGTTGAGATCTGTCATGAGCGCCGTCATATTTTTTTTATTTAAACCCAGGGCGCTGAGCATTTCCTTGCTCGTAAGTCTCTGCTGCGTTTTTCTCAACATGTCGCGTATCATACGCCCGCCTCCTCCGTGTATTCAGGTATGCTTTGTCATCTTGCTATTATATCATGACTACTACGAATCAGACTTCGCAGTTCCTGCTCGACAACACTCGCTATCGCTCGTTCCAGCTCACTTCGTTCGCTGCTATCCTTTCTGTCCGCAAATCGCCTGCGGCTCCTTGGACAGAAAGGTTTCTTCGAGGGTCAGATATTAGTTCATCTAAGCTCTACCTTCGCTAACGCTCGGTAATCGCTAAGATGAAGCTATTATATCACAAATCAAGGGATTAAAATCGCATTTCGTGCTTTAATCCTATTTTTAACCTGCATTTTACATAAACCGCGCATCGGCGGCAGGCTCGCTATTCTCAATTTTGAGACTTCGCCATGCCGCACAACGCAAATCCGTACACCGGTGATAACTTCTTTTATTTAGAAATTTATTTCATTTTTTTACAATCGTGGTGTGAACAGATTATTTCACCTACACATTTTTGATGACGTATCTCTTGAATTTTCAACGCCTCCGCAACTTTGAACAGTTCTATATTTCTGAAAATTACAACTTCCTGTCAACTTCATTAATTTCATTGACGCACATTTAGCAAAGTGATATATTTAAGTTAATAAGGCATTACCAACTTTGCGAAATTTTATAAAAAAGAGGAGAAAAAAAATGTCAAATTATGTTGAAAGATGTATTGAGCTTTGCAAACAGAAGAATCCCGGTGAAGTAGAGTTTCACCAGACGGTTGAAGAAGTACTTTCTTCATTGAAGCCGGTTATCGAAAAGCATCCCGAATACGAGGAGGCTGCTCTTCTGGAAAGACTCACTGAGCCTGAAAGAGGAATCACTTTCAGAGTTGTATGGGTTGACGATGAAGGCAAGGTTCAGGTTAACAAGGGCTACCGATATCAGTTTAACAGTGCTATCGGACCTTACAAAGGCGGTTTGAGATTCGCATCGAACGTATATCCCGGCATCATCAAGTTCCTGGGATTCGAGCAGATCTTCAAGAACAGTTTGACAGGCCTTCCTATCGGCGGCGGCAAAGGCGGTTCGGACTTCGATCCTAACGGCAAATCCGATGCTGAGATCATGAGATTCTGCCAGGCATTCATGACTGAGCTTTACAGACACATCGGTCCCGAAACCGACGTCCCTGCAGGAGACATCGGCGTAGGCGGCAGAGAGATCGGCTATCTCTACGGACAGTACAAGAAGATCGTAAACAGATTTGAAGGCGTTCTGACAGGTAAAGGTCTTGGCTGGGGCGGTGCTCTGGGAAGATCGGAAGCTACAGGCTACGGAATCGTATGGTTCGCTCAGGAAATGCTGAAGGCTAACGGCGAAGACATCAAGGGTAAGAAGGTTGCTATCTCCGGATTCGGTAATGTTGCATGGGGAGCTGCCATGAAGATAACCGAGCTGGGCGGAACGTGCATAACTATTTCAGGTCCTGACGGCTACATCTACGATCCTGACGGCGTAGGAACGAAAGAAAAGTGGGATACTCTTCTTGAGCTTAGAGCATCCGGCAAGAACATCTGCTCACCTTATGCAGAGAAATTCCCGAACGCTAAGTTCACGGCAGGCAAGAAGCCTTGGGAAGCTGACGCTGATCTCTACATACCTTGCGCTACTCAGAACGAAATCAGAGAAGAAGACGCTAAGTCCTTCGTTGAAAGAGGCGTTAAGTTCGTATGCGAAGGCTCCAACATGTCCTCCACTAACGAAGCTATCAAGATCATGCAGGAAGGCGGCATCATCGTAGGACCTTCTAAGGCAGCAAACGCAGGCGGCGTTGCATGCTCATGCATCGAGATGGGACAGAATGCAGGAAAGACCAACTTCACTGCAGATCAGGTTCTCAACCAGCTCCACGACATCATGGTAGGAATCCATACTGCTTGTGCCGAAGCTTCACAGGAATACTACGGAAAGTATGACCTCGTTGCAGGCGCTAACATCGCAGGATTCTTAAAGGTTGCTCAGGCAATGATGGATCAGGGTCTTGTATAAACCGACATACATCGGGCAATCTACAGAAGATAGAAGATATCTGGACAGTATTACAGAGCAGGCACAGCCTGCTCTGTTTTTACGTTTATAACAGATGCACAAAAATTCTCATATTTTTTCATAGAGGACAACTCCTTCTTTTTTGATTGAATCCAATAGCTCCTCCTGTACGCTTCCATCCATATCGACTATGTCATAGCGCAAAAGCGTAGATGTATCTTCATCCACGCTAAGCGCAAATCGTGCGACATCGCCTCCTGAAACCGCCAGATCTATATCGCTGGTTTTGTAAAAATCGCCTCGCGCTCTGGACCCGAAAAGCATCACTTTCCGAATATCGTTTTCCTCCGCAAGCTCACGTATTTCCCTTATCACCTCATGCCTTATGCCCGTATCTCGCCCTCTAATATCGCTACACATCAGTACACGCAGCCTTTCCCATGCTTTCTCGATAAACATCGTGATATATAAAAGTATATCGCAAACCGAAAACTGTTTCAACAGTTGCATTGCATCAAATCGCGATTTGCTATCATAAACCGCGCTGCTGCTCCTGATTGGAATTTATTATATACATGGCAACGATTTCAATAAATTCGGACGGCTCAGGGTTGTAGTTCAGTGGATAACCCGCCATTTCACGCAGCAGACCGGGATTCACCTGCCATGCGTGCGAGACAACGGTCCTGATGTTGCGCTCGACAGTAATCCAGCTGCACCCGAAGTGATCCGCCGTTTCCATGTAAATCTCTTTCACGACCGCCTCAAGACGGTCATTTCGGGCAACGGTAAGCTCTAAGGCATGAACTATATACCTATATCCCTTGTAACGTCCTGTGATGCCTAACGACCTGATAGTTGCTTGAATTGTTTCCATATGTATACCCTCCTGTAAAATAATCATTCGCAAAGATAATACAACAAAATTCGCGAAAGAGACCTATTTTCATCACTATTTTATGTTCTTAGACATTATTCGACACTTTCATAGAACTAAGAAACGGGCATCTCCACAATTTGAAGACACCCGTTTCCTTTCGCATAAATTGCCAGCAAAAATCCTCAGCTTATTTTCGAAACATTATACTATCGCAGCTGACCGGATCTGATAATATACTCTGAAATTATTTCGATAAATTCGGACGACTCCGGAACATGCTCCAGCGGATACCCTGCCATTTTACAAATCATATCTGGGTTTACCTGCCATGCATGTGCAACAACAGTCCTAATATTTCGCTCTACCGTAGACCAACTGCATCCAAAGTATGATGCCGTTTCCATGTAGATTTCTTTTACTACTGCTTCCAGTCGTTCTCTTTGGACGATAGCAAGCTCAATTGCATAGGAAATTTGCCGAAACCCTTTGTAACACCCTGTGATTCCTAAGGTTCTGATTGTTTTTTGGATAATGACGTTCATATTTGCCTCCTCTTCTTAAAGTTAGTACAAGAAGATAATACTACCAAATACAGGTAATGCGCTAGTCTTCGCCATTATTCGTAACTATTCGACACTTTTCGACATCATTCGACATTTGCTACTTTGCGTTCATACACCGACCCTCTGTATTTACTGCTTTACGCTCATACACCGTTTCTCCGTCCTTGATCGTCTCAAGCACCTCTATATCTTTTATTTCCTCCGGCTCAACATCAAACGGCGACTTGTCTAAAATTACAAGATCTGCCCTTTTGCCGGCCTTGATACTGCCTTTACTATTCTCTTCAAAGTATTCATATGCTCCGCCGAGTGTCGCGGCTTTAACAGCATCAAATACAGAAACCTTCTGATCAGATCCTATCGTTTTCCCGCTGCGGCTGACACGATTTACAGCACACCAGATAGAGTGAAGCATATCGGGTTTCGTAACGGGCGAATCCTGATGAAAATTCACTACGAGTCCTCTGTCAAGCGCATCTTTAACAGGGCTTATACGGCTGCCCCGTTTTTCACCGAAATTCTTCATGTGGACATCTCCCCAATACCAAACATGTCCTACAAAGATCGATGCTATCATCTTCAGCTTTGCCATCCGATCGAGTTGGTCGTTCCTGACGGTCTGGCAATGGATCATCACAGGACGCAGATCCTCCGCGCATCCGCACGCTTCCACGGCCTTATTTACTGCCTTTTCATACGCATTCAAACATTGCTCACTTGCCGCGTCCCCATTGCAATGAACGAGCAGCTGCTTTTTCTCTTCGTAAGCCTGCTGCACAAATCTTTCCACTGCATCATCCTGCATCCAGGGATATCCGCAGTAGCCCTCTTCGCCGCCGAAATACGGCTCCGACATCCATGCGGAGCGCCCCTGCGGAGAACCATCCAGTATGAGCTTGTATCCGCCGATCTTAAAGTGATTTCTGTAATCCTTATATTTTTCTCCATCCTCTTTCATGATGTCCGTTCCGCCGTCCGGCATGATAGGATAAGCTACAACATCGATTTTCAGCAGATGCTCCTTACTCATCATTTTCAGTGTATCGATATCCTGTTTTCCGGAACCACCATCCTGAACCGTTGTCACACCGTTTTCAAGATAGCTATCCTGCATATGAGACATCATCGCCGGAATATCAACCTTCATTCTTTTCCCGATCAAAGAAGAAAACGGCCTCATACCACCCTCTTCCAGATACCCGCTGGGCTCGTTCGTCCCCTCTATGCGTCCGATTACACCTCCTGAAGGATCCGGCGTGTCGCGATCGACTCCGGCTAACTTAAACATAGCGCTGTTTACGCAGGCCAGATGGCCTGAGACATGCAAAATCATGATAGGAATCTCAGTGCTCACCTGATCCAATACCCTCTTATCCGGCTGCCCGTAGCCCGACTCTTCATACTCCTTTAAGAAATTATGGTCATAACCAAAGCCCATCACTGCATCCTTTGATGTTATCTTATTTTCCCGTATATAGCCCTTCAGCACGCTGATAATGTCATCGTAGCTCTCGCAATTGCCTAGATATGCGCACAACGACATCTGCCCGTTCATTACGAAATGACCGTGAGGGTCGATAAATGAGGGCATCAGGCACTTTCCCTCGAGGTCTGTTTCCTCCGTCCCAGGAGAAGCATCGATACAGTCATCAAGGGAGCCGACAGCTGTTATGATCCCATTTTCCACAAGAACCGCTTCCGGCTCATTTTCTAGCATTTCCTCCGCACTGCCGCCTTCGACCGTCACAATGCGTCCGTTATAATATATCCGGCTCATAAAAATTCCCTCCCGTTCAAACCGGAAAAGCCGGGATCACACGTTCTCATCTCATTTTCGGCACCGGCTTTTCTTAAAATTCTCTCCTACTAATATTGCCACCTTATTTCCATTTATATGTTTTCCTACCCCAGCATTTTGTAAGCTTTAACGCTATCAGATAAGCCGCGCAGCATGCGGCGAGCACTCCAATCGTCAACTGCGTCCCTACCGTTCCGGAAGCATATGCAAGTATTATGATATACACAGGCGTACAGGCAAGCATGGTCAGATTGCACGCTCCCAGTTCGACGCTCGTACTCGTTTTGAAATCTGGATCGACGATACGGACAAGAGCTACTCCGCTCGGCACGGTTCCCGTACACATTCCGTACATTCCCAACGTTCTCTCAAAATCATTGCTGCCACCCATACGTTGTCCAAAATAGAAGCATACAATGAACGTAATGAACGAAATAACTATGCAAACAACGATGATCGGCACAAGCCACTGTCTGACAACACTTAAGGACACAGCCATAAATGCGCATACTACCAGATAATCCGCGGTCCACCCGGTGATCTTCGTCTGCAGGACGTTATCCTGCAGGAAGTCGATATGTAATTTTTTCATTATAAATTTCACTATATAAGCTGCGTACATGCCGTTCATAAACATCATACCGCTCATAGACGAGCCCAGAAAGCTCGGCAGATATGAGAATATTTTAGCGATCACAACAGCCAGCAGATAACAGATCCCGATCAAGGCGAAATGAAAAGCCAGAGTCTCTATATTGCTGTTTACCGTTGTATCTTTTGTTGTGAGCTCCGTCTGCTCGTCCTTTTTAAGATATCCCTTTAATACTCTTTCCTCCAGCTTCCCGCTGTTCCTGGCTATGCCGCGTTTGATACCGGCCTTTGCCGCCGGAATTCCCACAAGAAACGCTGCTATGAATCCAACTGCCGCAAACATTATAGCAACTGTCGACGCGTTATCCCATCCATAGCTTTCGAATAATGCTCCAAATGATGCCGACTGTCCGGGGCCCTGGCAAAACGCGAACTGAACGAGCATTCCGTAAATGGAGTCCATCTCCACGCTTTTTCCGACCAGTGCGATGATTCCGCTCGCAATTATCGGTGTAAGTCCATATAAAAGGCACCAGACAAGCCCCATACCGAGCGCACCGTGAACTGTATTTTTTGCACTGTTTCCCTCGCCCTTCGGCGTGCTCGTCAGACTGATAGAAATGAACGATATCGTAAACAGGTTGTTCACTATGTCTGTGAACATATCGTAATCCGTTCCCACCGACACGTTTGCAGCATCAAAGGCATTCATGAATATCATGCCGATAACGCCTGCAATTACACTGGCAGGGACCAGCATGTTTCTCAGGAACGGTATCTTCGCCCTCAAAAGCATACCAAGACACAGCATAAGACTTGCCCAGCCAAACGCCATCATAAAGCTCATAATAATCTCCATTCCGCCGCCGAGTTAGCGACACAAACAGCAATGAAATTTTTCACTTCCTCTACCGTTTGTTTTCCCCACATGAATTATACAAAAGAGTTCAAGGACAAATCAAGACAGGATGGTGTCAAGGTTTGGTGAAGATATCGACACAAAGTTGTTCCTACAAGTGGCCCCTTTTTTTCATACGCAAAAAACCATCAGAGGTAATGAGCAAACCATAACAACTGATGGAATTTTACATTATTACATAAAGACAAACAGCAAAACAAATGTATATTTCTTTTTCATCTGCACACATTATATTTAGGGCGCGTGCGTCTTAAGTTTTCTGTCTTTCTTTTGACTTTTTGCTCTTTTTATGCTATGTTTATCTAAAACTTAGGGCGCAAGCGTCTAAAGCAGGAGGTGCATATCAATGGTTCAAAGAGATTTTTATTTAGATCGTCTTATCCGTAATATGTGGAATGGGGAAATCAAAGTCATCACAGGCATCCGCAGATGTGGGAAGTCTGTGCTGCTGTTTGATTTGTTTTATGAATATTTATTGGGTCAGGGCGTAGCGGATGACCACATCATCCGGCTTGAACTCGACCAGCGACGGTATTACAAATTCCGAAACCCTATTACCTTGTGCGAGTATGTTGAAGGGATTGTTGCCGGCAGTACGGAAAATTTTTTTCTTTTCGTGGATGAAGTACAGTTTACGATTAAAGTTAAGGATGAACAGAATGACGGGATTGAAGTAACCATCTACGACATGCTGAATGAACTCAAATCCTATAAAAACCTGGACGTGTATGTAACCGGCAGTAATTCAAAAATGCTTTCCAAAGACATAGCGACAGAATTTCGCGGCAGAGCCACACAGATTCATGTTTATCCCCTGTCCTTTGCCGAGTTCTACTCCTATGTTGGCGGAGATAAGAGGGATGCTTTAGGACAGTACATGCTCTATGGCGGAATGCCGCGCGTCACCGCGTTGGAAACCGAAGAGGACAAAAAGTCCTATCTCACCAACCTCTATGTTGAGCTGTATGTGAAAGATATCATCGAGCGCAACCGTATCGAGCGGGAGGATGTCCTGAACGACATACTGGATTATGTTGCTTCGCAGATTGGGTCCCTTACCAACCCGACCAATATATCCAATGCACTCACGTCCATGCGAAATGAAAAGATAAACAGTTCCCTGGTTTCCGCATATCTGTCTCATACGATGGACGCATTTCTGATCGAGATGGCAAGAAGGTATGATATAAAGGGCAAGACCTACTTTAATTATCCGAACAAGTATTACTACACGGATATCGGTCTGCGCAATGCAAGACTGAATTACCGGCAATTTGACTCAGGGCATATCATGGAGAATATGGTTTACAATGAGCTTGCTCGGCGAGGTTACTCAGTAGATGTCGGTGTGATCATCGAGCGAACGCATACAGAGAAGATTCATCGAGAGATCGATTTTGTGGTTAACAGCGGTGACCGGCGGATTTATATCCAGTCTGCCTATCAGATGGATACAGACAAAAAAGAAAATTCCGAGCTGCAGTCACTAAAACTGACCGGTGATTTTTTCAAGAAGATTGTGATTCGGATGGACATTCCTCATAACTTCTATGATGACAATGGATTTTACCATTGTAACCTGATTGATTTTCTTCTCGGTGACGCAGAAATATTTTGAAGGTAGTGTAAACTATTTTGTGTAAACCCTTTAGATTGATGAAAAAATCTTAGGTTTGATGGGGCCTGAATGGCAGATCCTGCTGTTCAGGCCCTAGTTGTTTTGTAGCATGAATCCGACAGCATGTCAAGGGCGCCTGCAGGGCAGGCGTTTATTTACCCTTTACAGGTTTTTATAAATGTATTTCGATAAATTCCTTCGGGGTCATAATGTCAGGCTTCTCTATCTCAATCTTTTGAAAATCCTTATCCCCGGTTATCAGCACATCCACATCTTCAACAATCGCCGTATACAACACTGGATAATCCTTGACATCTCTGATTTCAAACAATCCGCCTTTCATCCGATGGGGCGTGTATACCATCTCATAACTCAGTTTTGTCAGAAATCTGTCTATGGCATCTTTCTTGGAGGGAAATTTTCTCTCCGTGACTTTCTCCAACTCCTCCACAACAAACGAAGATAGTACCAAACGTAATAAAATCAAGATGAAACTAGCAAGTCGCTTTAGGGTTCGTTGGCAACTACGCCCCATATGAACTTTCACCATAGATTGACGGCATGCCCGTCATACCAAAAAAGAGCGCACAGTCTTCTGCACGCTCAAAATTTGTCATTATATTCAATTTTTCACTTGCCACTACGCAGTGCATTCATCCTAAAAACCATGTCTTCTTCAGGAACTTAAATGGTATATATTATAATAATCCTTGCTTCTTCATTTCCTTAAATTCACGAATTCGAGCAAAAGCCTCATCAGGATCAACGTCTGGTTGTTCTTGGTGTTCCTTTGTATAATCCCCATATCCGGGGCTATACATCTGGATAAACCTAACTGCTCCTATAGGACCCAATGCTTCTTTCAATGCATTCATTCCCGTAACCTGAACTTCCATAGGGTTATTTAAATTGACCTGTAACATCCCAGTCACCTCCCATACAACATTTCATTCACAAATTGAGACGGATTAATCACTCTTGCCTTTATTGATGCCTTCACTTCCATCTTTTCTAATTTGTCATCTGTCGTAAGCATAACATCCGCACCACATTCCTCAGCGCAAGCTATCTGAAGGCTATCATAAATGTGAATGTTCGAGCTACCTCTAATCTCCTTTGCACGGTTTTCTATTTTATCTGTTTCCTCAACTCGAAGCTGTACGTTCTTATACAAGTCGAGGACATTCTGCCTTTTAACAATATCTCGAATTTGGTATAACTCATATTCGACTACATCGCTTCCAACAAGTTCATATTCACCTCGGATGCCTTTATTTATGATATTCAACACCGCTTCACTTTCATGGTTAATACGCTCCTGCGATAAATCGTCGAATGGTCTATTGTAACAACAACTGTCTAAATATATCCGCACGACTGCAATCACCGCCTTTCAAGCAAGTACATTTGTCTACATCACTTATTTGATTACAACCGGAAAACTGTTAAGTCATCACAGCATATTTTCATAAAATGCGCGGTTTTCTGCTAGCTATCAGCCGCGATACCCTTCCGAGCATCTATTAGTCGCCGGAAATTATTCTGCCCAAACGCAACCCAGCTTTTACGTGCCGCTGCATGGGAAGTATC
>Ga0192264_1125_pt1 | contig 18364 bp, 18 predicted proteins | sample Koala_Koa23_J3_FD_131267 | JGI IMG/M metagenome (GOLD analysis project Ga0192264, IMG submission 131267) | Enriched cells from koala feces incubated with labeled cellulose particles, San Francisco Zoo, California, United States - Koala_Koa2-3_J3 ... | reverse complement strand
CCATGAACCCCGTTATCATGGATACCATGGCCACGGTAGCTCCGTCGTAATTTCGCACAATCGGCACTAGTCCCGTTCCCAGTATCTGAAACAGCGCGCCGAGGATTATCCACTTCGTGTACTCCTGCCCCAGAGACATCATCTCGCCGTATGCTCCGAAAAACGCAAGGATATCGGAATATGTAAGCCATATCAGCACCATCTCCACCGCTGCCGCGATAACCAGCAGTAGCAGCGTCGTTCCCAGATAGCTTCTCTGCTTCTCCGCTTCCTGCTTGCCGATGGATATAGATATAAATATGGAGCCTCCCATGCCTATCGCAGTCCCGCTCGCCAGAAAAAAGCTGCTATGGGATATGCGACATTGATGGCTGCCAATCCTATCTCATCCACGTAATTTCCTACGAACCAGCCGTCTACTATGGAGTAGATGCCGGAAAAGGCGAAGGCAATCATGGATGGCACGACAAATTTAAAAAATTCCTTACGCAGCGTCATATCCGACCTTCCCATCTTATGATCTTCCAAGCAAAATCGCATGATATCTTTTAACTAAATTATAACCGTTCCCCTTAAAAGGAATGTCAATGTGAATTTCGATAAATTTTTAACTCTCTTTCACGCTTCATTTTCTTTAATTTTGCCAATAAAATAACTATTCCAGAGAGCTTGCGAACAATAATTTTCAAAATTATATGACTTCCGCAAAGCCTTGGTTTTCCTAATAAAAAAAGACTTTTTTCAAGCATATATTTAAAAAAGTCTCTTTGTTTCATTATGCGGTTTTGTTGCCGAATCACACCATGAAACGTTATCAAACATTCCTCTTAGGGGAAACCTTTCGTTTTCTTCCATATTCATCGTCAAGAATCTTAGCTTCTTCCCACGGCATCACATCTCCATCCTCCTTGAGGTATTCCAGCAGTTCGGCAATGCCTTCACCCGTATAGGCACTGACGAAAAACACCTTCTCGCATCCGGCCAGCCGCAGCCATATATCAGCCTGCTTAAGGTCTGCCAGACGATGCTCGCATTTAGTCACTATTCCTATAACTTCGCGGTTGCACACCGATGTAACATTCGGAGGATACAGCGAATACGGCTCTATCGCGCTGATAAGCAGTCCCACCACATCCGCTTCATATGAGTACACCGCCAGCGCTCCTCCGAGATTCTTAGTCTCGGCATATTCACCCGGTGTATCGATTATCACATCGTAGTTGTTGACGTACTGCGTCTTGTGGTATGTGATCGTCTCTCCCTTGAGCGCCTGCGTCAGTGTCGTCTTTCCCGCCTCGCTTCTTCCTATGAAGATGATCTTTCTCATTGACTTATCCTTCTGCCTACTGCGTCTTTTCCTTCTTTAATACTCTTTCCGACCTCATCGTTCTGCTCATCATAGCATTCTACCTTCTGCTGATTTCGCATACAGCGTAGCCCAGGTCGTCTCTGAAATATCTCACAATCTCCTCTACCGCATTGGTGACCTCAGCTATGAGACCTGTGATGATAAGCGTACCGCTGAATCTATCCACAAATCCCAGATAGACGTCGCCGGTCTTGATGGCTATATCGCCTGCTATCACCGCAGATTCAGCCGGACTCATATTGATTATCCCTATCGCCGAGCTGTCGTAGTCGATGTCAGGGTTTAGTCCGAGCTTCTTGTACACTATCGGCCTCGGTCCTCCTATAATGTGCGCCAGCGTTATCTGTTTGCCCGGAACCAGTTCCTGTATTATACGCAGCCTTCCTTCCGCATCCTGCGGCAGCAAATCCTTTATGTCTGCCATGTTGTCGTCCTTTCCCGTAATGTATCGCATCCTGTTTTATGTTATGATTATTTTATTTACATGGTATTTCCATGATAGTTTAACTATCGATCACTTAACTATATCTATCAAAACCTCGGTGACGAATTCATCGCTGTTTCTAATCGTCCAGTAATCCGTCACATATCTCTCCAGCGATGATTTACCGTATTTATATCCATGATCGTCAGCCCACTTGTATATTTTTTCATACGTCTCATTGAGCGTCTCATGCGGTCCTATGTGGTACGCCGACAGCATCATCCTCCCGCCGATCGTCATCGTCTTTGATTCATCCACATAGTTCGCACCCCGCTGGAATATGAACATCTTCGTATTCTTATGAGCAAGCTTATCCTCTGCGTTCTCAAAGAGTATATATACAGGTCCGGTTATCTCATGGTTAATGCTTTCAAGATAATTCGTCCACTGTATGTTGATTATCTTCTCCATATAATCACACGGAAATTCGAAGATCTGTTCCATATAGCAAACGTCCACGCAATCTATATACTTGACGGAAACCTCGGTGACGTTGTTCTGTATCACGCTTTCCGCTTCAAGAATCAAATCGTACCAGTCGCTTACCGAGATATTGGCAACGTTGATGTTTTCCTGCTGCTGCCTGAGCTCATCGATTTTTTTCCTGAAGCCCCTCTCGTGAACCTCATAGCTGTCGCTCTCGAGGAACTCCTTCATCTCCTCCAGCTTGAAGCCCATCTGTTTGTAGTATTTGATGACAGGAACCGCCAAAAGGTTCTCCTTACTGTAATACCTGTATTTGTTTTCCTCAGAAACAAAGTCCGGAGCAATGATGTTTATCTTATCGTAAAAGCGCAACGCCTTTTTCGATACGTTGCAAATCTTCGCCACCTCTCCTATGGAATACAATTTCTCATTCATCTGAATACCCTCTTATCACTTCTTCATATAGCTTTATACCGCTATACCCCCATATTTCTCCGTTTTTCCCGCGCCGGGCGCAGTCCGTTGCCGTAGTGCTGCCATGAGCAGTCTGCCGCCCGGGCAATCTGTCACCTGAGCTTTCTCTCAGCATCCTCCAGCGAATCGTACCCGTAAAACATCACCGTATTTCTGTGTATGACAAATGACGGATTGACGTTTTCATCCTCCATATCCAGCACCTGCAGATAATCGTAGTAAAGCCTCAACGTTTCCTCCGAATACGTTTTCAGTTCCCCTATAGTATATAAATGAAAGGAGACATTCCCCGCCTCGCTTCCCAGAAGCGGTCTGCTACGTCCCGCAAGAGCAGGGTATGCGGCAGCAAATTTCTGCTCGCAGCCAATGAGTATATTCGCTATCCTGTCCACCAGATCGCCCTTTTGCGGCGATACCGCGGGCAGACGTTTCCTAAGCTCCCGATCAAAATAATCAGGGTCTGTAAATTCCATCATGTAGGCGTATTTCTCCGTCAGCGGATTCCTGCCCTCCTGCATTGCTCTGTACAGATCCTGCTTGTAGCTCATCAGCATTTCCGAAGAAAGCGCCGCAAACTGACTGTATCTCATAGCGTAAAATGTCCATTCATCGTCCTGACATCCCGCTCTGCCTCCCTGGTTCTGAACCTTGTCAAAGAGGCTCCATTCTATCTCGATTATTTCGTTTACCAGCCCGTCCTTGGGCGTTTTTTTCGTTTTATTTCTTCTCTCACAGCATCGCCTTTCAGTCGTAGTCGACCATAATATGCATGTTTCTAAGTCTCGTATCGCATATGCTTCTCATAAGTTCTTCTCCGTGAGCCTGCAGAAAAGCCTCCGTCGTTCTCGTCAATCCTCTCCTGTTAAGCTCCCTGCCTATATCTATGGATATGCTTTCTATGAGCTGCGTCTTTGCCGCTCCGTTTTCCCCGGTATCGGAGGTGACGGTCAGCGTTCGCAGCTTTCCTACAGCATCTCTCAAATGCGCAAAGCCTTCCGCTCCTCTGAATATCCACTTGTAGTACGGCATATATTCCTCGTTGAGAAGATATATTGCGGACATGGCGTTCTTAACGAATTCACCGCACGCCAGATAAGCCGCCTGACTGTCTCCTCGTTTCATGCAGCGCGGATAATTATACTGCCCCGACTGAGCCATCAGCGCGCACCGTGCGGCAAGCTTCTTTTTAAGCACATCGTCAGGATAAAATGCCTTTAGCGCCGCCCTTATCTCCGAGAACCTTCCCTGATTGTCCATGAATACCTGACCGTTAGTCGCAGCCGACAAAAACCTTTCCGGTATCCTGAACCACTCCATATTGTCGCGAGGAGCAGAGCCAAGTCCTGTAAACTTCCTGTAAAAATCCTCTATGGACGATACGCCGACCCTGCCGCCTCCCTGAGGCGAGATGATTCTCCTGTATCCCCTATATGTATCGGGCAGGCTCTCGTACGCTTTCTGCATCTCGGCGCCCGCCTCTCTGTATACATCCTCGGGCACCCATATGCAAAACGACGGTCCGAAGTCGTGATCCTGAGATAATTCATCGTCAAATCCCAGACATTCTGAGCCTTCGCCTGCAAGGCCCGCCGCTATATATTCCTTATACTTGAACAGCTGCCCCTCTATCATCGGTCTGCCGTATTCCTCGAAGTACGACCTAGATAACTCCATCCCTTTCATAATCGCTCCTCACATTCTCACCTTCATCAGGCTTTTCTCAACGAGGCGGTAATACTCTGTTTTTCCAAAATCCCTTTCTATAAGGTCAAGTGCTTTCTGATATAACTTCTCTGCTTCCTGCTTCTGCCCCTTCAGATAATATACCTGACCGAGCCCCGCACATGCCGAAGAATAGTGGACGTCGCCGCCCCCGTCCTCCTCGAACATGCGGCATGCTGCCGCAAAGCTTTCCTTTGCCATCTCCAGCTTTCCCTGCCGAACCTGCAGCTCGCCAAGGTTGATATACGTAGTCGCCAGCTCTCCCCTGTACTGAGGAAGCCCCTTGATGATGTTGAAGGCTATATCAAGAGCCCTCTCAGCCTTGTCAAATTCTCCCGTTTCACGGTACACCATGCTGATATTGTTGCAAAGCGCCGCCATCCTGTAATCTCCCGCAAGACCGCAATCCGCAAGCATATCACGCGCCCTTAAAAAATAAGGCAGAGCCTTTAACGGCTCCCCGGCATTTATGAAAACATCGCCGGTATTTATCAGCGCCGTCGCATAATGCTCAGATTTTCCCAGACCCATGTTCTCAAGCCTTCTGAGCACGTCCTCATACAGCTTCATAGCTCTGTCCGTATCCCCTGTAACACGACAATATCCTCCCAATTCATTGCTCACCGCAATGACCCCGGAGGTGTCTTCCAATTCATGCGCTTTTCTCAGCCAGCCTTCCATATAGGGCATGGCCTCGGTCTTGCTGTTTCTCTTGTATATATCATCCAGACCGCGATAGAATTCCTGTATATCTATGCTGCTTTTCATCACATCACCGTTACTTTCTTATGAAGTTAGTCATTACCGGCTTTTCATAGTCAGGCTTCTTCACTCCGGCGACCCTCCCCGCATCTTTATTGCGGATAGCAAAGGCCATATTCTCTCCGAGAGTCCTCATCGTCTGCATTCCCTCCTCGTCCTGCAGAACCTCCTCCGGAGTATTGCCGTGAACCTGATTCCAGTACTGTGATGTAGCAACAGGCATATTGCTTATCATGAAATATTTGTTAAGTCTGTCAAATGCCGTGCTCGCTCCGCCCCGCCTGCACGAAACCACTGCGGAAGCGACTTTTCCCGACATCCTGCCGCTGCTGTAATTGCTGTAAAAGAGTCTGTCAAGAAAACAACAAAGCTGCCCTGATGCGCTTGCGTAGTAGACAGGCGAGCCCACAACTATGCCGTCAAATTCAACGAGACGATCGTTGAGTTCATTCACTCCATCGTCAAAGACGCATCTGTGAGTCGTAAAGCAGCTGCCGCATCCCATGCATCCTCTTACAGGCTCGGCACCTATATGATAAATCTCCGTAGCGACACCGTTTCTGTTCAGTGAATCAGCTACCTCTCTGAGCGCCGTATAGGTACAGCCAAATTGATGCGGACTGCCGTTTATGAGTAAAACTTTCATTATAATTCCTTACTGTAAGCCTTTTTTCAGTAAAAAATATAATTCTGCTCGATGTTCTTTTGTTATGATAACATATTTTTTCGACGATTTAAAGACGGGAAATATAAAAACTTCTTTTTCATTTAATAATGCTTATTTATCATCTGCGGATTCTGCCTCCGTCTTTTCGTCGATCGCTTTAAAGTTGATATTTTTGAGGACGACATTTGCTATGTTATCGCAGCTGTCGCCGATCCTGCGTATATCGCTTATGATATCCGTATACACTACGGAAAATTCCGGCGAGCACTTTTTCTCATTGAGCCTCTGTAAATGAAGCCGCCTGAGCTCCTCCTCCATATTTTCCATTTTTATCTGGTCTTCCTTGACCGCCCTTGCCAGCTCAACATCACCCGTATTCAGAGCCTCTATGGAATCCCTGACCATCTTTCCCGCATGCTCGAAGCACTGATATATCTCAGCACACGCAGCATCTGAGAAGTTATAGCCCTTTCGTATCTTGTCTATGGAAAAGTACGATATCGCTTTACAATCGTCTCCGATATGCTCGACATCGCTCACCACATGCATCATTCCGGAAATGTTTGAAGCCTGATGCTCGGTAACAGCTTCAGATGAAAATATTGACGACAGATATTTAACTATTTCATCCCTTAGATGATTCAGCACCAAATCCGTCTCCACGACCTTTTCCGCAGATTCGAGATCGTCACCGAGAAATCCCTTTTTAGTAGCTACTATCATATCCGATGCCAGCTCCGACATCCTCGTAATCTCTTTTGTCGCAAGATAAATCGCCGAAAACGGTCTGGCAACGGCGTTGTAATCGAGATACAGCGGCTGACCCGGATCTATGTCTCCTTCGCCTCCCGGTATGATCTTCGTCACTACTTTTACAAGCACGCCTATGAGAGGCAGGAAAACTATCGTCGTCGCTACGTTAAAGCAGAGGTGGGCATTGGCAATCTGCCTGGCTATTACGTCAAGCTCATCGCCGCCCGGCGATATAGTTTGTACAAAGGAAGCTATGTACGGCGTGAACCAGATGAATATCAGCGTTCCCACTATGTTGAATATCACGTGAGACAGCGCTGTTCGCTTCGCATTCACCGTACCGCCTATGGACGCCAGCAGTGCTGTCGTCGTAGAGCCGATATTAGTACCGAAGAGAATAGGTATAGCTCCCGTAAGACCCACGAGACTGCCGCCTGTAGGGCCCGCTGTCGCCGCCAGATTCTGCAGGACGGCGATGGAAGCCGAGCTGCTCTGCACCACTGTAGTCATCACAGCTCCGGCTAAAACTCCCAATATAGGCACATCCGCTACCTTGAGCATTATATCCGCAAATGCCGCGCTCTGAGCCAACGGCTCCATAGCATCCGATATCAGATTCAGTCCTGTGAAAAGTATACCGAATGCAAAGATAGCCTGTCCGAATTCCTTTATCTTCTCATGTCCCGGGATAAAGAAAAACATTATGAAGCCTACAATAACGAATATCCACGCATAGCCTCCTATCTGGAAGGCAACCAGCTGAGCTGTGATACAAGTTCCGATATTCGCGCCCATTATTATGCTTATCGCCTGCTTCAACGTCATCAGACCTGCCGAGACAAAGCCGATAACCATTACCGTCACAGCTCCGCTGCTCTGCAGGACCGCTGTGGCGAGCGCTCCTGCCAGAACTCCTATGAAGACATTACGAGTAAGCATTTCCAGAATGCTCTTCATCTTATCTCCGGCAGCCTTCTGAAGACCATCGCTCATGAAATTCATCCCGTAGATGAACAGCGCCAGTCCCCCCAGCAGCTGCAGCGCTATCTGAAATCCTTCTGCATTCATTCTCTTTCCACCGTTTCTGTTATCAATACATGATCTGTTTTACAACACTACGTAAATTATATTGTCGGCAGTCAAATGCAAAAAGCTGTTATGTGTTAAATTTGTGTTAATTTAATGTTAAGAACATTTGCATATCCTTGATATTAATACGCCTTCATATCCCCCGGCTCTTATCCGATTTCCCGAAGAAGATTTACCATCTCGATAGCGCCTTCAGCACAATCGGAGCCCTTGTTGCCCGACTTCGTTCCGGCCCTCTCTATCGCCTGCTCTATGTTCTCGGTAGTGAGAACGCCGAACATCACCGGAATGCCGCTTGAAAGTGAAACCTGAGCGATTCCCTTTGACACCTCGCTGCATACATAATCGTAGTGCGACGTATTACCCCTTATCACAGCGCCAAGGCATATCACAGCATCATAATTTCCATTGTTTGCCATCTTAGCGGCTACGAGCGGTATTTCAAACGCTCCCGGTACCCATGCGATTTCAATATCATCATCCGCTACATCGTGACGCTTAAGCGTGTCGAGCGCTCCCGAAAGCAGCTTAGATGTAATGAATTCATTGAATCTTGCTGCAACTATTCCTACCCTTATCTTCTTTGATACCAGTTTTCCTTCATAAATTTTCATCGCGTATTCTCTCCTTATCTCTTTTTTTATTCTCTTTGTTTTTACATTATCGGTTATATGGCACATACATAATCACTCTACAATAATCACTCTACCCGACAACGCTAAGCGCTTCTGCTTTTTTAGTAATTCAATATGTGACCCATGCGGTTCTGCTTCGTCTTCAGGTATTTAAGATCGCACTCGGTGGCATCCATCTGTATCGGCACTCTCTCGATTATCTCCATTCCGTAATCGGACAGCTGGTATACCTTATCAGGATTGTTTGTGAGCAGGCGAAGCTCCTTTGCTCCCAAGTCCTTTAATATCTGAGCTCCTATGAAGTATTCCCTCAGATCTCCGGCAAATCCCAACGCCAGATTGGCGTCAAGAGTATCCATGCCGCAGTCCTGCAGCTCATACGCCTTCAATTTATTGATGAGGCCTATTCCTCTGCCTTCCTGACGCATATACAGGACAATTCCGCGGCCCTCTCGCTCCACAAGCGACATAGCCGTAGCGAGCTGCTGTCCGCAGTCGCATCTGAGAGAACCGAAGGCATCTCCTGTAAGGCACTCTGAGTGTACACGGCACAGCAGGTTCTTTCCATCGCCTATATCACCCTTTACGAGCGCCACATGATGCTCGCCGTTCAGCTTGTTCACATATCCGTATGCCTTGAAGCTGCCGTACCTCGTAGGCATATTGGTAACTGCCTCCCTTTCCACCAGCTTCTCATGCTTTTTCCTGTAATCCTGAAGCTCCCTAATGGTTATGAATGTCAGGCCGTTTTCCTCAGCCAGCTTGTGAAGTTCAGATGTCCTCATCATCGTCCCGTCGTCCCTCATTACCTCGCAGCAAAGACCGCACTCCTTGAGTCCCGCAAGCCGCATTAAATCCACCGTAGCTTCGGTATGGCCGTTCCTTTCGAGCACGCCGTTTTTCTTTGCCATGAGCGGGAACATGTGCCCCGGTCTTCTGAAATCCTCGGGCTTTACGTTGTCATCTACGCACGCTCTTGCAGTTATTCCCCTCTCCTTTGCGGAAATTCCCGTGGTCGTATCCACATGATCCACGGAAACCGTAAACGCCGTCTCGTGGTTATCCGTGTTTTCCGAAACCATCTGCGGAAATCTCAGCCTCCTGCAGAGCTCGATGCTCATCGGCATACATATGAGCCCTTTGGCATACGAAGCCATGAAATTAACGTTTTCGGTAGTCGCGAACTCGGCGGCGCATATCATATCGCCTTCGTTCTCCCTGTCCTCATCATCCGTTACAAGGATTATTTTCCCGTTTCTAAGATCCTCGAGAGCTTCCTCTACCGTATTGAATTTTTGCATAATTTCTCCTCCTGCAATATTTATCTGAGTTATCTATGTTATCTATGTTGCTTATGCTATCCGTTTTATGTTTTGACGTTATAAAAATATTCTCCCGTCAATGTTAACTGATGTAATTTTATGAATGTATCCGGGATATCCGTACTTTTTAATTTTATCAGCTGCTCAGAATCCGTTCTCAATCGGAAACGGCTCCTTGATGCAACCGACTCAAAATCCGTTCTCAATCAGGAACGACTCCGTGATACAACCGGCTCCGGGCGATGCCGGTGAAGTTTCTGCCGGTGAATTCATCAGTTTCTCCACATATTTTCCTATGATATCGTTTTCCAGGTTCACCTTATCTCCCGCCTGCTTCGCAGAAAGTATCGTGTTTTCGCCTGTATGCGGTATTATCGATACCTTGAAATATCCGGCGCCAACTTCCGCCACCGTGAGGCTGATACCGTCTATCGCTATGGAGCCTTTTTCCACCACGTAGCGCATGATATCTTCGGAAGCTCTGATCGTGTACCAAACGGCATTGTCATCATCCTTCACCTGACTTATAAGACCTGTTCCGTCTATATGGCCTGATACGATATGACCTCCGAACCTTCCGTCCGCCTTCATCGCACGCTCCAGATTGACGGAGCTTCCCGGTCTCAGACTTCCCAGAGAGGATCTGTTCAGGGTTTCGTGCATGACGTCAGCTGTAAAAGAAGAATCACTGAACTCGGTAGCCGTCAGGCATACTCCGTTCACGGCAATGCTGTCTCCGAGGTTTATATCCTCGAGAACCGTTGATGCTTCTATCGTCAACAGCGCGGACGCAGCTCCTTTTTTTATGGATTTGATCCTCCCCACTTCCTCTATTATTCCCGTAAACACGATATTACCTCACTTTCAAGCAAAATGTCATTTCCCAACCTCGTTATCTCCGGCTCCGAGAGCATAACTGCGCTGTCAGGCTCATCAGCCCCGCAGCCGCTTACCGGAGACGGAGCCTGTCTGCCTCCCAGTATCTTAGGCGCTATATAAGTCTGGATTTTATTGACGATACCCGCTTCAAGAGCCGACCAGTTCAGAGCAGCGCCCCCTTCCACGAATACACTGTCTATCTTCATGCTCCCCAGCTTTTTCATCAGCTCATACAGATCTACATGTCCGTCCTGTGTCGGGAGCAGCAGCACTTCACACCCGAGATCTTGCAAAGCTTCACGTCTTTTCTGCTGTTCCGCCGTCATCCGTTCGTTCTCAGCTGCTGCAGCGTCTTCAACCGAAGCAGTTGATATCACTGATAATTCATCTGAATCAGCGATACCTGCAGCGATTATCGTCCTGTAATCTCCCGCCGTTTTTACGATCTGAGAATCGACGGGAATTCTGAGGTGAGTGTCGCATATTATACGTATGGGGCTGCTGCCCTCGGGTATCCGGCAATTTAGCATGGGGTCGTCCTTGAGTACGGTTCCTATGCCTGCCATGATAGCCGCATACCGATTCCTGTCCTCGTGGACTCTCTTTCTCGCCGCTTCACCCGTTATCCACTTTGATTTTCCAGTATAGGCCGCTATCTTTCCGTCCATCGTCATCGCGTATTTCATAACCACATACGGAAGACCCGTCGTTATATAATGAAAGAAAACGCTGTTTATCGCGTCGCATTCCGCTTTCATAAATCCACGCGTCACGGATATTCCCTTTGATTCCAGAATTTCTATTCCTTTTCCGGCTACCAGCTCGTTGGGATCGTCCGAGCCTATGATCACATGCTTTATTCCCGATTCTATGATCGCTTCGGTGCAGGGCGGCTGCTTTCCGTAATGGCAGCACGGCTCCAGTGTTACATACATGTCGGCTCCCGCCGGATCTTCAGTGCATGCTGCAAGAGCCGCACGCTCAGCATGGAACTCTCCATACCGTGCATGATAGCCCTGTCCTATTATCCTGCCGTCCTTGACTATCACCGCTCCGACCATGGGATTCGGGTTCACCCTGCCGCAACCCTTCTCAGCCAGCTCGATCGCCAGCTCCATATATCTCTTTTCACATCTCTTATCCGCCATATCACTCTCCGTCATATTTATGTATCCTGTATTTTCTTTCTCAATTTCCGCAACGATGCCGCTTTTGACATTACTGCCTCTGCAATAGCCGCTACCGGCATCACTGCTGCCGGATCTGTTATCCGTCAACCAATTATCCGCCAACTCGCCATCAATTCCTCGAAATCGAATCACAAGCCTCACAAAAAATCCCCGAAGCTGTTCTCCGGGGGCTTTGCATAACAAACTCAACTTAAAAGCTCTGAAACGAAAGGATTTCAGAGCCAATGGTCATTAAAATATACACAAAACGATGCGTTTGTAATATCTTCTCCCATCCAGACTTTAACTGTCGGTTTTGGAATCTCACCAAATCCTGACCCGGAATGCTTCCGAGTCCTGCGCTGAGCGCTCGCGGACTTTACCGCCGATCGGGAATTTCACCCTGCCCCGAAGATCTTAATTCAATTATCCTCTTTATAGTAGCCCTGATACGCAGCTTTGTCAAGGCAAAATTTTATCCGAATTCAACATTCTAAAGCCGAAATCGAATTGTTGAATCACCACTTCTTCCCAATGCAATTACTGCTTCAGCATTTCATCGTAGGTAACAAGCGTTACATCGCCCCGCTCCGCTGCGCAATCCTGACAGCCTCTGGTAAACCCCGTTTTAGCAAATAAGTAAAAATATTTATTTTTATATTTAAAAAGGCTGCTGCGCTCCACAAGCGTTTCCAGTACACCAACATCGATTTTTTCATTTGTCCATTTGCATTCGGCAAAGAGAGCAGCATCCTTATCCACTCCCATAATATCTATTTCCTCCTGTGATCTGGTTTTGGGATTTGTTCCCCACCAACGACCGATATCGCTGAAATTCACAGTGCATTTTCCATCAAGTAAAAGCTTCCAAAGATATTGACTGCAAATTTTCTCAAACACGCCTCCCATATAAGCCGGCAACTCAGGAGCAATCCGTTTATATGCGAGGTCAGCAGCACCACGTGAAATAATAGAAGTATTTTCCGGCACAAAACGATACCAGAAACGAAACATATTATCCTCGATCGAATAGATTGTCTTACGACTTGCTTTTTCTCCATATGGAGTTTCTTTTTTAACGATACCAAGAGCAATAAGGTTTTTGATATATGTGGCACATACGCTCGTACTTTCACCTATTTTACTCGAGATTTCGTTCATCTTGCTGCAGCCCGTAGCTACTGCTGTAATCACCGCATTGTAAATCGCAGGTTCACGCATTTCCTGTTTCAGCAGATTTCCCGGTTCCTCGAAGATAAATGAGCTGGTATTCAAATGTGTATTTTTTATATTTTCTTCAATAGAAAAATTATCGTCGAACTGCATTAAATATTGCGGAGTTCCTCCAACGACACCATATGCCAATGCCTTATCATAGCCATCAAAATTCGTAAAATAACGGCAAGCTTCAAAGAAATCAAACGGTTTTATTTTCAACTGTGCTGTCCTTCTACCGTAAAGCGGCGCTTTATACGACAGAACATGGTCCTCCATGTATGACATGGACGAACCGCAAAGAATCAAGAACAGCTTTGAATGCTCTTTATTCCTATCTATCAAAAGCTGCAGCGTAGAAGCCAGGCTTCCGGATGCACGGGCAACATACGGATATTCATCTATCACAAGAACGATCCGCTTTGTTTCAGCCAATTCAAAAACATATTCCAACGCAGCTTGAAAAGAAGAAAATGAAGAATCGGCCGCTATCCCCGTATTGTATTCCATTATACATCTTGAGAAGTTATCGAGGTTTTGTTTCACATTCGTTTCGATACCCGTAAAAAAGATAGTGTCCTTGTCCCTTGTAAATTCACTTATAAGAGCTGTCTTGCCTATACGACGTCGTCCGTAAATTACCGCAAATTCAAACTTATTTGAGCTGTATAATTTATTTAATGTCTTCAGCTCCTGCTCTCTACCGATGAACATACGCACGCCTCCTGCAATTTAGTTAATTATGATTTACTAAATTATAAACCACTAATTTGCAAGCGTCAATATGGTTTTCGTATGAAGAATTCGGCATCTGTTCTCTTTTCTTCTGTTTGAGCTGTCCTGCTTGCCGTGAACAGTAACCCCTCTTTTGGTTCTCAAATGTGGCGGTGTACTTATTAATTCGATATTATATCTGCTCTACAGGCTCCGTCAATATCTGCGCGAGCCGTCTGATATCGTCTCCAAGCTCTCCTTCGAGCAATATTCTTTTTGCTCCTATGTCGCTGAAAAAGCTGCCGCTGCAATTTCTTATCAGGGCAGATGTCGTGATCATACCGCTTTGCATGTCATTTTGTCTTCCTGTTTTAACCTCAGTTTGTTTGCTCATTTGCCTGTCCGCCTGTCCGCTCGTTTGTCTGTCAGCTTGTCTGCCCGTCGGCAGGCTCTTCTTCCTATCTGCTCCCACGATTTTTTCAACCGAGCCGCTGCCGTCTGCAGCCGCCATATTTTCCACCCTGACCATCTTATCGGTGACACGTTCATCGCAGCAGCGTATCAAATGCTGTAAATACCCGTTTTCTCTGCTATCGCCGCTATCACCCGTCGATACTAAGCAGATCCTGTGTGCCATTTCCATGCACGAGATATCTATATCATCAAGATTATTTCCGAGATCCATGATTATCGCATCATACCTGCCGCTGTCTATAAGTGCAGCTACGAAAACATCCAGCTCTTCTTCTGTCAGATTTCTCAGCGGGTTTCTCCCGTTCGTAGGGGCAAACATTTCAACCCCGAACTCATCTCTGACGATATAGCTGTCCACGATGGGATACCCGCTTTTACCGCTATCATTGACACCCTCGCTAAGAAGTTTGTTTTTCTTATCGTTTTTAAAAAGATGATAAAGATATACTCCTGCACCCTTTATTCCTGCGTACTCACCCGCAAAATCTCCCGTCGATTCCACATGTTCCAGAGAGATGCGCATGACCCTCATACCTCTGAACCGGCTCAGCTCCTGGCCTACAGCGACTGCAAGCGATGTACAACCCGTTCCGCCGCGGCATGATGAAAAAGCGAGAAGTCTTGCCTGACCTCTGTTTACATGTACCGCCGTTTTTCCGGTCAACGCACTGTATATTTCAAACACGGAAGCTATCATGACCTGAGCGGTGGAATATCTGTATATACAGAATCTTTCATCCGCAAAGTTTTTCCTCGCTAAAGCCGCTTTTTCCGAGATAAGAACTATCCTACCGCCGTATGCTTCCTCCGCCTCCGCACCGTCCCATAATATAATGTCAGCCGGTACGCATGAATGTTCGCTTTGCTGTTTTTCCAGAATGAAAAAATCATCCTTTCCTATAATTCTTACGGACATCTGGCTGCACAGGTGCGTCATGGCTCTGCTTACCGCCCTGCCGTAGTCCATATCGTCCGTAACGAGCGTCAATGAAACGTTTTCCATATGCAAATCTCCAATCCTTGATCTCTAAGCTATGATCTTTATTTTTTCTTCAGCCTCTGATCTACGCTTTTATTCCGATATGATATAACGTATCGAACATAAGTGAACTATACCGGGTTTCTTACTTTATACTTGAACTTACCGCTCTGCTATTACCGACTATTCCTCACCTGCGTTTACTATATAATAGCATTATTGGAAATTATTGTCAATCAATATCGTCTTACATTTTTTGTTTTTTACATATGCATCTCTTTTCTCTCTGACACAGTCTTTTTTCTGCCCCCTGATTTACTCCCCTCTATCTGTCTGATAAGAGAAAAAATCAAATTCTCATGCTAATCATCACCCTCCGCATCTTCTATACGCTTTCGCAGCTCGCCTATCGCCTCCGACACGCCTCCCACTTCATCGATTATCCCTATATCAACGGCCTCCCTGCCGAAGAGAATCGTTCCCACATCGTTTGACATATTATCGTTGCTGTTCATCAGGCGGACGATCTCATCCCTGCCTGCTCGGGAATGCTCCTCTATAAAGCTCACTACCCGCTCCTGAGTCTTCCGCATATAGTCGAAGGTGGTTTCCGAAGTTATCACAAGCCCCGTAGTTCTGATCGGATGCAGCGTCATCGTCGCCGTCTTTGCTATAAATGAATAATCGGTCGCCACGGCAAGCGGTATGCCTATGCTGTGTCCGCCTCCCAGCACCAATGACACGGAAGGCTTTGACAGCGTGGAAATCATCTCCGACAATGCGAGCCCTGCCTCCACATCGCCCCCGACAGTATTGAGCACCACGAGCAGCCCCTTGAGCTTGGGGTTTTCCTCCACCGCGATAAGCTGCGGTATCAGATGCTCGTATTTCGTCGCCTTGTTTTCGGCAGGGAGCACATTGTGTCCCTCTATGCTTCCTATGATATTTATATACTGTACATCGCTTTGAAAATCCGTTCCCGTCGTCAGTATGCCCAGCTCTTTAATGAGGTCCTTGTTGCTGTCCTCCTGTTCGGCTGTCCTTTTTTCAGGTTCCTGTTCTCTCACTCTCATATTCTCCTTTTCCGCTTAATATTATTTAAAAAGATCTGAATCCGAAGATCTTTGTTATTATTTGTAATCAAGGAGTTTGTTATGCGGCTAAGTGAGATCGGAAACAAGGAGATAGTCGACCTTTCGACGGGCAACAGCCACGGTCAGCTGTGGGATGCGGAAATGATATTCGATAAAAAAAGCGGAAAAATAAAATCGGTCCTCGTTCCTGCGCTGCAAGGCGGCGGGTTTTTCAGAAGGACCATTGACAATATATACGAGCTGCCGTGGAGCAGCGTTGTCATCATAGGAGACGACATGATCATATTCAAATCGACGCCTGACTGATGAGATGTTTTCTTTTGCTGCTTTCAGAGTTTTGAAGAGGGTTTTAGAGAAGCTTTTTCCTTAGCCTCTTTCAGGCTTTTCACGAAGGGCTGCCTGCATATTCCCTCCTCCGTTACGATGGCGGTTATCAACTCATTGTCCGTAACATCGAACGCCGGGTTGTAGCACTTGACCTCAGCGGGCGCGACCGGCTCTTTGTAAAAGCCTTCCTTTATCTCCTCAGGCTCGCGGAGTTCGATGGGAATATCATCTCCCGTCGCACAATTTAAATCTATAGTCGATGTGGGGCCGAGGACGTAAAACGGAATACCGTAATGCTTTGCAAGGATGGCAACCCCCAACGTCCCTATCTTGTTTGCCATATCTCCGTTTGCCGCCACTCTGTCGCAGCCCACGAAGCATGCCTGAACCCAGCCGTTTTTCATCACTATCGACGCCATATTGTCACAGATCAAAGTAACGTCCACGCCCGCACTTTGCAGCTCGTACGACGTAAGCCTCGCGCCCTGCAGCTGCGGCCGCGGTTCATCCGCAAAGACTTTGATCTCTATACCCCGTTCCTTTCCCAGCAGTATCGGACCGAGCGCCGTCCCGTATTTTGACGTGGCAAGCGGACCGGCATTGCAGTGCGTCAATATGCCGTCTCCGTTTTTCACAAGCGACAGTCCGTATTCCGAAATCGCCTTGCACATCCTTATATCTTCCATATGTATAGCCTCCGCCGAGCTTTTCATTTCCCGGGCAATATACTGCTCTGCTGTCCCGCGGAAATCTTCACAGAAGGTCTCATGATCTGCTCCGCAAGCCTCACCGCCGATGGCGCGTAAATATCCTGATAAGGCTGTCTCCGCCTCATCTAGCACCCTGTCGACAGCCCACGCAAGATTGACTGCGGTCGGGCGCGAGGATTTGAGATACTGTCCATGCTGCTTCATCCTTTCCATGAACGGATGCGCCTGCTCCATGCTGCCCGCTTTAACTCCGTCCGCGCTGCCCGCTTCAACGCCCGCCAGCACAGCCATGCAGTACGCCGCAAATCTCCCTATCGCCGGTGCGCCGCGCACCCTGAGCTTCTGTATCGCCTCGTACATTTCATCCGGCTTTTCCAGCTCCAAATATTCCGTTTTTCCCGGCAAAAGGCTCTGATCCAGTATCACGACTGCCCTTCCGTCATTCCTAAGCTTCACGTTATCCGTATATTTATCCATCTGCTTTTCCATCTCTTCTTCTTTATACTGCCTTGTACTCTTATAATCCTGAAATCAGTTGCTTCATATATCGTATCAAAACATCACATCTTATCTGCCATTACGAAACAAGCACATCTCGGCACTCGAAAGCTCATCATAGCTTCCGGCAGTTCTTATTCTCATGACATGATTACATCTCCCGCTTTATGAAATTCGCATGCACCATATCTCTCCCAACGAAATATGCGTGCTTCCCCTTCTCATGAATCGAGTATATCAGATTTGCGTTCCTGCAACAATCACAAAATTCCCATCGTCCCTAATTGACACCGTATTCACTTCCGTTTTATAATAATAATGTAAGGTTTAGCGGGAGGATTTTATGACGCAAAAAAAATTAACATTCAAGGAAAACATGGGCTACGGCAGCGCTGCACTCGGTGACGCCATAGTCTATTCATTTATAGGAACATTTTTACTGTTTTTTCTCACCAACGTGGCAAATATACCTCCTGCCATAGCGGGAAGCATTACCGCGATAGGCGCTGTAAGCAATGCCGTATGCAACCCTATAATCGGATACCTATCCGATCTCGTCCGCACACGCTACGGAAGGAGACGTCCGGTCATGCTGGTATTCT
>Ga0192264_1123_pt1 | contig 18684 bp, 16 predicted proteins | sample Koala_Koa23_J3_FD_131267 | JGI IMG/M metagenome (GOLD analysis project Ga0192264, IMG submission 131267) | Enriched cells from koala feces incubated with labeled cellulose particles, San Francisco Zoo, California, United States - Koala_Koa2-3_J3 ... | reverse complement strand
AGAAGATAAAAGGTACCAAATGAAGCAAAGCTGAAAAATCCAAGATAAAACTCTCGTCTTATTTCAGAGATAATCAGTCTGACGGATGGGGATTATTTTTGATTGGATTTTCCAGACAGACTGTTTCTCTTTACCTTCTCCCCACAAGTAATATTTTCCGGAAAAAGTAATATCCGATCCCTCTCTTACCTTCCTGTACCAGGATCTGTCCCGGTTTAGTAATCTTTATGTATCCTTTCTTGCCAGAACCTTTTTAAAAACAGTTAAAACATTTTGTATTTTTAATAAAGCCCTCTATATTTGTATTGTTGTTTATGCAATTATATACAATGTAAACTGACTAACCCGGCAAAAAGAATCTTCTTTCCTGCCGCAACTGTGTTCAGAGCAGAAAAATTTCCATTATCACATTAATAATGTATAAGATACGATGAAAAGACTGTTTACTCTGATACTGCTATCCTTATTCCTTTCTTCCCTGGCAGCACAGGCAATACTTACGCTCGATAGTTGTCGTGCATTGGCCATCTCCACGAATAAAGATCTGATGATTGGTACGGAAAAGATTCAGGCGGCTCATTACCAGAGAAAAGCTGCTTTTACCAACTACCTACCTCACCTCTCCGGAACAGGGGCTTACCTGCATTCCGGAAAAGACATCTCTTTGCTGAGTGATCAACAGAAAGAGGCTCTCAACGGACTGGGCACACACAGGCAAGGAAGCATCCAGGACTTTGCCCAGTCGGTAGTCGCTCAATACCCTGACCTTGCTCCGCTGATGAGTTCATTAGGAGGTACGTTGCCGGCTGCCTTAGACGGGATCGGTAGTTCATTGGTAGACGCGTTGACGACCCATACCCGGAACATCTACGTGGGAGCTATCACACTGACCCAGCCCATCTATATGGGAGGAAAGATCCGCGCCTACAACAAGATCAGCCGCTATACGGAAGAGCTGGCCCGTGAGCAGCACGAAACAGAGATGCAGGAGGTGATCCTCAGTACCGATCAGGCCTATTGGCAGGTGGTATCGCTGGTACATAAGAAAAAACTTGCAGAGGGATATCTGGCACTGCTGAATAAGATGGACAGCGATATGGAAAAGCTGATCGGGGAAGGGGTAGCTACCCGGGCCGACGGACTGAGTGTAAAGGTAAAAGTGAACGAAGCGGAAATGACGCTGACCAAGGTGGACAACGGACTCACCCTGGCACGTATGCTGTTGTGCCAGATCTGTGGTCTGGACCTGCACACACCACTCTACTTAGCTGATGAAGCAATGGACAATCTGCCCGTACTTCCCCGTACGGCAAATGCAGATGTAGAAACAGCTTTTGCCAACCGGTCCGAACTGCGCAGCTTAGAACTGGCCGGAAATATATACCGGCAGAAAGTAAATGTGACCCGCTCCGAACATCTGCCTACGGTAGCCCTGACAGGAAGTTACCTGACCACCAGCCCCAGCGCGTTCAACGGGCTGGAAAATAAATTCCGTGGCACCTGGGGTGCCGGAGTGATGGTACAGATCCCCATCTGGAACTGGGGAGAAGGGACATATAAGGTAAGAGCGGCCAGAGCCGAAGCCAATATCGCCCGTTACCAGCTGGAAGATGCCCGGGAAAAAATCGAACTGCAAGTCAGCCAATCGGCCCATCAGGTGCAGGAAGCTACCCAAAAATTGATCATGGCCGAAAAGAATATGGAGAAAGCCAATGAGAACCTGCGTTACGCGACTCTGGGATTTGAAGAAGGAGTGATCCCTGCCAGCAACGTACTTGAGGCACATACGGCATGGCTATCCGCCCAGTCGGAAAAGATAGACGCGCAGATTGACGTGAAACTGACAGAAATCTATCTGAATAAAGCAATGGGTACACTGAGGTAAAGAGATACCCTGCCTGAACAGGTACCGACACGTCTGATTCAAACAACAATCCATCATACAATTGCATATACTATGGACAAAAGATCACAAAACAGCAATATGTTGCTGGCCTTCCCTACCCTGCTGGGTGTCATTGCCCTGGTAGCTCTGGCAGGGTTCTTCATGCTCCGGAAAGGTCCCGAGATGATACAGGGACAAGCGGAAGTAACCGAATACCGGGTTTCAAGTAAAGTGCCGGGACGTATCCGGGAGCTCCGGGTGCGGGAAGGAGACCGGGTGAATGCCGGAGACACCTTAGCCATTCTGGAGGCTCCGGACGTACAGGCCAAATTAGAGCAGGCGCTGGCTGCCGAAGCCGCGGCACAGGCACAGAATGAGAAAGCCATCAAAGGGGCTCGGCAGGAACAGATCCAAGCCGCGTATGAGATGTGGCAACAGGCCAGGGCGGGTGTAGAGGTCGCGGAAAAATCGTATATACGTATACGTAACCTGCATGAACAGGGTGTGATGCCGGCACAGAAATTAGATGAGATCACAGCACAGCGGGATGCCGCCGTGGCCACTGAAAAAGCGGCGAAGGCCCAGTATGATATGGCGGTCAACGGAGCCCAGCGGGAAGATAAAATGGCAGCCGCGGCAACGGTGGAAAGAGCGCGGGGCGCGGTGGCCGAAGTAGAATCTTACCTGAAAGAGACCTACCTCATTGCCCAGACAGCGGGCGAGGTCTCTGAGATATTCCCTTCTCTGGGAGAATTGGTAGGGACCGGAGCACCGGTCATGAACATTGCCCTCTTAGACGATATGTGGACCACCTTCAACGTACGGGAAGACCTGCTGGGTGATCTGCCCATGGGGGCGGAATTTGAAGCGTTTGTTCCGGCGCTTGACCACCGTACCGTGCGCCTGAAAGTCTACTACCTGAAAGACCTGGGAACGTATGCCGCCTGGAAGGCGACCAAGACTACCGGACAGTTTGACCTGAAAACATTTGAAGTACGGGCACAGCCGATAGAGAAGATCGAAGGACTACGCCCGGGAATGTCTGTGATCATCCGGAAATGAAATGAGAGGAAAGGAGAAGAAACATATTGCCTTGCGGAATGTGATGGCCCGTGAATGCCGCCGGCTCATCTCGCGTCCGCTTTACGTGTTCTGCATGGTGATCACCCCGCTGTTCTGCTATCTGTTCTTCACGACGCTGATGGACTCGGGCCTACCTGCCAACCTGCCGGTAGGCGCGGTGGATCTGGACAACACCTCTACCTCCCGGAATATCTTACGCAATCTGGATGCCTTCCAGCAAACGGCTATCGTAGCGCACTACGCGAGTGTAAATGAAGCCCGGACTGCCATGCAGGAGGGAGAGATATATGGTTTCTTCTACATCCCGAAAGGGCTGTCGCAACAAGCACAGACACAGCAACAACCCACTCTTTCCTTTTATACCAACAACTCCTACCTGATCGCGGGCTCTCTGCTGTTCCGGGATATGAAAATGATGGGTGAGCTGGCTGCCGGTTCAGCAGGCCGGTCGGTCATGCTGGCGCAGGGAGCTACAGACAACCAGGCCATGGCTCTGCTGCAACCGATCGTAATTGATACACACGCGCTGAATAATCCGTGGCTCAACTATTCCGTTTACCTGTGCAACACATTAGTGCCAGGTGTGTTGATGCTGATGATCTTTATGGTGACGGTTTTCTCCATCGGTACAGAGATCAAAGAGCGTACGGCGCGGGAATGGCTACGCGCCGGCAACAACTCGATCTATATAGCTCTGGCAGGGAAATTCCTGCCACAAACGGCTGTCTTTTTCCTGATGGGGATCTTCTACAATGTCTACCTCTATGGTATGCTGGATTTTCCGTGCAACAGTGGCATCTTTCCGATGATCTTAGCTACCCTGTTGCTGGTACTTGCTTCGCAGAGTTGCGGTATTGTGATGATCGGCGTGCTGCCTACGTTGCGTCTGGGACTGAGTTTCGCATCGCTCTGGGGAGTACTCTCGTTCTCTATTTCGGGATTTTCTTTTCCGGTGATGGCTATGCACCCGGTGTTGCAGGCATTGAGTAACCTGTTCCCGCTACGACATTATTTCCTGATCTATGTAGACCAGGCGCTCAACGGATACGACATGATCTATTCGTGGGTCAATTACGTAGCACTGCTGATATTCATCCTGCTGCCTTTCTTAGTGGTCCATCGCCTGAAGGAGGCACTGATCTATTACAAATACGTACCTTAATCCATGAAAGAGCTCACATTCAAAGACAAGGTGAAACAGGGAATAGGCGACCTGTTCTATATATGGAGGGAGGAGTTCCGAACCACCTTCCGTGATCAGGGTGTATTGATCTTTTTCGTCATCGTGCCTTTGGTATATCCGTTGTTATATGCGTTTATCTATACCAACGAGACGGTGCGGGAGGTGCCTGCGGTGGCCGTAGACCACTCACGTACCCATACCAGCCGCGACTACCTGCGGCGGGTAGATGCGACCCCCGACATACAGATCGTCTCTTATTGCAGCGATATGGAAGAAGCGAAGCAATGGATGAAGGCACACAAAGCTTACGGTATTATCTATATTCCTTCTCACTTCAACGACGACATTGTACAGGGAAAGCAGACACAGGTAAGTATCTACTGCGATATGAGCGGACTGCTCTACTACAAAAGTATGTTGCTCGTCAATACGGCCGTCTCTTTAGAAATAAACAAAGAGATCAAGATCGAACGGGCAGGCAACTTCACTCAGCGTGAAGACGAAGTGACAGGATACCCGATCGAATATCAGGATGTAGCGATGTTCAACCCGACCAACGGATTCGCTGCGTTCCTGCTTCCCGCAGTATTGATCCTGCTGGTGCAACAAACGCTGCTGTTGGGTATTGGTCTGGCCGCGGGTACAGCCAGAGAGAAAAACCGTTTTAAAGATCTGGTCCCGATCAACCGCCACTATCGCGGCACCCTCCGGATCGTTCTGGGAAAAGGCCTGAGTTATTACATGGTATACTCCATCGTTGCGGTATATGTATTGTGCGCGGTGCCTCACTTTTTCCGTCTCAACCAGATCGGGCTACCCAGTGACCTGATCCTCTTTCTGTTGCCCTATCTGGCTGCATGTATCTTCTTCGCCATGACTGCTTCTATTACCATACGCAACCGGGAAACGTGTATGCTGATCTTTGTGTTTACGTCCGTACCGCTGCTGTTCATATCAGGAATATCCTGGCCGGGAAGTGCTGTGCCTGCTTTCTGGAAATACTTCTCCTGGCTGTTCCCTTCTACATTCGGCATCAATGGTTTTGTCCGGATCAATAATATGGGGGCTACCTTACATGAAGTCCGCTGGGAATATCAGGCCCTCTGGTTGCAGGCAGGAATCTACTTCATCACGACCTGTGTGGTGTACCGCTGGCAGATCCTGAAAAGCCGCCTGCATAGGATTGAATGCCACCGGGAGATGAAAACAAAGAAAGAGAGAATGAGTTTGTGATTTACGATGTACTGAACCAACGGTCCACGAATTCAACCAACGGTCAGCACAGCTAATTACGATGTACGATTGAAATTACTCTACATAGTTGCTTCATTTCATTGGACAGGTTTTATCTCTCTTTTTTTGTGCGCATGTTCTTTCGTCTCAGAAAAGGGATTATATACCTCAGAAACGCAAACAGGAAGACGCAAAGATGCGTCTCTACAAACGGATGATAACATATTTTTTCACCTATAAATCATCCAGTCGTAAATCTCTTTGTGTCTCTACAGGTGAAGGTTATCCATCTTTCATCTATGTGTCTTTTCAATCGTACATCTCCCAGGGCTCCTCTCGCCCGCTCCATAGTCTGAAAGCCACGGAGACAACACCTCCCGGAGAAGTTCCGCATAGCGCAGAAACCCGACATCCGTAAAATGGACACCGTCTACTGTAGCTTCTCCATCTGTTCCGATCATTCGTTCCGAAGACAAGAGGTAAATATGCTTCTCCCCTTGCTCCTGCATATCAGCAAAAATACGATGCAGCATCTCATTCTTTCTTTTCACTTCCTCCGCGACACGACGATCGTAGCGGGTATGGGTAAACACCGGATCTTCGACAAACAGGATGGGTGTACAGGGATGTCTGTCCCGGATGACGCGGTAAAAAGCCTCCATACGTTCTTCCATCTGCTCTACTGTAGCGTTTGGCACAAAGTCCAGTACAAACACCGAGGCATCTACACCAGCTATCACAGGAGCGATCTCCATATCCAGCTGCCCGTTGCCGCTGAATCCCAGATTGATCATTTCCCGGTTGAACCACCGGGACAGAATATGGGTATGGGCCATCCCGGGACGTGAAGCACAGCCACCCTGCAAAATACTGGTGCCATAGAAAACAACGGGTTTGTGCCGCCGTGGCCATTCTATAGCCGGAAGAGCAAGGGTAGCCAGAGAATCTACACCGATCTCCAGAGACAGGATCCCATCGTAGAGAGGCAGACAGAGCATATATTCCCGGTCTTGCGGTTCCATGGAAGAGACAATGACAGTCGCGTTTTTCTTTCCCTGCGGACGGGCACTGTTAACAAATCTCCACTCTTCTCCTTCCAGACAATACAGATCCAGTCCTTTGACACCTGTATCGGTCATGTGGTTCATGTGGTTATCAAAAAGCAATTCCCAACGCGCGGCAATGGCCGTGGAATTGGACCGGAAACGAACAGAGAGTCCGGCACTGTTCATTGCCAGCTTCCAAAGTGACGGACGGCTCACTTGTTCCAGGGAATCGGGCAACCGTACATAGCGGTTGGCAGTCACTGAGGTAGCTTTACCCCAGACGGGGAATAAAGAGGCATCGTGATACGCATACTGGGCAAAGAGGGGTACTGATCTGCCCAGCAGGCCTATACACAGACAACCCAGAAAGCAAAGTCTTTTCATCATACAAATCATCTGTTTTTACTACGAAGGCTATACACAACCCGCTGTTTCCGCCCGTAGAAGGCCAACCAGGAAAAAAGTTCAGGCTCGTTTCATCAGAACGAGTTACCAGGACGAAATACAATTTCCGGGAATTCCCAAAAGTACACTTTTTCACACACCTTTCCAACTGATCCGGCACACGGTTTGTTTTTTGTGGCAAACCGAAAGAAGGAGAGTCGTTTCAAATATTTAACGCATGATCTGTTCCTTTTTTACGACTTATTCGTAGATTTGTATACAGGGTCCGTTTACAGGTACCGGAACTAAGACGTATTTCTGTACGGACAAGTAACCTCTGAACAGGCTCTGATCCATTTTTAATACACATTTGTATGCAGAAACTTACCATTCAGGAAGAGGAAGTAATGATATATATCTGGGATCTTGGAGAGTGTGTGGTCAAAGAGATCGTAAACAAATTCCCTGCTCCCACCCCTCCTTACACCACCGTAGCCTCCATAGTCAAAAATCTGGAGCGCAAAGGGTATGTAACCCCTCGTCGTATGGGAAATACCTATCTCTATCGGCCAATTATCCGGGAAAGCGAATACAAACGGAGTTTTATGAGCCAGGTAGTACGCAATTACTTCGGAGATTCGTATAAGGAACTGGTCTCGTTCTTTGCCAAAGAACAGAAGATCTCAACTACGGAACTTGAGGACATTATCGGTATGATAGAAAAAGGGAAAACGGAAGATTAATTTCTACTATCCATCTGTTTTTTGTACGACTATGACAGTTCTGTTTATCTATCTGTTGAAAGTAAATCTTGCATTGGCTGTGTTCTATGCGTTTTACCGCTTGTTCCTGATCCGGGATACTTTCTTCGGGGCAAGACGCATGGTGCTACAGGCTTTTCTGGTGATTGCTTTTATGTATCCCCTGCTACATCCCGGGAACTGGGTATCCTCTTATACTCCCGCGCTGGCACTGGCTGATCTGTATCAGACCATCCTGCTGCCGGAAGTTACAGTAGAAGGCGCGTCTCCGGCGCTTTCTCCCGGCCTGTCGTGGTCTGCCCTGATTGGCGGAATGTATGTGCTGATTGCTCTTTTTCTGGGGATAAAATTACTGGGGCAGCTTTTGGTGATCCTGAGACTCCGTTTGCAAAGCATACCCACAGAGAGGAAGGGATGTAAACTGTGGACGTCGCAACAGTCTGCTGCTCCGTTCTCGTTTTTCCGTTGGATCTTTCTGAACCCTTCTTTGCACCGGGAAGAGGAGCTACAGGAGATACTGACCCACGAACAGGCCCATTGTCGCGGGTGGCATTCGGTAGATATCCTGTTGAGCGAGCTGGCCTGTATGGTGTGCTGATTCAATCCGTTTGTCTGGTTGCTGCGGAAAGAGATCTCGATCAATCTGGAATACCTGGCGGATGAAAAGGTACTTGCGGCAGGCCACGACAGGAAAGCTTATCAATATCATCTGCTTGGCATGATGTTGCAGCAGCCCCGGCACACGCTGATGAACCATTTCCGGAGGTTGCCTCTGAAAAGCCGTATACAGATGATGAATAAGAAACGTAGTCACCCTACCCATTACACCAAGTACATCGCGTGGATCCCCCTGTTATTTGTATTGATGCTGATCAGTAACATCGAAATGATGGCGCGTACAACAGTGCAATTCAGCCAGAGGATCACCCATTATATCCAGACTTCTTCTTCTTCTGGTGCTGCTTCTGAAACCATCGGATTTCCTGTGCCGCAACCGCAACTCTCTCTCTCTGAACCTTTGCCTGCGCCATCCCGGCAGGAGCTTGCGGCGGGATCAGTGAGTTCTACACAGATTCTTCCGGAGGCTGTAGAAACAGAAATACCTCTTTCTGTTGAAGAAAACGACCAGGTTATTTTTGATGTGGTAGAGCAGATGCCCCAATATCCGGGCGGACAAGAGGCCATGATGAGGTATCTCTCTCAGCACATCCGTTATCCTGAGCAGGCATACACGGAAGGTATAGAGGGGCGTGTGATCGCACAGATGGTTATCGACACGGATGGGAATGCGACCGATATTACCATAGTCAGAAGTGTGCATCCTGATCTGGACCGGGAAGCGGTTCGTGTACTTTCCGATATGCCCCAATGGATTCCCGGCAGGCAACGGAATCAGGTAGTAAAGGTTAGATATACGGTACCGATCCGATTCAAGTTACCTGAAAAGACATAAGCCGGAAGAGAAACCCACCCACTTTGTTGTATAACAGTTTCGTCCATGCATACAACACATTTATGAAATATCTTTTCTTACTTCTGCTCTGTGGTCCGTATCTGCTGATACAGGGGAGATCTGCCGGAAATACAGACCAGGATCTGTATCTGTGGGCCAGCGAAACGGAAATTCCGGCGGACATCGTATGTGGCTATCCGCCTGATGAAACAGGAAACAGCGATGCTGCTTTTCCAGAGAAGGGTTCTATAGATACTGTACCGGGGAAAGATTCCCTGATCTTTTCACCCAGGAGTATGGTGCCCACAGATTCCCTTCCAGGGGCAGATAGTGCTGATCTGGGGATGGATGATGCTCCTTTTATCGTCATAGAAGATTGTATGCCCGAATTTCCGGGAGGACAACAAGCCCTGAGGGAGTTCTTTGCCACGAACCTGCATTATCCCGAACCAGCACGCAAAGATGGGATCGAAGGGCGGGTGGTGGCAGAAGTCATCATTGAGCCGGACGGACAACCAACACATATAAACATCATCCAAAAGGTAGACCCGGATCTGGACAAAGAGGTGATACGAGTGCTCCATTCCATGCCCTATTGGATTCCATGCAAAGCACGCCAACGGGGAGTGCGGGTAAGGTATGTATTCCTTTTCGCGTTCCGATTGCCGGAAGACCACGCGGAGGATCAATAGATAAGTGAAAAAAGAGATGGAAAGGGAGTTGTCTGCCAGGTACGGGTACAGGATGAACGAAGAAGCTGTCTCACTATAGATTTAGCCTGTTTAGAGTCTGATTTTTTCAACCTCTTTACATACATAAGTGATTCTTCCAGCCCCATCGCCACTGTTTATTTACGCATTTCCACAATCCGCGTAGGCTCCTGTCCCACATTCCTGCGGTTTGTCTCGTCCACAACCTGCTTCGCCAGTTGCAGAAAAGCCTGTCCGGTCACAGAATCGCCATTCAGGGCAACCGGTTGTCCCTCATCGCCCCCTTCACGGATACTTTGCACAAGGGGGATCTGTCCCAGAAGCGGAAGCTGCATGCCCTGAGCAAGTTTCTTAACTCCTTCTCTGCCAAACAGATAATAGCGGTTTTCCGGTAGTTCGGCCGGAGTAAACCAGGCCATATTTTCTACCAGCCCCAGAATAGGCACATTCACCTTTTCGTTGGTAAACATCTGGATCCCTTTCCGCGCGTCGGCCAGTGCCACCTCTTGCGGAGTACTGACTACGACGACTCCGGTCAGCGGTAAAGTCTGTACAATGGTCAGATGAATGTCACTGGTACCGGGCGGCAGATCGATCACAAAATAATCCAGTGGGCCCCAGTTGGCATCGGCGATCAGCTGTTTCAACGCGTTACTTGCCATGCCGCCTCTCCAGAGAGTAGCCTGATCGGGATCTACAAAAAAGCCGATCGAGAGTAACTTCACTCCGTATTTCTCTACCGGAACAATCAGATCGCGCCCACCGATCTGTTCGGCATACGGACGGGCCTCTTCCACACCGAACATCTTCGGAACGGAAGGTCCGAAAATATCCGCGTCGAGCAAACCCACCCGATATCCCAACCGGGCCAATGCTACCGCCAGATTGGAGGCAACCGTAGACTTCCCGACTCCCCCTTTACCGGAGGAGACACCTATTATATTCTGTACGCCGGACAACAGCTGTTCCACCTCCGGACGAGCTACCTGACGGGTAACGACACGGATGTTTCCGGAGATCGCTACCTCAGGTCCTATATAAGCCTGTATGGCTGTTTCGGCAGCTTTAACTACCGATTTGATAAAAGGATCGGTCGGTTTGTCAAATATCAAGGAAAAAGAGACCTTATTGCCGTCAATGCGTATATTATCATCGACCATGCCGGCTTCCACAATGTTCTTTCCACTGCCCGGATAGCGTACATGGCTCAGGGCATCTATGATTAACTTCGGATAAATTGTCATAACAGATAGTTGATTACTTCACTTCCTACTTAGCATTCACACTTAAATCTCAGCACTTAAAACTCACCACTTATTTACTGGTCTGAAGTCCGCTCCTCTTGCTGCGATTGTAGCTCCGATACGTATCCAGTTCGATCTCGACCTCAGGTTCGGTCAACTGTACTCCCTGCGGCAAACGGAAACGAATGTATTTGATATCCAATCCCCGATCGAGCCACTGCTGCTCGTAATAGGTCTTGATGCTCAGGATCTCATCCGCCTCTCCGGCATGATAGAGATCTTCGGTCATTACCTCGGCAGGTAACTTGTTTTCTTCCAAAAGAGAGCGTGTATAGGTAAACAGGAAGTGGCTATCGGTCTTTATATGGATCAGTCCGCCGGGAATCAGAAAACGTCGGTAACGTTCGAGAAAGTACGTAGAGGTCAGTCGCTTGGTGGCTTTCTTCATCTGCGGATCAGAAAAAGTGAGCCAGATCTCACTTACCTCACCAGAAGAGAAAAAACGGTCGATGATCTCAATGTTCGTACGCAGGAACGCTACATTCCTGAGCCCCTCCTCCATCGCTTCGGTAGCTCCGCTCCACATACGCGCTCCTTTGATATCTACTCCGATGAAATTCTTTTCCGGAAAACGTCTTCCCAATCCTACTGTATACTCTCCCCGGCCACAGCCCAGTTCCAGAACGATCGGACGATCGTTCCGGAAAAAATCACGATGCCAGTTTCCCCGCATACCGAAAGGCACCTCCTCCGCTACGGAGTAAGGATATTCGAAGACATGCGGATAGGCTGCCATATCGGCAAATTTCTGCAATTTATTTTTTCCCATAACTCTCTTATTCTATCCTTCTATACAACCGGTATCTTCACACAATATCCGGTCATTTCTGCGTAAGGTTCCGATCCCGGAATCAAGCCCCGCAGGGGCATTTCCCGCAGACCGATCCCCACCTGACTGATAAAAAGTCCGGAGACGCCGGTATCCCATAAGATACACGCCGACTCCGGCACGGTCTGCAGAAGAGACCCTGTCGGGCCTGCTGCCCTTTGTTACATACACCGTTTTCCACCCCTGTGGCGATCCGGTATGTATACGTTTCGGGTCATTCCAGTACAGTCACCCAACCGTACACATCAGGCTCATCACCCGTTTGTATGGCACGCAGCTTATTGTATAATTTCTCACATACCGCTCCCGGTTTGCCATCAGGCGTATAAATATACGACCTGTTTTCATCCAGATCATCGATCTGAGAGATCGGAGTAACCACAGCAGCCGTACCACATTCGGCAGCCTCTTCAAACGTACTCAGTTCTTCTATAGGGATAGGCCGTCTTTCTACCGTCATTCCCATATCCTCGGCCAGCCGCATCAGGCTCTTGTTGGTAATAGAGGGTAAGATCGACTGAGAAGCAGGCGTGATGTAGCTATTGCCACGGATAGCGAAGAAATTGGCAGGGCCGCATTCGTCTAAGTATTTTTTCTCTTTCGGGTCCAGATAAAGAACTGCCGTATATCCCAGGTTCCGTGCCTTATCGCCTGCTACTAAGCTGGCTGCATAGTTACCACCAACCTTGATAGTACCGGTGCCCAGAGGAGCCGCACGGTCGTACCCCCGCATGATACATACCGGAACAGGTTTGAACCCGGCTTTGAAATAAGGTCCTACCGGAGTCACAAAAACCAGGAAAAGATATTCATCAGCAGGCTTCACCCCCACCTGAGCACCTGTCCCTATCAGCAGCGGACGGATATACAAAGAGGCACCGCTCTCATAAGGAGGCACAAAACGTTCGTTCAATCTGACAACCCTGCAGATAGCCTCTTCGAAACGTTCGACAGGCAGTTCCGCCATCATAATTCCCCGGCTGGAGGAGAGCATCCGTCTGGCATTCTCCTGCATACGGAAAATACGTACTTTACCGTCCTGACCCCGGAAGGCTTTCAATCCTTCAAATGCTTCCTGTCCGTAATGCAGACAAGTGGCGGCCATATGCATCGGAATATATTCGCTGTCGCTTACCTCCAGTTCGCCCCACTCGCCATCGCGATACGTTATTCTCACATTGTAGTCGGTAGGCAGATAGCCGAACGACAAATTGGCCCAGTCAATTGATTTCATATCTTCTTGTATAAATTACAGACTATTTACATGTAAAGAATATAGGATGTGATTCAGGCTAACCCCAAGTAAACTTGATCCGCCGTTCGGTTTTCGCTATATTTCCACACATATTTTATTATAGTATGTTTGCGCTTTCTTCTGTCTTCTTTTTGCCGCATTTTCCTCTTTTCAGAAATAAATATGGAAAAGCAGATATACATCTTTACAGCTGGATGGTAACACAAGCCTATGTGTCTTTTCAATCGTAATTGACTGCGTCGACCGTTGGTTCAGTACATCATACATCTCTTTCTCACCTCGAAAAAAGAAAAATGTAACTAAAAATATGCCGGAACCAACAGCCGACGCGGTCAGTCGCAGACCGATGAAACTAACCCCGGGGGTCAGCGGAGCTCATAAACAAGCAAGCAACATGCAAACAAGCCCTGATCTTCGCGATTAAAGAACAAAAATAGCTTTTATTCTTCAGATTCCTGTCCTTCTGCCAGTAATTTTTCGATCTCCCTGTCGGCCTTCGTGAGTTTTTCCGTACAGAAAGCGATCCATTCATTTGCCTCCCGTATCTTTTCACTCAACTCATCGATCTCCAATTCGTGGGTATCAATCTGATGTACGATCTTCTCAAGCTGTTCCAGTGCCTGAGCATAAGTTTTCTTCTGAGGTGCCATTTATTTTTTCTGTTTTTTTAATGGATTACGTCTGACTACCGAGGTCACTTCTCCGCCATAGAGGCGTGTAGTAAGTATATCCCCTTCTTTCAACTGACCGGCAGAGGTAACCACTCTTCCCTGACTGAAAGTCATACTATATCCTCTCCGCAGCAATTTTTCCGGAGACGCGTCTGCAATCCGCTGTTCCAGCAACTCCAGACGATGCTTTTGCCGGGACAACGTGCGGCCGACGGCCTCACTGAGTGCGCGCCGAATATCCTGCAACTGGTACCGCGACTCTGTGAGCCGTACCGATACCAGAGAAGGGATACGCGCCTGGTAAGACTGTATTTTCTGACGTTCCCGGGCAATACGCTGGGAAGCGGCTTCCCGCAACCGGCAGATCAGTTGTTCCAACCGGTCTGCCGCGGCATCTACCCGACCAATCAGAAATTCAGCAGCGGCGGTCGGCGTTTTTACCCGGGTATGAGATACGGCATCCAACACCGTATCGTCCCGTTCATGCCCGATCCCTGTGATCACCGGTAAAGGGAACTGCGCTACAGCCGCGGCCAGCAGATAGGTATCAAAACCGGAAAGGTCGGAGGTAGCTCCTCCACCCCGGATGATCACTACCACATCGAACTCCGACATGCGGTTATGAATACATTCCAATGCCGACAGTATCGACTCCTCTACCTGAGCTCCCTGCATCCATGCCGGAAAAAGTTCCGTATGGAAAACCACTCCCCGGGAGTTGTTTCGCAACTGATGACAAAAATCTCCGTATCCCGCCGCGTTCGACGAAGAGATCACTGCCACACGTTGCGGCAACAAGGGCATAAGCAACTCTTTATTCAGCGTGCTCACTCCCTCTTCCTGCAATTGCAGAAGGATCTCTCTCCGACGGCGGGCCAGATCGCCTAACGTATAGTTCGGGTCAATGTCCTGTATCGTAAGGCTATATCCGTAGAGTTCGTGAAAATCTACCGTTACTTTCACCTGCACTTTTATCCCTGAAGTGAAAGCCTGTCCTGTGGTTTCTTCGAAATAGGGTTTCAACAGCCGGAATACATTGGCCCAGATCGTGCCCCGCGCCTTGGCGATCAACTGATTGCTACGCGGATCTTTCTGTACGAACTCTACGTAGCAATGCCCGTTGTGCGACGCGCGTACATCGCTCAGCTCGGCCTGTATCCAGTATTCATCGGGCAGGCATTGACTGATGCTCCTGCGTACCAACGCATTCAGAGCATGCAACGAAAGTGGGGAAACAGATTCCATATCGCGGATATTCGTTCGATAAGATGAGAGATACCTGTTACTTATTGGTTTTCTTCTACGGCTGTCTGATAAGCCTTCCACATATCAGGAATACCATACCCATAGATATTATCGGGACAGTCGGCCCGGTCTCCCGAACGGCGTACAAGTCCGATCACCTCTTTGGCGGTCAGCCACGGACAGGCCTGCCACAGACAGGTCACCATCCCACACATAATAGGGGAAGAGAAAGACGTGCCATTGGCCTGGCGGAGATTACCGTCGGTACCGATCACATCGGCTCTCTGACCTACAGCCACCACATCCGGTTTGATACGGTGGTCTGTCGTATTTCCGACAGAAGAGAAAGGAGCCAGCGTTTTTTTCTTATCAATAGCACCTACCGTTAGTATATGCTCCGCATCTCCGGGAGGAGTGATCTTTTTCCAGGACCCCGCCCCCGCGTTGCCCGCGCTGCATACAACGATCATTCCTTTATCCGCGGCTTTGGAAGCCTGACGGGACATCAGGGCAAAACGTCCGTCCAGATCCCGGTAGGTATAATCTTTACTCTTATCATCAAAGGAATAATATCCCAGAGAGGTATTGACGACATCCACTCCTACACTATCGGCAAACTCGATAGCAGCTGCCCAGTAATCCTGTTCTACCAGGTGTTCGGAATATTCGTCTTCGCTGCGCAGCAACCAGAACGAAGCCTCAGGAGCTGTGCCGATCATTACATGAGGTTTGTTCATACCGATGCAAGAGAGTACGGCCATTCCATGACTGTTTTCAGCGTAGATATCTGAACCGGGGTTCACGAAATCCCGCGTTCCCAGGATACGTATGTTGCGCATGGCATCAATCACATCCACATTGTGGAAACCAGCGTCGATCACAGCAACGGTCATCCCTTCTCCACGGAAACCCGCTTCATGGAGTTTCTCTCCCCGGCTGATTTCTATCTGTGTAATAGCCGGTCCGTACAACGTATCACTCACGGCAGGAGCATTGATCAGGCTATCCCGTTGGGTGGCAACAGAAGGTTTGGATGCGTCCGGAGCCATCCACACTTTTTCTACTCCACGCACAAAAGGAAGTCCGGCAATGCGATCGATCAGCGTACTGTCGTTGCAGGAGACTGTCACAAAATTATCCCACTTTCCGGTCACTACCACATTCACTCCCTCCGCGCGGATAAGATCTACATAGGCCTGGCAAACAGGCAGGTCGGTAGAGTCTACCGGCAGATTCTGCCGCGCGCGGCGATCCAGCGCTTTACGGGAAAGAAACTCTTCCGGACGATCCGGAGAAAAGGTTGTCTGCGCTTTATCGGGCAGAGAGCTCCGATATTTCAGTGTATCGCTCTGTGCGGCCGCACAGAAAGCAGAACTTAGACATACCGCCACCGCGCACAAACGGGAAAGGGTTCTTTTCATATCTTTTGTTTTTATAATTGTTCCTATATCGCAAATTCATCAAGATCTACGGTAGATATTACAAAAATCGTATCCGGAGGTATCATTTAAACCGTAAATCGTAAATCGTCAAATCGTAAATAACCCGATTCCTTTCTGGGAAGCAATAAACGCGCCACCCAGTACCCGGTTACCGTCGTAGAACACAGCCGATTGTCCGGGAGTCACTGCCGAAGCTTCCTCATTAAAATGTACCAGCAGGCGACCATCGTCCAGGCGGGAGACCTGGCAGGGAATGGGGCGACTCCGGTAACGGATACGTACCGCCAGCCGCGGACAGGAGAAGAACTCCTCTTCACAGATGATCTGCGGATCTTCTGCCAGCATCCGGGATGTACAGAGTTCCTGTGCATCTCCGAGCATCACGGTATTTTTATCCGGATTGATCCGCAATACATAAGCGGGTTTTCCCAAAGCAATCTCCAATCCTTTACGCTGGCCGATGGTGTAATAGGGATATCCTTTGTGCCGACCCAGCTTCACTCCTGCCCGATCCACAAACCATCCCGGACCAATCTCTTCGTCCAGCGCAGGATACTGCTCACGCAGAAAATGCCTGTAATCTCCCTGAATAAAGCAGACTTCCATACTCTCACCCTCACTGGCTTTGGCTTCAAATCCCTTGCCACGCAGATAGGCACGTACGTTGTCTTTGGTATAGGTACCTAACGGAAACAGCGTTCGTCCCAGAGTCTCCTGTCCCAATCGCCAGAGGAAATAAGACTGGTCTTTCTGCTCATCCGCTCCGGCCACAATATATATATGATGGTTTGTCTCTGCCAACTGACTATAATGGCCGGTCGCAATCCAGCGACACCCCAGTTTATCAGCCCATTCGGTAAGTACACGGAATTTGAACAGCGGATTGCACATCACACAAGGATTGGGCGTACGCCCCCGGCGGTATTCATCCACAAAATTACGCACTACCGTCTGCCGGAATGGCTCCCGCTCATCTGCCACATAATGTTCGATACCGATCCGGTCTGCAAGTTCCCGCGCTCCCGCCGGCTCATCACCCCAGACACGCATGGTGACTCCGACAATCTCATAACCCTGTTCCTGCAACATCAGACAGACAGCGGAGCTATCTATTCCGCCACTCATCCCGACCAATACCCTGTTGTCTGCTGATTTCATCCGCTACGCTGTTCGTTCTTTTCTGCAAAAGTAACTATTCCGGCGCAGATAATCGCATACGGACAACTAAAAAGAGAACTTCCGCGCGGGAAAGAGACAACTCTTTTGCGGGTAAACATACCCGTTTCAGGTAGAGACCAAAGAGAGTTACGATGTACGATTGAAATCACTCTACATAGTTACTTGATTTCATTTGACAGGTGTTATCTTTTTTCTTTTGTTCGTATGTTCTTTTGTATTATAAAAGGGATTATACAGATCGCGGAGACGCAAATACGCGTCTCTATAAGTGGATGATTCTGGTCTTTCTAACGTTCCTTAGCGTTCATCATCTGATGAGGGTCATGACGAAGAAACGTACATCGTAATGGACTGCGTAGACCGTTCGTTCAGTAAATCATCAATCAAAAGGCTTTTGATTTCAGAAATACTTTTCCCACACATACCGCAACGGGCTCAGCAGGCGTACCGTAAAACTCTGCTCATCGGTTATGATCTCTGCTATACCCGCCAGTTCGCCTGTAAATTCCAGTTCCTTCTGATACGAAGTACGTAGTTCCTGAGGCAGCCAGACTGTAACCGCATAGGTATCCTCCCGGGGTACTAAAGCTACCGCTGCTACATTTCCCGTCAGAAATCCGTATTCCAGATAGGGATAGCCTGTCAGCCGAATATTCACCCGCTGCCCGACCCGTACTTTACCGGCACCTTCCAGCGGGATACGTACCTTACCGATGATCTCTCCCGGATCGGCAGTCACTACCGAAAATACCGGATCGCCTGTCTGTACATATTGACTGGTTTGCCATACTTCGTTGTAAGACAACAGCCCTTCTACCGGAGAGATCAGTAAATAACGCAGTTCCCACTCGCCGATTGCCCGGTGAAGTTCATCCGTGGCTGTCTGCAATTCGGTACAGAGCCGGTTGAGTTCGCGGGCACGTTCCATCCGGATCTCTACGACCTCCTGCCGCAAGCGCGCTTCCTGGATACGCGCGGTAGACAAAGCAGAAATATGCTGTTCGGCTGTCTGTTTCCAGGA
>Ga0192264_1122_pt1 | contig 18879 bp, 25 predicted proteins | sample Koala_Koa23_J3_FD_131267 | JGI IMG/M metagenome (GOLD analysis project Ga0192264, IMG submission 131267) | Enriched cells from koala feces incubated with labeled cellulose particles, San Francisco Zoo, California, United States - Koala_Koa2-3_J3 ... | reverse complement strand
ATTTACGAGAAGGGGCGAGCTGGATGCCTTCAAAAAGCTGATAACGGTGAGCGGAGTCGGAGCGAAGGCTGCCGTTGCCATATTGTCAGCCTTTACGTTGGAACAGCTGCAGCAGGCAATAGTGTTCGAAGATGTAAAGACGCTTACGAGAGCTCAGGGAATAGGTAAAAAAACCGCAGAGCGTATAGTCCTGGAGCTCAAGGATAAATTCAGCGCTGCCGTGGACGGCGAGGCATCTGATCCAGCAGCAGAGGACTCAGGAGAAAGTGCTCCGGCTGATGCCAGGAGCGAGGCGATATGTGCGATTATCGCACTCGGGTATACGAGAGGTGAAGCATCGGGTGCGGTAGCGGCCGTCAAGGAGCGGGAGCTTACCGCTGAGGAATACATCAAGCGGGCTCTTAAGAACTTGTTTTAGAGGTGACATATATGGACTATGAAGAAAGAATAACCGCTGCGGAGCTCGGGCAGGGCGAGGAGCGTTCGGAGGTTAGCCTCAGACCGCAGACTTTGGAGGATTACATAGGGCAGAAAAAGGCGACGGATAACCTCAAGATTTTTATAGAGGCAGCGAAGCTGAGGGGAGAACCGCTCGACCAGGTGCTGTTTTACGGTCCTCCGGGACTGGGAAAGACCACGCTGGCAGGGATTATAGCCAACGAGATGGGAGTAGATATCAGGATAACCTCGGGACCGGCGATAGAGAGGGCCGGCGACTTGGCGGCGATACTGACGAATCTCAACGAGAACGATGTGCTGTTTATAGATGAGATACACAGGCTGAACCGCTCGGTCGAGGAGGTGCTCTATTCCGCTATGGAGGATTTTGCCCTTGATATAATAATCGGTAAAGGACCGTCCGCGAGATCGATAAGATTGGACATAGCTAAATTTACACTTATCGGAGCGACCACGAGGGCGGGGAGCCTTTCCGCGCCGCTGCGGGATAGGTTCGGGGTGAACTGCAAGTTTGAAATGTACGAGCAGGATGAGCTCAAGGACATAATAGGCAGATCTGCGAAGATACTTGGGGTAAACGCTGACGAAGAATCAATGCGGGAAATGGCAAGGCGCTCCCGGGGAACACCGAGGGTCGCAAACAGGATACTGAAAAGAGTCAGGGATTTTTCACAGGTTAAAGGTAACGGAGATATAGATATCGGGATAACCGATAAGGCTCTCAAGGCTTTGGGAGTGGACGATATGGGTCTGGAAAGTCTGGACAGGGAGATCATCAGAGTCATTATAGACAGGTTTAACGGCGGCCCCGTAGGTATAGATACGATAGCGGCGTCCATAGGCGAGGAGCGTATTACCATAGAGGATGTGTATGAGCCTTATCTGATACAGATAGGATTTCTTCACAGGACGCCAAAGGGCAGAGTCGTATCCGATGCGGCATACAGACACCTTGGCATAGCGCATGAGCAGCAGGAAGAACAAGCGCAGAAACAGGGTCGAGGGCAGGAAAAGAGACAGGAACAGGAAGGGGAGCAGCTCGAGGTGGAGTTTAAGATTTGAGAATTTGCATAAATATGCGAAGAAAAGTAAAACGCATGATATACAGGAGCACATGTGAAAAACCCGGAGACATGCCTCGGAGTACAAAAGGCTCAAAACATGCAGGAAAAGAATAAGAGAACATAAGGATAGATATTAATGAAGATCAGCGATTTTGATTATGAGCTGCCGGAGGAGCTTATTGCTCAGAGACCGGCGGATAAGAGAGACTGCTCCAGACTTCTTGTAGTTGATAGGAAGACGGGAAGCATCGAGCATAAGCATTTTTATGACATTATAGATTATCTTGAAGCGGGAGACTGCCTCGTGTTGAATAATTCCAAGGTGATTCCGGCGAGGCTTTACGGAATAAAGGCCGGTACGGGAGCGCGGGTTGAATTTCTGCTTATAAAAAGGATAGAGGCGGATCGATGGGAAACCATGGTAAGACCGGGAAAACGTTTGAAGCCGGGGGATGATGTGATATTCTCTGAATCACCCCTGCTGAAAGCGCACATTGCGGACTTCGGAGATGACGGCACGAGGATCGTCGATTTTACGTATGAAGGCGTATTTATGGAACGGCTCGAGGAAATAGGGAGCATGCCGCTCCCCCCGTATATTGACAGGACAGGCGATGAAGATGATAAGGAAAGGTACCAGACGGTTTACTGTAAAGACGAAGGCTCGGTGGCAGCGCCTACAGCGGGCTTGCATTTCACTGACGAGCTGTTGAAAAAAGCAGAGAAAAAGGGCGTGGAGCTCGCTTACGTTACGCTTCATGTAGGTATAGGGACATTCAGACCTGTGAAATGCGAGAATATAGAAGATCACAGCATGCATTTTGAAGAATACTTTATAAGTGAAGAGAGCGCAGCGATCATAAACAGGGCGAAGGCTGACGGCAGGAGGATAATCTCAGTGGGGACGACATCCACGAGAACGCTTGAAAGCGCGGCGTATTTTGATGAAAATATCAGCGGCATGGGCTGCGCGATGAGCGGTGCCAAAACGACCAGTTATGACAAGTGCCGGGGAAACGTTGCAGAGGTGCGCAGCGGTGATGGAAATACTGAAAGCGGCAATGAACATCCGAGAAACATCAGGGGCTGCTGGCAGGTAAGAAGCGGTGCAGGCAGTACGGATATTTTCATATACCCGGGATACGAGTTTAAGATGATAGAAAGCCTGATAACGAATTTTCATCTGCCGAAGTCTACGCTGCTGATGCTGATTTCCGCTCTTTACGACAGGGAAAAAATTCTGGAAATATACGAAGAAGCGGTAAGAAAAAGATATAGATTTTTCTCATACGGGGACGCGATGTTTATAAAATAGTACCAGAATGTTACATTTGTGAACCAAAAAGCTGAGAAAAAAGGGCTGAGCTACCAGAATTTAGGAGTTTTTGGTAGTGTTGCCCTTTTTTCATATTTTATCGTTATATATGAATGTGTGTGCTAATCCGTTCTTAAAAACGATTTGTTTTACGTATGTTTTTTCGACAGTAATGCTGTCTATTATGCTGTTTACAAAATCCTTGAGGACTTTCGGGTCTACGGAAGTTGCCAGTCGTTTATAGCTGATGTATACCCTGTCTGTGAGCTTTTGCGTAATTATAAATTCGCTGGCGCTTTTTATGAAATCTTCATCTGACATTGTTTGTTGCCATCCATCGGAATTCAGAAATCCAATTTGCTCGTTTATATCTTCGATTTCATTGGTAAGAGCCTCCTTTCTCACTATAAATTCCTGTTCAGGCAGAGATTCCTCCGAATAAAGATATAGGTCTACAAGGCGCCTCAATGCCCGTTCTTTGATTTGTTTTTCCTGCTTTAAGTTAGATAAAACGGAATCCACTTTTTCCTTTTTAGGCATGTTTATGGATGCGCTGTATATTTCCTGAACTACTCCGGAGGACAAAACATTGTATAGATCATTCAAACCATCAGGCTCGATTGATTTTATATAGCTGAAAGTATCTCCGAGCAATAAATGCTTTTGCAACTCCTCCGGCGATGAAATATCCTTGAAGTTTTTCTGAGCATTAAGCATATTGAGGATATAGTTGAATACGAATTCTCCTATGGTTATATCTGATGTTGATTTCCCGTAGCATTTTTTTGATTTTCTGCGTTCAGGGCAGCCGTACTTGGAGTATACCCATTTTCTGTCTTGGTTTGATGTGCTGCTCCACATGCGGGAGCCGCATACACCACAATACACCAGGCCTCCGAAAATATGGGTATTTTTCGTATCATTATTTGCCACTCTTTTTGAGCGGTTGTTTTTCTTAAGCAATGCAACAATGCGTTCCTTTTGCTCCCTTGAAACCAGCGCAACGTGATGATCTTTTACTATAACCACCTCGTCTTTAGGTTTTGGTGCAGGCTTGTCGCCGCCCTTAGTTACATTGTACATGTAATCACCGCAATAAAAAATGCTGCTCAGGATTTTGTATAAAGCCACAGGAGACCATGGATTACCGGCTCTGGTTCTATATCCGCACTCGTTTAGCCACCTGGATAGTCTTAGAAGTGACTGCATTTCCTCATATTTGTTATGAATCAGTAATGCAACTTTACCCTCGACAGGGTCTATAATAAATTTATCTTCATGGCGCTCCCCGTCATCGTTGCCTGATGTTTCCCTGGTGAACCCATAAGGGACACGGCCGCCGTTCCATTTGCCGCTTTCCGCTCTGGAAATCATTGTAGCGGTAACTCTTTCAGATGTCATATTTCGTTCAAGTTCAGCAAATACAAGTATGATCTTCAACATGGCTTCTCCCATGGCAGTGGATGTATCAAACTGTTCTGCCCTGCTTACGAAAGTGACTTTTAATTTTTTTAATTCCTCATACATTGTTGCAAAGTCAATTAGGTTACGCGAGATCCTGTCTATTTTCCAGACAAGAACATGGGTAAAAGCTCCGGCTCTGATTTGCTTAAACATCTCAATAAGTCCAGGCCTCGAAGTGTTCCCTCCAGAGTATCCTGCGTCCTCAAAAACGACATAATCCTCTGTACCGAGGATTAATTTCGTATAGTTTATAAGGTCCTGTCGTTGCATTGGGAGAGAATCCTTGTCTATTTGATGGAGTGTGGAGACTCTGGTGTAAATAGCAACTCTGTTTTTGTTCTCATTATATTCTTTCGATTTCATTCAACAGCTCCATAGAGGTATTTATTGCCTCACCTATACCATAGAAATCAGATAATATCGGGTCTAAATCCATTAATGCAGGGAGGGTAATTGATTTTCTGTTAGATATTTTCTGCGAAATAACTTGCGAGGGGACAATATAGAATTCCCACAAATCAAGATTTAAAGGTGTATCATTTTCAGTCATGCCCTTGTACAGGCAGAATACGTATACGCCCATCTTCATATTTTCAGACGGAAGAATCTGAAAAGAAATACAGTCAGGTCTGTCACCATATTCGGAATCGGTGTACGCTGCAGATTTGATTATAGCTACATAGCCTGAATTTGTGATTACATCGCAATACGGCGAGTCACATCTTTTCACACAGGTTCCAACGCCCATGTTTTCGAGAGAAGAAATCACCAGAAATTCTGCAAGCATTGAGCGAAGTTCTGAACGCTGCATATTAAAACATATCCGTTCCCAGAAATCGGACAGGGATAAGTCCAACGGCTTTGATCCGGTTACGAAACATTCATTTCCGTTATACATTTTATTTCCTCCGTTTTAGATAAGTGCTTAGCTCGATAACCTTTTTTCACTATCTTCGATTGCGTGTAAAGCATCGAACATACCGTCCATATACGTTTTTACTTGGCTTTGCAATTCAGGTGGCAGAGAGTGAAGCTTTTTTAAAAAAGCTTCGTCAGATTGGCTTATGTTCTGGACTTTTCCAATATCCTTAACTCCCCTGCCGTAAGCAAGCCAGTCAAGAGAAACGTGAAAATAATCTGCTATTTTCATAGCGATATTCAGGCGTGGAGTTCCTTTGCCTTTCTCCCAATCCGTGAAATACGAGCTTGAGAGCTCCAAGGCGTATGCAAGGTGAGACCTTTTCATATCGCGCTGCTTTAGAAGCTCATCTATTCGTTGTAGCATTTCAGACATAAAAACCTCCTTTAAAAATACTGGAAAAATCCTAAAAATTCATTGACTTTTTGGAGAAATCCAGTTACGATATACATGTTACAAAATATTAGTATTTTCCACAAGGCAAACAGCCTAGTGAAAAAGCCATTACATTTCATTTTACCAAAACAGAACGGAAATGTAAAACACAAAACAGCAAAGCAGGAAGGAGGGCAACTTATGGCAAAGACGTTATCGCCATGGTGCAAGCAGGCCAAAAAGGAGCTTATAGACCGTGATATGACTGTAGAAGAACTCGCACACGATGTCGGGCTTTCACGAGAATACACGTCCGCAATAATAAACGGTAGGGTTTACTCCGGGCCGGCGGTAAAAAGCATCAGCGACAGATTAAATATCGCTGAAACTGCCTGCACGTTAAGTGGTAATTAAAGTATAGCGGAAAGGCTAGGTGAGATAAATGGGGAAAGGCTGCATGAAAGATAACAACAATGTGTATTTTCGCGCAAGGAAAGAAGCGGCGATATACAATGACAAGCTATATAGCAGAGAGGGCGCTGCAGAAGCCCTTGGAATATCGGTATCTGCTTTGGCTGATTATGAACTTGGCATAACAAAAGTAGTGCCGGTTGATAAGGTGGTTCTGATGGCAGAATTATATAACTGTCCGGAACTAAAGACAGGATATTGCAAGCATGAATGCCCTATAGGTAAAACGCTGCCTCTTGCTACAAGAATTAGCGGAATTGAAGGAATAGCTCTGAGGCTGATCAGGGAGTTGGATGTAGATAGAATCAAGGATATCGAAAATAACTTTATGGACATTGCCATAGACGGAGTTGTTTCGGAAGATGAAAAGCTTGAGTTAAAGAGCATTTTGGAAAAGCTTGATAGTTTATCAGAGGTGATAAGCGAGATGAGGTTGATCGGAGAGAAAGCACTTAAAGGATAGAGGTCATGGATATTTTAAAACTCAGAGAAGTTCTTAGAAAAGAATATGGAATAGAGACAGAAGATGATTTGCAAAAAGCAATCAAAAACTGCGGTGGCGTACAAATAGGTATTTTTGTAAGTCCCATTCCGAAAAGCGGGGATTGAAAATGTGCGAATTATGTATGAAAACACCATGTCATCCGAGATGCCCTAATGCCACGGAGCCTAAGCCGCTTTACAGGTGCAGCGTATGTGGGTATGGCATCTATGAAGGTGATAACTATTTCAACTCAGAGAAAGGAGCAGTCTGCGGAGATTGTCTCTATGAAATGAGTGCAAATGAATATTTGGAGTATATTGGAGAGGCTACTTCGGTAGCGTAGTGAAAGGAGAAAGCAATGGCGGAAAACCAATTGGCGGCGAAGCAGACAAGTACAGTTGCACAGGTTAAAAAACTTCTGGCAGAAGAAAATTATAAGCAAAAATTCCAAGATGTTCTTGGACAGAAAGCGCCGCAGTTTATGGCCACTATAGTAAATGTGGTTACGGCATCAAATAAGCTGAAAAAATGCGACCCGAATTCTATTATGGCCGCAGCGTTTGTGGCAGCGTCGTTCGACCTGCCGATTGACTCAAATCTTGGATTCAGCGCACTTGTGCCATACGATAAGAGCGTGCAAGATAGTAGCGGTAAATGGCATAAAGTCAGTCTCGCTCAGTTCCAGATGATGTACAAGGGATTTATTCAACTGGCTATCAGGAGCGGCCAGTATGAGAAAATGAATTGCTCCGAGGTTTATGAAGATGAGCTGGTTTCATACAATCCTATTACAGGAGAATGCGAATTTGTTACAGATTTCAGGTCCTGCGCACATAGAATGAGCGGCGAGACGGACAAGATTGTTGGGTACTATGCATGGTTCAGGCTTAAATCAGGATTCACAAAAGAGCTGTTTATGTCAAAAAGTGAGATTGTCAACCATGCTACTAAATACAGTCAGGCGTATAAGTATGACCTTAATTACAACAAGGAAAGCAGTAAATGGTCTACAGATTTCGATGCAATGGCTAAAAAAACTGTCATAAAACTACTGCTTAGTAAATGGGGAATCCTCTCTGTTGATATGCAGAAAGCCATAGTAGACGACCAAAAGACTTACGATGAAAATGGCGAAGGAAGCTACGGAGATAATCAGCCAGTTATAGAAACTGCAGAAGATCCGTTTGAGAACAGAAACATCGAAGAAGATATGCCTGATTTCTTAAAAGAGCCGGCAAAGGAAGATTATGAGGAAATTGATATTACTGCGTAAAGGAGGCCTAGGAAATGATATTGACATCAGAAAATTATTATAGCAAGGAAGCCAATATTGAGTATATGTCTGTATCGCAGTTCAAAGATTTTAACGGTACATACGGGAAAATGCCTTGTGAATTCAGTGCGTTAGAAAAAATGCACGGAAGATGGGAGGATTCGAAAACCACAGCTTTACTTGTAGGGGGATATGTTGATGCGTATTTCGAGGGAAGTCTTGATAAATTTAAAGAAGATAATCCGGAGGTGTTCACCTTAGGCGGTGATTTGAGAGCTAATTTCAAGAAAGCCGATAATATCATAAAGCGTATTGAGCGAGATGATTATTTTATGAAATATTTATCCGGCAAAAAACAGGTAATAATGACGTTTGAAATGTTTGACTCGAAGTGGAAGATTAAAATGGACAGTTATCTTTCAGGCACTGCAATCGTTGATTTGAAAATTGTTAAGTCCATAACAAAACCAGAGTGGGTAAGAGATTTCGGCTATCTTGATTTTATCAGGTACTGGGGTTATGACATACAAGGAGCTGTTTACCAGAAAGGTGTAGAGCTTGTAACAGGAGAAAAACTGCCGTTTTACATAGCGGCGGCAACGAAAGAAGAAGAACCTGATATCCAGATAATCCATGTTACGCAGAATTATCTGGATGAAGCGTTGTCTATGGTGGAGGCGGATATGCCAAGAACCCTGAGAGTGAAAAATGGCGAAGAACCTCCAGATAAATGTGAGTTATGTGATTGCTGCAAACACAACCGCATTCTCACGGCGCCAATCACAATCAGCGAATTGGTGGACAGAATTTGACGGGAGTGGCGAGATGGCATGGATAAGCGTACACGAACAGGTTATAGGGGGAAAGCTGAGAAATACAGCAAAAGAAATGGGATGCAGTCAGAATGAAGTTCTCGGTATGCTTGTTCGATTTTGGCTTTGGAGCATAAATAATGCGGATAGAGAGGGTCGGATAATAGGCGCTGACAAAAGGGATATTGAGGAAATCCTCGCCGTTGGAATGGATAAGTCGGTAGAGCCGAGCCATGCAGTGGACGTTCTCTCATCTACAGGTTGGATAGATATAGAGACTGATGGATTATATATACACGACTGGGAAGAATGGCAGGCGCAATGGTACAAGCTTCTTGAAGTAAGAGCAAAAGACGCTGCGAGAAAAAAGCGTGAACGTGCCGAAAAGAGAAGGATTGAAGCTGAGCAAAAGTCTCAAACTGAAAAGCTACCTACGCCAAAACTGGTTATCCCTAATGAAAAAACCGAACCCCCTAAGTATAGCACAGAGTTTGAGGACTTCTGGAAAGCATATCCAAGGAAGATTGGTAAGGGAGAAGCCTATAAAAAATATAAGGCCAGAACTAATGACGGGTGGAGTCCGGAAGAATTGAAAGGCGCTGCAGAAAATTACGCAAATAAGGTAATCAGGGACAAGACTGAAACCCAATACATAAAACACGCCAAGACATTCTTATCCGATGCCACTCCGTTTACGGATTTTATTCCAAAGCCAATAAAGAAAAAAGATGGCAATGAAGATCCTTTTGCTGATTGGAGGTAGACGTGGAAAGAAAGGAATATGTTGGAAAAGATGGGTTACTACACTGTTCCGTTTGCGGGAAAGCGGTAGAGCGAATCATTGAGATGCCGGAATTATTCAGTTCAGGAAAAAGGAAAAAGCGAAAAGTACGATTCTTGTGCAGCTGTGAAATTGCTGAGCAGAAAAAGATGGAGAAATATCAGAAATTCGAGGAAGAACAAAGAAGATTAGGCTGCCTTGATGGATTGAACATCATTGACAAAAATCTCCGAAAAGCGAGATTCGATAACTACGAAGTAACCGAAGATAACAGAAAGGGATATGTCTTTGCAAAAAAATACGTTGAGAATTTCAATGTAATGCTCAAGAAAAATCAAGGCATCATGTTTTACGGGAATCCCGGAACAGGAAAAAGCTACACCGCAGCCGCAATAGCTTCAGAGCTGCAGAAAAATCTGCACACGGTTTTGATGACATCATTTGTAAAAGTCCTTCAGGAGTTGGGCAATTTCGACAAAAAGTATGATGAGCAAATAGAAAAACTGAACTGGCCAAAGCTTCTTATCCTTGATGATTTTGGCTCCGAGCGGACTACAGATTTTGCTGTAGAGAAGTTGTACAACGTAATAGATGGCAGATACAGGAGCGGGAAGCCTCTCATTATCACTACTAACGTAGAATTTGGAGAAATGAAAACATGTAAAGACATGAGATACAGGAGGATTTATGACAGGATATTCGAGATGTGTTTCCCTGTTAAAATTGATGGGCTTTCATGGAGGAAAAAGGAAGCTGTAGCGAGATCGGATTATATTAACAAAATGATGGAGGGCTAAATGGAAGTAATAGCAGAATTAAGCATATCAAAGCTTGAAGATCGCAAAACGGTCACAGCAATTTTGGTGGAAAACGGATATACGATAGGTCCCGGTAAAAGAAAGAAAACTCCAACCGGCAAGACAATGGACTACTATTTGAAAGTTTATAGGGAGGAAGATAATGACGTATAGTACATATCCGGAGGATAGGATGGGAGGTGGTGAAATTGGATGAAATAAAATTTACAGTTCCCGGAAAGCCTTTCGGAAAACAACGCCCCAGAGTTGTAAATGGTGGTAATTGCAGCATAGCATATACCCCCAAGGAAACAGTCCAGTATGAGAACCTTGTAAAAGTATGTTTTCAACAGAAAGCAAATGGCGAGATGTTTGACGATGACGCAATGCTCGATGTGAGGATATTCGCATTTTATGGAATTCCGAAGTCTACTAGCAAGAAGAATAAGGCGGCAATGCTGGCAAATGAAATCCGTCCGACTAAGAAACCCGATTTTGATAATATAGGCAAGGTTATCTGCGACAGTCTTAACCTGGTAGCATACCGAGATGATGCTGCCGTAGTTGATGCTCAGGTAAGGAAGTTTTATTCGGAGCACCCGAGAGTTGAAGTTATTATTAAAAAAATTTAAAGGAGGTATGGAGACATGGAAGAATTATCATTGGTGATTAACCAGCCGGATGATGGGAAGTTCATACAGAAAATTGGATGGAATAAGGAACAAATCATGAATGCTGTAGCAGCTATAACGGAACAGTATGAGGGGCTGACATATACAGAGGAGCAGATGAAGGATGCCAAGAAAGACCGTGCAGCGCTAAACGCTATGCGCAAAGCAATTTCCGGGAGGCGTATAGAAATCAAGAAAGCACTGCTTGCTCCGTATGATGTATTTGACGCAGAGGTGAAGGAAGTCGTTGCTCTTATTGATAAACCTATAGCGATGATCGATGAGCAAACTTCTGAATATGAGGAACGAATAAAGGAGGAAAAACGTCAAAATCTAATCGCTTATTTTGATAAGACTGTTGGCGAATTAGAAGGAACCCTTACATTCGAGATGATTTTTAATCAGAAGTGGCTTAACAAAACAACCTCTTTGAAATCCTGCAAAGAAGATATAGCAACTGCAATCCAGAAGACCCGCTCAGAACTTAAAACGATAGATGAAATCGTTGAAGAAAAGTATCGTGCGTATGCAAAGGATTTTTATTTCAGAAAAAATAGGGACATGACATCAGTCCTCGATGAGATAGGGAGAATGCGAGCCATTGACAAGAGAGCAGAAGAAGAACGCATCGCAAAAGCAGAGAAAGAAAAGAGAGAACGGGAAGCGGAAAATAAAGGGGTTGCTGACCCTCCATCCGAACCGGAGAAAACTCAGGATGAATTAGAATCGCGCAATCCTGATGAAAAGGCTGAGAGCCTAGTAGTAGAGGAATCTCCCAAGATGTACAAGGCATCGTTTACGGTGTATGGTACAAAATCTCAAATTATGAATTTGAAGCAGTATATGAATGATAACGGAATAGAATTCGGAAAGGTAGAGTAAGTCATGGAGAAATTTGAAAGAAGTTTGCACATTGGAGACCAGGCGTTTGATGGAATGAGAGAAGATATAGACCGAACACTTCAAAGGCTCGTGAAAAACATGTTGGAAAAAGGAAGCCTCGAAGGAAAGCTTACAATTAGTCTGGAGGTAGAATTTGAGCAGGAGCATATCCCAAATCATAATCCTGCTATCAAGGGAGAAACGAGAGTTATTACGTCCCCTAAATTCTCGCATAAGGTTGGCTCCATAATGCAAATCAAAAATGAAGTCAAAGGCGGCATTGACAACAACGGAATGGAACTCGTATGGGATGATGAGCTGGGAGAATATATTCTAAAGCCCGTAGCTGACACGGAACAATGTACTATATTTGATGTTGATTATGATGTAGTACATGATGAATATGATTATGATTCACTTGAAGAAATAGAAGGCTCTCAGGCTAATGCTCTTCCGGATCCGGAAGAAGATGACGATGAGGGCTACGATGATTTTGAAGATGATGGATATGGTTTTGATGAAAGAGATTAGGAGGAAGCATGTATAAAGATAATTCATCCATTTGCAAGCGATGCGGGAAACCCATAAGGTTTATTCCTATGAAATCAGGAAAAGTTATGCCGGTGGACGCAGAAATCGTTAGGTATATCAAGGTTGAAAAGGGAAAAGACCGGATAGTCACTCCACTCGGCGAGGTTGTATGTGGCACAATCCTCAAGAGAGAATTTGACAGTAAGGACAAGGCACTTGAAAAATTAGGCTATATTTCACACTTTGCCACCTGCGCTGCGAGGAAATAAAAAAGCCGCCTCCATAGCGGAAGACAGCTCATCACCCAAGAGCGATTATACCTTACTAGCGAAGTGAAGTCAAGGAGGACGGGCGTTATGGGGGAAGTGAAGTTTTTATTATCACAGGAAGATATAGATCATGTGGCGAAAGTTGCAGGGAACGAAGCAGTGAAAGCGTTTGTGAATCAGCAGAAAAAAGCTGAAAAGAAACGCTCAAGAGCAAACGATAAGATTAGGAGAACCAAAGACATGCTCAAGTCTTATCGTAGAATGAAAGCCACGTTAGACGAAGAAACGGAGTTTACGGATGAAGAAAAAATTGAGCTTAGATGGCGATTTGTAGAAGACCTTCTCGGCAGTGCTGACTCGTTTACAGAGAAATCGGAGCATGTTGTCATTGATAGCGAGAAAAAACGTCAAGAGAACCTTTACTGCGTCCATTGTATAGAGAATGCTGTTACGCTATACGGAGAAGAGTGTGAAAAATCCTCAAATGAAGAAGCAAAGAGGAGGTTTAGGGAGTTGTATGCGATGTACATTTCAGAAGATGGACATTCAGTAAAAGAAATTGCGGAAGCGGAGAATGTGGGAGAAAAAACTGTATACAAAGACCTTGGAATGGCTACCAAAATATTATCGGTATATCTTCTGGGAATGTGATGAAATGAAGCTTATAGAGAATTAAACGGTAATCCAAATGCATACTTTGAAAAGAGTAGAAAAATAGTAGAATTACTATAGAAATGTTCCGTGATATACTGTTAGTAAGCAAAACCTCATAAAATTACTCCTAAACGAATAAAGCACTCCATACAGCAACGGAGTGCTTTTGGTTTATTCGGAAGCGGGGGGGGGGGGGGGTAATTGTGAAAGAATGAACCTCGTCAGAGGTAATGGCATTGCAGGTATTCACAATGCTGTTGCACAGTTCCCCATAGGAAACTTTCGGACAAATGTCATTGCCGAGACTGCGCAGCGTTTTCAGAGAAACAGTTTTTTGCTTGCAAAGCCGTTTATCATTTTCTATGTACTGCGTGGAGAGCACGTAAAACTCCCACCATGAGAGGTCAAGGATATTGGCTCGATGATTTGTAGCGGTGTAAACGCAGAAAACATATAAATCGTTGTTTCTTTGCCTGGCTGCTAAATGCGGGTAATCACCTGTTTCATCTGGTGTTTTCGCCGGAGCGATACTGAAATTCGCTGTATCTTCCGGACGCTTTTCCGGATGTCTTTTAGCCCAGCGCTGCACAAAGCCGGTACATTTGATTTCGATTCTGGCTTTTCGGTTCAAGGCAGGAATTACAGGGCCGTCAAGATCATATGGCGCCCAGCCGCTTAGTTGAGGATTGTAATTGTAACCGCCGGAATCAAGAGCGGTTTTTACAATGAATTCGGCAAAAGTACCTCTCATCGTGTTATCCGTCAAATCCGGATATGCCCATTGCCAGAAATCAATGACAGACGGTTCGAGGTACACTCCATCATCTATAAGGGATTCGTTACCATTGTACATTGTTCTAACCTCCATTTATGTAAGATGGATAAATTATATCACAAAAGTAAGTTACATTTGAATAAATAAACGGACATAAATATGCAAATTGGTATTTGAAGGAGGCATATAAATGAAAGGCGAAAAGAAAATTGTTCTTGAAAGAATGCGAGTTGGTGACATTAAACATAACTTCGGAAATCCGAGAAAGATTACGAAGAAAAAAGCAGAGGAACTTGAACGGTCAATGGAAATGTTCGGTGACTTTGGCATTTTCCTTATTGATGAAAACGACAACGCCATTGCAGGAAATCAGCGCTCAATCATACTTGCCAGAAAAGATCCGGATATAGAGGTTGATGTTAAGCGACTGGTTGGGTATTCCGAATCTGAATTGAGGTCTATAAACATCATGGATAATACTCATGCTGGAGAATGGGACCTGAATTTGCTGGCCGACTGGACAGCCGACCTTAATCTCGACCTTGGTATTGATTTGGATAATCGAGACCCCTCCGAGAGGAAGATAGAAGATATGGAACTCATAAGGTATGAAAAGTATAATTACGTGATGATAGTATGCAGAAATGAAATTGATTATAACGACCTTGTGAGAAAGCTTGGTATTGAGGGAAAGAAAGTTGCAATAACTCAAAAGAGAAAAATAAAGGCAAGAGCTATTTGGTACGATCAGATGAAAGCACAGATTGTAGAAAAACCGGAGGACAAGATATGAAATATTTGATAGTTGCATCTCACCCAGATGATGAAGCGCTTGGTGCTGGAGCTACTATGAAGAAAGCTTCTCTTTCAGGGCATGAAGTATATGTTTGTCTTTTGAGCCATTGGAGTCCGACCAGAGACGATAATCTTGAATCGGGAATAAATGAAAGCCATTCCATATTGGGAGTCAAAAAATCATACATAGGAGATTTTGGATGCATGAGGTTTAAAGACGCAGACCATCACGAGATGGTTAGATTTATCGAAACGGCAATTAAGGATTGTCAACCTGATTTGCTTATAACGCATCATCCAGCCGATATTCATATTGATCATCAGGTTACGAATGAGTGCTGCATGGAGGCTGCAAAGCTGCCTCAGCGTCAAATTGAAAGAATGAATCCAATAAAGCGAATACTTCTCATGGAAGTACCTTCGTCTACAGATTGGAGCTTAAGCTGCTCGCATGATAGATTTGTGCCAAATATATTCAGCGCAGTATCTCCTGAGAATATTGAAAGTAAAATAGCAGCTATTAAGGTGTACAAGGATGTTTTAAGGGAAGAGCCGCACCCACGTTCGGAAAAGCATTTAAAGGCTATTGCGGCGGCAAGAGGGAGCCAGTGCGGATCAGAATATGCTGAAGCTTTTCAAATAGTATTTGGATTGGAGATGTAAGCCATGATAGTAACGATTCACCAACCTTGTTACATTCCGTATATGGGGGTGTTCCATAAAATATGGAAAGCAGACGCTTTCGTATATCTGGATGATGCTCAGTACAGCAATGGATATGTGTTCGACTGGAATCGGATTAAGACTCCGCAGGGAGAATGTCGGTTGAAAATACCTTTGGAAAAGAAATTCGGCCAGACCTTAATGGAGGTTAGGACTAAAGATTATCTTGGATGGAAAGTAAAGCATCTCAAAACAATAGAGATGAATTACAGGAGAGCTAAGTATTTTGATGAATTTTTTCCTATGTTTAAAATAGCGCTTGCTCCGGAATTTGAGAATCTGGCAGATTTGAATATATCCGTTATGAATATGCTTATGACATGGTTTAACCTCGATAGACCCGTACATTATGCATCCAACTGGAACTTGGAAAGCAAACCTCGGATTAAAACTATCCGATGAAGATATTGAGGAATATAAATCAGAAATCAATTCTCTTATTGAAGAAGCCAGTGATTATCTTGAGGATAAGCAGTATGAAGCAACGCTTGCTATCAAGCTTCTCATCGGAGATGGGGATGTTGATAGTTATACGGGCGGATTGGATGCCACCTATGCGGGTTTGCAAGAACAGTTAAGCGAGGTTGGGACGGAGCTTCAAAGGGTAATATCTGAATCCTTGTCAGACGGCGTTATATCCTCTGACGATTTGATAACATACAGCATTGGCGGTATTGATTACAAGATGGATGAGGCGCAGGCTATTGCTGATTTACAGAACAAGATTGCAGAAATCACGAATAAGGTATCCAGTGCTGAAAGTGATGCTACATTGCAATCGCTGCAAATAAGGTATGGCGGAGCACAGCTTGATTCCGATTCATTCACGCAGTTGCAGGCGGAATTGCAGACAGAGGTTGAGAGCCTTACGAGCAACTATGATGAAGCCTTGGAGGTTAGTCTTACAAGCTTGAATCTACAGTTGCAGGAGGGAGCTATAGATCAGTCTGAATACGATGCACAGGTTCAGGAACTGGCAGATGCTTACGATGCCAACATTGAAGAACTACAGGTGAGAGTAGAGTCATTCCAGCTTGATACTATATCAGAAGCTTTTGACAGCTCACTGGAGGGCATTTTACCTGATATTGAGGGCACGACTACAGAAAAACTGACAGAAGCAATGAACAACGCTCTTGCTATTGAACCTGATCCGGCTGAGTGGACTACAGATGATATTGTAGGTTGGTTCGGATTAGATGACCTGAGCGAAGAACTGCAAACCAATATTTCTTCGCTGCTGCAATCAACAGCAGCAACCATCCCAACCAGTCTGAAAGAGAGCATTGTAGAAGCAGTTGGAACGGTAGACGTTTCGGATATTGATTTTGTAGGTCCGTATTCTCAGGAGATATATAATCAGCTTTCAACTCTCAATCTTTCATCAGCTGATATGTCGGCATTAAAGGAGTCTTTGGGAACCGGTGTTGCGACAGCCGTTCAGGATGCAGATATGAGCAAGGTAAGCTCAGCACTTGACGTACTGAAAAGCAATGTAGACACGTCTGTAGATAACGCATTCAGCACCGGTACATCTACAACATTACCGGTTGATGTTACCCTGGATTACAGCGTGTTGAATCCTACGAAAACGTTCACGATTTCCGGAACCGGAAATACATCAGGGAGCACGACCATGACGGTAAAGGCAAATGCGGCAGGAGGTTATGTCAGCGGAGGTCCGGTATTGTCGTGGCTTGCAGAAGAAGGATATGGAGAATTTGTTATACCTACAGCACCCAGCAGACGAACAAGGGCATTGAGTCTGTATGAACAGGCCGGAGAAGCACTCGGTGTAACTGCGCATGCTGATGGAGGCTTCGTAGGAAGCTCAAATTCAGCAAATTTGAGCGCAGGTTATAATTTATTCAGTGAATCACTTTCAAACGCTGCTACAGGCTATTATGGACTCACAGAGGGTAATACTGAGTCAGGGACCAATACGGTTTCAGCCGACAATTCATCGGAAAGTACATCAGTATCCATCAATGTGACAATGACACCACAGTTTAATATCACAACGTCTGATAGCGCAGATGAGGAAACAACGATGGCTATTATCCGCAAGAACATGAAAGCCATGGCTGATGAGCTGGGCGGAGAAATCGCTGAAAGGTTGGAAATGGTGTTCTCCAACATGCCGTTAAAGGGGGCATAAATTATGGACATTAAATTACAACCGGTAAATTCAAGTGACGGGAGTGCATTTTATTTTGCATCTCTGCCGGAAAAGATAACTTGGTCGGGCGACACAAAGATGCAGTCGTTCGACATCATTTCATTAGGCACGGTCAAAGTGCCGAAAGGAGTATCACCGCAGGAGGTAAGCTGGACCGGAGAATTTTTCGGGTCACAGAAAAAGAATGAGTCAGGCATCGTAAAGTCAAAATATTGGCAGGAACCGACAAAGTGCATGACTCAGCTCAAGACATGGAGGGACAGCGGCGTGGTTTTGAATCTTGTAATCAGCGGAACCGGAATCAATCTTGATGTCACGATTTCGTCCATAGAAGCTGAGGCATACGGTGCGTTCGGAAATATCAAGTATACAATCGAGCTGCTCCAGAAAAGAGAGCTTAAGATTTATACCACAACCGAATTGAATATCGCAACCTATGTGAAAAAGACCAAGAAACGGACAACCACCAAGAAAACATCGTCCTCCGGCACAAAGTATACGATTGTCAGCGGCGATACTCTTTGGGGCATAGCCAAGAAAAAGCTTGGCAGTGGAACAAAGTGGACAAAGATATATAGCGCCAACAAAAGCACGATTGAGGCGGCGGCCAAGAAGCATGGGCGATCAAGCTCCAGCAAAGGCCACTGGATATATCCCGGAACCGTATTGACAATACCGGCATCGTAAAGGAGGCGGCGAAAATGTCTTTGGATTTGACGGCTACTGAATACCGATTGGTATTCATCGACAGCAATAAAAAGCAATATAACATAAAGAATTTTGTCACAGGCCTTGGTTGGGAGGAGAATGACGGTGAGTTGGCGGTCAGGATTACATTTACAGTAAAAAATGACACAACCAGCAAAGGCAAGCTTTCATCGCTCATAAAGCCCGGATGTCTGGTAGGTATCTTTGCCACTGTAGGAAGTAAGGATGAGGAAGTAGCTCGCGGAACGGTTGTATCATGGAATCCTCAATATCAAAATAGCTCAGATAATTTGAAGTGTGTTTGCTATGATGATCTGTATCAGCTGCAGAAAAGCCAGGTCAATAAATATTATTCATCCGGCACTGGTACGAAGTCGATTATCACAGGCATATTCAATGAGTGGAAGATACCGACAAAGACGTATTCAGGGCCGAACGCATCGCATGGTAAATTAAAGTACAACGGTACTTATTTGTC
>Ga0192264_1121_pt1 | contig 19164 bp, 19 predicted proteins | sample Koala_Koa23_J3_FD_131267 | JGI IMG/M metagenome (GOLD analysis project Ga0192264, IMG submission 131267) | Enriched cells from koala feces incubated with labeled cellulose particles, San Francisco Zoo, California, United States - Koala_Koa2-3_J3 ... | reverse complement strand
TCTCCGTCTTATCCTTGATCTCATCGATATTGTTAGCCTCCAGAGCCTTTGACAGCTCATCCTTAGCTGCATTGATATCGTTCTTTTCTTCATCGGAAAGCGCGCTATCGAGCTCTTTAACATTCTTTTCCGTCTCGTATACCAGAGTCTCGGCTCTGTTTCTGACTTCAACCTCTTCCTTACGCTTCTTATCCTCCTCAGCGTATTGCTCGGCCTCCTTGACCTTTGCCTGTATTTCATCATCGGAAAGCTTTGTCGAGGATGTTATCGTTATGCTCTGTTCCTTACCCGTTCCCATATCCTTAGCGCTTACATTTACAATGCCGTTGGCATCGATATCAAATGTAACCTCGATCTGCGGAACTCCACGCGGAGCAGGAGGTATTCCTGTCAGCTGGAATCTTCCCAGCGTAGTGTTTCCGGAAGCCATATCTCTTTCACCCTGCATTACGTGGATATCTACTGCAGTCTGATTGTCGGCAGCAGTTGAGAAAATCTGGCTCTTCTTCGTAGGTATCGTGGTGTTTCTCTCTATCAGCTTTGTTGCTACTCCGCCCAACGTCTCTATGGAAAGCGACAGCGGAGTTACATCCAGCAGCAACACGTCATTTACTTCGCCTGTGAGAACTCCTGCCTGTATCGATGCTCCGATCGCTACGCATTCATCAGGATTTATTCCCTTGAACGGTTCTTTGCCCGTGATCTTCTTTGCAGCGTCCTGAACTGCAGGTATCCTCGTCGAACCGCCTACCAGTATTACCTTGGAAAGGTCGCCGTTGCTTACTCCGGCATCGGCCATAGCCTTCTTCATAGGCTCTATCGTCTTGTTTACGAGATCAGCTGTAAGCTGGTCGAACTTAGCTCTCGTGATGTCCATATTCATGTGCAGCGGACCGTTTTCATTTACCGTGATAAACGGCAGGTTTACATTTGTCGTCTGCGCACTTGAAAGCTCTTTCTTTGCTTTCTCTGCCGCTTCCTTCAATCTCTGGAGCGCCATCTTGTCATTTCTCAGATCTACGCCGTTTTCCTTTGCAAAGCTGTCCGCCATAAAGTTGAGCAGCACCTCGTCAAAGTCATCTCCGCCCAGCTTATTGTTACCGTTTGTCGCCAGTGCTTCAAATACCCCGTCTCCGAGCTCAAGGATGGATACATCGAATGTACCGCCGCCCAGGTCGTATACGAGTATCTTGTGCTGAGCTTCATCCTTATCGAGTCCGTAAGCCAGCGATGCAGCCGTAGGCTCGTTGATTATTCTCTTAACATCCAGACCTGCAATCTTTCCGGCATCCTTAGTAGCCTGCTTCTGGCTGTCCGTAAAGTAAGCAGGTACCGTGATTACAGCCTCCGTTACTTTTTCTCCCAGATAGCTCTCCGCATCTGTCTTGAGCTTTGCCAGTATCATTGCCGATATGTCCTGCGGCGTATACTTTTTACCGTCTATCTCGACTGTATGATCGGTTCCCATGTATCTCTTTATCGAAGCTATCGTTCTCTCCGGATTCGTTATCGCCTGTCTCTTGGCAGTTTCACCTACAAGCCTCTCGCCTGATTTCGCAAAACCTACGACAGACGGCGTCGTCCTATTTCCTTCCGCGTTGGCGATTACTACGGGATCTCCTCCCTCCAGAACAGCCACGCACGAGTTTGTTGTTCCTAAATCGATTCCTATTACTTTTCCCATTTTCTTTTCCTCCTGATATATATTTTGAAAGCTAGCCTACTACCTTTACCATGGAAGGCCTGATGACCTTCCCGTTTAGAGTATAGCCTTTTTGCATTACCCCGGAAACCTTCCCGCTTTCATATTCTTCGGTTTCCTCAGTCATCACAGCGTTATGGAAGCTCGGATCGAATTCCTCTCCCAGAGCTGTAATCTCAGCCAGTCCCGCCTTTTCCAGGACGCCGCTGAGCTGTTTGAATATCATCTCCATACCTTCTTTAAAGCCTTCTCCGCTGTCATCGTGTCCAAGCGCCCTCTCAAAATTATCAAGGACGTCCAGTATCTCCGTCACCAGCTTTTCGTTGGCGTATGAATAAAGATCGTTTTTTTCCTTTTCCACCCGTTTCTTATAGTTCTGAAACTCCGCCATAAGCCTCAGGTATTTCATATTGCCATCTTCATCATCCGCCTTTTTTTCGTCGGCTTTCCCAGCCCCCTCGGCTTCAGGTTTTTCCTCCGCATCATCATCAGCATCAGCTTCAGAGCCGCCATCGGCCTTCGTATCCTCCTTATCCGGGAAGTCTGCGTCATTAGTTTCCTGATTTTTTGATTCTTCCTTTTCAACGTAACCGTCGCTATCGTTCATATCAACCGTCGTCATCATCGTCTCCTTCCGTTATCATAAACGCCTTGCTTATATTATCGGTAAGATATTCCACCACAGACGTGACTTCACCGTACCGCATTCGCGTCGGTCCTATCACACCGATCTTTCCTACCATCTTTCCGTCAACGTGATATGTTGCCGTTATCAGACTGCAATCACTCAGTGTCTCGTCCTCATTTTCATGTCCTATCGTTATAATTACACCGTTTTCCCTGTTGAGCAGCGTCTTTGTCAGGTCATCCCTGTTGCTCATCATTTCCAGAAATGTCTTCGCCCGACCGAGGTCGTTGTACTCAGGCAGAGAAAATATGTTGGAAAGTCCATCCATATACAGATCTACGTTGAGCATATCTTCAAGCGTCTTCAGGAAATTAGGAACGATATTTTTCTGAAACATCGCCATTGATTCCGCATCGGCCTTGAAGCTTTTGATTATATCAAACGTCAGCGCCTCACTAAGCGTCTTACCTCTGTAATTGTAGGTCATCGTCTTGGCAAGGATTTTAAGAGCCTTCTCCGAAACCGGCTTATCCATATGCACCGAAGCGTTGGAAACCTTGCCGCTTTCCGATACGAGCATAAGCACCACCGTATGTTCATCCACCGGTATCAGATTTATATACTTGAGTGTATCCTGTGCCTTTTCCGGTGTTATTGCAAACGATGTCAGCTTGGTTATCTCGGAAAGCACGTGAGCGGCGCGCTGCATGAGATTATCCAGCTCATTGACGTTACTGCGCAATCTCTCCGATATCACACGTTTTTCTTCATCCGTAAGCTCACGCTTTTTCATCAGCTCATTGACATAAAGCCTATACGCTTTCTCAGAAGGTACTCTTCCCGAAGATGTATGCGGATGCGTCAAATAGCCAAGCTCCTCCAGATCAGACATCTCATTTCTGATTGTAGCAGGGCTTATACCCAGGTCATAGTTCCTGGATAACGTTCTTGACCCTACCGGCTCCGCCGTTCTGATAAAATCAGATATGATGGCCTGCAGTATTTTCAGTTTTCTTTCACTTAAATCCATTTGGCCCTCCCGTTTTGTTAGCACTCATTACCATTGAGTGCTAACTACAGTTTAAATTTACCACCGGCAGCCCTTAATGTCAATACCTATTTGCGGTTATTTGCAAATTTTTTCATTTGGCCAAAGTTTCCTCGAAATCACCTCGATTTCATCATAATTTCATCAGTAGTCTTTTGATCTGTACTCGCGCCTATACATCTCTATCTTCTCCTCAACCTTAATCCTGGGTTTATCGATGAGAGATATCATGATAAAGAAACACGCATTGACTATCAACCCCGCAAGCGCATATATGCTGCTGTCTTCCAGACCTGCTCCCTGCAGCAGACATATTAAAAATACGATCTCTCCGGCAAGAAGCCCTGCGATGGCCCCCCGCGGCTTGGATTTTTTCCAGAAAAAGCCTCCGAGTACCGGGACGATGAGCTGTGCAAGCCCTCCCATAGCCGTAACGCCCATATCAAATATGTTGTTGTGAACCGCGAGCAAAACAACATACGATATACCAGCAACTATGAGTATTGCGATCCTCGTTATGAACAAAAGCTTTTTATCCGGAGTTTTGTCGTTGATATACCTTTTGTGAATATCCATCGTGTATACCACTGCCAGAGCATGTACCTGTGAATTTGCCGATGAAAATATCGCCGCATACATCCCTATGATAAGAAATATAAAGAAATAAGGTCCGGCGTATTCCTTCATCAAGCTTATAAGTATCGAATCAGGATTATCTATGCTGTCCACAAGCACCAGAGCGGCGCTGCCCACGAAAAGAGTTCCTATACATATTATTGATGACAGCGACAGCAGAAGCGGCAGTGCGTTAAAATTTTTCTCCGATTCCGCCGCATAGTTTCTTATCCATATATGAGGGCCCATGAAAACTCCTACCGGCACTATCACAAAGAGAGATATCCACAGCATGACCATGTGGTTTCCATCTGAACCTGCCATGGAAACGTTTGCCGGATCTTCTTCTATTATCTGCACGAAAACCTCCCGGTATCCTCCCGCTACATTTATGAGATAAAAACCGGCGCTTAAAATAGCTGCGATAAGAAGTATGCCATAAAATATATCGATTCTCGCTACCGCTCTCAAACCCCCTGCCCACATATATATGACGAGAATCGCAAAGAAAACTATCCCGGCAATGTACCACTCAATCGTACCGTTTGACGCTATCTGTATGATGAGAAGTCCGCCGGTTATCTGCACCTGCAGGTATATGGCGTTGCAGATTATTATTATGCCTATCACGAGCACATTGAGCATCTTCGAGCCGTAAATATCATCAAAGAAATCCGTAGGTGTCACATATCCGTACTGCTTGCCGTAATGCCATATACGTCTGCCGATAACGATAAAAAGTACCGCAAACAGAATATCCCATCCTATAGTCGTCATATATATGGGACCCTTTTCATAGAAATACGCCACACCGCCCATGAATGCAAATATGCTCATCCAGGTAGCAAATACCGTCATGTACATGGGAAACGTACCGAGCTTCCTGTTGTTGAGTATGAAATCGTCGGTAGTCTCGGCAGATTCATTGCGCGACAGCTCGCCAATCAGAAGAGGTACGAACGCAAAGACACATATTATCAGTAAGCTGATCGAAGTAGTTGTCATATTTCCCTTTCGCTATACAAACATCATTTTGAAAACACCTTTAAAAAATGATCAATATCAGGCAAGAAGAATATTGCGACTTTATTTTAACATATTTTTTAAGTATGAAATCACTTGTTGAAAAAATATTACGACTTTATTTTAGCATTTTCACGGTGTATAATAAATCGTATGGAGGATTCTGATGTTTTGGTTCACTTCTCTGGGCTTCTTCGTTATGATACTTGTTACAGCAGCCCTGTATTTTTATTTTTTCATAAAAAGAAGAGAAGTCTTCATGCGTTTCTGGGGATTCGCATGGATTGTTTACTCATGCAGCAATCTTTGCCAGGTATTTTTTACAAGAACCAATATCGATCTGTTTATAGAGCTGAGAAACATGATCGATATGTTTCATCTTCTTCTGCTGCTCTCCGGCTCATATGCATTTATACACATGCGCATGCCGACATACTGGTACAAATTTTCACTGTACCTGCTTGTGCTTGAGATAGTCTGCATCATTTACGGATTTCAGGCTCTGTCATTTTATCTGCCGATTTTCATATATCAAATGATTTTAACGGGCTTTATATGCTATAATATGTTGAGAGCAACGCCCAGGAAGCTGGGAATAACGGCAGCTGCAATATTTTTCATATGGGGCATGTCCGTATCGGTCATCCATATCATAAGGGTCATGACAGATGCCGGCATGATGGGCACCTCCTCTACCGGATTTGCCCTCTATCTGACGGAAATGCTGCTGTCATACATAGTGAATCTATGCATACTGGTAATCTACATTCTCTACAACTACAGCAACAACCTGCTCGTTGACAGCCTGTACAAGACGATCGTTGAAAACTCAAAGGACGCAATTTTTTACTATACACTCAAGCCCCATGGCAAATTTCAGTACATGTCGCCTTCTATCAAGGAGCTCACCGGATTGCCGCAAGAAACGTTTTACAACGATCCCGATGCATTTTTTCACCTCACGGATGAAAATCACGGCAACGATCTGAGAAAGATATTCTCGGCTGATGCGTCTGAAAGCGAGAGCTGCATTGTAAAGATGACCGATAAAAAAGGCGGAGATTTTTGGGGGGAATTCAGCTGCAGCGTCATATACGACGCAGACGGTGAAACATCCGCAATAGTCGGTTCCATGAGAGATATCACGAATGTGAAATCCACCGAACTCGAACAGATACGGGCCGCCAAGGACAGAAACATGCTGTTCTCATACATCTCACACGAGCTGAGAAGCCCTATAACTTCCATATCAGGATACCTCACAGCGCTGAATGATGGGACCATGAGCAGCGAGGAGGAGAAATCAGAAGCCTTTGAAATAATCAGCGACAACACGGTGAGATTAAAAAAATGATAGACGACGTTGACCAGCTTTCCAAGCTCGAAAATCGTGAGTATAAATTTGATTTCATGCTCTGCAATGCAGGTGAAATTACCGACAGGCTCATCAAAGACAGCGCAAGCATTATAGCTTCGGCAGGCTTTACCGTTTCTTTTGACTGCGATATGGATGTTCTCCATCAGTACAGTATCATCGCCGACTACGACCGCATATATCAGGTTCTTTCCAACCTGGTCAGCAATGCGATAAAATACTCGACCGATGATAAAACCCTGACGATTACATTTGATATAGACAAAGCAAAAGAAAATTATATAGTTTCCGTTACAGACCACGGCATCGGCATCAAGGATGAGCATATTCCTTTCGTATTCGATACCTTCTACCGCGAAAACTGCACCACAGACAATTCGCTTCCCCAGGTCGAAGGACGCGGTCTCGGGCTCACGCTGTGCAAGGAGATCGTACATTCTTACAACGGAGAAATATACGTGAAAAGCGCATGCAAAAGAGGAAGCACATTTACATTCATCATACCGTTATATAACGAGGAGGATTAACATGGCAAAGAAAAAGATTCTGGTAGTAGATGACGACAAATCCATAAACAAGCTGATATGCTCATATATCAGCAAGGAGCAGATGCAGCCGTTTGCGGCTCACACCGGAGTTGAAGCCCTGCAGCTTTTGAAGAGACACAATCCCGATCTGATCATCCTCGATGTCATGCTGCCCGATATAGAGGGACCTGCTCTTTCTCTGGAAATCCGGGAGTTCTCCACGGCACCGATAATATTTTTCAGCTGCAAGACCCAGGAAATAGATAAGATCATCGCCCTCTCAGCGGGGGGCGACGACTACGTTACCAAGCCGTTCATGCCCGGGGAGCTTATAGCCCGCATCAAGGCGCACCTGCGCCGCCAAAGCTCATACTCGCTCAAACAGGAAGCTGAAGCCTCGCCGGTATATGAATTTGAAGGTCTGAAAGTGGATTTCGATGCACACACATGCTATCTCGACGGAGAAGAGCTGAACCTTACGCTGAAGGAGCTGGAGATACTGAAGCTTCTCATACAAACGCCAAACAAGGTGTTCCCGGCGTCACAAATATTTGAAACCGTATGGAAGACGAGCTGTATGGAAAACGATACCAAGACTGTTACAGTATACATAAGCACACTTAGAAAGAAGCTAAAGAGGAAAAACGCAGATACCAATTACATTATCAATGTTCGGGGTGTCGGCTATAAATTTAACCAGGCGCTCATAAAAGAGTCAAATCTTTAGATGAAAATCCATATAAGAAAGGTCATTTATAGACATAGCCGCTTATGAGCAGAAGCGAGGTCGGAGATACACCCAATAATCGTTTTGCCCGAACTCCTCACTTTTTTAAAATCGCATTTCTTTTAAAAAACGTATTTTTGCCCCACGAGGTTCTGTAGGCATAGAAAAGTACGGCGCACATATACACCCAGCAGCAGAGCATGTATCCGTACAGAAACGGCATCCCGAATATCAGCGGGTATATGCGATCCTTGACTATAAGTATGCCCGGAAACTCCATAGCGAGGAATCCGAGCAGCAGCAGAGCATATATCAGCGTCTTCCTGTATCTACGCCTGCCTGCTCCTGATATTTTTGCCCTTTCCGGTTTTTCCAACCTTTCCGGACTCTCCAATCTATCTACTCTTTCCGATTTTTCCAATGTCTCCATTCTCTCCGTTTTCACTATGCTTTCTTCTTTATTTTTCTCCAATGATGCTTTCATAACTATAATTCTAAAGTTGCTTATCATATTTGTCAATAATAGCTTAATCAATAATTTATGGTCTTTCAACTGATAGATATTGATTTTGAACGTGGAATATCTATCGGGTATAGAAAAATTATTACCGATTCTATAAGATAGTGGCTTATAAACCTATTATGCAGATTTTTTTGCGAAAAAATCTACAGATGAGAAGATAACGCAGTATATATGCAGATTTCCCCTTATTTTTATATATATGCATCTTCTTAAGAGCAATTAAAACCGATAAAATCTGTATACATGATGATTTTTATTCGATATGCAGATTCGGTATACGATGCGCTCCTGTATCTGATAAGCACATACATAATGTTGTACGAGTTTTTTGACAAAAATTAAGTTTCTTTTGGGCTCAAAGTATTGTACAATTAAATAAATAACAGCGTTCGTAACGGGTTTGGAGGTATCTTATGAGCAGAAACAAAGTAGTTCTCATCATACTGCTTGTAGCAGCAGCATATTTATTGACACCAAACGACGGCATCTATCACACCATCAAGGCTAACTTTATAGCGCTGCTGCCATTCATCATGGTCGCCCTGATAATTTATCTGATAATCACGCTGACAGTGCTCAAGAGGGCCTGGCGTAAGCTCGATGAATTCGTATGCGATGACAATATCATAGAATTCGCAAAGATTATGAACATTTCCTTTGACGTCAAAAGGATGCTGGGGCAGAAGAATCTCTTAGACCTCTACTCCAAGGTAAACTTTTCTACGAGAGCTTCGCTTCATGCCAAGGAGCTTCTCTATCAGGCAATGCGCAGAAAGCGCCTTGATGTCCCCCAGCCGGGCAAGGGCACTGACATCGATAAGGTCATCAACAAAGCGCCCCGTACGGATGCAGAGATAAAGGCTGCCAGGATAGAAGCCGCCGCACGCGAAAGAAAGCGAAAAAACAAGAAGAAAAAATAAGAATTAAAATCCCATTTCCTGATCTATCAATATGATTTCAACATCCTCTATATCATCCATCCTACGATAATAGGTAATTATCGCGTTACAGATGCGTTTCGGATTTTTGCAGTCATAGCATTTCTCTCCTCCTGTTACTACGCATGGCGTATGCAGGGAATACTTCATCACATTTTTAGGCGCGGCTATATTTCGCGCTCTCCACATAGCCTTTTCAAGCGTAGGTTCGATTTTATTTGTGCTGACAACGAAATAGACCTTATCGTGCCCGAACAGAGAGCCCGCGATTCTGTTGCCGGTTCCGTCTATGTTTACCATTTCGCCCGTTTCGGACATTGCATTGACTGAAGTAAGATACACATCGGTAATCAATGCTTTCTTAGCTATTTTCAGAAATTCGTCATTATCCTTACTTTGATACGGATCGTGAACCTCGTTATGCGTCGACAGTTTCCCGTAAAGTCCCATATCCGCCATGGTTCTGGAGTCTCCGAAGCCTACGGTTTTCCCATCAATATGGCTGTCCAGATAATCCGCTGCTTCTTTGGCATTTTCAAAATAGCTTACGGTGTATCTTTTCTTTTCCAGATTGGTAATCGTTTTTTTAATATCCATTGAGTTTACCTCCTTGCTTCTTTTCCGCATAGTGCTATAATATTATCAGGTAAGAAAAGTGTACCATGAAGCCAACAGGTGCGCAAGTAGGCAAAATGTTTTTACCCGGTACGGAAAACGCTACCATGGAGGTGTAAGTTTGAAGGTTACATACGAAGAATATTTGCAGCTGATTGCCAATACTGCAAATAATGAAAAGGAAGGCTGTCCCGTTACTAAGACACTGGACATTATTCAAGGGAAATGGGTGGAGCACATCCTGTTTTTTCTATGCAGGAACGGAACCTCCCGTTTCGGAGAGATTCATAAAGCACACCCGCAGATTTCAAAGACAATGCTTTCATCGGTGCTGAAGCATTTAGAAGCAACCGGGCTTCTCGTTCGCCGTCAATACAATGAAATTCCTCCCCACACAGAATACGAATTGACGGATAAAGGCAAAGACCTGATGCCTGTCTTCTATGCGATGTATCAATGGGGAAATAAATATTTAATTAAAGAATAGCTTCCTTACATTATAATAAGCGTGTCGGCAAAAGCATTTCTGCTCACGTGCCTCTGCCGTGCCGTATCGACAATATAACAAATCTATTCCTTTTATTTTAGCCTCTATCTTTCGATGGAATCCAGAACCCTTTCGGCCTCCTCCAACTCGCCGTCTCTTACGAGGTTTTCTATATGCTTTTCGTGGTCGAGGATTGATATGCCGCCATCCACCGCATCTACCATGATGTAATAATTGAAGCCCTGTTTCTCACGGCACGTAACTATGTAAAACTTCTTGTAAAACTGTTCTTCGTCATCTATCATCATCTCCGGAGCGAATATTAGCTTTTCCTTGCCGATATACTGTTTCAGTACGAAATCATGCGCTATATCGTAGCATTCATTTACCAGCACGCTTACATCCAGAGATTCATCCTCATCAATTTCGATTTCCGAAAAGTCAGGCTCACCCTTGGCTTCATATGTAGAGCCCGATACCCTGTCTACGATGCAGTCGCAGAACCTCAGCTGTTTCTTCACAAATCGACCTTTACCTGCCTGTATCCTGTACCTTATCCAGATGTAAGGGTAGTATACCTCGTCTATGTCGAGAAGCTCGAGGGTGGCGTCCGTATGGAGCAGGAGCTCCAACGCGCCTCGCTGCGTGTATCCGGGGCTTAATATCTTCGTCATCATATCGTTACTCATCCTTCCCTTAGTTTTCCTATCTGTTTGCAAAGAAGCTTCATATAACCAAACACAGGCAGGACTTGTCGTATTCCAACAAATACCCGCCTGTAGTTATGGTTATGGAGATATATTCATGCTATTATATCATGACTACTACGAATCAGACTTCGCAGCTCCTGCTCGTCTTCTTCGAGTGTCAGATATTAGTTCATCTAAGCTCTGTCTTCGCTTTCGCTTGCCAATCCCTAAGATGAAGCTATTATCATATGTACCGAATAATCATCCAAATCGTCTAAATCATTATACGCCCGCATTATCGCTTTATATCGCAGCGCCTTCAAGAGCAGCCTGTCTGCTGAAAACGAACTGCGTGATAGCCTTGGTCTCGGTCGACAGATGCTTCGAGGATGCAACCTGTACCTTGCTTGATACGGCAATCTTCTTGCCCTTTGCTCTCTCTACGAGATCGCACATCTCGGGGCTGGTCGGCTTGCCGAAGTTGCTTCCGATGACCATTGCAAGTCCGGAAGCGATAATTCCTGCGAAGAACTGGTGGCAGCCTGTAACTGTATCGAGTCCGCCCTGAGCCCAAATCTGAACTACCACTGCTCCTGCTATCATCGAGGCTACTGAACCCGTAGCGTTAGCCTTCTTCCACCATACGGCGCATACGTAGCTCGGCAGGAATGAACAGCCGAGGAAGCTGAACGTATCTATAACGAGACTGAATATTCCCGGCGGATTGAGTATAGCGATGGTTATTCCGATAATTGCAACAACGATTATGCTTCCCTTGGAAACGACTACTACGCTTCTGTCGCTTGCGTCAGGTCTGAACCATCTCTTGTAGAAGTCGATGGAAACTATCGTAGCTATGAGCAGCATCAACGCGGCAACCGTACTCATGATAGCCGACATGATGGCACACATCATCAGTCCTGAAATAACTCCCGGGAATTCACTCTGTGCGAGCGAAGGTATAACGAGCTCGGTATCTCCGTTGATAAGTCCGTCCGGATTAGCAGTGAACATAACGAGACCTGCAAGACCGAGGAAATACGGGATGAAGCAGAAGAGCTGCGTCCATATAGTTGCGTATATTACCGACTGCTTCGCCACCTGCGGACTTGCCATCGCCATGTGCTTGTTTACGCTGTGAGGAAGTCCCATATATCCGATGAGATATATCAGTATGGCTCCGGCCAGCACGCCATATGCGCCCTCGTATACATTATCTCTTCCCCATACGCTGAGAAGCGTAGGATCTATAGCCGCCAGCTTTTCGTTCAGACCGACGAACCATCCGAGCTTCGTCATCGTAACGATGAACACGAGAATAAGAGTTCCTATCATTATGAAGCCCTGAATAACGTCAGTGAACGCAACTGCGAAGTATCCGCCTATAAATGTATAGAACAGTATTACAGCTCCGCCTATCAGAAGACCTGCCCAAAGCGGGAAACCGAACAGGGTAACGAGAGTTTTTCCTGCCGACAGGAACTGTGCCAGTACGTAGCATGTAAGACCGAATACCGCTATGATACAGCCTATTACCTTTACAGGTATCGACTCATATCTCTTCTCGAGATACTCGATAGGTGATATAGCATCGAGAAGCTGGGAAAGTCTTCTCATTCTTCTTCCCAGAACGGTGATGTTTATCAATCCGCCGCAGGCGTCGCCTACTGCGTAGAACAGTGCGAAGTATCCCAGCGTGTATGCCGCTGACGGACCGCCCATGAACATGTATCCGCTCATCGCCGTAGTCTGCAGCGTCAGTGCTGTAACGAGGGGACCCATCGAACGTCCGCCCAGCATGTAGTCTTCCGAACTCTGAGCCCTCTTACGCCAGTAGATACCCATACCTATCATTCCTAAGAAATACAGTATCAATACGATCAATTCAACACTCATTGTCCGGTCACCTCCTCCTGCTTAGCTGCCTGATAGTTCACCTCGAACTCAGAATCATCCACCTGTTCGTCCTGCTTCTTCATGATGAAGTAATCGACGATGGCGGTAGCCATGAAGACAAACGGCCAAATGCAAATTGCCAAAAATGTGCTTATAGGCATTCCTATAATCATAATTCACGCGCCTCCTTTTTTAATTAAAAATTCAGTGCAATAACAAATAATTTCCTCACAATAATACCACATTATCGCTCCGTGTTGCGGAATTATAAGTATTTTTTGACAATTTTTAATATAACTATGTCTCAGCTTTAATCTTAAAGCCGAGCCAATATTATCCCGTTCATTGCGTTTTCATAGTGTTTATGGCACTTTCCTAAAGCTGCGTCGCGTTTTCACATTATTCACGACACTCTCCCTTTTAAGGCTGCGTTAGCAAGGCACTAAGCCACTGCAGCTCATCAGAGCAACGGCGAGCTGTATATACCTTTCTCTATGAGAGCTTTGAAGCTGTCCTGCACATACTGCTTATCCTGAGCATATGTAACGCCGAACCACTTGTCGTCCGTTCCCAGAACTTTCACGGTTGCCTTTCCTTCTCTTATCATACCGTCTATTATCATCGGGAGCAGGTATTCCGCACCTGCCGCATCATCACCTTTCAGGAACTGCACAAATCCCGATTCGAGAACCTCCATGAATTCCGGTGTGAGTCCCCACATATTCATCGAAACACGAGACTTGGCGTCTATTCCGCCTCCGGCCTCCAGTCCTGCACCGTCTTTCGTCTTTAAAATTCCATATGTCTCCTCCACAGCAACAAGATAGTCATCATCGTCCACCTTACATACGCCTCTGGTCACAGCTCCGTTTTCGCTGAGAGTATTTTCCAGAACGAATCCTGCCATACAGTATCTGTGCTCCTTTCCGGCATTTGCCGTCAGAAAATCGTGTATCTTAACAAAGGCTTCTTTACCGTAGTAGTCGTCTGCATTGATAACGCAAAACGGTCCGTCTATCAGCTCCCTGGCAGCCAGCACTGCCTGGCCGGTTCCCCACGGCTTTACCCTGCCCTCCGGCACGCTGAATCCCTCAGGGAGATCCGACAGCTCCTGAAATGCGTACGCGACCTCACAGTCAAGGGATTTTTCGATGCGGTCACCGATTGCCTCTCTAAAATCCTTTTCTATATCCTTTCTAATGATAAAAACTACTTTTTCGAAGCCTGCATGCACGGCATCGTGAATGGAATAATCTATAATAAGCTCTCCGCTCGGTCCCACCGGCGTGAGCTGCTTTATGCCTTCTCCGAAACGGCTGCCTAACCCTGCCGCCATAATAAGTAATGTGGTTTTCATGGTAATACTCCTAGCTTTCATTCATTGTCCTTTAAAAAACTTTATGCTGTATCTATAACAAACAGTCGGAAAATCATCCGTCTGATCTTGTTCTGACCTGTTTAAACACGAAAAATCGCTGCCCGCAGTAGTTCAATATCACGAATATACACATCCCAATGAGCATGGAAACGTTGTCCTGCACGCTCTGACCCGCCTCAGAAAGGATATACCGCATCGCAGGCCGTGCCGCTCCATAGGCTATCATGTAACAAAGCACGATATTGACTGTAAAACGGAATAAGCTTTCTCGTATCCTGCCTCTGTTTCCGAACGTAAAATACTTATTTAAAAAATAACTGAGAATGCTCCCGAACACGTAATTGGATGCGGATGAGATCCAATAACTGAAATGAAACACATTGTAAAACATGAACATTATGCACGTTCCGAAAACAGTATTTACAATTCCCACCAAGGCAAACCGCCACATGGTCCTGTCAAATATCTTCGCGTTTGCGTGCTTCACCTCTTTCATTTTCTCCGCACCTTTCGCTTATGATGTATATAGGTCTGTTTTTCACCTCTTCAAATATACGCGCTACGTAATATCCTATTATACCGATGCTCAGCATGATAATACTGCTGGAAAAAAGCTGCAGGATGATTACCGTTGTAAATCCCCCTAAAGCGACGCCCGAAATCTTCTGCACGATCGCTATGATCCCCATAACCAGAGATACGATAAGCATCAATGTACCAAGCAGAGTAACGATGTGCATCGGAGCTGCCGAAAACGACGTGATATTCTGAACTGCATATTTGCTGAGAGCCATCTTCGACCATTTTGAATCTCCTGCGGTCCTTTCCCTAACGTCAAATGGGATGGAAATGGTCTTGAATCCTATCCACGATGACATCGCACGGAAAAAAGCTTTTTTCTCCTGCATGTTAACTATGACATTCACAGCCTTGCGGTCAAGCAGTTTGAAGTCCGACGCGTTCGACATGTCAAAGCCGGTCGCTGCGCTCAATACAGAGTAAAAACATTTTGCTGCCGTACGATGCAAAACGCTCTCCTCTCCCCTGTTATTCTTTACGCCTTCTACGACCTCATAGCCGTCTTCCCACAGGCGGTACATATCTATTATCTTTTCCGGCGGATGCTGCAGATCGCAGTCTATAACTACACAACAGTCCCCTCGGGCTTCTGTCAGTCCGGCGATTATTGCAGCCTCCTTGCCGAAGTTGCGCGACAGATGTATCCCGCGTATGCGCGGGTCGCATGAGGATACATCTTCTATTTTCTCCCATGTACGATCATACGAGCCGTCATCGACAAATATCAGCTCATACCGAATATCCTCCGCTTTCAGCAGTGCAGCTATCGTTTCCGCTGCTGTTTTTATCATCTGTTCCTCATTGTAACTCGGTAAAATCACAGACAGGACTGACACAGGTCAATACCCCCTACCTTCTTTTATTCGCTAATTCGGTATACATTCGCAGCCACGATAATATATCCGCTCATACGAAATACCGACTCATACAAACTGTAACATTATTCCATGGTTTAGTCAAACGTTTTGCGATAATCGTGTTAGTGAATATGCAGCAATCGGACGGTGTCATATGCATCAATCGTGTTAGTAAATATGCGGCAATCGTATTGGTAAATTCGCCGGGCCAATGCATTGATTTAACTGAAAAAGCGGCATCTTTAAAATACCGCTTTCCTGATTTTGATTTAATTTAATATTCTTCCTGTTTCAGAACCGTATGCCTGACTATAATTCGGAGGCAACAACTTCTTTGCCGTTGTAATAATTGCAGTTAGGGCAAACTCTGTGCGGAAGCTTTGGCTCATGACACTGCGGGCAGATTGAAAGTCCCGGTGCCTGCATTTTCATGTTCGGAGATCTTCTCTTATCTCTTCTTGCCTTTGAAGTTTTTCTCTTAGGTACTGCCATATTTACACCTCCTTCTGTGCCGTTGTGTATATCATACGTTCATTTAACGCAGCTTTGCTTATCAATCGCAACTTCTAAAGTATACCTTTCATCACCGCTGCTTGTCAACCATTATTTATCAATCTGCTGAAAATAAAAAGCTTTTAACCGGATAGCTTACAGGCTGTCCTTACCGGAGGTAACGATCTGATACGTGTCGCGTGCAATCATCAGCTCTCCATTTGTCGGTGTAAGTATGATCTTCACTCTGGAATCATCTCTGGAAATTATCATTTCCTTTCCTCTTACCTTATTCTTTACGACGTCGAGTTTTATTCCCAGATTTCCGAGGTCATTGCATATGATATTTCTCATGGATATATCGTTCTCGCCGACTCCCGCGGTGAATACGATGGCGTCAACGCCGTTCATTTCAGCTATATAAGCTCCGATATAAAATCTTACCCTATGAGCGAATACCTTGAGTGCCAGAAGCGCTCTCTCATTTCCGTCCTCGGCAGCCGCCTCGATGTCTCTGAAATCGCTCGATACTCCGGAGATTCCCAGAACACCCGACTTTTTGTTGAGTATCTCATCGGCAACACCTGTATCAAGATTTTCCTTTTTTCTGATATACGTTACGATTGCCGGGTCGATATCGCCGCTTCTCGTACCCATTACCAGACCCTCGAGCGGGGTAAAGCCCATCGATGTGTCTATGCACTTGCCTCTCTTGATTGCCGATACTGACGCTCCGTTGCCGAGATGGCAGGTGATAAGCTTCAGATCATCGAGGTTTACATTGAGTATATCAGCAGCTCTCTCAGCTACGTACTTGTGGCTCGTTCCGTGGAAGCCGTATCTTCTTATTCCGTACTTCTCGTAGTGCTCATACGGAAGAGCGTAGATATATGATTCAGGCGGCATAGTCTGATGGAAAGCCGTATCGAATACAGCTACCATCGGCGTATTCGGCATCAGAGCCTTGCAAGCGTCGATTCCCAGGAGATTCGGCGGATTGTGAAGAGGTGCCAACTCTACGCACTCTTCAAGCGCATCAATGACTGCATCGGTGATCAGCACTGAACTTGCGAATTTTTCACCCGCATGTACAACGCGGTGACCTACCGCTCCGATTTCGCTCATATCCTTAACGACTCCGTGGTTTTCATCCTGTATGGCCATCAGAACGTGTGAAATGGCATCCTTATGATCCTCCATGGGAACGATAAGCTGGAACTTGTCGCTGCCTATTTTCTCATGGGTGATTACAGAGCCTTCCATACCTATTCTTTCAACAAGACCCTTGCAGAGAAGTACCTCGTTCGTCATATCCAAAACCTGATATTTCAGTGAAGAACTGCCGCAGTTAATTACTAAAACCTTCATTTCAAATTCCTCCATCTTTGAATTAAAAAACAACTATAATATTATACTCTTTCATCAAAGCCGGTTCAATACCTTTGACTATTTTCAGAATTTTCTCGATCGCTTTTTTTGTACGCCTGCCACTGCCTTCCGCATCACGGCATAATACAAATTCACTACGCCATATACGGTCTCACCACTCTATCAGAAAAATCGTATATATTCCTGCCTCTTGTCAGATTGTATATGTCTGAGGCCAGAAAATCGCGCTCCAGTGAACTGCGGAATTTTTCACATGCTTCTGCCTCCTTATTTACATTCGTTATCAGAGGCAAAGTTATCGAATCATCGTTTTTCATCATCCGCAGATATTTACGGCCTTTTTCTCCCGCAGCCAACACCCTGCCGTAATAGCCGCAGGCAGGCTCCTTACCTTTTATTCCCATGAGAATATATGTCAAAATACGTCTTACGGCAGCCCCGGTATAACGCCTTGACGTCACTGCCGAAACTATCTCCTCCATGGACTCAGCTCGCACTATCTCTTTTTTCAGCTTGCTTTCTATTCCCTCGCCTACGCAGTATATCTCCGACAATTCATCTCCGCTTTTTCTAAGCAGTTCACCTTTAAGCAGCAGGAATTCTCTTTCCTGCGCACGCTTATGATTTTCGATACCACGCAGTGCCTCTGCAACGTTTTCAGGAACGTATTTTGCCAAAGTATTGTAATCTGCTTTTCCCTGACAGAGCATGCTGCGAATAGCAGCAGCCCCCGCAAATCCTTCCGCTTCATTATAGGTACGATAATCGGCTCCATGCCTTTTTACTGCATGGGGCTCTATATGATAGCCTCTGTGTTCCCAGTAATCTATTCTCCTGATATACTCCATCGCCAGAATATTATTCGGCTCCTCCATCAGGACAGCCTTTTCTTCTCCAAGAACTGCTCTTACCGCGTTGTGATTAGCTTTGGCAAAAGAATTTCCCGACTTCATCCCGGTCTTTCTCAAGCTGTATATGGATTCTTCATTCTTGTTAATATCGCGCACGAGCTCCCTTATCTGCTCCGTATCGCCGTTTTCACTCCCGAACGCTATGTCCGTAACACCCGCAAGGCTTAGTATATCAACGGCTCCCGACGCAAAGCATTCCGCCCTATTGCAGGCAAAGACAAACGGCAGCTCGAACACGAGATCTATCCCGTTCTCGACTGCAAGGCGGCTTCTCGTCCACTTATCAAGAATTACCGGCTCTCCGCGCTGAGTGAAGTTTCCGCTCATCACCGCTACCGTATAGTCAGCGCACGTTGCTTCAAGTGCCTTTTCCAGATGATACCTATGTCCGTTATGAAATGGATTGTACTCCGCTGTTATTCCTAATACTTTCATTTTTTTATCATAACACAGCGGCGCATATAATGAAAGCGGCGGCAGCGGAAAAAAAGCTGTGTGTCAATTTACTGAGGAACAGATATTTTGCTGTCACTCCTGTTCCCGAATGCCTACTCATCGACTGCCCCATCCTCCCCATGATATTACCGCAGAACACGATATGCACCTTGCCGCAGCAGAGGTTCCCGTGCATTCGGCAACGGCTTCACAGCCCACTGTCATTTCCAGAAAGCCCTTTGCCAGCGCTCTCGTTTCCTGTCCCGGCATAATCGAAAAGCCTCCGCACATGTGTATCATATCGGCGGCAAACATGAACATCACGATATA
>Ga0192264_1081_pt1 | contig 20509 bp, 22 predicted proteins | sample Koala_Koa23_J3_FD_131267 | JGI IMG/M metagenome (GOLD analysis project Ga0192264, IMG submission 131267) | Enriched cells from koala feces incubated with labeled cellulose particles, San Francisco Zoo, California, United States - Koala_Koa2-3_J3 ... | reverse complement strand
TATAAATTGATTTGAGCTTTAGAGCACGGTTTCTTGCGTTAATACCGTACTCCAGAGCCCAATCTAAACATCATCTTCAACGATAACATAAATTTAATGAAGATATTTCAAATAATATTCACTATATATATGCACTGCTTATTCCATTATAATCATAGCTTTTCCATTGCTGCCCCCTTTTGCTTTCAACTTTTCAAATCCCTCTTGAACTTCTGAGAATTTCATCGTCTCTGTTATATATTTCTTAAAGCTGACCTTTTTAGCCGCCAATGCACTAATAATAAATTCGAATTCCGATGGCAAATGCCCCTTACCTCCCTTAAATTCTATTTCTTTAAGCACAATATTATAATAATCTAAGGTTAAATCATTATGTGGTAATGCCACTCCCGTAAAGCACTTACGATCTCTTGTTTCAGGCTTAAACGCATACTTGATAGCGCTATTTATTGCAGAGGCAACACCGGCACAGTCAAAAACTACATCAAATCCTCCATTTGAAACATCTCTATACAATTCATTGAGATTTTCATCATCTGCTCTTAAAACAACATCTGCGATACCGAATCCTTCTATGGCTTTTCTCTTTTCAGCACTAATTTCCGAAATAGCTACCATAGCAGCTCCGAATGATTTTGCCCATTCCGATACCATTAATCCGATTATCCCTCCTCCGATAACAAGAACCTTATCATTAGGTCTTATATCTGTTAACGTTACTGCATGTAGTCCCACAGCTGCAGGTTCTATGAGCGCTGCTTCCTCATTGCTTACAGAATCCGGTAGTTTAAAAATTGAATTGTTAAACCATGTGGTATATTCGGCAAAAGCTCCCGGATGTTCTTTTTCCGCGCCTTTACATATAGCAACTTTCCTATTTGTACATTCATCAAATTTACCTTCAAGACATTTTTCACAACGTCCACAAAATTCATTATGTATATTTTGCGTATAAACTACCACTCTATCGCCCACATTGAATTTGCCATCCTTATCCGGTTGTTCAACTACTCCTGTGAATTCGTGTCCGAGAACGATGTCCTTCCAATTATCTCCATCTTTCCAAATTGCCATATCAGAACCACATACGCCTACATGTGTAACTTTTATAAGCGGTGTCCCATTTACCTTAAAGTCAACATCTTTAGTTTCAAAACGTTCTTTGCCTGCTAAATTAATGATTTTCATAATGATCCTCCTTTATGTTTAAACTTTTATTTAAATTATGAAGCTATAATAAAAATCAAAGAAGGCTTATTAATTACAGCAATATAACAAAGCCTCCTTATCATACTATTATTTTATCTGCCTAAATAAACAGGCTTCCTTTTTTCTAAATGTGCTTTCATGCCTTCTTTTTGGTCATCAGTATTGAATAATGCAGCCCAGCGCTCTGCTTCTAATTCAATTGCTGATTTTTTATCAAGTTTATCAGCATCTGCAACCATTCTTTTTGCTGCTGCTAACCCACACGGAGCTTTTTTAATTAATTTCGCAGCCCAGCGCTCTGCTTCTTCTTTTAATTCCTCTGCTGGAACAGCCTTATTTACCATGCCAATTTTCTCAGCTTCCTCCCCTGTTAATATCGTTCCGAGGAAAATAAGTTCTTTGGCTTTGCCTTCTCCAATTAATTTAGGAAGTCTTACCGTCCCCCCTGCTCCAGGCATTATACCAATGCCCGTCTCAGGGAATCCGATCTTTGCCTCAATTGAAGCCAACCTTAAATCACATGCCAATGCAAGCTCAAAGCCTCCACCTAGCGCATATCCGTCAATGACAGCAATTGTCGGTATTTCTAAACTTTCCAGCTTGTTGAATGTCCCTGAAAACAGAAACTTACCAGCTTCGGTCGCTGTACAGTCTACCATTTGTTTAATATCAGCTCCTGCAGCGAAATTTTTAGTCCCACCTATGATCAAAAGCCTAACATCGTTATTATCCTTAATTTGATCAAACAACTCATCTAATTCATCAACAATACTTCTGTTTAATGCGTTCAAAGCTTCAGGTCTATTTATTTCTATTCTCGCTATATCATCAACAATATTAATTGTAACTTTATTTTCCATATATAACCTCCCGATTATAATTTGCCTCCTACAATTACGCGCTGAATCTGATTGGTTCCTTCGTATATCTGTAATATCTTAGCATCACGCATATATCTTTCAATATTGTTTTCTCGCAAGTATCCCTGTCCGGCACAAATTTGAACTGCATCCTCTGCAACTGACATTGCAGCGTCAGTACATGCTATCTTAGCTAATGAAGCTTCTTTTACGAACGGGAGCCCTTCCGACTGAAGCCATGCGGATTTGCACGCAAGAAGAAAAGCCTGTTCTATCTTCATATACATATCCGTAAGCATAAAGGATATCGCCTGATTCTTAATTATTGGTTTACCAAACTGAACCCTCTCTTTTGCTCTGTTTAATGCTATTTCATATGCTCCCATAGCAAGGCCAATTCCCTGTCCCGCAACTCCGATTCTTCCTACATTCAGAGTTTCCATTGCTATTTTAAATCCTTCGCCTTCTTCTCCCAGCCTGTTTTCAACCGGTACTTTACAATTATTAAATATTAGCTGTCGCTGAACGGAGCTCCTGATTCCCATTTTTTCATATGGTTCACTAAATGTAAATCCGTCTGTATCTTTGCCTACAACAAAAGCGCTGATTCCTTTCGTTCCTTTGCTTTTGTCCGTCATCGCAATAACAATATAAAAATCTGCTGCTCCGGCGTTTGTGATAAATATTTTCTTGCCGTTTAACACATAATGATCACCTTCACGGACTGCAACCGTTTCCTGCATTGCCGAATCACTGCCTGCGTTTTCTTCCGTCAATCCAAATGCACAGATTTTTTCACCCCTGCACAATGCCCCTAAATACTTTTGTTTTTGTTCCTCATTACCCGCAAATAATATGGGCAGCGATCCTAATGATAAACATACTGACAAGGCTGCTGCCAACGAGAGATCAACTTTTGCAATTTCCATCATTGCTATAAAATAGTAAACGTTGCTTTTTCCCTGTCCGCCATACTCTTTAGGGAAAGTTAAGCCTAACAATCCCATAGGGCCCATTTTTTCCTTCAATATTTTTACGCCTGTTTCAAAATCCTCCTTTTCATCTCGCTCTCTTATACCTGGCGCAATTTCTTTTTTTACAAATTCCTGCATTTGCTTCTGAAATTCCAATTCATCTTTACTAAAAACAAAATTCATTTTCCTTGCCTCCTTTTATAAACATTCAATTATAACAGCCGTTCCCATACCGCCTCCTGCACATAATGTCGCCAATCCATATTTTGCTTTTCTTCTCGACATTTCGTACATAAGTGCAATCACCAATCTCGATCCTGTTGCTCCTACCGGGTGTCCAAGAGATATACCGCTTCCATTTACATTTGTAATATCTCTATTTAATCCGAGTGCTTTCTCACAACCCAGATACTGAGCGGCAAACGCTTCATTTAATTCAATCAATTCAATGTCCTGAAGCGTTAAATCCGCCTTTTCCAAAGCTTTCTGTGTTGCTGTTACTGGTCCTATGCCCATTATCTCCGGCTTCACTCCTGTGGTTGCAACAGATACAATTCTTGCCATTGGCTTTAAGCCGAGTTTTTTAGCCGTTTCTTCCTCCATTAGAATCACACCCGATGCGCCATCATTCATACCTGAAGAATTTCCAGCGGTAACAGTACCATTTTCCTTGAAAGTCGCCTTTAATGATGACAACCCTTCTACAGTAACATTTTCCTTTGGATATTCATCTGTGTCATAAATAACAGTTGTTTTTTTTGATTTTACAGCTATCGGTATTATCTCATCTGTAAATTTTCCACTCTTAATCGCTTCTATAGCTCTTTTTTGACTTAATGCCGCTAATTCATCCTGTTCTTCTCTTGTCACCCCATACATATCAGCAACATTCTCGGCTGTCATTCCCATTGCAGGACCTACACCTAAATTCGTAAGTGAATCCCACATCGAGTCTCTTAACTCCATGTGGCCAAATTTTTTACCGTACCTAGCATTAAATACCATATGCGGTGCAGTACTCATACTATCGACACCTCCGGCCATTATACATTCAGCTTCACCTGCTTTTATTTGATAATATCCCATTTGAATTGATGACATCGATGATGTACAATTCCTATGTACGGTTATTCCGGGAACGGTTACAGGCAGCCCTGCAGTTACCGCTGCTACTCGGGCAATATTATTTTCCTTATAGGTTCTCTGATAATTACATCCCCAAATAACATCTTCAATCAAGGCAGGATCTATATTTGCACGTTTAATTAGTTCCTGCATAACTGGTACAGTTAAATCTATAGGATTTAAGGATTTGAATTGACCACCTATAGTACCGATCGGTGTTCTACATCCAGCTACAATTACAACGTTTTTCATTAATGCTTTTCCTTTCTTCTCTTTTTTAATTACTTTGTTGGCACAAATCATTCATAATCATAAAAACCTTTTTTGGATTTACGACCATATTCTCCCTTTGCATATCGCTCTACTAAAGCGGCGCTAGGTCTATCTGCAGGGTCTCCAGTCATTCTGAATTTATCCATCAGAACATCATATTCCAAATCTATTCCCGTCATATCGAGAATCTCAAGCGGTCCCATTGAGTGTCCCAAACCAAGCTTTACTGCCTTATCTATATCTTCCACAGAAGCTATGCCCATATCAACAAGATAGCAAGCTTCTTTAGTCATAGCACTAAAAATGCGATTTACAACAAATCCGTAAATTTCTTTCTTAATAAGTACCGGTTCTTTTCCAATCGATGAAATGAATTCAAACATCGTATCAATCACTTTATCAGATACATGATCGCCTTTGACAATTTCTACAAGCTTCATTACTAAGGCCGGATTAAAGAAATGTGTATTTAAAACATTTTCGGGATGTTCCACAGCATCAGCAAACCTAGAGCTTACTATATATGAACTGTTACTAGCGTAAATTGCATTTTCCGGCGTATATTGATCAATCTCCTTGAGAAATGCCCTCTTTGCCGAAACCACATCGATTATTGCTTCAATAACAATATCCGCAGCTTCTGCCGCCAATTTAATATCATCAGTAAACATCAACCTTGACAGGAATTCTTCTTTCTCATTTTCATTCATTTTACCTTTAGCTATCTTTTTGTCACACCACTCATTTGCAAAGGCATTAGCTTTAGCCAATGCTTTCTCTGACATATCGTATAGTTTTACACTATATCCATTCAAAGCCACTTGCATTGCTATCTGAGTGCCCATAGTACCAGAGCCCGCAACTGTAATCTTCATGTTCTTGTCTATCATTCTGTAACCTACCTTTCTGCCTTTCTCCTTTTCTCTTTCTTTCACGTCACCTATAGATACACGGCTTTCATATTTTTTAACAATAATTCTGTATATGGAATTTCACCTTTATATTTTTTAATATCCCTAATAGCCATTTTTCTTAACTGGTACGGGTCTTTTGTTTCAGATGGAATATGATAAATAAAATTTTTTTCTGCATTTATCGCTCTTATTATCTTCCGCCCATTTAAATTGTTTAAATGCAATGGATTGTAAAAAGCCACGTCAGCCTTTTTCCCTTCCATAAAATCAATTTGCGTGTCTTCAAAAAAGTCTGCATCACCCGATACATATATTTTTTTTCCAGGTGTATTCATATAAAATACATAATGAGGATCACCTGTAACATCTCGCCCCGAATGACTTATTTTCCTTGCATTTATTGTTGTATCTTCTACTTGAAAGCTTATATACTTTTCATCGCCAGTCACTCCCGGAATAAATAATTTAGTGTTTTTATTTGCTTGCATGTATCGCTTCACTTTTTCCTTATCATAATGATCATCATGCTTGTGAGTAAACAGCATTAAGTCGATATTTTTAAAAACCCCCATATGCTCTATTGCATCTTTGTAAGCATGCTCCGGTATACCTGTAAAATTATTTGTTTCTCTGTTAAAGCCGTCAATCAATATTGAGATTCTATCCGTCTTTATTAATAGACCGCAATTTGCAATGAAAAATATTTCTGTATGCATTTTCCCTGTACCTTTTGAATCTTAATATTCATCTATAATTTAAATCTGATAATATTATATTTTAAAAATACTCTTGAGATAATGCTATAAAGGTACGAAATAATTAGTCTCTTTTGATGATTATGTGATTACTTGAAATCTTCTGCAAACTAAAAGCTGAGGAACAGCAACTTTCCCCAGCTTTAGTGTATTATTATTTTTCTTTATATCTCAGCTAACTCAACAATAAATCTACGAAAGCTTCTTTCTTTAAATTATTATAACAAAGCTCAATACTGAACCCTTGTAGAGCCTCCATCAATGAATCTTTTTTGAGCTTACAGCCTATAAGCAGTTCCTTAAGTGATTCATTGGAGCCCTCTCCAAAATAATCTCCATAGCTCATGTAATCAGATATAATCCCATCTTCTACATTTAAATGCATTTCAATAGTTCCAACATCTTCGACTTTACGTCTTTTGCTTACTGAGAACATCGGAGATCTGCCGTAATTCCATTCCCATGTGTCATACCGTTCTTTTTTTATACGCTCTACTATTTTCTCATCATCCTTATTTAAATTATAAATTTGAGTATCTCCATGCAAAAATTTGATCTGATTTTCCAATAGGATCTTAAACTCTTCAGAAGATAAATCAAATAAATCAGCCGGTAAATGCGGTTTGATATTGGTTACTCGGCTTTTAACAGACTTAAATCCTTTCGACTCATATTTATCTTTGGGCACATTTAAAGCCTTCTCTAATATTGAAACATTGGAATCAAACATTATACAGCCGTGATGCATAATGCGACCCTTTTTTATATACTGTGCATTTCCTGAAAATTTTTTGCCATCAATAGTCATATCGTTACGACCATTTAATTCAGCTTCTACCCCGATGCCTTTTAATGTTTTTATAACAGGCATACAAAACATTTTCATATTTATTTTCTGCAGGTCTCCTACATTAGTAATGAATGTAAAATTAACATTCCCCATATCGTGAAACACTGCACCACCGCCGGATAGCCGTCTTACTACCTTTATGTTATTATTTTCGGTATATGCTTTATTTATTTCCTGAGCGGTGTTTTGATGTTTTCCTATTATCACAGCATCTTGATTTTGCCAGAGCCAGAAATAGTCTTCATCCTGCGACATATATTCAAAAATATATTCTTCAAGAGCCAGGTTATAGCTTGGATCATTCGAATTGCTTTTTATAATAATCATTGTTCTGCTTTTCCCTCGGTTACATATTTATCGATTTACCGTTTACGGCTGCCATAAATGCTTCCGGAATTACTTCTGATATTGTTGGATGAGGATGAACTGCTTCGAAGATTTCATCTGCTTTAGCTCCGGTTTTCATAGCAACCGCAGCTTCTCCAATCATATCCGATACATGCAATCCATACAAATGTACGCCCAATATTTTACTGGAATTCTTATCAATTATTACCTTTGCAATACCGCTAACATCTCCTTCGACAAGTGATTTTCCATTTCCCCTCATCGGGAATTTGCCAACTGAAATCTCATATCCACTCGCTATTGCCTGTTTTTCAGTCATTCCTATGCATGCAATTTCAGGGTTAACAAATATGCAGGAAGGGATTTGATCGTAATTCATTTCTATATTTTTACCATCAATATTGGAGAGAGCAACAAAGCCTTCATGTGATGCCGTATGCGCTAACATATACTTTCCGTTCGCATCTCCGATACAATAAATATTTTCAATATTTGTTCTCAAATATTTATCTGTTTTTATCGTTTTTTTATCAAATTCGATTCCTATTCCTTCAGCGTTGAGTCCATTGGTATTAGGCACACGACCTACTGCCATTAAAACCGCTTTTGCGTCAACTGATTTTTCTTCACCATGCAAATCATAAAACACTGTATTATTTTTTATCCTTGAGCATTTAGCTCCGTTTATAATCTCAATGCCATCTTTCACCAATCGTTTTTTTACCATAGATGATACTTCCTCATCCACCATTGGAAGAATATTATCCATCAGCTCTAATACCGTTATCTTGCATCCTAACGACGAAAAAGCGTAAGCAAATTCAATCCCTATCACTCCTCCACCTATAATAACCATAGATTCAGGCAACTTATTTAATTCCAGTGCTTCTTTGCTCGTTATTAAATTATTTTCACCTTCCACTGCTATAAACGGAGGCATAAAGGTATTTGATCCCGTAGCAATTATGATATTCTGTGCAGTCACCAGGCTATCATTTACTTTTACTGTGTGATTATCTGCAAAGGATGCATGCCCTTGAATTATTGTGCATTTATTCTTTCTTAAGAGCATTTGAACGCCGCCGGTAAGCTGATTAACAATATCTGTTCTCCTCGCCTGCAGAGCTTCAAGATCGACGCTAATCGCAGAGGGGCGTACACCTTTAACAGCAAACCTATCGGATTCTTTAATTTCTTTAATCATATTGGCTGTCTTTATCCACGTTTTGGTAGGTATACAGCCTTCATTTAAACATATGCCGCCAAAATGCTTTGCTTCTATGCATGCTGTCTTTTTACCTAATTGTGCAGACTTTATAGCTGTCTCATATCCTCCCGGACCGGCTCCAATAACAAGCACGTCAAAATCATAACCGCTTACCGCTTCTTTATTATTATCAACATTCATTTAAACTTCTCCTTTTATATGGGTACAATACAACACTATAATTGTATATACCTATGTATTGTACCAACATCTTCACATAATTCATTTATCTGGGGCACTAATCTCTTAAAATGTTCCGAATTTCTATGAGGTACCAACACATCTTCGTTTTCCCATATTTCTATAAAGGCATATACGCAATCATCTACAGTGCTTCTATTAATTGAGTAGTCTATGCACCCATTTTCTTTTCTTGATTTTTCAACCAGTTCTCTTGTCAATTTTTCATATCTATCCCGGCATTCTTTTTTTTACAACTTGCCTACATACGTTTCTAAGCATAAAACACACTCCTTACTATGCGCCAAATATTCTTTTTGGATTTTCTATAAACATCTGGTTTACCTGTTCCTCAGTATAACCTTCTTTTTCTATCATTCTTGGAATAAATTTATCCATTATGTACCATTGATAGAAATTTCTGAATGCTTTCTGTACATCCTCAGTTGCCTCGCTCAGGTTCCAAGGTGCACCCCACATAGTACCCAACACATCATGGGAGATTACTATTCTGTTTAAGTAACCTGCTTCTACATCGTGCTTCATTATCTTGAGACGTTCTTCATCAGTGGGATAACCCAGATAATCCTGTCCTAATCTATCAAATCCAACACTTACACCCTTTGCTAAGATCCTATCATGGTATCCGGTATCCTGATTTCCGCACATATGGCCTACAACAATCTTTTCGGGATTTGCTCCGTTTTCAATCAAAATATGAACCTGCTCTTCTCCCATTGTTCCGGTCTGCGTATGTGTATAGATAACAGCACCCGTAGCTTTCTGCACACGCCCTGCTACTTCCAGCCACTTCTGTTCATAGTCAGTAATCACACCTTCGCTTGTGGCTACTTTTATTACACCCGGAAGTATATTTGTTCCCGCAGCACCTTTGGTTAACTCAGTCATCAACAATTCTTCCCGGTGTTTTACTTCATCTCCTGTCAAGCTTAAATTCCACCAATACCGCGAGCTTCCCGTGCTTTGATTATAATATCCTGTGGAGCAGATAATGTTCAACCCCGTCTTTTCCGATACTTCTCTCAGGAGCTCCACATCCCTGCCGCAGTCCATTGCAGTAGCATCCAAAACGGTTTTCACTCCATATGACATTATCTTTTTTGCAATTTTTATTGTTCTGTCAACGACCTCTTCTCTTGATAATGCCCCTGCACAATCAGCTTCATAGCCATCATAGCCGAATACAAGATGCTCATGCATTAACGTTTTTCCCATATCGTCCACAGATATCTTTCCGGCAACGGTATTTATCATTTTACCCATATCAACAGCCTCCTCGTATGTTACTGACTTTTATAATTGAAAGCACATCTTCCCATATTCTATATATTTTAAGTTAATATTTAATTAAACGAACTTATTTAAGCAGATATTCTTTCGGGTTTTCCAAAATTGTGGCAACGTACTCATCAAACTGAGATATTTTAACTCCACTGGTAAGTGTATGATTTATCGTGTCAATCAGTCTGCCTACATGATGAACAACAATTTGATCATTTTCATCTACAACGGGCATTTTCTGTATCCTTCCGAATCCCATAATTACCGCTTCATCATTGTTTATTACCGATTCAAAAAATTCAATTCGTGATTTATCCAAATTACTAATCGTAATAGTACTGCCTGTTATATCATCCATGGTCAGCTTTCCAATTCTTGCTCTGTCAACTAAATCGTTTAATTCTTCTGCAATCTGCTCCAATGATTTGTTTTGTACTTCTCTTACTACAATTACCATCAAACCTTTCGCAGTATCTACACCAACTCCAACATTAATGTCATCGTAATATACAATTTCATCACCATCCAGTCTAGCGTTAAGCTCAGGATACTTTTCCAACCCTAAAGCCACTGCTTTTACATAGCAAGCTGTGGATGAAATCCTTTTTCCTTCTTTTTTAAATTCTTCACGCATTTGCACAAACTTCTCAAGATCCATTGTCACCACTCCACTTGGCTGTGCATATGCGTTCGAGCTATTTCTTAAATTTTCGCCAATTAATTTAAGCACTCCTAATTTTTCTCTTCTTTCGCCCATAATTTCTCCTATATATTTTACTTTATAAGTTCGGGTTGCTGCCTACAAAAGACAGCAACCCTTTTCTGTTATAATGCGCTAGCTTTAACCTATTTGTCTTTTTGTTTTGATGCATCAAGCATAGCATATGCCTCTATACGCTTCTGATAATTTTCAGATATAGCGTTCTTTGAAGTGGCAAATGTAAGAATTACCAACATTACTATGGTTACGACTAACGCAATACCTTGAGTAGGAATTCCCAATAAATAACCGCTTGCTGAGAAGAACGTTCCTCCGAATGCCCAGATTGCAACAACAATCGCTCCCACAAGCATTGTCCAGAATACGGCCACTTCATTTACTCTCTTCCAGAATAATGAAATTACCATAACCAGGCCGCAAACAGCCCACACAGAATATGCATTGCTTATAACCGTGATGATATCGCCTGCAAACATACCGATAATCTGGAAAATGAAACCGAATGCTATTGTTACAATTCTTGTAAGACGTATTTTTTCCTTTTCGGTCCACTCTCTCTTTGAAAGCGGCAAACAAAATTCTCTTACAATTATGGTTCCACTCATCAGAATGAGTGCGGGGTCGCTGGATAATGCAGCTGCCAAATGTGCTATACAAGCGATGGCTGTGGCCACAGGTCCCAATGTTGCCGCAACATCGAACCAAGTGGATTCACCTTCAATTCCCCAGAAGAACCCACAGATCCCTACGACATTAATACATGCAATGAATATAATCGCTACTATCGGAAGTGCGATCTGCGCACGACGTGCAGTCTTAAGGTCTTTGGCTGCCACGGTACCAGCAATCGTCATCGCACTTACTACACACACAAACGGTTGCCCTATAATAATCATCAATATCGTAGGCGCACTATATATCCCTCCGGTCATAGTCGCATGCCCTGCTTCTGAGAAAGCGCCCCATGCCGCTGAAAAACCGCCATCAGTTGTATTTACAGCCCATGCCGCAAGTACAATAACTGCAAGCGCAAGGAAAATAATATGTACTATATTTAATCTGGCTAAGCCTGCCATTCCTCCTAATATAGCAATCAGAAGTACAACTATGATCGTAACTGCATAGCTAAGTCCATATCCGATCCCCAGCAAAGATCTTAAAATCGAGCTTACACCAATAAGTGTAGAACTTAGTGATCCGGCAAATGCCAGTAATATCATTAATGAAACGACTTTGTTTACACGTTTGCTAAAATAGTATTCAAAAACCTCTCCTACCGTAGATGCTCCACAAGCTGCGCCTGCCGCTCTGTAGTATTTTAAGAAAAAGGCTGCAAGTCCCCAGCCTATAGCATAGCCTAAAAATACCCAGTTGTATCCGAGGTTTGTGGATATAATACCCGCTGGTGTCCCTGTTACATACACCCCTCCAACTACATTGCCTATCATCAGTCCTAAGCAAGCAAAGAATCCCAGTGAATTTTTTCCTGTACTATATCCGTCCGAAGTATTCCCTAAAGCACTTTTTCTTCTTCTTACTTCAAGAACCAAAGCAACAACTATTATCAATACAAAGTAAAATACAACTAATGCAATAGCCATAGCAATCCTCCTTACTTAATCAATCCTTTAATCATTTTAACTATATCATCCTTATTAGGCATCATCAATGATTCAGTAAAGCCAGAGCCAATTGGAGAATTAAGTGCACCTAATCTTTTAACCGGTGCTTTCAAATCATCAAAACAATTTTCTGCTATCTCTGCAGCTATTTCGCCACCATATCCACCTCTAGTCGGTGCCTCATGAACAATGGCAACACGCCCGGTTTTTTTAACTGATTCAAATATTTTTTCCGTATCAAGAGGAATAAGAACACGCGGATCTATTAATTCTACAGATATTCCCTCTTTTTCTAATTCATCACAAGCCTGCTCTGCCAAATATACCATGCTCTGTATAGCAATAAGCGTTACATCACTGCCTTCACGCCTAACTCTTGCGGCATTATTAAGAGGAATATAACAATCATCCGGAACATCTGCTCTTCTTCCCAATGAACCTTCATGGTAGAGGAAAAGTATGGGATCATTATCTCTAATTGAAGCACGCATTAATCCATATGCGTCATCTGCATAATACGGAGCAACTATCTTGAGCCCCGGTACATTAGCGAACCATGATTCAACACACTGTGAGTGATTGCAGCCGGATCCCACTCCACCAAAGGTAGCACGTCCGCCATTACCTGCAAAATACACTGTCGGCACACTTAATTTACCTAATGAATTGAATCTCCATTTAGTTGCATTGTTTATCATGGCATCAGCAGCCAGCGCTGTAAAATCCGAAAACATTAAGTCTACTATTGGCTTTAAGCCTGCCAGGGCCGCACCTACAGCAAAGTGCGAATAACCCGATTCACATATTGGCATATCAAACGAACGATCAGGATACTTTTCAGGGATTCCCAAAAAAGTACTCATACCGCCTCCGCGATTCAATATATCTTCTCCGAAAAGAATTACATTCTTATCTCTTTCCATTTCCAATGCAGTAGCCTCTGCAATTGCTCTGTTTAAATACATATTCTTCATTACAGATCACCTCCTGTTTCAGGCGTAGCGTAAATCTGCTCTTTTACATATACTTCATCTCTTTCCGCAAGAGGAGCTTCTGCCGCACGCTTTAACATCGCATCCAACTCATCATGGACTTCTTTTGTAATATTCTCTATTTCCGTTTCGTCTAAAATGTTTTCTTCTTTAAGATAAGTTTGAAGATTCTTAAGGCAATCATACTTTTCCTTATACTCTTCCACTTTATCTAAGTCATATCCCTCTCGATAATCATCACCTTGTCCGATAAAGTGTGCTTCCCAACGTAACGTTTTGAATTCCACAACGTTAGGCTGTCCATTTCGTGCCATATCAATTGCCTTACGCATAGTTTCCCGAACTGTAAATATATCGTTTCCATCTGCAATTTGAATTGGCAGCCCACAGGCTTCCGCTTTCTCCGCAATATTGGGATTAGCTGATTGACGCTCTAGAGGAACAGTCATTCCCCATTCATTATTAGAAATAACATGAACCATAGGAACCTTATATAATGCCATTAAATTCCAACCCTCATATACTTCTCCTTCACTGCACGCCCCTTCGCCATTGAATATTACAGCAACTTCATTAGAGCCTTTTTCTTTTAATGCAAATGCAAAACCAGCATATGTAGGAATTGAGCCGCCCAAACAACCGAGAGGGCCTAACATTCTCTTGCCTTCTCTATAGTCTGTGCAATGGTAATCGAAAGCAACACCCTTTGCCATTCCATCTCTCTTACCGCAAATTTCAGCAATAAACTCATAGGTATCAAATCTCATAATACTTCCGCATTGTTCACGGTGTGTCGGTCCGAGCCAATCATTCGAATCCATTTCCAACACTGCACCTACCGCGATAGCTTCTTGTCCATGTGGACTATGAAAAGAACTTCTTATATACCCGGCATTCACCGCTTCATGCATTTTTAATGTATATAGCCTTGCTTTTAAAAGTTGCTTATGCATTTCCAACAATTCTTCTCGTGAATACTTCATCTTTACCTTTCCTCCTTTCATCCGATTTCAGGTAGTGTTTTACCACCAAAGTAAATAACACCCGAAATCCTTATGCAATATTACTCCTCTTCGATTTCTGCAACCACTTCTCCGCACGGAACAATATCTCCTTCTTTTGCTATAAGCTTTATCGTGCCTGTCGCCGTGGCTTCAATTTCATTGTCGAGTTTTTCTGTCGTAATTTGCATCATTGGGCTGCCTTTTTCAATATGTGCACCATCTTCAATAAGCCACTTCTCTACAGTTCCTTCAATCATTGTCATACCAATTTGTGGCATTAACACTTTCATCTTTTTTGCCTCCTGTTTTTCAATTCATAAACGAAAGATACAGCTGTTTCTTTTTTTTAATATACTAAATTAAAAGAAAGTTTAAAATAGTACCTATGTATGTATTGTTTCGTGATAATGTATGATTTTTAATACTTAAGAAATTGATTAAAATGTATCCACATTGATTTAATAAATTGAAAAGGAGCCTAAAAATGGAATACAAAACTATTATTTATCTTGAAGAAGACAAAGACGCAAAAATTGTACTAAATAACCCCAACTCCCTTAATGTTTTCAATGAAACTTTAATTAATGAGCTTCTTGATGCTTTAAAAAAAGCTGAAATAAATTCATCAATAAAAACCGTTACTATAACAGCTACAGGTAAATCCTTTAGTGGCGGCGGTGATATAAACGAAATGTATGAGGGCATTAAAGAAGATATTTCAGTGTTTCAAAAAACGGTAAAACCCATTGGAGAAATTTCTTTCTTTATAAAATCAATGTCGAAACCGGTTATTATTGGTGTTCTTGGTGCTGTTGCAGGCGCTGCATTCAATATTGCGCTTGCTTGCGATTTCTGTATCGCTGCTGAAAACGCAAGGTTCATACAATCATTTGTAAAAATCGGTCTTATTCCGGATGCCGGTGGGATTTTTATGTTAACGCGTGCGTTAGGAGTTAACAAAACGACGCATATAACAATGTTAGGAGATGAATTCAGTGCAATCCAAGGAAAATCATTGGGGTTTGTTTATGATATTTGCGCAACAGAGGAATTAGATCAAGCAGTTCATAATTTGGCAAAAAAATTGGCTGCTGGACCTATTGTTTCCTACAAATGTATTAAGCAACTCATCTGGGAAAGCGAATTTAAACCCTTTGCGGATTACCTTAATATTGAATATGAAAAACAAATAGAATGCGAAAATACAGATGATTATAAAGAAGGGGTAAGCGCTTTTAAGGAAAAAAGGCCCGCTCTATTTGAGGGTTGGACTTAGGGATTTTCTGAAACAAGCTAATTTTTGAGGACAACCTTTAAGCGGGGCAAAGAAAATACGGTCATGTAAGAGCAGAAATGCTTTTGCATGGCCGTATTTTTATGCTGTAAACATCACAAATTCAGTTCAAAATGATTGGTGGTATTACCCGCTTGCTATTCTGTCGATTAAGAGCGAATATGACACTACCCCAAGGGGGAAATCACAGAAAACGGAGGAACACCAACATGACAATCAATTACAACGTAACGGGAACAGACCGCAAGGCGCTCGTCACAGCGATGGGCGAAATTCTGGATGTCAAGCCGAAGTACATGGGAATGCCCACAGCAGCCTACGAGGTGGATTACTTCACAGTCGACAGGAACGGAGCAGTCAGTTTTGATGACAGAGCCGATTCCGAGGAGATTGAGAACCTGCTGGAGCAGCTCGCCGAGAGGGGCTTCACTGCCGAGCCTGCGGAGGCTTTAGAAGGAGCCGAGGTCGGGAATGCCACAGAAGAAAATAAGCCGTAGGAAACGACCACGGGGCTTACAATAACGGTTCCGCTCGATAAGGTGGCAGTTGGCACACTGACCAGCCTGCTGAACGCAAAGGGCAATCTTATCAAAAAGGCACTGGGCATTGACAGCCTGCCGATTGAAATCGCCGAAGATACAGTTTCCTTCCCTTGGTTCACGGAACTGCCTACGCCGGACGAATGCACAGCGTATACACACTTCATCAGCGCCCTCTGCGAGATGAGCCGAACACTGAAACGTGTGACTGCAGTCAAGCGCCCAGTGGAGAATGAAAAATACACCTTCCGCTGCTTTCTGCTCCGGCTGGGCTTCATCGGCGCAGAGTACAAACAGGACAGGAAAATTCTGCTCCGCAATTTGGAGGGCAACTCCGCATGGAGAACGGGAGGTGGCAAGCGTGAAGTTTCCGAGTAAAGAGATTGTGGATGCTGTCAGGAACGCATACCCCGTTGGCACACGGGTAGAACTTGTGCATATGGAGGACGTGCAAGCCCCTCCCATCGGCACACAGGGTACGGTTATCGGAGTGGACGATACTGCCAGCGTGATGGTGGTGTGGGACAACGGCAGCAGACTGAACGTCATTTACGGCGAAGATATCATAAGGAAGGTAAGCGACCATGACTGAGAAAATCAAGGAGCAGATTTTATACATCCGTGACACCGGCAAAACCAATATGTTTGATGTAGGGATGGTACAGTACCTCGCCAATGAATACGGCTTTTACGAGTTGGTGGTGTATCTGGAGGAGAACCGCAAGGAGTATGTACACTTCATCCTGACAGGCAAATAAAGTTATTGCCAAAACACGACCAGCACTCCCATTTGAATTCAGCGTCGGAGTGCTGGTGTTTCGTTATCAATAACCTCTAATTGCACTGACTATGGAATCTGTGTTCCATCCTACAATTTTATCAGCAGCATTTTTAACTACCATAGAAGTTCTCTCCGAACCACAAGGCTCAACAGCAATTATCTTCTTGTTCATTGATTTTGCCAATTCTATCTCGATGTTAATCCATTTGCTATAGGTGGAATAAACCCCTGCAAGGATAACCACACAGCTGGCAGGACTCATCTGTCTTTTAATGGCTTCTTTTAGTTGCCAGTCATATGGAGCATTATGTATAGGGTCATTTTTCGGGACAGAATAATTTTTGTAGGAGAAATAAGGCTTGGCATCCAACAGTCGAACGAGACTATCATACTGACTTCCATAACTCCAAGAGTGGCTGATAAATAAGTTATACGTCATTTTTATACCTCCGATGTTTTCGTAATGATAATAACAACGCCTGCTGCTATGTATAAGATAATAAAAACGATAGGCAGGACTTTTTCCAGCTTGGTTTCTTCTCTGTATTTTTTGTTGCTCTTTAACGATTCCCATTCCTTGGCGAATGGTTGAAACGGAAGATGCTGTTCCATTTCATTTATAATATTAAATTTCTCTTGGTTGAGCAACTTAAAGTTGTGTATGAACAGCATCCAGATAACACACATAACTATTCCGGCAGCAATGATAAAAATGGTTTTAATATCAAATACCAAAGTAATAGCTGCAATAATAGCAAGATTGAGCGTAACGAAAAGGTTGTTCATCACATCTCTGCGCTGGCTTATGGAATTGGCCATCTCAACGCACGTTTGCCATTGCGAGAGAATTATATTCTCATTTTCTTTTTCCATATGTCCTCCTAAAATTCATCCGCTATAGCTACCCAATGCTCGTCAGCCATGTCCTTGGCAAACACAGTATTATTAATATACAGTCGATTATCCTTGTCACGGACAAAGCCCCAATGGAGACTGTGCTTTTCAGCGTAATCCCGGAAGGCATTAAATTTGTTTGCTATCTGGCGGTCAATATTCTTGTCTTTTCCCTTTGATTCACCGCCCTTCGTTTCAATAATCCATACAGTGCCATCTTTCTTCATGACAATGTAATCAGCATAAAATAGCCATTGATACTGAATGCCGTCCAGATAAACGATAGAAAAATACTGCTGCCCGGTGTCTCCATTTTTATATACCCATTCGATATCATCACGGCCCTCGCAGTATTGCTCAAACAGCTGCTCCGAAGTGCTTCTCACAAGGGATGTAGCAAAACCGGATGTATATTCATGATAGGCATTGCTCAGATATTCTATCTCGCCTTTTACGCCGGGGTCATATTTGAAGAAATCCTGTTCTGGGATTTGGAATGGCGATGTCTTGGGCGTAACGCTAAAACTTGTCTGGCTCGCCATATCTGCTGTAACAGCACGGAATTCTTCTTTCAGCAAATGTTCATTATTAATCACAAATGCATAGAAATCAGCCGTTTCCAGTGCAAGCAGTTTTTTCTTTGTGTTCTTACCCTTTCGGAACAGTCTCTCCAAAATAGTTTTAACTTTCCCGGCACTCATTCCGATTGCAGTTTTTATGGAATCGACGCTATGTAGCAGTTGGATTCCATGTTTATGTGTATCAACGCGCCTGCGGGTAGTATAATATGAAGTGCTTTCCATGACCATATCAGTGCGCACGAATTGACCATGGAGCGCCTGCCCTAAAATCTCACTTCCAAATACATAGCCATTTCCGGCAAGTATCATCTGATTCTGCTTTTTGTCCGTACCGAGATGATATTTTTTTACAAGAGCATCGTAGATTTTATTCAGCACTTCACGTTCGCCGAGTCCATCATAGTCAAGATCGCGGATTTCTTTTGTGAGTGTAAATGTTTTACATTTATCCTTCAAGAATAAACGGCGTGTTTCATATGCCTTGTCCATGTTGGAAAGCAGTCCTGCCTTATACTTTTCATCGAATGTATATACATAGCAAAAGTCCAGCAGGTCATCCTCATAGTGATGTGCTTCCGGCATACGGCGAATACGACCGATTGTCTGTATTTCAAATTGCTCACTCATTCCCTCACGGAGTTTTACGAGGATTTTTGCACGAGGGCAATCCCATCCCGTACTGATTGCCTGTTTCATTAGCAAAAATACTGGGGTGGCATCATTTTCTGTCAGATTGTCAGGCAAATCACGTTTATCCTCGCTCATCCAGATGCTGACCATACCGTTATCGTATGTATAACCCATAGATTCGAGCTTCTGCTCAACTGCACGGATGGTTTCCGGCTGTCCGTTCGGAAACTGAATCAAAACAAGCGGTCGTATAATTTTATCCTCCGGCAATACTTCTTTGTACCGTGCAGCGATAGCTTTGCGCTTTTCATCAGCTAAATCAAGCAGATAATCGTAGTCATCGCTGACTTCAATGTTATCCTCAATGCCTTCATTCACATAGAGTGCCTTAGTAATAAGGCCTTTATCAATAACATCCAACTCATCGATTTCGCAAAATTCATATCGATTATTTTTGATAGCTGTTGCGCTGACACGAATGATATTTTTAGCTGCAAAAGCGTCAATGATAGACTTTGCCTTCGCCGTATTATTGGAATGTTCCTCATCAATAATCACAATGAAATTGGTTCCCTTACGATGAGCGTCTGCAATGCGGTCAAACAGGTTTTTGCGTTCACTGTCTCGAATAGCAGTGTTGCCTCTTTTGGTTACAAGCTCCCAATTAATGAAAGTAGTGCTTTCCGGCGCAAAACCGTTCTGCAACGCATCAAATAAGTTCTGTGTATTCCGATGGGGTGCAACAGCACGCATCTTCTGACGGCTCTGCTCTTCCAAATCGCCTTTACCCGGACACAGCCAGATTAATGCAGTGTTAGCATTGACTTTATTCAGATACTCGTCTACAAATCCAATAAGAATAACTGTCTTGCCGGAGCCTGTAGGCGACTTTACAACAATAGTCTGTTTACTGCGGCTGTCTGTGGTAAGGTCAAGCAGTTTCATGACAGCGTCATTTTGAAAATCAAAAAGCTCAAGTGTCAATCCGTTTACCATGTTTCGCCCACCCCCCCTCAATTCAAAGTTGAAATAATAGTCCGGGATGATATGTATATCTACGTTCTTAAAAAGGGCATTCTGCTCAGTTGTAAGCAACACATCTTTGGAAATATACAGTGCTTTCACGTTAGGATACTCACTCCAATGCGCAGCCAATTCATCCGCATCTTCATCATCCAAAACCATAATATAAGTTTGACCGTCAAGTTTGATGCCATGCTCCAATTGAATCATCTCGGCTATATGCTCCAAAAGAGCATCCGAGACGTATTCTTCATTCTTAGGCACAAAGTCGGTCCGATAATACTTCAGATTTGCGGGAATACCTTCCGTATCACCATAACCGTTAATCACACGCTTGATGCGTTCGTAGGTAACTTCCTCGCAGATGTTAT
>Ga0192264_1114_pt1 | contig 20591 bp, 20 predicted proteins | sample Koala_Koa23_J3_FD_131267 | JGI IMG/M metagenome (GOLD analysis project Ga0192264, IMG submission 131267) | Enriched cells from koala feces incubated with labeled cellulose particles, San Francisco Zoo, California, United States - Koala_Koa2-3_J3 ... | reverse complement strand
TTGGGTGCGGGACCTGCTGCAGCCCGATCGTCAGCACATTTCTTTCCACCTATGTAATATCTCATTCGGGCAGTGTGAAGAAAGGTCTTTTATCGTTTGTGAGTTTCTTTGTGGGAAAGGTGGTCAGTGTCTCGTTGTTATGTATGATCTCCGCAATCGTCAGCAGCAGCTTCATCAGTGACAGTGGGTATATCGGTTCTTTTAATTTACGCCTGTTTTCACAGATAGCTATGAGCGGTATCGGCGTGGTTCTGATTGTTCAGTGGTTTTCAGAACAGAAAAAGCAGAAAAAATGCAGCGATTGTAAGGCGTGTGAAAAACCGGTAAAAAAGTCAGGTGCAGTGCCGATGCTGGCGGCAGGCTTCACGTACGGCATAACCCCCTGCGCCCCGCTTCTGCTGATGATAGGTTACTGCTTTACAATTCCGGTTCCTTTGGCAGGCGTGACCGGACTTGTGTTCGGTCTCTCCACTATGATAAGCCCGGCTTTGCTGTTGGTCATGGTAGCAGGTACGCTTTCCGCAAAAATGCGAAAGGAAATACCACATGTGGTCAGGTGGTTTCGACTGGCTTCCTATGTACTGCTGATAGTTGTACCGTTTTTTCTGACTTCAGGGTATTAGAACAGTTAATCCCGTTTGTTTCTTATTTTGTAAAATCCCAGGCTAAATTGACAGTTGTATTGCGTTCAGGATTTGTGATAGTGCATATCAGATAGTTTGTCTTCACCGGTTATAAAATTTATGAAATAATATGAATAAATTAAGGAGCAAGTGAATAGTTTGTTGCTTTAGGCCTAAAGTACAGTTATTTACCAAAAGAAAAGGAGGCCTTTATGGATCAAAATTTAGTTGTTCGAAAAGATAGCATGTGGCCATGGGTCATATGTGCAGGCAGCGTGTTAGTGTTTTTTACCAGTATAGGTTTAACTCCCGGAACGTTTTCGGTACATGCGCCGTTTATGATTGAAGAGTGGGGGCTTACCAATACTCAAAACTCCACGATCGTATCGGTGAGAACTTTTTCGGGGCTTGTTGCAATCTATCTTTGCGGTGTGTATTATAACAAGTTGTTCTCGCTGCGTCTGGGTATGTCTATAGGTGTATTACTGGGAGGAATAGGTTTCTTTATATTTTCTCAGGCGGATAATTTTATGACAGGCTGCGTGGCAGCCGTATTTACCGGCGCATGCTATGGTTTTGCAGGTTCCGTTCCCGTATCTATTATTATCGCGAACTGGTTTAATAAGCGCAGAGCTACCGCTATGAGCATCGCGTTCGCTTCTTCCGGTGTGGCTGCATGGATCGTGCCGCCAATCGTATCAAGACTGATTGTTGCGACATCCCTGTCAAATGCATTTATAATCGAAGGCTGCGTCATCATTGGTATTGCTGTAGTTGCTTTCTTACTGCTTAGAAATAAACCGGAAGATGTAGGTGTAGAGCCTCTGGGCGGCAAGGATTTAGTGGAGGCTGAAAAACAAACGAAGAAAAAGATAGAAATTTTTAATCCTAGTAAAACAAGTCAAAATATAGTATATGTTGTGGCTTTCTTCATCGGCGCTATTAATTTTACGGCTTACAATCATTTTACCGTTTTATATACGACTGACGGCGGATGGGATGCCGTAACCGCAAACGGATTCCTTTCCATGGCAGGATTCGGGCTTTTAGCAGGAAAACTTGTAGGCGGGTGGTTAGCAGATAGATTTTCCGCAAGAAGTACGGCATTTATATTTTTCGGTTTTACATTTTGCGCTATGATTTTAGCACCAACGACATGCAATATGGAGAGCACAATGATACCGAGAATAGTTATGCTGGTTTACGGACTTGGAGGAATACTGGCAACAACAGGAATATCGGCATATGCTTTAGAGCTGTCTACTAAAGAAGATTATCCTAAGGTTGCAAGATGGTCATATGTAGTATACGGTATCAGCTCGACGGTTTGCAGCTATGGTATGGGCTTTATCGCAGACAAGACAGGCGGATATTCACCTGCATATTACATACTGGCGGTAGCGACGGTAGTAGGTTTTCTGCTTCTTCAATATGCATACAGATTGGCAAGGCCGAAATCGGAAAAAGGAACTGCATAAAAATTCATCCATAATTTTAAACATAATAATAAAGTCGCTCTTATATACAGAGCATGTATGGGAAAAGGCAGGCGGTATAACGTATATCGCCTGCCTTTTCCGGGTTAAAGCATGTATGAAATTTCAGATATTAAGAGGAAAAGGAAGGAGAACAAAGCATGGCTGAAAGCACGATTGCTTTAATTATCGCTGTGATGGTACTTATATCATATGCGACACAGTGGATACCGATTACAGTTACTGCAATGATGAGCGCTTTAGTTATGGCTTTTTTCGGGATAATAAGTTTTGAGGATGCAATCGTTTCCTTTGGGAGCGACGCTCTATTGCTTGTAGTAGGAGCCGTCATCATGGGAAATGCTTTGGTAGAATGCGGAGTAACATCAATTATCGGAAAGAATATATTGAAGGTAAAATTCTTAGCGCAAAATGAACGTCTCTTTATTGTAGTCATTATGGCAATTTGCGCCATATTATCCGGCTTCATCAGTAATTCAGCGTGCGTTGCGATTTTTTTACCTGTTGCAGCAGCGGTAGCTCAGGCTTCTGATGGAATTATTAAAAAAGAACGTGTCTACATGGGCATAGGAGTAGCATCGGTTGCAGGAGGCATGTGTACCATGGTGGGCTCGACGCCTCAGATTATAGCCAATGGAATACTAATGCAAACGGATGGGGTAGAGCCTTTGGGTTTTTTTGGATTGACAAAAGGAGCATTGGTAGTTGTTGTGATCGTGATACTGTATTTCGCTACGGCCGGATATAATTTGCAGAAAAGAGTCTTCCATTGTATGGAAGATGGTTTGCACGATATGTCTGAGATAGGAAGCTCTGCGGTTGAAACAAAAGAAATACCTCGGAGAAAAACCATTACAGCGATTGTCATTTTTCTTGGATGTATTGTTTGCTTTGTACTGGACATCGGAACTGTAGGTACTGTTGCGTTAGCAGGAGCCTTTTTACATATTGCGTTTGGATGTATCAGTGAGAAAAAGGCATTTGCTACAATGGATTGGACAGCCTTTTTTGTTATGGGAGGAGCTCTGGGCTTTTCAAAGGGTATGAATGAAAGCGGGGCCATTCAAATGTTAGCCGAAAGGACGGTAGCGTTATTCGGCGGTGAAAATGCAAATCCAATTGTTTTATATTATGCATTGTTTATACTCGCGACGCTTTTAACAAACCTTATGTCAAATGCGGCATGCGCCGCCATTTTAACGCCATTGGGAATAGCGGTAGCGCTGGCTGTAGGAGCGGACCCGCGGACATTTACGATAATGATCATCTTAGGCGCGGACATATCATATATGACACCGATTGCATCGCCCCCGATCACAATGACATTAGCAGGAGGTTATAAGTTCATGGATTACGTTAAGGTCGGCGCTCCGTTAACGCTCATTATTATGCTTGTTTTACCGGCGGCCACATGTCTGATTTACGGCCTATAAGTACAGTAAAAACAAATGAAAGCAAAATGAGAATATATGAAATATTTTTATAACGGGTATCAAATTGCCATAGTTCCCATATGAAAAAGACAATGGTATCTTTGAGATAAAGAAATTATCAAACAAATCAAAGAGGAGGATAACAGGTATGGAAAAATATCCAAAATCATATGATGTAGTTGTTATAGGTTGTGGTCCGGCGGGAGCCTCTGCCGGTAAGTTCGCTGCGGAAAACGGCGCATCAACATTAATCATTGAAAAAAAAGAGAGAAGTTGGTCTGCCTGTATACGATTCGACAGCTGTAATTTACGGCCTGTACGAATTGGAGGAATACGCAGGGTTTAAATTCAACAGGAATAAGGTTACTGATTATCATGTAAACGGTAACTGCTTTATTTCACCTGACGGAAGCTACGGCGGCTATCAGCCATGGTCAGACGGATACGGTATGAGAAGACCTGAGCTGGAAAAGGAATTGGCGGTAGCCGCTGCGAGATCTGGAGCTGAAATCCTGATGGACGCAAAGTTCCTCAGTATTGAAAGAGATGAGGCCGGAAAAATATGCGGAATCGTATTTAAGAAAGGCGGAATTACGTATAGCGTAGACTGTAAAATAGTCATCTCTTGCGACGGCGTTTACGGAAGAGGAGTTAAATATACCGATAAGAAGCCGTTTGAGTCCGCAATTGCGGTATCCCTTGGATATGACATGGTAAATGTCAGAAAAACAAAGCCGATGGAAGGCGATTTCTATGAATTATATTTGATTCCGGAATTACCGGGGTATTTCTGTTGGACTTCGCCTCGCGGAGAGGATAGATATGGCGTTGCTGTTATGTGCGATCCGAAGAGGATTCAAAAGGGATACACTTTAAGAACTGTCCATGACAGGTTTTTAAAGCACCTGGAGGAGCTGGGCAGATATGACTTTTCACATGCTGCCAGAGTATCGATGATGTCGGGCTCAACCCTGTCGGTAAAAGAGGCGACAGATGATCTTACTGAGGATGCGTTCCTATTGGCGGGAGATGCTGCGTGGAGACCTATGATGGGCAGCGTATGGGGATGTCCCGGAATGCCGACAGGCGTTCGTTCGGGAAGATTTGCCGGAGAAGTTGCGGCACAGGCTATCAAGGATAAGGAATTCGGTAAAGAATATTTACAGAAGAATTTAAAAGCTAAGTACGATTCAACGTATAACGATCCTATTGCTGATAGAAAGGCTATTGATGAAGCCAGACAATGGTACTTTAAATTGATGAATGCCACTCCTGAAATGCAGAACAAGTGTATCGGAGAAATCGGAGATCAGTATTCATCTCTGCATCTATATTTGCGAGGCGCGTTGCCGCTTTCAGGCTGTGTAAAGAAGATCAGCGACTGGTGGGCTAAAAACGCGTAGGCTAAATAAATCTGTACAAGGAGGAAGAGAAATGTATACAGTAAAAATAGATGGTGACAAATGCTTGGGTTGTAGATTGTGTGCAATGGTTTGCGAAGGCTTAGATGTGCGTTCGGATGTATTGGCATATGTTGCGGACCCCGATAAGCTTGACAACGTTAAAGAAGCTGCATCGATTTGCCCGGAAAATGCTATTAAGGTAATAGAGGCGTAGGGAGGACAAAGATGGGACTTTTGCTAAGAAATTTATCTGAAGGCGTATTGACATTGACGCTTAATCGAAATGAGAAAAGAAATTCCCTAAATAGAGAATTAATGGAAGACATCGTTAATGCTTTGAGAGAGGCAAAGGAAGATGATGATGTACGCGTCATTGTTTTTAAGGGTGCAGGTAAGGGGTTTTGTTCAGGTGCGGATTTAGGAAATCTGGATGAAATGAGAAGCAGTGCCATTATGATCAAAGAGCATCTCAGGCACTACGGAGATTTACTTATCGAACTCACAGATGCGGGAAAGCCGACAATTGCCGCTGTTCATGGCTTCGCTATTGCAGGCGGTTTAGGCTTTGCAGTTACAGCTGATATTACATTTGCTACAGAGTCAAGCTTTTTCTGGATTCCTGAAATCACAAGAGGTATTTGGGGAATGATGATAACGGCTCCCGTAGCAAGGCTTATCGGAACAAAGAAAAGCCTTGAGCTCATGTATTCAGCCGATAGGATAAGTGCTCAGGAGGCTGAAAGAATAGGGTTGATCAACAGAGTTGTGCCTGATGATAAGCTTGATGAAGAAGTTGATAAGTTTGCAAAGCAGTTAGCCAAGAGAAGTCCTCTCGCTGTTAAGCTTGGAAGAGAAGGCATGTACCTTTGCAGGGATATGGAATTCTATAAATCAATGGAATATCTTACAAACCAGGTTGTTTTGCTTAATGCGAGTGAAGATGCTCATGAAGGCTCGGTCGCGTTTATGGAAAAAAGAGAGCCGGTTTGGAAAGGAAGATAATATAGGTTTTCTGTGTACCTATAATATTAAATACAGTCAATGACACATAAAAGTGACAGGAAGAGGTTGTATATGAATGCTAAAAATTATGAGATAGGATTTGGCGCAGATGCATTGATTTATGCGAAATCAATTGCTTTATTCGGAGTATCCGGCGACCCAAATAAAAAAAATGTTGTAGGAGGCACCGGAATTCTTAATAACTTAAGAAGATTTGGTTATAAAGGCAAATTATACCCTATTAATCCGAAATACGATAGTGTATTAGGTATAAAATGCTATGCTTCAATAGGCGATGTGAAAGATAAAGTTGATCTTGCGGTAGTTGCGGTAGGAGCGGAAAATGTAGCAGGTATTTTGGAAGAATGCGGACAGGCAGGCGTAAGGTGTGCGAGCATCATTACTTCGGGATTTGCGGAATTGATGACGGATGAAGGCATTGAAATGCAGAACAACATCTGTGAGATAGCTGCCAAATATGATATGAGGCTTGTCGGCCCCAACAATTTGGGCTCATACAATATGAATAACGATATGTGCGGCAGCACTTCAACAAGCTTGCTTTGCTACGATGAAATGCCTAAAGGCAGTATCGCATGGGTATCGCAAAGCGGTGCGATATGCAGCTCTATTTACGGCAGAGCAATGGATGCAGCAATCGATATTCCCATCGTGCTTACAACGGGAAATGAGTGTGATTTGGAATCAGCAGATTTTATCTGGCACTTGGCGGATGATAAGGCGATAAATGTTATATGCGTTTACAGTGAGGCGGTTAAAAACAGAGAAAATTTTAGGAACGCATGTAAAAAGGCTTTGGATAACAATAAACCGGTGCTTGTATTTAAAAACGGTAAGACCCCGAGGGGTTCATATGCATGCATGGCGCATACTGCTTCGGAAGCAGGAGAGATAGATGAATATACTGCTTTCTTTGAAGAATGCGGAGCTATAGTGCTCGATAGCCTGGATGAGTTTTATGATACTGCTAATTTATTGGATAAATTCAGTGCTTTCGGTGATATTGAAAACGTTGCTGTAATTAGTACATCCGGAGGAAGCGGAATATGCATAACAGATTGCATGGTACAGGCAGGTATGAAAGTTCCTGATCTTTCGGAAAAAACGAAAGACGCAGTGAAAGCGCTTATTCCGTCATTTGCGTCACCGAGAAATCCGATAGATGTAACGGCTCACATATTGAGGACGATTGAAAATGTTGCAGAGGTAGGAAGAGTTCTTGAGAGGAGCGGGGAAGTCGACGCCATGATTCTTGCGCCTACGACTATTGCGCCTGAAGCTTCGATAACTCTTGCAAAGGATTTTGTTGATATCATTAAGGCTTCAAAAATACCGGCCGCGGTCCAATGGTATACAGGATCGGGAAATATGGAAGCAATAAAAATGATTCGTGAGGCAGGCATACCTGTATTTACGGAATATGATTCGATCAGAAGAGCTTTTATGAGAAGAAAACAGTTCTTCAATAAGGTTAACAAACATGGAGGGTGAATATTTTGAGTGAATTACTTAAAGTTGAGCAGAGAGGCAATATAAAAATCATAACCCTGAATAGACCGGAATCGTTGAATTCAATATCCTCGCATCTTGCCAAAGAGTTTCATCGCATACTGGATGAAGTGAAATTTGATATGGAAACCAGGGTAGTGATCATTACAGGTGAAGGAAGATCATTCTGCGCAGGCGCGGACTTGAAAGAAAGGCAAACCTATACACCGGAAGAAAGAGGACGTAAAATTCAGGAAATGAATGAATTGGTAACAACTCTTTTTGAAAAGATAGAAATGCTAGATGTTCCTGTAATAGCGGCTGTCAATGGATTTGCATTAGGAGGAGGCATGGAACTTGCTCTTTGCTGCGACATGAGAGTTGCAGGCGATAAAAGCCTGTTCGGTTTTCCGGAAATCGATTATGGCAGCTTCCCCGGTGCCGGTGGTCCGACAATGCTTCCGAGAAGGATACCTATGGGAAAAGCGAAATTACTTCTGTTTACCGGCAGAAGAATTTCAGCAGAACAGGCTGAAAAATGGGATCTTGTAGAAGCAGTTGTGCCAAACGATAAAGTATTGGAAGAAGCGATTCGCCTTGCAGAAGAGATAGCGCAGCATGCTCCGATAGCATTAAGAGAATTAAAGAAATCTATAAATTACGGTCTGTATACGACGCCGGAGCTTTCAAGAAAAATTGCCATCTGGCTCAGAAGAACTATAGATGTATCGGAAGATTATCAGGAAGGGCTGAGAGCAAGAGCGGAAAAACGTAAACCGGAATTTAAAGGCAGATAACAGAGAAAGGTGAAAAAATGGATAAGACACTTCATGAACCTGTAATAGTTGCGTATGGAAGAAGCGCCACAGCTAAATCTAAGAAAGGATACTTTATCGATAAGCATCCTATTGAAGTGGCTGTGGAAACATTAAAGGGCGTTTTGGCAAAGATACCGGAACTTGATCCAGCAGAGATCGACGATGTAGCAATTGGATGTGCAAGAACAGTTAACAAATGCGGAAAGAACGTAGCAAGACTCATTTGCCTTAGAGCAGGGCTTGAAAGCGTAAGCGCACAAACTGTCAACAGATTTTGTTCATCGGGGCTGCAGACAATATCGACAATGTCAAATGCAATTGCCGTAGGCGACATAGATATAGCCGTTGCCGGTGGTATAGAGTGTATGTCGATGACCCAGTCGTATTTACCCGGCGATGATGATGAGATTTTGGATGAAATGAATCCGGGAGCATATATGGGCATGGGAATGACTGCAGAAAATGTAGCAGCCTATAAAGGTATCACAAGAGAGGAAATGGATGCGTTTTCGGCAGAAAGTCACAGAAAAGCAGCTGCAGCGCAGGAAAAAGGATATTTGGCTAAATCGATAATTCCGATCGAAGGCAAGGATAAAGAGGGAAATACTGTAATGGCTACGGAAGATCAGGGCATCAGACCGGAGAGCAGTCCCGAATCTCTCGCCACACTTAAACCTTGTTTTAAAGAGGATGGCATAGTAACGGCGGCTTCATCATCACAGACCGATGATGCTGCGGCATTCGTAGTAATCATGAGCAGAGAAAAAGCCGATGAGCTGGGGTTAAAACCTATTGCTAAGCTCATAAACTTTGCGACGGCAGGCTGCGATGCATCAATGATGGGCCTCGGACCTTTATATGCTGTACCAAAGGTAATGAAAAAATCAGGGTTGACAGTCGATGATATGGATGTTATTGAGCTGAATGAAGCGTTTGCAGCGCAGGCAATTCCATGCATCAGAGAGCTGGAAATGGATATAGAAAAGGTAAATCCCTGGGGCGGCGCTATCGCTTTGGGACATCCAATGGGTGCAACAGGCGCTATCCTTACGATGAAAGCACTGGACAATATTTCAATGAATGGCGGCAAATATGCGCTGGTAACTATGTGTATCGGCGGCGGTCAGGGAGCTGCAGGAATATTTGAATACCTTGGTTAATGTTACCGTTCAGTACATATTAAACTATGGAAACAGGAGGGAAAAATGAAGACAGTAAGAATAGGTTGTGGATCAGGTTATTGGGGCGATGATATTGAGCCGGGTCTGGAAATTGCCAGAAAAGGAAATGTAAAATATCTTGCTTTTGACTATCTCGCAGAATTAACGATGTCGATTTTACGTCGTCAAATGTTAAAAGATCCGACAAAGGGATATGTTCCGGACATAGTACCGCATTGGGAGAAATTTCTTCCGATTTGCCAGGAGAACGGAATCAAGATGATTTGCAATGCGGGCGGTTCAAACCCGATGGGCGCTGCAAATGCAATCGAAGAACTTTGCCAGCGAAAGGATATTCACGGCTTGAAGTTAGGACTTGTGACAGGAGATGATTTAACCGATAAACTCGATGAAATCAGGGCAAGCGGGGTAAAGCTTACAAATACAGATACAGGTGAAGAGGATATAGACAGAGTAAAAGACAAGATCGTAGGAGCGTATGCTTATGCAGGTGCCGAGGGTATCATCGATGCGCTGGAGCAAGGCTGTGATCATGTTATAGCAGGTCGTGTATCGGACATTTCTCTTTATGTTGGACCTATGATGCATGAATTCGGATGGGATTTTTCAGGAAAATATGATAATCAGATCGGCGCGGCAATCAATACAGGACATATTGTAGAATGCGGAAGTCCATGTACAGGCGGAAACAGTAATCTTTGGGCAAGCTCACCGGAAAATTGGCACATCGGTTTTCCTATCATAGAAATGGATGAAAATGGGGAGGCAGTAATATCGAAGGTAGAAGGCACCGGTGGAATGATCAATCAGTGGACTATGAAAGAGCATCTTACCTATGAAGTGATTGATCCCAATAATTACATAATGCCGGATGGTATTGCTAATTTTACTACTCTTAAGCTTGATGAAATAGGCAAGGACAAGGTTAAAATTACGAATATGACCGGAAAAGGCAGACCTGATATGCTTAAAGTTTGTATTGGCGTTGAAGAAGGATTTATGTGTGAATCTATGTTGATTTATCCTTGGCCTAATGCATATGAAAAGGCTCAGGAAGCCGAGCAATTAGTAAGAAAGAGATTGGATTATCTAGGAGTTAAGCCGCTTGAATTGAGATTTGATTATATCGGAGTGAACTGCTTACATGGAAGTGTTGCTTCAGAACCGGATCCTAATATCAATGAGGTTGGACTTAGAATTGCCGCTAAAACCAATACATATGCGGAGGCCGCATTGATCAAACAGAACACAACTCATTTGTGGACATACGGACCTATGGGAGCTGCATGCGGTGTAAACGCAAGACCGAGAAAAGTGATTGGCCTGTGGCCTACACTGGTTCCGAGAGAATTCGTTGTACCTGAGCTTGAGATAAAGGAGATTAAATAATGGCTAGAGTAATGTTGAAAGATCTTGCCTTTGCAAGAGGTGGAGATAAAGGTGATGTTGCGACTGTAGGTATAATGGCATTAAACCATGATTATTATTTGCAGCTTAAAAGAGAGCTTACTCCGGTTGCAATCAAGACATTTTTTAAAGACATGGTCAAAGGAAATGTGGAGGTATATCCGGAGGATAACATCGAATCATTCCAGATTGTCTTAAGAGGAGGGCTTGATGGCGGCGCTACGAGAACTCTCAGATGTGATACGACAGGCAAGTCATTAGGCTGCGCTTTACTGAGAATGGAAGTGAACATTTATTAAACCCAAAACGTGGTAAGAAAAGCAAGGACTCTTCCAAAATCAATTTGGAAGAGTCTGCCTTTTATGAAGGGAGGAAAGCAATGTTACTGATAGGAGAATTATTACTTGATAATGCGGAAAATTATCCGGATCGATTTGCTGTTATAACTAAAGAACGTTGCTTAACTTACAGAGAATTGAACAGGGAAAGTAATTGCGTAGCGAATGCACTTAAAAAATTGGGATTGAAAAGAGGAGATTGCTTAGCATTTTTAATGAAAAATAGTATTGAGTGGGTTATAGCATGGTACGCATGTCAGAAATTAGGAGTTGTTTGTATGCCTCTTCATGCCAGACTTTTGCCCGAGGAGTTGGCAAGATGCATTAAAATTGCCGGCTGCAAAGCGATTATTTATCAGGAAGGCTTTTCTGATAGTATTTGTGCTATCGAAAATAGATTTTGCCGTTTGGAAACAAAAATATGTGTTGGAAGTGAGATAAATACAGATAAAGACAGTAACATTATAAAATGGATGGATTTATATAATAATGCGGATTACAGCGAGGCGCAGGAAAACTTAGAAAATGACTCGCCTGCAGTTCTTCTTTTTACCAGCGGGACTACAGGGAACCCGAAGGGCGTCTTGAGAACACAGGAAATGATAACGCTTCATGGAATTACATTGGCGATAAGAAATTGCAGTCCTCATTTGTGCGACATTCTTTTGTCTACAGCACCGTTATATCACATAGGCGGATTGCAGACACTGCTGAAAATGTTGGTACTGGGAGGTACATATGCAACGTATAATACGATAGAGCCTGATGAAATATTAGGAATGATCGACAGGCATAAGGTTACACAACTGCAAATGCTGCCGCCCATTACATATGAAAGATTGTACAGGAGCTACAAAACGGGAAATTATGACTTGTCGTCGGTTTGGGAAGTCTGTATTTCCGCAGGAAAATGTACTTTGGAATATACCGATCATATCTTTGAAATGTTTCCCGTATGCCATCTGCGGCCGTCATGGGGGTCTACAGAAACATGTAGTGTGACATGCATGCAGTTAACAAGAGAAGACCTTCAGGAACATCCTGAAATGATAAATTCCATAGGCACGATCATGCCTTTTACAATGGTACATGTTGTCAACGATGACGGAACAGAAGTGATGCCGGGAGAATCCGGAGAGGCTCTCGTTAAATCTCCAATGGTCTTTAACGGGTACATGCATGATATGGACTGTGGGTGTCCGAGTTGCTTTACAGAGGACGGATGGTTTAAAACAGGCGATATTGTCAGGGTTGATCCCAATACGGGGTGCTTCTATTTTCAGGATAGAATAAAAGATATTATAAAAACAGGCGGAGAAACGATTTATGCTTTAGAAGTAGAGAGAATGGTTGAAAAATATCCGGCTGTTTATGAGTGTGCAGCTATAGGAATTCCCGATGAACGATTTGGAGAAGCTGTGGGGATTGCTGTTGTACCCAATAAGGGATACTCAATTAATGCTAAGGATCTCGTTCAATTTTGTAATTCCCACATGGCACGATTTAAAAAACCGAGATATTTGGCTATTATGGATAGGCTTCCTGAGAATTCAACAGGGAAAATAGCTAAGAATGTTTTAAGGGAAAAATACATTTGTGATTTTAGGCCGATTGAATTGTAAAAAAGTTGTTTCTTGAGATTTTTGTTAATTGCATGATAAGCAGATTTATTGATTTTTTTGCTGGAAAAAACCAATAAAACCCGATGTTCTCTCAATTTTGCGGATTTTGTATATTATTATAGTACTATAAAGTAATGCTGCAAATTTTACTCTTGTATACAAGACATGAAGCTGTTGACATAGCAGGCATGCACAATATATAATTAACAAAATTCAGATGATTAAACATCATCTTTTTTATGGGTCGCAATCTACATAGCAGATGCAGATGTTAATGCTTTAGGAAATGAATTTTGAGAGGAAAAAGAATTGAGAGACCAATGGAACAATAAGCTGGGCTTTCTGATAGCCGCTATAGGCTCTGCGGTAGGGCTTGGCAATATGTGGAGATTTCCGTATATCGCCGGTACTCACGGAGGAGGAGCTTTCCTGCTGCCGTACTTCTTTGCGATAATCACGGCGGGAATACCGATACTGATACTTGAATATACCATAGGAAAAACCTACAGAGGCGGCGCTCCCGTGGCACTTGCGAGGATAAGCAGGCGCTTTGAGGTGCTGGGATGGTTTCAGGTAATGGTAGCGTTTATCGTTGCCGTATATTATTTTGCTATAGTAGTGTGGACCATATGCTACATCTGGTTCGCGCTCACGCAGGCATGGGGAAGCGACCCCGGAGGATTCTTCGTGGGATTTCTGGGAGTTACCGACAGCGCGCGTGAGCTCGGCGGCATAAATACATCGCTTATACTGCCGTTCATTATCATATGGGGCATAGTGGCATTTATCATGTACAGAGGAATAAGCAGAGGTATTGAGATAGCATGTAAAATATGTTTGCCAATACTGGTGGTTCTCGTATTCATACTCGTGATAAGAGGAGTAACGCTGCCGGGTGCAATAGACGGACTGGAGTATATGTTTAAGCCGGATTGGTCAGCCCTCACGAAAGCGGATGTATGGGTAGCGGCATACGGCCAGATATTTTTCAGTCTTTCCATTGGCTTCGCTATTATGATATCGTATTCCAGCTATCTGCCGAAGAAGACGGATGTGGTGAACAGCGCCTTTATAACGGCTACGGCAAATCACGGCTTTGAAATATTCGCCGCTATCGGAGTGTTCAGCATTGTCGGATACATGGCGGGGCAGCAGGGCGTAGAGGTTGCCGAGGTGGCGGCCAGCGGAGTTGGACTGGCTTTTATCACTTTCCCGACTGCGATAACCTCATTGCCGGCGCTGAACGCTCTCTTCGGAGTGTGCTTCTTCGGTGCGCTTTTCACCGCAGGGATAACCTCTCTGGTGTCGATACTGCAGGCTGTAGTTTCCGGTATACACGATAAGTTTGAGCTGGCCCATGCGAAAGCAACGACGGTCGTTCTCGTACCGGCATTCGTGATAAGTACACTTTTTATTACGGGAGCAGGGCTGAATATACTCGATATCGTAGATGCATTTGTAAATAATATAGGAATAGTAGCATGCGGATTGTTCGAGGTCATCCTTGTCGGCTGGTTCTTCGATTTGGAAAAGCTGAGACAGGAGGCGAACAGATACTCTAATTTCAGTATCGGCAGATGGTGGCTCTACAGCCTTAAATTCATCACAATTTTGATATTGGGAGTGATGGTGATAATCAATACGATAGAATATGCGACGGCAGGTTACGGAGGATATGCGATGGCGGATGTGCGTATATTCGGCTGGGGTGCTATTCTCATAATACTTGTCGCAGGCATTATTCTGACGAAGATGAAAGGCAAGGATGGGTACAGGGAATTGAGCGCATATTCGCAAGAGGAGGAAGAACGATGAGTGCAGGAGCTATAGTGATGATGGTAATAGGTTGTGTAGGCCTTTGGGGCGGCTTCGCTGTTTCGTGCACCATAGCCTTGAGGCACGGAAAAAAGTAAAAACAGAAAAAGACAACGCGTAAAAAATAAAAACGCAAACCAGATTCAAACCGGCGGCGAAATGTCTGCCGGTATTTTTTATGGTACAGATGCGGTTTTAGTACAAAAAAGAACGAAACACCGCTATAATAGTATGTATCGGAAGCGTATATGTTTACGAAAAAGGCAAATGAATGTATAATATGAGATGATGGTTGCAAGCCATCAACAGGAGGTTAGAATATGTGTATAGCTATACCGGGCAAGGTCGTGGAGCTTCGTGGAAATACGGCAAGGGTGGATTTCAGCGGCAATACGGTCGATGTGAACACCGGGCTTGTCGACCCGCAGGTGGGTCAGTACGTGTTGGTTCATGCGGGATGTGCCATAGAGGTTATGGAGCACGATGCTGCCCAGGAGATAATAGATCTTTTCGATGAAATAGAGGAGCTGAGGTAGCGTCATGGATATAGAGCGTGTTATAGACTATTTAAGCTTGTATGACGGAAGACCGTTAAAGATCATGGAGGTTTGCGGCACTCATACGTCGGCAATATTTAAAAACGGTATAAGAAGCCTGATATCTCCGAAGATCAAGCTTATATCGGGACCGGGATGTCCCGTATGCGTTACTCCAACTGCATATATCGATAAATGTATAGAATATGCGTCCGACGATAATCACCAGCTGCTGACGTTCGGGGATATGATGAAGGTGCCGGGAGAAAAAGGCAGCCTTTCCGAAGCAAAGGGCGGCGGCGATGTAAATGTGAGGATAATGTATTCACCGTTTGAGGCGCTGGAGCTTGCGGAAAAGAATCAGGATATGACATACGTTGTGGCGGCGGTAGGATTTGAAACTACAGCTCCGGCATATGCGCTGATGATAAGAGAAGCCGCATCACGAGGGATAAAAAATATCAAGCTGGTGATGGCGCTCAAAACGGCGATACCTGCGCTTGAATGGATATGTGAAAACCAGGAGGATATAGACGGCTTTATCTGCCCGGGGCATGTCAGCGTGATAACGGGAAGCGACGTGTATGAGCCGCTTGCGGAGCGTTACGGTAAGCCGTTCGTAGTGTCGGGATTTGAAGCGGAGCACATATTGGCTGCTGTTTACAGGATAGTAAAGCAGATAGAGGATGGCGTATACAGAGCTGAAAATCTCTATAAAAATGCGGTAAAAAGAGAAGGGAATCTAAAGGCAGCCGCTGTACTGGAGGAAGTGTTTGCAACAGGCCCGGCGATGTGGCGCGGTCTGGGAATAATAGAAAATTCGGGACTGTATCTTAAGGATGAATTTGCCTGCTATGACGGCGGCAGCAGAGAACTTTACAAGGATATGAAATTGCCTGAAGGGTGCTGCTGCGGTGATGTAATAACGGGAAGGATGAACCCTGATGAATGCCCCATGTTCGGCAGAGGCTGCGACCCTATGAAGCCGTTCGGTCCGTGTATGGTATCTGCGGAGGGAGCATGCGGTATATGGTACAGGAATGTACACTGATCCGGCGGTATTGTAAAGCGGCGCAGCTTTGCAACGGCGCATATATCTCGTATATACCGACGGTAACGCGATTGATATAAGGTAGATATAAGTATACGTTTTTTGATAAATACAGGGAGAGCAGATATGAAAATCACTATGGCTCATGGCAGCGGCGGCAAATCGTCGGCGCAGCTTATGGGAGATGTATTCGGAAAGCATTTTAAAAACAGCATACTCGACAAGATGGAGGATGCGGCTGTTTTGTCGGTGGAGGGGAGGATCGCGTGCAGCACGGACTCGTTTGTAGTCACTCCTCTGATATTCAACGGCGGCGATATAGGAAAGCTGTGCATCTGCGGCACAGTAAACGATTTGCTGATGATGGGAGCTGTACCGAGGTATATAACATGTGGCTTCATACTCGAGGAAGGGCTTGAGCTGGATACGCTTGAGCGGATAGTGATATCCATGGCAAAGCAGGCGAAAGAAGCCGGAGTAACCATCGTGGCCGGAGATACGAAAGTAGTTGAAGGTCAAGGCGGGCTCTATGTGAATACGACTGGTATAGGTTTAATACCCGAGGGCAGAAATGTCAGCAGCGGGCGATGCAGGCCGGGGGATGCGGTGATCCTATCGGGTAATCTCGGAGATCATCATGCCTGTATACTGAGCCACAGAATGGCAATAGAGAACGACATTAAGAGCGATTGTGCGGCGCTGAACGACATAGTGGACAACCTCTTTGAAGAGGGCGTAGATGTCAGAGCGATGAGGGATGTTACCCGGGGAGGACTGGGAACGGTTCTTAACGAAATCGCCGACAGCTCGAAGTGTATGATAGAGCTCAATGAGGGAGCAATACCTGTCGATGATGAGGTCAGAGGCTTTGCCGACATACTGGGTCTCGATCCGCTTTACATGGGAAATGAAGGAAAGATGATCGCAGTTGTGTGCGGAGACGACGCGGAAAGTGCGCTTGCAGCTATGAGAAAAACGGAGCATGGCAAAAATGCCGCAATCATAGGGTATGTAAATGAAGGAAGCGGAGCGTACATCAAAACGAGGCTGGGCGCTACGAGGCGGCTCGATATGCTGTACGGAGAAGGTCTTCCGCGTATATGCTGACGCGTAATAAAGACATAAGATAACGAAACGAGTAAGCCGATAATAATTGCGGCAGCGTGAGATGCAAAAGCGATTGTTATTTGCGGGAAATATGACAGTAATTGTTGTTGCGGGAGATACAGATAATGGAACTGACGAGAGCAGGAGAAAAAACTTATTATATAAAGCACAAGACGAATATAGGCGTCTATGTCACTTCACCCGGGAAAGTGTGTCTGATAGATACGGGCTCTAAGGGGGACGGAGAAAAAATAGATGAAATAATCTCGGAGCAGGGTTGGGAGATTGAATATATTATCAATACCCACACCCATATCGACCATCTGGGCGGCAACGAATATCTGATGAAGAAGTACGGCATACCGGCATACTGCACGGATTACGATATGGCATTCGCTCATTATTCCGATTTGGAGGCGGCGTATATGACAGGCGGATATCCCTGCCGGAAGCTGAGAGAAATCTTTTCCCACCCCGGAAAGCTGGGATTCAGAGCCATCGAGGAATACGAGCTTAGCGGCATAAGCTGGATATATCTTCCGGGACATACCTTCGGGATGATAGGTGTGAAGACGGATGATGATGTATGGTTCCTGGCGGATTCGTATATGAGTAAAAAGGCTCTTGAAAACTACAGATACGGCTATCTTTACGATGTAGGCGGATATCTTGATTCTCTGAACCGGATAAAAACGCTTTCGGGGCGGCTGTTCGTACCGGCTCACGGAATTGCCGAGAAAAATATAGCGGAGATAACCGACCTCAATACGGAAAACATCGGGGACATTATAAATGTTATCAAGGACATCTGCACGGAATACATTTCCGCGGACGGAATATTAAAGGCTGTGTATGAAAGGATGGGAATGAGGAATACGGTGTCGCAGCATGCCCTGATGTCATCGACCACCAAGAGCTATCTTGCATATTTGCAGGACAGAGATGAATTGGAATGTAAATTTATAGACAACACTATGGTGTGGAAAACGATATGACAGTAACGTTTGTACGACGACTGTATAACAGCTGTATGTGTAATGATACAGTATAACGATGCAGTTGTTATGAGTAATATATGTATTGGATTTAAGGAGGTATATTATGGCTGTAAAAATTGCTATCAACGGATTCGGAAGGATAGGGAGACTTTCGTTCAGAAAGATGACGGGGGATGAACGCTTTGAGATCGTTGCGGTGAACGACCTTGCCACAACGGAGATGCTTGCGTATCTTCTGAAGCATGACAGCGTGCAGGGAACATTTTCTCACGATGTCAAATACGATGAAGACAGCATCATAGTGGATGGAAAAAAGACGAGCATATTCAAGGAAAAGGATCCAAAGGCTCTGCCGTGGAAGGAGCTTGGTGTAGATATCGTGCTGGAATGCACAGGACTGTTCGCGTCAAAGGACAAGGCGAGGGCGCACATAGAGGCGGGAGCAAAAAAGGTCATAATATCGGCTCCTGCGGGAAATGATCTGCCGACTATCGTTTTCGGCGTAAACGAGGGGATACTCACTAAAGATGATGATATCATTTCCGCGGCTTCATGCACGACCAATTGTCTGGCACCGATGGCAAAGGCGCTGAACGATTACCGCGAGGTGCGTACAGGGTTTATGACTACGATACACGCGTATACGGGAGATCAGATGATACTCGACGGACCGCACAGGAAGAACGATTTCAGGAGGGCAAGAGCAGGTGCCATAAACATAGTGCCCAACACGACGGGGGCGGCAAAGGCTATAGGTCTTGTAATTCCTGAGCTTGCCGGAAAGCTGATGGGCTCAGCTCAGAGGGTGCCGGTTGCCACGGGCTCGACAACTATACTTACAGCTGTGCTCAAGGATTCTACGGAAACGGTAACGCTGGAGGGCGTAAACAACGCTATGAAGGCTGCCGCCAGCGAGTCGTTCGGATACAACGAGGAGTTCATCGTATCGAGCGATGTTATCGGCATGAGCTACGGCTCTCTGTTCGATGCGACCCAGACCTTTGTAGAGAGAAGCGGAACCGGAGTGTTCGAGGTTCAGGTAGTGGCGTGGTACGATAACGAGATGAGCTACGTTTCTCAGATGATACGAACTCTAGGATATACAGCAGGACTGCTGTAAAATCAAATAAACTCGAGAGGTACTGCAATTCCGTTCCGGCATTAAAGTGAATTATTGCTGCCGGAGCAATGACGGCAGCATCGATCCTCTCGGCTGCCGTATTAAAGAAGTGATGTTAAAAACGGAAAAAGGAGCGCATCGCATTATATGCTCGATAGCAAATGTGATATGCTCCTTATTTTTTATGCTTCCTGCGCTTTATATTCCGTATGCTGCCGTCGCCCCTGCCAAAAATCCAAATTCAAAGCTATAGGATTCAGAGTTTTGTGCTTTAAAATTCAGGTCGTCCCTTCTGTATGTACTCCTCCATGATCTCGACAGATGCGCTTGTCCCCAATCTGTCAGCACCTGCCTTGATGAGTTCGATAGCGTCATCGAGAGTTCTGATGCCGCCGGAAGCCTTGATTTTCACAGCATCGCCGACAGTTTTCTTGATCAGCTTGACTGCGTGTACGGTAGCGCCCTCCTCGCCGAAGCCTGTAGAGGTTCTGATGAAGTCGACTCCTGCATTTTTAGCCATGTTGCAGACCTTGATGATCTCCGCGTCTGTCAGGGAACACGTTTCGATAATAATCTTTATTATAGTGTTCTTTTCATGACACAGATTCGTAAGCGCCTTTATTTCACTGTCCACGTAATCGAAACGCCCTTCCTTTATTGCGCCTACATTCATCATAGCATCGACTTCTTTGGCTCCGTCGTCGATAGAATCGTACGTTTCGCCGTATTTTGAGTTAGTATCCATGGTACCCAAAGGGAATCCGGTAACCGTTGAGATCATTATGCCGCTTCCTCTGAGGTATTTCCATGCTGTGGCAAGGAAGCATCCGTCAACGCAAACCGCATGAAAGTCGTATTTGAGTGCCTCCTGAAATAAGTTGATTGCTTCTTTTTCCATCGTGTCGGTCTTGAGCAGCGTATGCTCGAAATACTTGTTGAATTGCTTTTTCATGATATCATACCTCCTTAAAATTTAAAATTCTTCCCTATAATAGCATAAGAAATAAATATGAAAATTGCGTGAAAAATGCGAAATTTAAAAAATCATTTTTTCGACATAGAGAAATCAAAAAAACGATATATTCGAAGTATATCATAAGGGTATGAATATTGCATTAAACCGGGAGTTTTA
>Ga0192264_1110_pt1 | contig 20997 bp, 15 predicted proteins | sample Koala_Koa23_J3_FD_131267 | JGI IMG/M metagenome (GOLD analysis project Ga0192264, IMG submission 131267) | Enriched cells from koala feces incubated with labeled cellulose particles, San Francisco Zoo, California, United States - Koala_Koa2-3_J3 ... | reverse complement strand
CTTCAGGAAATTCCAGTTTGCTTTCGTTGCCAAGGAGGATTTATCAAAAATCCCGTTTTACGGGAAATACCTGCAAAAAATACGCTGCGTCTTTATAAAACGCGACGACCCCAAGGCTGCGCTCCGCACTATAAACGAGGGAATCGACTATATAAGGAACGGCTTTTCTCTTGTAATATTCCCCGAGGGCACCAGAAGCAAGGGAGGCGAGCCGCACCCGTTTCAGCACGGAGCGTTTAAGCTGGCGACAAAGCCGGGCGTACCCATCGTTCCCGTTTCCATTGAGGGCAGCTACAAGATGTTTGAGGAATGCGGATATATCAAAGGAGCCGATATTCACATCATGGTGCATGAGCCTATCGAAACGAAGGGTATGAGCAGACAGGAGCAGAAGGAGCTTCCCGAAAGAGTTGAAAAAATCGTTATGGATGGGGTAAAGGCGCTGAAAGAAGAGAGGCTGTAGGCGCGAGGGAACACGGAAAAGCGCAGCTTCAGCGCCCCTATAATTTAGCACAGAAAAGCAGTATCAAAATCCAAAATTTGGCATAAAGAAGCATTAACAATATTTCTTTATTTCTTCATTTAACTTATCGTACGTCAGCAGATCCTCTTTGCCTATCTTTACACCGACAGCTCTGCAAAGCTCTTTCAGCTTATTAAAGATTTGTTCGGCACTCATTCCTGTACAATTTTTTATCACCTCATCGGTTATATACGTTATCGTATGGGCAGCCGGGTTTCTTATATCTTTTTCTGCCTTCCTTATCTCCTTTGTCAATTTTTTTATATTATCCGCTATACCCAACTCTTTCCTCTCTATCAATTTGGCATAATGGTCGCTTAAAATTACAGTATCTCGATTAACATAGCCATTGATACTTTTAAAAACCGGATTTGTTGCAGTTGCTTCTTTATTCCATTGCTTTATCGGAGTTTTGCTTTTCCTTTTTTGTTTTAAAATCACATATTCACTCAAATCGAAATCAGGACATTGTTCTATCGCCATCTCCATTAGAACGAAGAACAGCGGTGAGAAAGCCCGCAAAAAATCAGCATATTCTTCCTTAATGATTTTTATCTTTAAAATCATCAGTGACTCAAAGACATTCCAATGGTCGCTCTGTTTAATCGGAAATATATCATAATTTGCCTTTTTAGCGGCCTTGCTGCAGGTAGACTTATCAAGCTTTAATCTGGCCATACCGGCTTCAATAAGCAGAAGTATCCTTTCATCTATAAATTCCTTTAAAGGCTCGGCTATTTCATATGCTGCAACGTAGTTATATGATTCAATATGCCTTTTGATCAGGTTCTTCTTTATCTCGACAGTCATATTGACCACGGATGAAACAGTACATCTGTTTTCAAAATCCTCACAATTATCTTCATTACATTCCCACTGCAGCTCAGGGTCATACTCTTTTCGATCCTCAATAGCATAGCTTATCTTTCTAGTCGGATTAGAAACCTGAATAGGAATCATTGGTTTTTCAAACATAGCCGAAAGAACTTGAAGTGCGCTTTTCATCGCCGGCGACCCTGACGAAACATTTAGTAAAAACCGGCAATCGTCCTCATAAATATCCTCCAATATCTCCCTGAAACAAGTAAGCATTTCATCAAAAAGCTGCACCTGCACCAGCTCGGGACGTTTCATATAAATAAATTCTGTTTCGATATTTAAAAACTCTTTTATTTTATCCAGACAAAACGAATACCGTTTATCTTTTTCTTCAAATTCAACTGTCTCCTTTGACATAAATACGTATACTTTATCCGGTCTGTAATTTCTGATAATATGCAGCAACGCACCGTCTCTGCAATTTGCTATAGGGTCCGTACCGCCCACCGGCGAAAATAAGATTTTTTTCATATTATGATGACCTCCTCCTCATACACCGTTTCGGTGCTTCCCAGTAAAATAACTTCATTGCTGCTATTTAGTCGATACAGCCTGACATTATCTTCGTTGTCTATTACTAAAGAAATCCTGTTTACGATTTCCCGGTACTGCCTGTCCGTAAGCAAGGCCTCAAACGCGGATTTCTGCACTCTGTTTCCATAGCTTTCCAACAGCTTGACCATCTGATTTCTTCTCTTGTTATCAATGATATCATATATGATCAATACGAGCTTCTTGTTTTTATCCTCTATTATATCTGAAAAATCATATTTACGAACTGATTCATTCATATGTATACCTTACTTTATTTTTACAGGCAGATAAACATCGCTGTCAGCGCTGAGCACACTTTCCCGTATTTTTCTACACTGCACTCCTATCGCATCACGCATTGAATAAGACTTGTTTTCATATTGCAAATATCTGATTTCGGTATTCAGCTTTTTCTCAAACTTCGCAATGAATTTTTTCAACCCCGTATTAGTCAAATATATACCCTCTCCATCACCGGACTCAAAGTCTTCCGATCTTATTTCATGGCCTTGTATCATGCTAAGCACAAGTGAGTCCACTATTACAGCTCTCCATTCTTCCATCATATCGCTCGCCAGGACAGGATGGTTTTCCCTCACGGTATGCAGAAACGAATAATACGGCGTCAGTTTCTCAGTACAAATTTTGGCATAAACCTCATACATCAGCAATGTATAGCCCAAACTAAGCAAGGAATTGAATTTATCTCTCGGCGGTCTGCGGGTACGCCCGTGGAATGCAAACTCCGGCTCTATGATGCAGCTGAGCGCGTCAAAATAAGTGCGTGCAGCTATTCCTTCGTATCCCATGATCTCGTTCACTGTTTCCGCACCTTCGATCTTTTTCATATAGACCTTTATCAAGGCTACGCTGCGATTGAGTTCCGGTGTTACTGTTTTAATATATCTTTTAAGGACAACGTTCTGATTGTTGACCTTGGCAGCTAAACTCTTTTTCGTTAGTGATAAAGCATAGTGCTTGTCATCAAATGAAGTTATCTGTTTTTTGATAACCTCCATTTTGTTCATAGAAGTTGATTCCAGCCTTCCGTAATATCTGCCGGTCCCCGAGAAAAAACAGACCGGGATTCGGGATTCAAGCAGATACTGCATGCATGGCGTAGTAATGGTCGAATTTCCGAAGATGGAAATGCTTTCCACGGACTCTTTCGGTATCGTTCTTATCAAATCACCTTTCTGTTCTATTTGAAACCTGCCGCCTTTTATTCCTACGATAGAGCCGTTATTGGTAACGTATAAATGAGTCATGTTTCCTTACCTCCGATGATGAGCTTTTTTGCTTCAAAATGCTTTAAAAATCATGCTTTCTCTGCCGTTTCTGCACTTCCCTGCATGCCTGTTCGTCTGAATGTGGAAACCAAATGTTTCTCTATATTAGCCGCAGTTATCATGCTTACCTCCTATTGATATCTGATAGCTTTATCATATGCTGATAATGGGGGTATTTCAACTGTATCCATTAAATTTGTTGATTTTTATGGTTCCCGTCCCCTGTTGGGGTTCTTGGTTCTCTATAAAAGAACGGCATCGCTGAGTGCATGAGGAATTAAGCTTTTCCGTCCCCGGTAGGGGTTATTGGTTCTCTATTGGGGCAACGAAGTTAATCTGAGTGTTAAAACGTTTCCGTCCCCTGTTGGGGTCATTAGTTTTCTATTAAGAATCACAATATCATTAAAAAAGTGCCGCATAGTGTTTCCGTCCCCTGTTGGGGTCATTGGTTCTCTATACGATTTAGACCCGGGCGAAAGTGTATTAGTGTGGCTAGTTTCCGTCCCCTGTTGGGGTCATTGGTTCTCTATATGCCGAAAGTCAACAGAGAATTCAATCAGGCTGAATATAGTTTCCGTCCCCTGTTGGGGTCATTGGTTCTCTATTGGCCGTAATTGCGGTCAATGTCCTCCGTAATCCTAATGTTTCCGTCCCCTGTTGGGGTCATTGGTTCTCTATTGACGCGCTAGGGATAAAACAAAATACCGTTGCTGTTTCCGTCCCCTGTTGGGGTCATTGGTTCTCTATAACGACGGACACATCTGTTTTAAACAGGCGCGAACGGGTTTCCGTCCCCTGTTGGGGTCATTGGTTCTCTATTTGCATGTTGTTGTATCTGTGTTATGCCATTATGTTTCCGTCCCCTGTTGGGGTCATTGGTTCTCTATTTTGTGTCAAGCATTATTCGCATACGCAATCCCCGTTTCCGTCCCCTGTTGGGGTCATTGGTTCTCTATCATCCTGGTGATCGACCAAAGCTTATCCTCTTCACTTCGTTTCCGTCCCCTGTTGGGGTCATTGGTTCTCTATCCTGCCCGCTGTAAGCCGGTATTTGCAACAGTTTGAAAGTGTATTTGCGGCTTAAAAGCCTTTGTCGGCAAAATACATGTTTCGCCCGGCATAAAACAGCCTCTAAGTCTTGTATTTTCAATGTCGGCTGAAAACCGACCTATACCTCGATTATTTTTATCCCGCATGCTCCGAATTGCTCCAAATATCCATCATATTCCGTAAGCTTAACGGCGTGTGGCGATACTCCGTACGCTTTATCTTTAAAATGCTGATGACGCTTCCTGTTTTTTCCGTTTATAGTACCATCGATGATTTTACTCGTAAGCTCAACTCTGTTGTTCATTTCGCTGAATACCTGACCGGTAATCGTTTTGCTGTGATAGCCTACACCGCCTCCGAGGTAAATGACATCCTCTGCATACAGCTTTTCATCCTTAAAATGTGATAAAAACTCAGCATTGTAATTCTGCAGAAATTCATTTACCGCTTTCATGATCAGCTCTGCGTCGATATTTCTTGTTTGCGTAGTATCAATACTCATCTCAAGCTCTATGGTATTATCCGGCGCTATGCACTCTCTTACCACAGAAAGAGCATTTTCTTTATCCGTACAGGTAATATCTATCTTCTGGCACATCGTCAGCGCGTCAAATTCGAGAGGATCGCTGTCACTTATCCTCACTCCGCTCATAATGTCATTTACCATATCTGCCGACTTCGTCCCCGGTAAATTTTTCTTATGGAAATACTTTATCTCCATTTTATTTGCTTCGTTTTTCAGGAAAGTCTTATTCACTTTTCCGTTCATATTTTGATTGTTGACCGTATCTCTAACATCTCCTGCGTATATATTATCCCGCTTCACAAAATAGGCCAGCAATATATTCCTTACAGCTCCTTTCACACTGCTTCCGGGAACGTATGGCTTGCCGAATCCATCCTTAATAAATGTTTGCACGCCCTTATCCGTATTCGCTCCGCCAAGCCCGCTGCAATCCACCTCGTATTTCATCACCTTTGAAATATCAGCAGGATAAAGCCCTATATCAATTGCCCACTCCAGCATTCTTTTCTTTGAGTCTTTAAGCATGAAATTTTCAAATGATTGTATTTTATTTCGCGCCTTTAAATACCTGAACGGCTTTCTTTCGTCAAGTATGAATCCGGTTTTTCTGCGCTTATCGTATATCCATTCCTTTTTCATAAGCTCGTGCCCCGAGCCTATGAACAGTGGTCCTATCGTAGTAAGAATAATTTTATATCGTTTGATAAACATATCGCTGCTCATTATTCTACCTCCATGAATACAGGTTTGGCGTATCTGTAAACAGGATGCGTTCCCTCACCGGAAACATCCCGTAACAGTCCGTCAAATGTCCTTGTGAATACCGAACCTGCTTTAAAAGCATAAAAATCCTTCTTTTTAAGCGGCCTTTCCGCATATGTGGATGAGCTGACAAAGCCGCTTCTTCTGATAAGCATATAGCGTGCATTATCGATCACTTCTTTCAATTCATCATCGCTTGCCATGCCCGGCGACAGATTCATATATACACCATTCTCACCTCGCTCTGTCAGCCTTGCGGTCATACTGTCCGGCAGCTTCGCCGCCATCAGCGTATATTTACCCATTCCCGAGCTGCGCTTGCCTCCTATTCCCGAATAACCCAGACCGATAAGCAAATCCTCTATGAAATAAAGCGTATCTTCGTCTTCATAGCCTATTACCAGATACAACCCCCAATTCCTGTTGAATCTATACGACCCCACCTGAAACGGCATCGTGTCATCGTTTTCTTTTACAGACGCCATCGTCCTCACTTCACCTATCCCCATGGTCTCGTATATTTCGAGTTCGGCTTGTACATCCATATCTCCTGCAATGAATTTATCCAATAGATCTACAGGGACATACGGTAGCTTTTTCGCTGCTTTTTTGATATTGGAGTCAGCTCTTTCGTCACCGGAGATCAAGAGCATAGGCTTAGGTACATAGTATGTATTATTGTGAAACGGCATTGCATCCGATAACTTAAGATGATTTGCTTCCGTCAGTTCAACAAGATGATTCAATGATTCCTCACCGCCCTGAATAAGCGCCTCATGGCATAATGCCGAAAACACTGTATCCGCATATATCGCACTTTCCGCGTCTTCAAGCTTCCTCTTACCTATATGCAGGGCTGTAGTAAAATCCATTTTATATCCTACATATTTCATATTGCTATCCCTCTAAAATTTCCCTGCACGCATTCAACGACTCCTCAGGCAGCTCGCCTATAACGCAGTCAAGTGATATATTCTTTATTTCTATCTTACCGTATCCTCTGGAGCCGTGCCCTCCTATGTAATCATATTCAAGCAGCATGAAGCCTTTGGACAACGTTTCCATATCCTCGAGGAGCTCCTTTTCTTCATCGACATTATATATAATACTTATCGGAAATTCGGCTCCCCTTATCACCCTCTCTATCTGACGTGGCATTGCTATCGCTGTCAGTGGATTGATCGAATTTTCTTCCTTTGCCTCCGTTACCGATTGAGCGCCTTTCTTCCTGAGTTCGTCTTCATTGCTCATTACGGAATCTGAAAATATCAGTCTGCTTGCCTTAGGGTTACTGTCTTCTCTACTTTTACTCGTACCGAAAAGCCTGGTAATACGCTCATCATCTTCATCTCGTGAATTCACAAATTTCTTTTCGTTGTACATCTTCGCAAGGAGGCTTCTCATCTTTCCCTTTAGCGTGCTGCCCGGTATATACGGCAGACCTGAAACAACATCCTTGGCTACAGGAGAGTCTATAGCTCCTATTGCTGCGAATCCATCTGAGGTACCTATGTGCATTCCCGTTTTGACTTCTATGGTTCCTGTTATTTCTATTTTACTGTACATCCTTATTTTCCTCCTGTCTATCTTTCTCTTCCGCCATAAAACTTATGATAGGCTACCAGCGACTCCATGTATTTACAGAAAAGCAACAGCTCTTCCCTGCTCTCACCTATGGTGTCTATATATTGCATGATATTCGCCTTATCGATAAAATCCTTCACTATTCTTTGATCTCTGCCCGCTTCGTATGCAAATTTCATCTTCATATATTGGATATCGCTCAGAACATCTTCGCTCAGCTTCTCGGCTGATTCTTTTTCTGCCCGTGACATTAAATTGTTGCTCATGGCAAGAAGATTACGTATTTTCGATGTCGTAATATTTATTTTAACCTTTCCCGACCTTTTATCTTTTACACGTAAACTTAGTATAACGTCCTCTGCATTTTTTACAAAATTCGTCTTCGTCAGTTTTTCCATATTGCTTATTCCTCCTTACCCGTTCTGTTCAGATACACGTAAATATATATTGCGGTGATCAGTTGTTTTCTGTCGTTCTCATTTCCCGCCCATTCATATATCTTCTTTGAAAACTTACTGTACAGCTCCTTTACATCACCCGAAGCTTTCTTATCAGGCTCCATTCTTCCCAGCATATACGCCAGCCTTGCAAGGTTTATCCTGTCATCTACGTTCCTGATGTATTCCAGAAGCTTATATATCGCCGAGTTTCCTTTTTCGCTCATCGTTGAAAAGTAATCATTTATCAACGCGAATTTATCACCTATGACGTCATTTTGAAATTCATCCCATTTGTACGTATGCCCCAATTCTTCCTGCTTGCTTTTTTTATTGTATTTATGCTCTGAATCTCCTTGTTTTGTTCTCGGCCTGTCAAACACAGTTATCGCATTTTTACCGTCCATCTTTTTCGAAGCTTCTTCCAGCTCTCCTGTCTGATACGCCATTGGCTTGACCGGGTATTTCTGAGGAAACATACCTATCCCTGCAGATAACGTAAGCGTTCCCTGTGTATATTTTCTAAGTGCCGTATTTATATCGACTGCCGCTTCAATGATCTCATTCCATGCTCCGATGATGAACAGATCGTCTCCGCCTGAATAAACTACCGTTGCTTTTCTCGCCGGATATACCGGTTCATTTCCGGGCAGCCCGTATTCTCCGCTTCCGAGTATATAATTGATATGGAGCTTGAAGAACATGTTGAGCTTTCTCGAAAATGTAGAGGTTCGTGAAAGGCTTACCAGATCCCCGTTTTTTCTCTCAAAGCCGCTGACGAAAGCATGTCCCAGATTATCGACATCCGCTCTCATCACGCCGATTCTCTTGACTCCCTTTGACCCGTTTGCCAGTTCTTCAAATGAAGTTCCGTTACAGTAATCTCCTATCCAGAGCTTTGTTGAAACATTATAGCCGGTGAACATTTTATTTTTACTGTATGAGCGCACATAGTTATCGTCGCTCTTCAGACGTTTTTTCAGCTCCTCTTCCTTCTCCATTATCATATAGTTATCAAACGGCAGCAAAATCCCATTGCCGCTCCCATCGGGCTCAGCAAGAATGCTTATAAAGTCATCGTTTAAAATCCCATTGGAAAGCTTCTTAAAGGCATGGCACAACGAACAAATATCTTCACCGTTTCCAACAAGATCATCCACCCTGCCGCAAACCTTACATTCTCTACCGCTTTCTCCCGATAAGCCTGCATTCATCGCTATTATCTGTTCTGCCGTATACCTTGCCGCCTTTTTATCGGAAAGCGCCCGGCTCAGTCTAACGAAGATATCTTTATATGTGCCGTGAGGCTTGTTCATCAATGAATTTGCAGAACAAACAGTGTATCCGCAGGCAACGTACAGGTCTGTCTTGAAATTCTTTACAAACCAGTCGTTTAATTCCTTTTCAAAATCCGTTAATATATTTTTCACCTTACCGGTGTTGGGAAGTATTATGTACGCATGTCCGCCGCCGGAATATATCAGGTTGGCTCTGGATAATCCGATTTTATCCAACAGTTCATCTATTATATGCTCCAGCATGATTTCCAGATAAAACGATTTTGCTCTAAGTGTTTTCAGTGCGCCTTCGCTGTGCACCATATATATGAATTCCTGTATTCCCGAAATGTCCATGCTCATCATAATGAAAGCGTCTTTTTTATAGTAATCTTCAGCATGATCGACCAGTGCGTCATAATAGTCCGTGACATTGTTTTCATCAAGATATTCCAGTATACATGAAGCTATTGCTGCAGTGATTTTGCAATGATCATACAATGATATATCGACGTACTGATTCGTATTAGTCGAGGACGGCACATATGACAGATTTGCTTCCAAAACCCCGAGCAGAGAATTCACATAGGCTTCAGTCAATTCGATTTGATTTAAACCGCTTTTGATCTGATTCAGTATACCCCCGTATATTTCTTCCGAATACTCGCCGACCTTTTCCAGAGGGTAATTGATTGCTCCGCTGTCGTGAACTTTTTCCATATTATACGAAAATGTCTGCTCATTTCCGTTAAGCAAATTAAAAATACTTGCCAACGGTATGAATTTATCGTATCTTCCTTTCTCTCCCTCACCTTGTTTATCTCTCCTATCAGCTCCTGCAGCTACATTATCCGCCCAATACGTGATGTTCGCCAGAGAGCTACGTGAAATGCCTGAGGATCTCAGATATGTTGAATGATGATATCTCAACTGATCAAGTATTTCTTCATCTGTGATCCCCTGTGCTTTCAAAAAATCATATCCGCTGGCGCTATGATTCCTGCCGTCATTGTATCTGTATAGAATTTTACCTATATCATGCAGCAATGCTCCGATTATCAGCTTTAATTGTTTCGTATTCAATTAATTTCTCCTTTCGATCTTTATTGCACCCATCCCTATAGCCGTTTTTATCCCGACACCTGAATAAACTCCTGTTTCGACCAGAAAATTAATGAGATTTACGAACTGCTGCGGGCCGTTTACTTTCATTGTAATATTTCCTACGAACGATGGGATTTTCACGCTTTCCATGTGAAAAAGCGTGCTTCGTAAATTGTACTTTATTATGTGAATATTTGACTCTATTTGCTCTGCTATATCATCTGAATATATTTCTGTACCCTCTGCAATAGTATCGTGTTTCATTATGAGGCTATGAAAAATGTGTGATACCGTGGGATAATTCTGATATCTTCCGTTTACTTTGAATGACGTTGGTGTCAGAAAAGATATGTTAATGTAGGGGCTGCACTTTCCGAAATAGGTGTTTTCCAACATCTTATCGTAAGCTATACTTGTAACTTTTCTATTGATGATTTCGATTTTCAAATCCTTATGTTCTATATAAAATTCTCTGATATCATCTGAAAGCAGCGGTTTGATTATTTTTTCCACTGCCTCCTCTGTCATCGCAGCTATTACCCAGTACATATATTCTTTCGTAAATTCTACATGCTGTGAATACGGATTTAATCCCGACTCATGGAGCTTATCAGCGTACTCTTTATCTATAAATTCCATTAGTACGCCCTGCATTAATGAGGTCATATTATAATGCATATCTTCTGTTTTTCTAAACGTTATCACTAATTTTGCAAACAATATTTCGTCTCCTTTTTTCTATTTGTTTAAATTATATTCTATTTTATTACGAAAAGAAAGAATATTCTTATACGAATACGAAGTTTTCAACTATAAGTTTAATTTAAATAAAACTTTCATTTAAATTGTTGTAAATCACTGCCTTTTCTGTTTACTATATGCTTCTAAAAAATATAAATATTATTTTCCAATAAATGTAAATAGGTTGATTTTGTATGCCGTTTGCTGTAAAATATTACCATAACAGTGGGCCTGATAGTGCTCTTGCGTTTAAAATTTCTTCGCTTTATGCGCATATTAAACAATACGGGTATTATGAACCGGCGTATTATTATGCATATTAGATAAAGCGACAGAAAATTCTATCTTGCTAACAGAGCATTCATTTTGTAAAATACTATTAGGCGATGCTGTTAAATATCACGGAAAAGGGGAAGTCAGATGATAGGGAAAAAAGATTTAACAACTAATATCGTGGAAGCTTCGGAGGTTCCGACTGAGATTCAAGCTGAGAACAGGGAACGTATCAGGAGTTTAAGGCTGATAGACGACGAATTTATGACTAAGGTGTTCGAGGACAGAGAATGCACCGAATACCTGATACGGACAATACTTGACCGCAACGATTTATCAGTAATCAACGTACAGACGCAGGCAAGGCTTAAAAACTTGCAGGGCAGAGACGTTATCCTCGATATATTTGCCAAAGACACAACCGGAAGGCTTTACAATATCGAAGTACAGCGCGATACTAAAGGCGCTTCGCTGAAAAGGGCGCGTTATCACGGAAGCCTTATAGACGCAAATATCCTCAGAAAAGGTAGCGATTTCGATTCGCTGCCTGACAGATACATAATATTTATAACCGAAACCGATGTGCTTGATTCGCAGATACAAGTTAATAGGTTACAGATAGGATCAAAGGATACAGACAAATTTTATGACGATGGAGCTTATACGATATACGTCAACGCTTCCATGACAGACGATACGCCGGTAGGCAATCTCATACAGGATATGTGGCAGACGGAAGCCGACATGATAACGAGCCGCATACTTGCAAATAGAGTAAAATATTTTAAAGAGGATGAGAGAGGAGAGGCGACTATGAACGTACTGATAGAGGAAACGAAACAGGAAGCCAGAGAGAATGGACTCGCTGAGGGTTTTAATGAAGGCCAAAAAGTAGGGCTTGCCATGGGTCGCAAGGAAGGTCTCAGCAAAGGTCGAAAAAAGGAAAAAAATCAAATTGCACGCAGCTTGCTTGCAGAAGGGCTTGACCCGGAACTGATTTCAAGAACTACGGGCCTCACTATTGACGAAATAAACAAGCTTGCCAATTAAAGAAAAAAGTAATTTAGCTCAAATCTGCAGCGCTCTTTCTCTAAGCGCTGCTTCTTCTTCGTTTTCTGGTTCGTCGAGCGTTATGCCGTGAGGGCGCTTCTTTTTGGTGTCGGGTTCAACGCATACAAAGGTTATAAATCCTTCTACATTCTGCCCGCCCTCTATCTCGCACATTGCCTTGACATGAACCATGAGGCTAGTAGTGCCTGCTTTTACTATTCGTCCGTATATGGTAAATATATCTCCCTTTTGTACGGGCTTCTTGAATGTAAAGCCGTGAACATTCACGCATAAAATATCCTGAGGCCTTCCGTGTATGGCCGCAGCCGTAATAAAGCCTGCTTTTACGAGCCATTCCGATGCTCTCCCGGCAAACAGCGTGCCGTGGTGGTTCAAATCCTCCGACTTAACGAGATGCGAAATTTTAAACTCTTTCATTCTCTCTTAATCTCCTTATCTCTAACTCCTTATATCTTTTGCCTCATTGAATATATATTTCTTAATACGTCTTTACGAAGCTCCTGTGCAAATCCAAACATCCAAGAACATTTTTCCGGCAGTACGGTGACAATACCGTGAAAAAATGAGCCGAACTATCGGATTATTTGCACAAGAATTTCAATACGATGTGTTTAACTGCTATAGGACTTAAAAGCCTAAACCGAAATTATCCTTTACTCTTTTCATCGTTTTTTCGGCGATAGTATTCGCTCTTTCAGCTCCGTCCCTGAGTATTTTCTTCAATTCCTCGCTTTCCCTTATCTCATTGAAATTCTTCTTGATCGGAACCATGGCCTCCTGTGTTATCCCTACGAGGTCTTTCTTAAAATCACCGTATCCGCAGCCCTGATATTTTGCAACTATATCATCTACGCTCTCGCCTGAGAATGCGCTGTATATGTTGAGCAGGTTGCTTATTCCCGGCTTGTTTTCAGGGTCGAATCTTATGCTCCCCTCGGAATCCGTCGTGGCTCTCATTATAGATTTCTTTATCTTATTGTCGTCATCGAGAAGCGATATTCTGCTGTGGATGTTCTCAGCGCTCTTGCTCATCTTGGATTCCGGATCATCAAGGGCCATGATACGTGCTCCCTCTTTGAGGTATCTTCCCTCAGGTACCACAAACGTTTTCTTAACATTATGGTTGACCCTTATCGCTATATCCCTGCACAGCTCTATATGCTGCTTCTGGTCGTTGCCTACAGGAACTATATCCGCATCGTAGAGCAGTATATCCGCGGCCATCAGTATAGGGTACGTGAAAAGTCCCGCAGGCGCTGATTCCTTTCCCCTGCTCTTATCCTTAAACTGAGTCATTCTGGAAAGCTCGCCGGTATATGAATTGCAGGTGAGTATCCATGAAAGCTCTGCGTGCCCGCTCACATCGGACTGAACGAATATTATCGATTTTTTCGGGTCGACCCCCACGGCAATGTAAAGCGCCGCTACATCAAGTATATGCTTTCTCAGCTCCTTTGGGTCCTGAGGCACTGTTATCGAATGCATATCCACTATGCAGTAGATACATTCGTTTTCCTCCTGGAGCTCCACAAACTGTTTCAATGCCCCCAGATAGTTACCTATATGAATATTTCCTGTCGGTTGTACGCCTGAAAAAACACGCTTCATTCTGTCACCTCTTTGATATTGAATTTTTTACTTTCTTTTTTTATTTTTATCTGCCTATGCCTTAAACATATATCCATTCTATATGCAAATAATTTCTGATTCTTTAGGTAGAAAGGCAGCTCTCGCTATCGCCTGTTCCAACTCTCTGTGTTTGTTGCTCTGTGCCCGGAGCGGGTATCCGTTCTGCCGACAAATCACCTCCGGCTTGAACGGAAAGACAACTCCCTATATTGCACAATTCCTGCTACTATCGCTCAAATCCCACTACAGGTCTAATGTCGTCTGCTGCGAATCCTTATCGCCTTTGCCCGATGAATCCGATGAGTCTTTTGCATTTTTTGCGCCCTTTGAGCCTTTTCCGGACTTACCGGATGAGCCTTTTCCTTTTTTACCCTTTCCGCCGCCGTCATTTCCATCGCCGTCATCATCGTCCTCACGTATCATCTTCGCCATGGATATGATGTTGGTATCCTCGTCGGTACGCATTATCTTGACGCCCTGCGTAGCTCTGCCGAGCTTGGAAACCTCGCTTGCCTTTATCCTGATGATAATACCGTCTGAATTTATCAGCATTATCTCATCATCATCGACTATGGTTGCGCCTACAAGCTTTCCTGTTTTCTTGAACTTGGTCTTGTCATAGGTCAGAAGTCCTTTGCCGCCTCTCGCCTGTATCTTGTATTCCTTGACAGGCGTTCTCTTGCCGAAGCCCTTTTCTGTAACGACAAGAAGCTCCTCATGCGGCTGTACGAGCTCCATGGAAACGACCTCATCATCGCCTTCAAGCTTGATAGCTCTGACTCCCCCTGCTATCCTTCCCATAGGACGAACATCATCCTCCGAGAAGCATATGCACTTGCCGTTTCTCGTTATTATTATTATCTTGTCGCTGCCGCTGCTCTGCTTGATGGCGACGAGCTCATCCTCATCCTTCAGGTGTATCGCTATCAGCCCTGTCTTTCTGCTCGTGTTAAACTGCGACATCGCTGTCTTTTTGATAGTACCGTGTTTCGTCACAGCTATCAAATATTGATCGTCTCTGAATTCCTTGAAAGGTATGACTGTCGTTATTCTTTCACGCTGCATCAGATTCAGGAAGTTTATCGCAGGAGTTCCCTTTGCCGTTCTCGTGGCCTCCGGTATTTCATACGCCTTTATCTTATGCGCCTTACCTGTATTTGTAAAGAACATCAGATTATCGTGTGTCGATGTCATTATTAGATTTGTCACGAAATCATTTTCTCTGGTGGTGAGTCCCGTAACTCCCTTGCCGCCTCTCCTCTGAGGCTTATAGGTATCGGCCGGAATTCTCTTGAGATAGCCAAGATGAGTAAGCGTTACCGCTACCTGCTTTTCCTCGATGAGATCCTGCTCATCCATCTCGCTGGCATCGGCAACTATCTTAGTCCGTCTCTCATCACCGTACTTTTCCTTTATCTCCAGAAGTTCATCTTTTATAACTCCCATGAGCTTTTTTTCATCCGCAAGAAGCTCTCTGTAGTAAGCTATCTTTTTCTGCAGCTCGGCATACTCGTTTTCTATCTTCTCACGCTCCAAGCCCTGTAATCTGGCAAGCCTCATGTCGAGTATCGCCTGTGCCTGAATATCCGAAAGACCGAATCTTTCCATCAATCTCTGCTTCGCATCGTTGTAGCTGGCTCTGATTATCTTTATTATCTCATCTATATTATCGAGCGCTATCCTTAAGCCTTCCAGTATATGAGCTCTCGCCTCAGCTTTGCCGAGATCGTACTTCGTCCTCCGCGTAACTACGTCTTTCTGGTGCTTGAGATATTCGTCGAGTATTTCATAAAGATTAAGCAGCTTCGGCTGACCGTCCACAAGAGCGATCATTATCATGCTGTAGTTTTCCTGAAGTTGAGTATGCTTGTAAAGTCTGTTGAGAGTTATCCTCGGATTGGCATCTCTCTTGAGCTCTATTACTATGCGCATGCCGTTCCTGTTGGATTCATCCCTGATAGCCGATATGCCGTCTATCCTCTTATCCCTTACCAGCTCTCCTATCTTTTCCAGAAGCCTTGCCTTGTTTACCTGGAAAGGTATCTCGGTGATTATTATCTGGGAGCGTCCTCTGTCGGTTTCCTCTATATTGGCAACAGAGCGCACCGTAACCTTTCCCTGACCTGTCAGATAAGCCTCGCGTGCTCCCTGCTTTCCCATAATCTGTGCTCCCGTAGGAAAGTCGGGTCCCTTAACTATATCTATGAGCTCTTCTATAGTGCAATTTTCGTCGTCTATCATTTTGACGGTAGCATCTATGACATCACAGAGATTGTGAGGCGGTATCGACGTTGCCATACCTACAGCTATACCGTTGCTGCCGTTTACGAGAAGATTGGGAAATCTCGATGGGAGCACCACCGGCTCCTTTTCTTCCTCATCAAAGTTCGGCATGAAATCAACGGTATCCTTATCTATATCCCTTATCATTTCAAGGGAAAATGGCGACATCCTCGCTTCCGTATAACGCATTGCCGCTGCTCCGTCTCCGTCGACAGAGCCGAAGTTTCCGTGTCCGTCAACGAGAAGGTATCTCGTGGAAAAATCCTGTGCGAGCCTTACCATAGCATCGTATATGGAGCTGTCTCCGTGAGGGTGATATTTACCCATTACCTCTCCGACTATACGAGCCGACTTCTTAAACGGTTTATCGGGAGTGACTCCCAGCTCGCTCATACCGTAAAGTATTCTCCTGTGAACAGGCTTGAGACCGTCGCGGACGTCAGGCAGCGCTCTTCCTACGATAACGCTCATCGCGTAATCTATATAGGAATTTTTCATCTCGTCATGTATCTCATGCTGTATCATTCTCTGATCTTCAATCAAATTAGGCATCTATGTCTGCTCCTTTTTAAATCCGAGGTTAAAGCATTCTAAAAATTTATCAAGCATTAAATCTTTTCCGGAAATCGCCGGAAATCGAATATTACATCAAATATTACCCATTACCGGGAATTTTTTTAAATATCAAGCGTTGCCAAAGCAGCATTCTGCTCGATAAACTGCCTTCTCGGCTGTACCTTATCACCCATCAGCGTGGTGAATATCTCATCAGCGGCGGTAGCGTCGTCAAGCGTTATCTGTATGAGAGTTCTGTTATTGTAATCCATCGTAGTTTCCCAAAGCTGATGGAAATCCATCTCTCCCAAACCTTTGTATCTCTGTATATCCGCCTTGCCCGGCTTTTCAGCCAGCTCCTTCATGAGCTTTTCCTGCTCCTTATCAGAGTAGGTATAGTAAACTTCCTTTCCCTTCTTGACCTGAAACAGAGGAGGCTGAGCGGCATACACATATCCCCTCTCGATGAGCGGTGTCATATACCTGTAGAAGAACGTCAGAAGCAGCGTCCTTATATGTGCTCCATCGACATCGGCATCTGTCATTATTATTATCTTATGATATCTGAGCTTGGATTCGTCAAATTCAGACCCTATATTGCATCCGAACGCCGTTATCATATTCTTTATCTCATCGGAATTCAATATCCTGTCGAGTCTTGCTTTCTCGACGTTAAGTATCTTACCGCGAAGCGGGAGCACGGCTTGTCTCAGCCTGTCTCTTCCCTGCTTTGCGCTTCCTCCCGCAGAATCACCCTCTACGAGGAATATCTCGGAAAGAGCAGGATCCTTCTCGGAACAGTCAGCGAGCTTTCCCGGCATCGAGATACCATCGAGCACGCTCTTTCTTCTCGTGAGCTCTCTCGCTTTTCTCGCAGCTTCCCTGGCTCTTGAAGCTCTGAGACACTTATCTATTATTATCTTAGCCTGTGTAGGATTTTCCTCAAGAAAAGCCGTAACATTTTCAGCGGTCGCCGTCTCTACAAAGCCTCTCATTTCACTGTTTCCAAGCTTTGTCTTAGTCTGTCCCTCAAACTGCGGCTCCGTGAGCTTAACAGAAATTATCGCCGTAAGTCCTTCTCTTACATCCTCTCCGGCAAGAGAATCATCGTTTTCCTTTATCAGTTTATTTTTCTTGGCGTAATCGTTTATTATCCTCGTAAGAGCAGTCTTGAATCCAACCATGTGAAAGCCGCCCTCGGTGGTATTTATATTATTCGCATACGAAAGGAGCAGCTCGTTATACCTGTCGGTATACTGCATGGCTATCTCGACTTCTCTTTCCTTATCCGCAACTTCAAAATAGATGATATCCTCATGAAGCGCTTCTTTATTTGTATTGAGATGCTTTACGAATTCCCTTATTCCACCCTCGTAATGGAATTTTTCTTCTCTTTTTCTGCCTTCTCTCGCGTCTTTGAGAGTTATTTTTATGCCTTTGTTGAGAAATGCCATCTCGCGCAGCCTTCTCTCAAGAGTCTCATAATCGAAATCTATTTCATCAAATATATCGGGATCGGGCCAGAATGTGCTCTTTGAACCTGTCTTTGCAGCCTTTCCCATCTCCGTAAGAGGGCTGGTTGTCTTGCCCTTAGCGTAAGTCTGCTTATATATTTTGCCGTTTCTCTTTATCTCAACTTCCATATTAGTGGAGAGGGCATTTACTACAGAAGCGCCTACGCCGTGCAAACCTCCCGATACCTTATATCCTCCGCCGCCGAACTTTCCTCCGGCATGAAGAACCGTATGGATTACCTCTACAGCCGGAATTTTCATCTTCGGATGATCGTCAACAGGCATTCCTCTGCCGTCGTCCTCGACCGTTATTGAATTATCCTTGTTTATAGTCACATTTATGGTACTGCAAAATCCCGCTAATGCTTCATCTATACTGTTGTCCACTATTTCATAAACGAGATGATGAAGTCCCCTGGGACCTGTGCTTCCTATATACATTCCCGGTCTTTTTCTTACAGCTTCAAGACCCTCAAGCACCTGTATCTGCTCGGCTCCGTAATTCTGAATTTTTTCGTCCTTTGGCATTATATGAACTCCTTTTTATCAAACTTATCCATAGACAATATATTGTACCATAAAATCACCGTTTTTACAAACAAAAAGGCTCTTTGGACTCGCATCTTTACATGCCTTCAAAAAACCTTTTAAATCGAAATTCCAGTTCCCGTAGCGCCTTATTTCACCGTTTCATATTGCACTAAATTTTTACTATAAAAATCTGAGATCCTTTTTATGAGAGTAAAGTGGAAAAACGCAGGCGTAGCGGGCTATACTTATAATTTTTCCACTATAATAGCTGTAATATCGGAGCTGCCGAAAAATCGCTTCTTTACATCTCGATCTCTATCTCACCGGAATTTATCTTAAAAACCTTTCCCTCGGGAAGAGACCTTGCTACCCGACCCGACAAGTCCGCCGTAGTAATGAACATCTGGTTTCCTCCCAGTGAATTGATAAGATATGTCTGTCTGTCGTTGTCGAGCTCGGACAGAACATCATCGAGTAAAAGTATCGGCTTTTCCCCCATCTCATCCTCTATGAGCTTTATCTCCGAAAGCTTGAGCGAAAGAGCGGCGGTACGCTGCTGTCCTTGAGAACCGTATCTTCTCATATCCATTCCATCGGCGGATATCCTGATATCGTCTCTATGAGGGCCTCTGCCTGTGCTCCTGTTTTTTATATCGGCGGCTCTTTCCGCCTCCAGAATATTATAAAATTTTCCCTCTATATCGCCAGCAGCACCGGAGCATTCAACGTTTGATTCGTATTCTATCTGCAGATTTTCTCTTCCTCCGGAAATTTTACTGTGTATATCTCTGCTTATACCGTCTATCCTCTCGACAAATTCCCTTCTCCTATGTATCACTCTGCTTCCATACTTTGCCAGCTCGTAATCCCATATGTCGAGGATAGAGGCCTCTATGATTTCCTCCTTGAGGTACATATTCCTCTGCTTCAATACCTTTTTATAATTGCTGAGGTCGCTGTAATATCCAGTCTTTATCTGACACAGCTCTCTGTCGATAAACTTCCTTCTTTTTTCCGGCTCATCCTTTACTATCTTGAGGTCTTCAGGAGAAAAGATTATTATGAATATCCTATCTAGCAGCTGAGAAGTCCTGCTTATTCTTACTCCGTCGAGCTTTACTCCCTTTTTTCCTCCCTTGTCGATAACTATTTCCGTCAGATGTTCGTCATCGTCAAAAAATGCTACGGTCTTTATCCTGCAGAAATCCTCGCCGAATCTTATGAGCTCCTTATCCTTTGAAGTTTTGAACGACCTTGCCATAGCGTTCATATATATACCTTCAAGGAGGTTTGTCTTTCCCTGCGCATTATTTCCCAGAAATATATTGACATTCTTACTGAACGATGTATGCAGCTCTCTGTAGTTTCTGAAATCGTGCAGCTCTATTTCTTTTATATACATATCACATAGCCGGTATTCTTACCGGAAGAACGAGATACTCATATGCATCGCCTTCGACCGGTCTTACTACGCATGGAGATATTCCCGTCCTGAAATTCATCGATATCTGCTCATCGTCTATCGACTTTAGCACATCCATCACGTATTTTGAGTTGAATCCTATTTCCAGATCGTCGCCTGTCTTTTCCATCACTATTTCTTCTCTCACGTTACCTTCCTCAGATCTGGAGGTTATGGTCAGAAGATCGTCTTTGATACTCATCTTGATGAGATTATTCTTTCCCTCTTTTGCAAGGAGCGAGGCTCTCTCTATACTGCCGAGAAGGACAGCTCTACCAACCGTCATGCTTATAGTAGTATCATCCGGTATTATATCTCTGTATCTGACGAATTCACCCTCCATAAGCCTTACCGTTATTTCAGTCGAGCCGATCCTGAAAACAGCTCTTTTTTCTCCAAGCGAAATATTGATATTTTCTTCTTCCTCATCCTCTGAGATTATCTTATTTATTTCATTCATTATCCTCGCGGAAATTATGAATTTGTTTTCTTCCTCGCTCTTCATCACTTCATTTGCAAGTGCAAGTCTGAATCCATCAAGTGCTACCATAGTCACTTTTTCCGTTCCTATTTCCGTTAATATACCTACGAGCAGTCCTCTCGTTTCGTCTATCGACGCTGCGAATGAGGTTTTGTTGACCATATCCCTGAATATCTCTCTGTCAAAAATCAGGTTTTCATTTTTTGCTTCCATATCACCTATGCCGGGAAATTCATCGACAGGAAATCCGAGAACCGTAAACTCAGATGAGTTGGTCTTTATTATTACTTTATTGTCGTCTGTACTTTCGATAAAGATTTCTTCATTGGGAAGCTTTCTTATTATATCGCTGAACAGCTTTGAAGCTATTACCGCAGAACCCGGATTTTTTACATGTATCGATATTTCTTTTCTGATACTTATTTCAAGGTCGGACGCAGTCAGATTCAGAGAGCCGTCTTCCTTTGCTTCAAGAAGTATACCCTTTAAGAC
>Ga0192264_1105_pt1 | contig 21821 bp, 19 predicted proteins | sample Koala_Koa23_J3_FD_131267 | JGI IMG/M metagenome (GOLD analysis project Ga0192264, IMG submission 131267) | Enriched cells from koala feces incubated with labeled cellulose particles, San Francisco Zoo, California, United States - Koala_Koa2-3_J3 ... | reverse complement strand
TCCTGGGTCTTCCTGTCCTCGTTTCCGACACCGACCGCTTCGTGGCAGTCTCGGGTTTAAAGAAAAAGGATTATATAAACAAGGCCATAGATGAAGACCTCGACACCATCATACAGAAGAAAAGCCGTTACGAGAACAATTCAAGGGTAGTCATACCGATACTGTCAAACGGCGACCCTATAGGCTCTGTCACTGTCCTGCCTCCTGACGGTAAAACGCTCAGTGATCTTGAGGTCAAGACCGCTGAGCTGGGAGCAGGCTTTCTTGCAAAGCAGATGGAAAGCTGATATACGAAAATCCGCTATAGAGGATCGCAGAACAAATGCCGCTCACTGCCTTTAAATCAGCAGTCTGCGGCATTTTTTTGCGTTTACTTTCCCGATTCTTATACGCCTGCCGCCACGGCTCATGCTGTTTGCGGCTTCCTCAGATAAGCTGTTTTCACTCATCGGAAGACTGTTCCAAATACGCTATGTACGGCAGATCTCTGTACTTCTGGTCGTAATCGAGTCCGTAGCCTACGATAAATCTGTCGTCCACGGTAAATCCTACGTAGTCCGCCTCTATATCCGCCTTCCTTCCCGCAGGCTTATCCAGCAGTGCGCACACCTTGACGCATTTCGCATCCCTGTTCTTAAGATAGCTTTTAAGATAACTGAGGGTATTGCCTGAATCCACGATGTCCTCCACTATGATAACATTTTTACCCTCTATATCCGTATCCAGATCCTTGTTTATCTTCACTATACCCGAGGATTTTGTGGAGGAGCCGTAGCTGCTCACAGCCATGAAATCTATGCGTATATCCAGCTCGACATTTTTCATGATGTCCACCATCCACATGACAGCACCTCTGAGTATGCCTACAAGCACGATGGACCCGCCCTTAAAATCCTCCTCTATCTGTCTTGCTATTTCAGCCGCCCTTGCGTTTATCTGCTCCTGCGTAATGAGCACCTTCCCGACAGTATCACTTTTCATCCTTCTTCTCTCCTCCATCTTCATCGACATTATATTCAACGTCGTCCACAAAATTCTTGCCGCGATACTTTTTGGAATAGTCCTTCGTCTTGCCGCCTGTCCAGTATTTATCGAGCTCGCTGCTCAGATACCACAGGATCAGCAGCCATATGATCAGGTCGTCTATCCACGCTATGGGAAACAGAATGGGCGGTATCACATCGACCGGCAGGAAAAGATATATTATGCCGAAGATTATCAGAGCCTTCTTCCGCTTCGGCACCGACCTATCGGCCATCATGAATCTGATCGCCTTGACTCTTTTGATGAGAACTGAAATTCCAAAAAACTGCATCTACGCTCATCCTTTCACAGCTCTAAAATACGCCCCATTTCCTCTATAAGCTCCTGATGTCCGCTTCTTTTCAGGGAAGACACCGGTATGACCTTATCCTCAGGGGACATCTCGAGCTTCTGTCTTATTATCTTTATCTGTTTCGCTGTCTGTCCCTTTGATATTTTATCCGCCTTGGTCGCAACCACCGTCCCGTCCAATCCGTAATGCTTCAGATATTCGTACATCTGCACATCCTGCCCGGTCGGTTCATGCCGTATATCCACAAGCTGCACTACCCTTACGAGGTTCTTTCGACCGCTGAGATACGTCTCCATCATATCGCCCCACTTCTGTGAAACTGATTTGGAAACCTTGGCATATCCGTACCCGGGAAGATCTACTATCCTGAACTCATCGTTTATGATATAAAAGTTGATGGTCTGTGTCTTTCCCGGGCTGCCGCTCACTCTTGCCAGCTTTTTTCTGCCGGTTATCAGATTAAGCAGAGACGATTTACCTACATTCGATCTTCCGGCAAAGGCTATCTCCTTTAAATTTTCTGCAGGATACTGAGACGGCTTCACAGCTATAGTTTCCAGGTCGGATTTTTTAATCAGCATTCTTTTTTCCTTTACGAGAACCTCTTTTAATGCATCGTTTACGTTTTTTATCAGCACAAATTCCATATCGTTTCTTACTACCTCGGGTATTTCATCTATATCCGGCTCGTTATCCCTCGGAAGAAGGACTTTTCTGATGCCTGCCCTGTGTGCAGCCATCACCTTTTCCCTGATACCGCCGACAGGAAGCACCTTTCCTCTGAGCGTTATCTCGCCCGTCATAGCGATATCCTTGCGCACCGGTATTCCGGAGAGAGTGGAAATGATCGCCGTGCACATGGTTACTCCGGCAGACGGACCGTCCTTTGGTATCGCCCCCTCCGGTATGTGAACGTGCAGGTCGTACTTCTTATAGAAATCCTCTTCTATCTTGAATTTTTTCGTCATCGACCTGATATAGCTGACTCCCGCCTTGGCGGATTCCTGCATGACGTCGCCCATCTGTCCCGTCAGAACGAGCCTTCCTGTACCGGGAACAGCCGCTGTTTCGATGAAAAGAGTATCTCCTCCCACTACGGTCCACGCAAGTCCGGTGGTGACGCCTACTTCCTTTTCACCCTTTATGATATCGAACCTGAATTTCTTCTTACCGAGGAATTCCTGGACGCGTTTTCCCGTCATGCTGACCTTGTCCGTTTCGCCGCTCACGACGTTTCTGGCGACCTTTCTGCAAAGGTTTCCTATCTCCCTTTCGAGATTTCTTACTCCCGATTCCCTCGTATAGTAATTTATCACCGTTCTGAGCCCCTGCTCCGTAAAGGAAATGTTGCTCTTAGTCAATCCGTTTTCCTTCATCTGCTTCGGCACCAGATATTTCTGAGCTATATTGAGCTTGTCCTCCTCGGTATAACCGCTCACATCTATGACTTCCATCCTGTCGAGCAGCGGTCTCGGTATAGTGCTCGTAGTGTTCGCCGTAGTGATGAACATCACCTTTGACAGATCGAACGGCACTTCGAGATAGTGATCGGTGAAATCCTTGTTCTGCTCGGGATCGAGTACCTCAAGCAGCGCTGAGGCCGGGTCGCCCTTGTAATCGGCTCCTATCTTATCCACCTCATCGAAGAGGAAGACGGGGTTTTTAGTACCGCAATCCTTGATAGATGTTATTATCCTTCCGGGTATCGCCCCTATATAAGTTCTCCTGTGTCCTCTGATCTCAGCCTCGTCTCTTACGCCGCCGAGCGACATTCTGACGAATTCTCTGCCTATCGATCTCGCTACGCTTCGTGCGATCGACGTTTTTCCCACTCCCGGAGGACCTACCAGGCAGAGTATAGGTCCCTTCAGACCGTCTGAAAGCTGCATGACAGCCAGATATTCAAGAACGCGCTCCTTGACCTTGTCAAGGCCGTAATGATCTTCATTCAGTATCTCTTCCGCTCTGTTAATATCTATGTTATCCTCGCTCTCCGTATTCCACGGAAGCTCCAGTATCGATTCTATATAATTGCGGCTTACCGTAGCTTCGGCTGACGAAGGCTGCATCCTGGAAAATCTCTTTATTTCCTTTTCTACCTTCTCTCTGGTCTTTTCCTCCAGATCGAGCTCGCTGAGCTGCTGCAGGAACCCTGCAACCTCTTCCTCAATATTTTCTTCTCCGCCCAGCTCCTCCTGGATTGCCCGCATCTGTTCTCTGAGATAGTATTCTCTCTGGTTTTTATTTATCTGAGATTTTACCTTGCTGGAAATATCGTGCTCTATTTTAAGGATTTCTATTTCCCTCATTAAAGTCTCATTGAGCAGCTCCAGCCTTTTCTTCGGATCGAGAGCCTCAAGCAGTTTCTGCTTATCCTCCATCCTGACTTCTATATGAGAGGCTATCATATCCGCCATTCTTCCCGGGTCCTCTATCGTGACCACAGTGGCAAATATCTCCGGAGCCAGATCGCTGTTTATATTCACATATTCGTCGAAATTCGAGAGAACGGAACGCATGAGCGCCTCAGCCTCCGAATCATCGGCAGAGTATGCGGGATCCTCTATCTCCCTTATTTTAGCTCTGAAATAAGGCACTTCGAAGATTATATCCTCCACCTCGCCGCGATAAAGCCCTTCGACGAGCACCCTTATGGAATCTCCCGGCAGCTTTAACATCTGCTTTATCTTGCATACGACTCCTATGCGGTAAAAATCCTCGGGAGTCGGCAGATCGGTAGTATCGTCCTTCTGTGAAACGAGAAAGACGTGCTGGTTCATTATCATCGACTTTTCCAGAGCATTTATCGATTTTTCTCTGCCTATATCGAAGTGAAGCACCATGTTCGGAAATACCGACAGCCCTCGGAGAGGTATGAGCGGCAGCTCTACAAAAGCTTTCATGCTTTTCTCCGGTTCTTCTGCCGTGTTTTCAGCGTCCTCCGCCGATTCTTCTCCTTCAATCTCCGGAACCTCCGGCGAATTTTCGCCTTCATCTTCCGTCAGTTCTTCTATATCATTTTCTTCCGGATCTGTTTCAACAAACTTTCTGTTATTGTTATCATCCATATAAAGACCTCCGCTTTAAAATAAGAATAAAAGCGACTTTATATCAAAGCCGCCCTTTCAGTTCACTTACGCCGTTTCCGCTGTTTTTTCCTTTGACTTGGCGCGTTTAGGCTCGGCTAACACAAGCTCAGGCTCTTTCTCTGCTTCTACGGTTTCCCTGGTGATTATACACTTATCAACGTCATTTCTCGATGGAAGCTCATACATTATGTTGTTCATGATCTTTTCCATAATGCCTCTGAGACCTCTGGCTCCCGTCTTTCGGTTCAAAGCCTGCTGCGCGATGGCATCTATCGCATCCTCGCTGATCTCCAGCTCCACGTCATCCATTGCAAACAGCTTCTTGTACTGCTTTATCAGAGCATTCTTAGGCTCTGTAATTATTTCTACCAACGCATCCTTTGAAAGCTCCTCAAGCGTCACAAGCACCGGCAGCCTTCCCACGAATTCCGGAATCAGACCGTACTTGAGAAGATCCTCCGGCTGAACGTTCTTAAGTAGCTCGGCCTTTTCTATATTGTTGCTTTCCACGTTGGAATTGAAGCCTATGGTTTTTTCACCCATTCGCCTCTGTACTACCTTGTCGAGTCCGTCAAAGGCTCCTCCGCATATGAACAGCACATTTGTCGTATCAAACTGCAAAAAATCCTGGTGCGGATGCTTCCTGCCTCCCTGGGGCGGCACGTTTGCCACCGTACCCTCGAGGATCTTGAGAAGCGCCTGCTGTACCCCTTCTCCGCTGACATCGCGCGTTATCGAAGGGTTTTCCGATTTTCTCGAAATCTTATCTATTTCGTCAACATATATTATTCCACGCTGCGCTCTTTCTATGTCATAATCCGCCGCCTGAATAAGCTTGAGAAGGATATTTTCCACATCCTCTCCCACGTATCCCGCTTCTGTGAGAGCAGTTGCGTCTGCGATAGCAAACGGAACGTTCAGTATTCTCGCCAGAGTCTGAGCAAGCAGCGTTTTCCCGGATCCTGTGGGTCCGACCATAACGATATTGCTCTTCTGTATTTCGACATCGTCCTCTGAAACATCGCTGCTTATCCGCTTATAGTGATTGTAAACAGCTACCGCAAGCGCTTTTTTTGCTTCTTCCTGTCCTATTACGTACTCCGAAAGGATATCGTGTATCTCTTTTGGCTTTGGCAGACTTGCAGGTCCGCTTTCCAGAGCATACTGACAATCAGAATCCTGCTGCTCCTCGGCAGCCAGGATATCTCTGCACAGGTCTATGCACTCATTGCATATATACACTCCGGAACCGCTTATCAGCCTCCTTACCTGGCTTTGAGGCTTCCCGCAAAACGAGCACCTCAGCTCGTTGTTTTCATCGTATTTGCTCATATACCTACCCCCGTCTATCTATCTCTGATCACCTTATCGATAAGCCCGTATTTCATGGCCTCCTCCGCAGACATAAAGTTATCCCTGTCGGTATCTCTGGCGATAATTTTCAAGGTTTGCCCTGTATTCTCGCTGAGTATCCTGTTGAGCTTTTCCCTCGTCTTCAGTATCCACTCGGCATGTATCTTGATATCCTCAGCCTGACCCTGAACTCCGCCGAGAGGCTGATGTATCATTATCTCGGCATTGGGAAGCGCATACCGCTTGCCCTTTTGTCCCGCTGAAAGTAGAAATGCTCCCATACTGGCCGCCATACCGACGCATATAGTGGAAATCTCCGGCTTTACATACTGCATCGTGTCGTAGATAGCCATCCCGGCGGTCACAGAACCGCCCGGACTGTTTATATATATGTTTATGTCTTTATCCGGATCCTCAGCCTCCAGAAACAGGAGCTGTGCCACTACGAGACTGGCAATGTGCTCGTCTATCGCTTCTCCCAGAAATATTATCCTGTCCTTTAAAAGTCTCGAATATATATCGTAGGACCTTTCTCCTCTGCTGGTTTGCTCAATAACATATGGTATCGTCGCCATAATCCGGACCTCCTTTTATTTTCTGCCTATTTCTTCACAGCATTATCGTATACGAAGTCAAGAGCCTTTCTCATAACTATATCTCCCGCGATCATACCGATAGTCTCTGTTCCCAACATTTCCCTTATCTTATCGGATTCCATACCGTACTGCTCCGCCATCTTTGCGATCTCAGCATCCACCTCTTCATCCGTGGATTCAAAGTTTTCCTGGTCTGCAACGGCTCTTATCAACATTCTCGTCTTCAGCTTCTTGAATGCGTTCTCGCGCATCTCGTCTCTGAATTCCTTATTGTCCTTATCGAGGTACTGCATGTATGAGCTGAGATCAAGTCCCTGACTTCTGAGCTGCTGATCGAATTCGTTTATCATATCGTCGATTTCGCTCTCTACCATAACGTCGGGAATGTCGATATCGTTTGCTTCGCATATCTTTTCGAGAACGCTGTTCTTCATCTGTGTTTCAGCCCTGCTTGCCGCTTCCTCTTCCAGCTTCTTTTTCGTGTCTTCTCTGAGCTCGTCGAGCGTATCGAATTCGCTTATATCCTTTACGAAATCATCGTTTATCTCAGGCAGCTCCTCTTCTTTTATCTCGTGGACAACGCACTTGAATACGGCTTCCTTTCCTGCCAGATCTTCCGAATGATACTCCTCAGGGAAGGTGACCTTGACATCTTTGCTTTCTCCCGATTTTGCTCCGACAAGCTGCTCTTCAAAGCCGGGGATGAACGTACCGGAACCGAGCTTGAGAGGCTGTCTTTCGGCAGTGCCGCCTTCAAACTGTTCATCGCCTACCCAGCCTTCATAGTCTATCAGCACAGTATCTCCGTCCTGAGCAGGTCTGTCGACCTCCACCATTCTGGAATTTTTCTTAGCCATGGACTGTATTTCCTTGTCGATATCATCCTCGGTGACCTCTGAGCTTACCGTTTCGATTTCAACGCCCTTGTAATCCTTGACTTCGATTTCAGGATAGCAGGCCACAGTGATCGTTACCGTAAAGTCCTCGCCTTTCTTTATCTGGCTGAATTCAGCTCTCGGGCTGTCTATAACCTCGAGATCAAGTTCGTCAAGAGCGAGCGGATAGCTGAGCGAAAACATCTCGTTTATCGCGTCCTCGAAAAATATGCTCTCTCCGTACTTCTTCTCGATCAAACTCTTCGGAGCCTTGCCCTTTCTGAAGCCATCCACGGGAAATCTGTTTTTCTGAGCTTTATAAACATTTATTGTGGCATTTTCAAATTCCTCTGCCGTAAATTCGATAGTGAATTTTGCTTCGTTGTTTTCCTTGGAAATTAATGTTGATTTCATGAATATATATCCTCCTCGATTATAAACACATAGTGCATATTATTATACCTCGTTTTATTTGAAAAGTAAAGGCTAATGCAGCACGGGAATCAGTATTTTTGTCACGTGTTCGCACTCCCTGTTCACATCTGTCGGCGATATGATGAATTCCTCGGAGACAGGTCCGTTCACCTTGTATTCACTCTGGTTCACCCACTGCAATGCTTTTACATAAGTTTTTATTATGTCGCTGTATGCTCCTACGTGAAATATCGTCGCCGCTTCAAAGCCTCCGAACCTGCGCACCTGTTCGCATTTGGACTCCTCCACCTGTATACCGAACTCTATGTCGCACGTTTTGGAAAGAAATTGGTCAAGAAGCTCCGTATAGTACGTTACTGTGACGGGGCCGCAAACCTTGAGCCCGCACTTTGCCACCTCTTCGTTTATCTCCGCCCATCTTTCGATCGACACCTCTTCATTGTGATATGCCTGCATCATCTTTCTCGAATAGTATATATTAGTTTCAGGGATATATTCTATCTTAACGTCATCGTGATGTGCTCCCGCGTTTTCGGACTTCGAGGATTTATCCTTGTCCTTCAATATATCGTATCCGAAATCCAGTCGCTTCAGTATCACTTCGCTCTCCCTGTACGACCTTTCGAGCTTTTCCATCTCTTTTTTGATGCAGCTCAGATGCTCTTCGATACCGTTTTTCATCGCATCCACGCTGCCGACGGAAGTGATTTCCTTGATTTCCTTAAGTCCCAGCCCTATGCATCTCAGCTTTCTGATTATCATGATGATGAGCATCTGGTTCTTACTGTAGTACCTGTACTTACTTCCTTCTTTCCTCATTTCAGGCACAACGAGACCTGTTTCATCGTAATATCGCAGCGTTCTTATGGAAACATTGCATATCGATGAAACCTCTCCTATCGAATAATAGTCTTCCCTATTCATTTTTCCCCCGATATGTATTGATTTACTATGCAGTATCATATGATTGTTATATGGTTATTATTTTAACATTTTTAGAGACAAATTTAAACGAAACTTTTCAGTATCATGTAAAATTTCAAAAAGCCGATTTCAAAAAGCAGAAAAAAGCCCTCTGCGGCTTTAACGCTTGCAGAAGGCTTCTTTCGCTGTTGATTGTAACTGTAATTAATGATACATATTCTTTCTGAACACGCCTCGATTATTTATAGGTTTCAAATACGAACTGTACTACCGTACAGAGCGGAGGTTCGGGAAGCACGTCTATAGAGCTCGGGAATTCAGGATTCTCAGGCAGATCTATATACTTGTAATTTCTTACTTCCACAACGATCTGGTCGCCTATGACCTTATTTATTCTCGCATGATATTCGAGATAGTCTCCCGCATAGCAAGGCTCATACAGTCTTACCTTCTCGACCTTGGTGATATGTCCCATGTTGCCGAATTCTCTGGCCATCAGTCTCTTTGCGGTGTCCTCCATAAGCGTTATGTTTCTCGCTCCGTTTACAACGCCGCCGAGATAGAAAACGTCTCTGTCCGACATTCTGTATCTGAATGTGATATCGTCAGGATGATTTTCGTCAAATCCGCTGTCCGGGAAATCCTCGTTATCGGCCCACGGCTCTGCGATAGTTCCGTCCGGCTGCTCGCCTCTCTGCAGATGCTTCTTTACTACCAGTCTTACATTGCCTTCCGTACACAACACCGGCTCATCAAACCATACCATGTCTCCGGTCTTCGGTTTCTCGACTCCTGCTCTCGATGCAGGTGTAGCCAGCTTGAACACCTCTATGCGGCAGTCTCTCGATGTATTGCCCACCTTGGTGAGCGTAGCCTTGTATTCCATCATATCTCCTACGTATACATCCTCGTAGCACTGCACGCCCGTATATCCCAGGCAGAGTGATTCGTCTCCGTCGACGAGTATCATCTCCTCCGTTTCAACGTCTCCGATGAAGTCAAACTGTCTTCCTACCGGAACTATACCGTCAGGGTTGTTTGCATCAGCTGTAGTCATGTTGTAGCTCAAATAAGATACTTTTCTCATTTTCTATGCCTCCTTAGGCTTTTCTTAAACTGTAATTTGTAACTGTACAATTAATTATACTATTACGCCTTCTTCGATAAGCTGCTTTTCTTCTTCCTCCGTAAGACCGAAGATCTCTCTGTTGTGCTGTCCGAGTATAGGCGAAGGCGTCTCCACCATGCCCGGTGTCGCCGAAAGCTTGATAGTACATCCGGGGATGTCCATCTTTCCTGCCGTAGGATGATCCATCGTTACGACCATTTCCCTGGCCTTGATCTGAGGATGCTCGATTATCTCTTTAACATTTAGAACAGGTCCGCACGGTATCGCCGCCTCGTCCATTATGCTTTCTATCTCTTTCTTCGTGTACTGCATGCACCATCCTTCTATAGTCTCACGCAGCTCAGGAATATAATTCTGCTGTCTCAGATCGTTCGTCTTGTATCTTTCGTCTTCAAGAAGCTCGGGATGACCTATCGCTTTTGCGAATTTATCGAAGAGCCTGTCGTTTCCCACGCCGAGCGCTACGAAGCCGTCCTTGCACTTGTATGCGTCAAACGGAGATATCGACGGGTCGATATTGCCGTTTCTTTCAGGGATCACTCCGCCTGCCGTGTAGTTGACGATGGCGTTCTCCAGGATCGAGAAGATAACGTCCATCATAGCTACATCGACATGCTGACCCTCGCCTGTTCTCTCACGGTGATAGAGAGCCATCATGATACCTACGGCCAGATATATTCCCGTAACGTGATCTCCCACAGACGGACCTACCTTTACAGGATCAGTTTCCTTGTATCCCGTCAGATTCATGATTCCGCCCATGGCCTGCGATACTACATCGTAGCACGGTCTGTGAGCTATAGGACCGTACTGTCCGAATCCCGAAGACGATGCGTATATGATGTTAGGATTTATCTTTTTGATAGTGTCATAGTCTATCTTGAGCTTTTTGGTAACTCCGCCCTTGTAGTTTTCTACAAAGACGTCCGCATCCTTAACAAGATCGTAGAGCATCTGCAGACCCTTTTCCGTTTTAAGGTTCAGCGTAGTTCCCTTCTTGTTTCTGTTGTATGCTGCAAAGAATGCGCTTTCTCCCGATTTTTCCTCAAACGGTCCCCATTCGCGGCACTGATCTCCGCTGAGAGGCTCGACCTTTATTACTTCAGCGCCGTAATCGGCGAGAAACATCGTTCCGAACGGCCCGTTAAGTGCAGATGTGAGATCTACCACCTTTAGTCCTTCAAAGACCTTTCCCATTATCGCCTTACCTCCTCGTTACTTAGATGCTCTGGCACTGTTGAGAGCGTCGATCATCAGAGGAACCATCTTAAAGAGGTCGCCCGTAATACCGTAATCAGCTATCTCGAATATAGGTGCCGTTTCATCTTTATTTACCGCTATGATCAGTTCCGAATCCTGCATTCCTGCCTTATGCTGTATAGCTCCGGAAATACCAAGCGCAACGTATACCTTAGGATGTACAGTCTTTCCCGTCTGTCCGACCTGGTGATCTGCCGAGAGCCATCCGGAATCGATGGTAACTCTGGAGCCGCCTACTACGCCGCCGCCGAATGCGTCAGCAAGCTGACCTGCAAGCTCTATACCCTTCTTTATATCCTTGCCTATTCCACGGCCTACGGATACGATAACATCCGCGCCGATGAGGTCTACTATCTGCTTTGCTTCCTTTACGACATCGAGCACCTGCGTCTTGATATCATCTGAAGTAAGCGCTACAGGATATTTTTCCACCTTGCATGCGTCCGCCATTTCCTGTGAAAACGGAGCTTTCTTCATAACTCCCGGACGAACCGTGGACATGCATGGACGGAATCTCGGGCATATGATCGTAGCCATCAGGTGTCCGCCGAATGCAGGTCTTGTCATTTTCAGGTTTACATCCTCCATATCGAACTTCGTATTTGACAGATCGAGCGTGGATGATGATTCGAGGAAGCTTACGTAGTTGTTCATATCTATATCCAGATGTGTACAGTCAGCCGTCAGTCCCGTGCAAAGTCTCGCCGCGCATCTCGGTCCGAGATCTCGTCCTATATTCGAAGCTCCCAACAGGATCACCTCCGGCTTAAGCTCCATAGCCGCATCGCATATCACCTTTGCATACGCGTCTGTCGTATATACATCTAGAGCAGGATCGTCGCACACGAGAACCTTGTCCGCGCCGTATCCGCCCAGCTCTTTTGCAAGCCCTTCCACGTTGTTTCCGAGAAGGATGCCTACAAGCTGAGAGCCTCTTTCATCCGCCAGCTTTCTGCCTTCCGAAATCAACTCAAAATCAGTATTCATCAGCACGCCGTTTCTCTGCTCGCAGAATACCCAAATGTCTTTAAATTCATCTATATTTGCACTATTGAAAGCCATTTTTCTCTCTCCTCTCTATATAACGTGTTTTTCAAGCAATATTTCAGCCAATTTCTCCGCCGTGTTCTTGTCGGCACCCTCAAGCATTACGCCTACTCCCTTGAGAGGAGGTGTAAACGACTTGAATATGTTGGTAGGAGAGCCCTTGAGTCCTATCTTATCGAGCTCGATAAGCGGTTCGTCCTTGAGAGCTTCAAAATCCAGAACTGTGAAAGGCTTTTCGTAGCAGTGATTGATTCCCTTGAGCGTCATATACCTTGCTTTGCTTTCCTGATCGCTTATGCACGTTATCAGACACGGCGTCTGAACCTTTATCTTCATATAGCCGTCCTCGAGCATACGCTTTATCGTCAGCTCTTTTCCCTCTTTTACTATTTCAGCCGCATATGAAACCTGAGGAAGTCCCAGCTTCTCTGCGATCTGCGGGCCAACCTGCGCGGTATCTCCGTCGATAGCCTGTCTTCCGCAGAAGATCAGATCTTCGTCTCCGAGTCCCACATAATTTATAGCCGCTGAAATTATCTGCGATGTTGCGAACGTATCCGATCCTCCGAATTCTCTTCCTGAGATGAGTATCGCATCGTCTGCTCCCATTGCCAGAAGCTCTCTGAGCATCCCTTCCGCAGGAGGAGGTCCCATGGTTATCGCCGTAACCTGGCATCCCGTAGCGTCTTTCAATGTCAAAGCCTGCTCCATAGCGATAAGGTCATCCGGGTTGATGATGGTCTGCATGGAAGCACGGTTCAAAGTTCCGTCCGGATTTACAGCAACTACTCCGGATGTATCCGGAACCTGTTTTACACAAACATAAATTCTCATTTAAATCCTCTCCTTCCTACTTGTTCATTACCGCTCTGGCAATAACGACCTTATGGATCTCCGAAGTACCCTCGTATATCTCAGTGAGCTTAGCGTCTCTGTACATTCTTTCAAGCGGGTAATCCTTCATGTATCCGTATCCTCCGTGTATCTGCAGTGCGAGGTTCGTCACGAAGCGTGCGTTTTCCGATGCATTGTACTTGCACATTGCCGCTTCCTTGGTGAACGGCTTTCCGGAATCCGCAAGATATGCGGCAGCAAGCACGAGAGCCTTGGCTGCCTCTGTCTTCGTTGCCATATCAGCTATATACCACTGCAGTCCCTGCAGAGATGCGATAGGCTTACCGAACTGTACACGCTCGTGCGTATATTTCACGGAAAGATCTACAGCTTCCTCAGCAACGCCGAGAGCCTGAGCGCCTACACCTACTCTTGCAGCATCGAGAGCTTTCATGGCGATCTTGAAACCCTTGTTCTTTTTGCCTAGCAGGTTTGCTGCCGGAACTCTGCAATCCTCGAACACCAGCTCTGCTGTTTCCGAACCTGCAAGACCCATCTTATCCTCGATCTTACCTGATGAGAATCCTGCCATTCCCTTTTCGATAATGAACGCCGACATTCCTCTCGTTCCCATCTTCGGCTCTGTCATAGCAAATACCACGAGCACTCCCGCACGCGCTCCGCCTGTGATGAAGCACTTCGTACCGTTCAATATATATTCATCTGTCTTTTCATCGTATACAGCAACTGTCTTAACGCCTGCAGCATCGGATCCGGCATTAGGCTCCGTAAGGGCAAACGCACCCAGCTCTCCGCCGCTTGTAAGTCTCGGCAGATACTTCTGCTTCTGCTCCTCCGTGCCAAACTCCAGTATCGCGTGAGGTGCGATCAGATGGATAGATAATGTCGCAGCTGAAGACATACACTTCTTTGCGAATTCCTCTACCGCTATCACCTTTTCCAGCATACCGCCGCCTGCGCCGCCGTACTGCTCGGGAACTCCTATTCCTGTGAAGCCTACGGCTGCCATCTTTGCAAAATTCTCCACCGGGAACTTGTGCTCAGCATCTATTTCCGCTGCCACGGGTTCCAGCTCTTCTTCTGCGAACTGTGCGGCCAGTTTCTTTAACATTTCCTGCTCTTTAGTTAACGAAAAGTCCATATCCTACATCCTTTCTTTAGATATTGTACGAAAAATTAATTTCATTCTGACATTAATGGTAATAGCTATGGTAACGGAACAGTCAAGTGCGATTAATGCATTATTGTCATAAATTTCACAGCAGTTTTGCAGAAACTCTCACGTAAAGTGAGAGTATTGACAAACTCAACGGTATTGACAGGCGAAGATTTGCATAGGATAATTTATTGTGTGGATATTCACATAGACATGCATATATACACACAATATCCGCATTGCATTCGCATTATTTGCGATAAGATAATGCAAGATATGAAAAATATTTTCGAAAGAATCCAAAAGAGGCAAAGACATGGCAAATCTTATTCAAACAACTACAGAACTGGCGATGCACATCGTCTGCGGTTACATCAAACCCGGCGATACGCTGGTAGACGCTACATGCGGCAACGGACTCGATACACTTCGCCTTGCCCGTACTGCCCCGCAAAAATTGTACGCATTCGACATCCAGAAACAGGCTATAGATAACACGCGCAGGCTGCTCATTGATAACGGTTTTTCATCGGAGCTTGACAATAATACGATACGCCTCATTGCCGATTCCCACGAAAACATCGACTCTTACGTTACGCTACCCGTCAAAGCAATCGTTTTCAACCTCGGATACCTGCCCGGAGGCTGCAAAGAGATAACAACATCAAAGGTCTCTACCCGTACCGCAGCAGAAAAAGCGCTGAATATTCTGCAAAAAGACGGTATACTCTGCATTACCATGTACAGCGGGCATAGAGAAGGAGCTGATGAAAAAGAGACTCTGCTTAAATGGTCCTCACAGCTCGAGCCACACACGTATCACTCCGCATATATCAGCATAAACAATCAAAAAAACGATCCGCCTGAGATTCTGTTAATCACAAAAAAGCGCTAATCTAAAATGAAGCTAAAAGGCTTAGATACTTCAATCGAAATTCCCAATCGCAAGCTGCTCTGCCGCTCCGTATAAAATCCGCATAAAAAAGAACATATAACCCGACTGCGTATACCGCAGTGCCGTTATCCGGCATGCAGCATTGCACAAGCATCATATGTTCCGTTTAATCTTTGTCTGTTATTTTTGTTCGTCTCAGGCACCGGCAGCGTCCTCTTCTGCCTTTTTGCTTAGCCTGTTCTCCTTGAGCATTTTTATGCCTCTGGCGTATTTACTCTTTTCCTCTTTTTCCAGCTTATACTCATCACACAGCTTTTTACCGAGCTTCTCAAGCTCCTCCTGCTCTCCGGAAAAAAGCTCCAGCTCCACTTCGGAAATCGGTTCCTCTCCATACGGTGTCACGATCACTCCTTCGTCAACAGACATTTCAAAGATTCCCGTTCCCGTATCTATCCTGAACCGTCTCCTGTGAAATCGCATTTCCATCATGCTGTATACAGGTTTATCGCCTATGATGTTCAGCAGATCCTGTCCTACATCGCTTTCCCTGAAAACCGCAGGATCAGGCTTCTCATCGCACACAGGAACATTAAGCTCCTGCCTCGTGTGAAGCGCCCCTTCACTGCGGCCTGCCCATTTCAATGCGGCAACGAGCTTCGACCCCTCTTTTCTGACCCTGTAAGCTATGTCGTTCTTTGCAAGATCACAATCGGGAGTATCGAAATACTTTGCCAGAAAGCACATTTCCTCTCTGGAATCGTCCTCTTCCACAGAGCAAAAGAGCTTGTCCTTCCAGATATCATCGGCAATCTCCGGTGTAGGCACTTTGTACTTCAGTTCAATTTCCATATCTTTCCTTTTAAAATGTTTAATGCTGTCATTTCAATGAAGTCTCAGAATTCTTGCGAATTGCTATCCTAAAAAGTGTTAGTTTATCCTAATAAAAAAATGTACCCTATAATACTATCACTTTACATATCTAAAAGCAAGCAAATTATTCATTCCGAACCATTTTGTCATGAAAAATCCGAACCTTTTGCCTGTCCTACTGCGTAATTCACCGTAAAATGTTATTAAGACTCCGTTACAAATTCTCTGACTTTCCGAACCGCCTCGCCGATATCATTTACTATTATCGCAGGCGTCCCGTTCTCATATTTCTGCTCAGAGATATAACAGCACGCGCCGCTGTTGATCGCCTCATCAAGATATTCCGCCCTGAAGTCGCTGCCCTCGCATATGAACAATCCCTTCGGCTTCGCATCCTCAGGATCATCAGCTATGCTGTATATGAAAAAATCCTCATGTACGTTATATATCTGCTCCAGCAGACCCTCACGGCCGAGAAAGGCAATGATCGCGTATATGTTTTTGTAATTCTGTTCCATGGCTGCCTCAGACACCTCCGTTAAAAGAACACCGTAAATCACGCTTTATCGCTGTTTATGATCCATTTAGCCCTAGTGGCTCCTGCCGTGATCAGCCCGGAGGCCATGTCATCTTTCTCTTTCCGAGGAGATGGAAATGCAAATGCTTCACAGTCTGAAGTCCATCCTCCCCGCAGTTGTTTACGAGCCTGTAGCCGTTTTCCAGCCCAAGCTCCGCCGCAATATCCTTGACCTTTGTCATGATGTATCCCAGCAGTTCGCTGTCCTTTTCCGTCACATCATCCAGCGAAGATATGTGTTCCTTCGGTATTATCAGCACGTGTACAGGTGCCTGCGGGTCCATATCGTGAAAGCATACTATCTTATCGTCCTCGTACACCTTGTTCGACGGTATATCGCCCTTTGCAATCTTGCAAAATATGCAATCGCTCATTTTTTCACATCCTTTCCGAAAATTTTTATATGTGTATTATAGCTTGTATTTCCTCATAAAGCAAATATGAATCGTAACGGAAAATTGAACGAAAAAAAGATAAAAAAACTCAAAATTTCTATTGAATAAATTCGAAAATATAGTATAATGAAAAAGTCGCTTGATTAACGACGATTTGCGGATATGGCGGAATTGGCAGACGCGCACGGTTCAGGTCCGTGTGAAGGCAACTTCATGGGGGTTCGAATCCCTTTATCCGCACCACTTTAAAACATCGTTTCGATACTTAATTATCGAAACGATGTTTGTTTTTTTATTCTTTTTATTAAGCAAAAAGCCCGAGCATTTCTTTGAGCCCGAGCTTTTATATACGTTTATATACATTCTTAAATCGTGATTTAAATCCGACAGCGCATCTTACAGCTTCCTACTCTTCACGGAAGACCACCCCGAATAATACTTGGTGCCTGAAACTGTCTTATACGTTCTCACCCTTACATAGTATTTCTTGTTCTTCGTCAGACCGGAAATAGTTTTGCTCACCTTTGAAGCGCCCGATACGCTGACTGTTTTGTTTCCTGATGAAAAGCTGCTGCTCTTTGAGTACTGTATCTGATATCCCGTCACACTGCTGACCTTTTCCCACTTAACAGTCATCTTTCCGCTCGACACCTTCTTCACGCTTGAGAGCGTCGGAGTCGTGAGCCTGACGGTTTTATTCTTTGTTGAGGTAGAGTAGCTGCTCAATGTTGTGCAGCTTGATTTTGTAGAGCTTGAGGTGACGCACTGTACCGTGTAGTAATATGTCTTTCCATTCGTAGCTGTTTTGTCAGTATACGTATTCGATGTCGTGACTCCCAGCGTCGTCCATGAGCCACTGGTAGAGGTTCTTCTCATCACCCTGTACTTTGATGCGCCGCTTACCTTCCCCCATTTCACCTTTACTCCCGACGACGTATTCGTCAATGAGGAAACAGACGGAGTGCTCAGCTTTATGGTGAATGTCTTTGTGACGCTTCCCGAATAATTATTTATTCCCTTAACAATGACCTTGGCCGTTCCTGCATTCGTATTGTTGCTGTACGATACGGTGTAATCAGTACCCTTCGTCAACGTTGTTGAGCCGTATTTTACCGTTACCGTAGGCTTCTTAGCCGTACCGTCATACGTATATGATGTGCTTGAAAGGCTGACCGTAGCAGAGGATATATTTTTACCGGAAACCGTTACCGTAGCATACTTGGTTACCGCCTTGTAATTAGCAGTCGCAGCAATAGTAACATATACCTTTGCACTTCCGCTGCCTACTGCCGTAGCCGTAGCGCTTACGGATTTCGTACCGCTTTTGCTGACCTTAACGACAGATGAGTCGCTCGAAGATATCGTAATTGTACCTCCTGTAGAAGCCGTACCCTTAACTGTAGTCGTATTTCCAACAGTCAAAGATGTGCTGCCTATGGTGGCCGTTAACGTAGGGGTAGCCTTCGCTATACTGAATGTTTTAGTCTTAGAACCCGTGTAGCTGCCCGTTCCGGTGATAGTCACCGTTGCCGTCCCCGCATTCGTGTTATTGCTGTACGATACGGTGTAATCCGTACCTTCCGTAAGGGTATCACCATCGTACTCGACCGTTACCGTAGGCTTTTTTGCTGTACCGTCATATGTATATGAGGAGCTTGAAAGAGTAACTGTAGCATCGCTTATATATTTTTCGGAAGTCGCATTTGCCGATGAATCTTCGAAATCGAAATCGCTGAAATCTATGTATCCGTAGCCGTACGTAGTATCCCAACCGCTGGTTCCCAAATCAACCGAATATTCCTCAAGAAGGGCCTTGAGTTCCTGATTAGTAAGGGTATTATCCCAGACCTTCACTGAAGCGGCAGCTGCGGCAACGTGCGGGGTAGCCATACTGGTTCCGCTGATAGTTGCAGTGGTATTCTTGTATGTTGATGTTATCTTACTACCAGGTGCTGCAAAGTCGATACAGTTGCCTGTATTGGAATACGAAGCTATACTCAGATTCGAATCAAGCGCGCTTACTGCGAGCACGTAATCGCTGTGAGCCGGGTACATATTATCTGCGCTTGCTGAATCATTTCCGGCGGCACAAACGACGATGGTGTTCATGCTCTCCGCCTCGGCAAATAATTCTTCAAAATACGTAGACGTACCATCATCCTCGCCTCCAAGACTCATACTGATGACATCAGCCCCTGCCTCGAGAGCATATTCAATTCCCAAATATATTGTTAAATAGCTTCCGGAGCCGCTCGAATCCATAACCTTTATCGGCAGGATCGTCACATCATCTGGCGTGCAGTCCACTATTATACCTGCGCAATGTGTTCCGTGTCCGTTGTCATCTGTAGCGTCATAGTCATTATTCACATAATCGATATCGTTATCGGTGTCCACGCGCCCTTTTAAAAGAGAATTCTTGTAATAAACACCTGTATCGAGCACCGCTACCGTGATATCGTTCGTATCATCGAGTTCTTCGAGGGCTTCCTGCATGGAATCAAGTCCCATGACCGCTACGCCCCACGAGTAATATGTACCGTCTTCAACGCCGGAAAGACTGCTCGCACTTACTCCTTCCGACTCTGAATCGGACTGCGAGTCCTCATCCTCCTCAGACGACGAATTCTCTGCTTCGTTCGCTTCCGTATTCGAATCCGTATCCAAGGACTCATCCTCCGCATTGCTTTCGCTCTTTGTAATGCCTTCATCCTCTGAGGATTCTTCGTCCTCCGTATCAACGTCTGCATGAACGATCCCATCAGGATAGACTTTCACATCTTCGTTTGATGACAGCTCCTCGTACGCCGCGATAGTATCCGCTTCGCTGTCAAACTGCAGCACATAGTTTGAACCGTAGCTTGCTATCTGTGCGGCTCCATATGAAGAAGTCATGTCCGCATCCGTTTCAACTATCAATCTCATCGTCTGGTACGGATCGTCTACGCTGATACTCGTCCCCTCGACCTCGAGCACCGTATATCCGTTATCCTCGAGAACTGCTGCCGCATCGTCAACGTCGAGGGACAATACGGATCGGAGCGTCGAATCAATGTCATCAGTCGTACTTCCGTCCTTTGCTGTTACTGTACCGCTTTCCGTATCCACCGTTAGGGTTTCGTCATAGCTGCCGCCGTCACCGGCTACCATATCCGCAATGGCTTCCGCATATCCCGACATATCGGAATACTCCTGCGCAACGTCTTCATAATTTCCGCTTTCCGCAGCAGAGCCTGATATCCCGTTGAGAGTATTCGTCCCATTTTCCGTATCCGCAGTATCCGTATCTGCGACATTTTCCGCTGAGCCTGTACTGCCTGTATTATCCGCATCCCCGAAAACGCCCATCGATATGAACGGTATCGTCAATACCATGACAGCGATCACCGCCATGCTTATTATTCTCTTCTTTTTCACTAAGAACCTCACACCTGCATTGCTTTACTGTTCCATCTTAACCTACATTATACCCCTAAAGATTAAATCTAGCTTAAAAAAATTGATAATTTCACCAATTTTCCATTAATTTTTCATCAATTTGTACATGCTTTCCTTAAGACCGTCGATAGAAAGCCGGAACATCGGAAATATTTTCTCTATTTCCGCAAAGGATTCGCCCATATAGTCGCCTGCCCCACGCTCCTGCGGGTAAAGCCACACCGAATGAGAGTACCGCTCCCTGAACCTGCGGAACCACGTTATCCCATCGGGCGAAGCATTCGACCATCTGCTGTAGGAGCTGTCCATCAGCTCCTGCATCGCCATATCCGCATCGCCTGCAAATATCACCCTGTATTCGCCGGAAATGTTTTTAAGCACCCAATCTGTCTTGACTGTATCATCGATATCTATATGAGGTGTTTTATACAGGTTCGCTTCCAGGCAGTTGTGAAAGTAATATATCTTTAAGTCGGAAAACGTATTGGCTTTATAAAGAGATTGGAAGAGCAAGCTGCAAAGCTGCTCATACGGGCGCATTGAACCTCCCGAATCTATCAGCACCATCAGCTTCAATCTGTTTTTCCTCGGAGGCTGCATACGGATATCGAGGATTCCTCCCTGCCTGCACGTATGATCAACAGTTCCCCTTATATCCAGCTCCTCCTCACCGGTTTCCAGCTTGCGCGATAATTCCCTCAGCAGGCGGAATGCCATCTGAAACTGCCTGGATTCGATGGTGCAGTCGGTACGCCAGTCTCTGAATCTGCGGTCGCCCCGCGCATGAACGACGGATTTTCCGCCTGCGCCCTGCGCTATCGCGCCGCCACTTGCGCCCGCTCCTGCTCCAACGCCGATATTCTTACCTATCTTACCTGCCTTTCCGAACGACCTTTTGTGGGAGCTGGACCGCATGGAGTTTTACATACCGGAAACGGACGAAACGATAACAGCGGTAAATCCGCCTATCGTTATAATAACCTCCAATGCCGAGAAAGAGCTGCCGGATGCGTTTCTGCGCCGCTGCGCATTTCACTTCATAGAGTTTCCCGACAAGACTCTGATGACGGACATAATACATGCGCACTATCCTGATATCGAGGAGAAGCTCATGGAGCAGGTGCTGGACGCATTCTTTTATCTGCGGGAATATTTTGAGCTCAAGAAAAAGCCGAGCACCAGCGAGCTTCTGGACTGGATCGCCGCGCTTAAGCTGAGCGGCATATCTACGGACAGGCTGAGGCAGGAGTTGCCTCTGATGAGCTTTTTGCTGAAAAAGGACGAGGACCGCAAAACCGTGAAGGACAGCATGGGAGGTTTGAGGTAATGTTTCTCGATTTCCTGCTTTTCCTTCGCGCGGGTGGCTTGAGGGTGTCGCTGAACGAATGGCTTTCGCTTATCGGAGGAATGAACGAGGGACTTCACGGACAGACGCTTCACGGATTTTTCGTGCTGAGCAGAGCGCTCCTTGTGAAAAAAGAGGCTGATATGGACAAGTTCGAGGAGCTGTTTTACCGGTTTTTCAGAGATGTTACTTCCGGCGAGCTGCAGCGGGAGATGAAAGGGATGCTGCACGATCCGCAAACGACAG
>Ga0192264_1104_pt1 | contig 21888 bp, 30 predicted proteins | sample Koala_Koa23_J3_FD_131267 | JGI IMG/M metagenome (GOLD analysis project Ga0192264, IMG submission 131267) | Enriched cells from koala feces incubated with labeled cellulose particles, San Francisco Zoo, California, United States - Koala_Koa2-3_J3 ... | reverse complement strand
CAGATGATGCACGAAACCGAGGAGATTATTCAAAGCAATATCGAATTTTTGCCATTAAAAACCAACGCCACCATTGTGGAGGGCAATGCCCTTCGAGTGGATTGGGAAAGTGTGGTGTCAAAAGAAAAATTATCCTATATTATGGGAAATCCGCCGTTTGTGGGGTATTCTTTGCAATCAAAGGAACAGAAAAGCGATTTATCCGCAGCAACAAAAATCAAGGCAAAAAATTTAGATTACGTAGCCGGATGGTATTATAAAGCAGCAGATTTGATAAAAAATACTGAAATTTGTACAGCATTCGTATCTACAAATTCGATATGCCAAGGTGAACAAGTGGCTATTATTTGGCAACCACTTTTTGAGAATTACGACATTCATATTGACTTTGCATACAAGACTTTTCGTTGGGATAGCGAAGCAAGCTTAAAAGCACATGTGCATTGCGTGATTGTGGGATTTAGTTCTGCGCAAAACAGCAAAGAGCTGTTGTTATTCGATAGTAACACAGTGAAGAAGGTAAAAAATATCAATGCATATTTAATTGATGCACCAGATATATTTGTACAAAGACGAACTAAGCCCATTTGTAACGTTCCTCCTGTTTATCGTGGAAATCAACCTACAGATGGTGGAAATTTAATTATTGAGGAAGATGAGTACGAAGATTTCATAGCTAAAGAACCTAAAGCAAAAAAGTATATAAAAAGATTTATGATGGGGAATAAATTTATCAATAATAAAAAAAAGGTACTGTCTTTGGCTTGTGAATGCATCACCAAAGGAATTGAATTCAATGCCTTACGTAATGGAACGTATTCAAAAAGTAAAAGAAATGCGTGAAAAAAGCACATTTAAGCCTACACGAAAAATGGCTTTAATTCCATTTAAATTCAGAGAAGAAATCAATCCTGACACGTTTATTGCAATACCTAAGACTTCTTCAGAAAAAAGAAAATATATACCTATAGGGTATCTAGACAGCAATACAATTCCTGGTAATTCAATAAGAATTATTGAGAACGCTACTCTATACCATTTTGGAGTATTAACTTCCAACGTACATATGGCATGGATGAGAGCAGTTTGTGGAAGATTAAAAAGTGATTACAGCTACTCTATATTCATCGTCTACAACAACTTCCCATGGTGTACCCCCACAGACGCCCAAAAAGCCAAAATCGAACAGACCGTACAGGCGATCCTTGACGCAAGAACGAAATTTCCTGACAGCTCCCTCGCCGACCTCTACGATGAACTCACGATGCCGCCGGAGCTGTGCAAAGCCCATCAGGCGAACGACTTTGCCGTAATGGCTGCCTATGGCTTTGACCGGAAGATTACGGAGAGCGAGTACATGGCGGAACTGATGCGGCGGTATCGGGAACTGGTAAAGGAGGCAGACGCATGAAACCACAAGCAAGCAAGACACCCGTCAGTGCGGAACTGCACAGAAGAAGAATGCAGAGCGTTGCAGGAACAATGGCAATCGAGGGCATTCCGTTGAGCGAAGCTAGCCGACACAATCTCGACCGATATGCCAGCGGACAGGCGAGTTATCAGCAGCTTATGGCAGAGCTGCGGGCGAAATATCAGAAGGCGAAGTAAATGTTTTCAAAATATGATATGTATACTATGGTGCAGTCGATCTACTGTTATCCTGACAGCGATGTACTGAAAAATAAGCTGAATATCCGTGAAAAGGACGAATTGAAACAGGCGGAAGAGGAACTCACAGCCTTAAAGCAGTATATGCTTCTGGAATCACCGATCAAGGATAGATTTAGCAAGACACAGCTTATGAAGATTCACCGTTTTCTGTTTGAGGACATCTATCCGTTTGCAGGGCGTATCCGCCGGGAACAAATCAGCAAGGGTGAGACGATGTTTTATCCTCCACATCTGATTCAGCAGGAGCTGGACAAGGTGTTTGCGAAGCTGCGAGGCGACAATATGCTGCATGAAACCGACAGGGAGCGTTAGATTGCGCATCTCTCTTATATCATGTCCGAACTGAATATTATTCATCCGTTCCGTGAGGGCAATGGGCGCAGCATTCGTGAACTGATACGCTGTATGGCACTGCACTATGGTTTTTCGCTGGATTGGAGTTTGATTGACCGTGATACAATGCTCGAAACGGCGGTTCGGTCAGTCGTGGAAGCAACGGCATTTTATGAGATTATTGCGAAGTGTGTGGTTTCGGTGAAGTAAGAATTGCGACTGGGCGAACGACTTTGCCGTGATGGCTGCCTATGGCTTTGACCGGAAGATTACAGAGAGCGAGTGCGTGGCGGAGTTGATGCGACGGTATCGGGAACTGGTGAGAGAATAAAAATTTTTGCAAAATGGCTTGACAATAGACTGTAGACGTGGTATAATACAAGTAACTATGAAGTTAAGAATGTTGCAAGGCGACATGCAAGCGAACCCCCGAGAGTGGCGACTTTCGGGGGTTCTTTTTTTTGGGCTTAGTCGGTGCTTTACTTTCCGGACAGCCGCCGAAAAGGGTTTGCTGGATCTTTATTGTGTGCTGTCATTACACAAGCCGAGTTGGAAGGACGTACTGGTATTGTGCTGACTTGCAAAGCGAACAAAACCGCATATTATGAGCGTTTTAAATTTAAAAATGAAGGTGTTTCTGACTCGACACACGGCGGTGCTGTGTGGTATCAGATGCGAAAGATTTTAGAGCAACACCGCACAAAAACCGTTTGACGGCTTCGCACATTATCTGCTTGCATCTTTTCCTTCATCTTGCAAAGTTCCTTCTTGCAATATATCAAGTATCACTTCGTCGTTACTTCACAATCTAAAGAAAAATCTGTGATACGTCTGATGTACAATCTCTGTGCGGTGTTGCCTTAGATGTATCTTCTTTAATAATTAAGACCTGCATATAAAAATCAAGCCCCTAAAATAAAAAATATTGACAGGGACTACATTAAAATTATCTCCGAAAGAGCCATGAAAGATATCCACCAAAACAATTTTGATGGGCTATTGGCTCTACGAAAAAATCTCTGTAAATTCAAAAGCTGTGATAAAAAGCGTTATGATGATGAAAGTGGCGATACAATAGACGTATTAACTGTTCCAGTTGATGTTTTGGCCTGCCGAGAATCTTTGTAATCAAAGATCAACAAATACTCTTTGGAAAACGAATTATGCAAATTTCTTGCCAAAGTGCAGAATGATTCATGCAGGAGGAATGATCGATGTTCGAAGCAAAATTAAACAAAGAAACGATTGATTTTCTTTGCAAATCGATTGGGACAAATCTGGCTTCGATCGAACTTGGCGAAAGTAAAGCAAAATTTTCACGATCCTATGGAAAAATCCGCATAAACATTGACAAAAGAGCGATTGAATTAAACAACCTTAAGCAGCCAACGACTTTTTTAGATCACTTGGATGATATATCAGGATTTTCATGCGAAATAAAGGATAGAAATATGCCTTTTATGCTATATCTTGATGAGAAAGTTATCACAATTCCAATCAATAAACAAATCACGGAAATTATGATTATTAGTGTTTGATAACTGGAATAACTTTGGAGGATACAGTGTAAAAGTTAAATGAGTAAAGATTCATCTCTAATTTTTTAATAGCATTCAAATATGCATTATAGCATCCCTGATTACACTACGGAATCAGTGATGTTTTCGTAATCAGTGATTTGGATAGTTCCAAGCCTTTATTTATATATCTCAAAATCTGTCAGCAACACGTCAACAACAGGTCAGCCAAAGCAACGGTATTTTTCTGAGCAGTATACAAGGTCCCCATAAGCGATTTTTGGGAATTATTCTGTGTCAGATTACAAAAGAATCAAAGACCATTCTATAGTTCATAAAAGCGAAATCAGGAAGTTAACAAATAGAAAATAGTATGAATTTTTGAAGAAGAATCAAATTTCCTTGCAATTCATCCGAAAATATGCTATACTAAAGCTAGTGGAAATTTCGGTGAAAGCGAGGTATCAATAGCATGAGTAACTTTAAACCGATCCCCATTGGAGTAGAGGATTTCAAGCGGCTTGTTGATGATGGTTATTATTTTGTAGATAAGACGCTCATGATAAAAGAAATCTTGGATAAAAAAGGTGCTGTCAATCTTTTCACACGTCCCAGACGTTTTGGCAAGACTTTGAATTTGAGTATGCTGCAGCGATTTTTCGAAAAGACAGACGAGGATAACGCCTACATATTCGATGGATTGAACATCTCTCAAGCTGGTGAAAAATATATGCAGCATCAGGGACAGTTTCCGGTGATTTCGCTGTCGCTGAAGAGTATGAAACAGGGGGATTTTTCTGATTCTTTCCTTCTTTTCAAAAAAATAATTTCTGATGAATTCAAAAAACATCAGAAGATTTTACCTTTTCTATCGGAAGAAGACAGATCAGACTATCAAGAAATTATGAGCAGAAAAGCAGATGATTCTCACTATTTGTATGCAATTCGTACTTTATCCGACTGCCTATATGCCGCTTACCAGAAAAAAGTCATCATCCTCATCGATGAATACGATGTTCCCTTGGAAACGTCGCATTTCCGTGGATTCTACGATGAAATGGTAGATTTGATTCGTTCCGTTTTCGAGAGTGCATTAAAGACAAATCCATACTTGGAATTCGGTGTATTAACGGGCTGTTTGCGAATTTCGAAGGAAAGTATTTTCACGGGACTGAATAATCTGAAAGTACACACCATCACGGATAGCATATTTTCGAAATATTTTGGATTTACAGAAAAAGAAGTGAAGAAAATTGCTGAGGATTTTCAGATTCAAGACAAATTCGATGAGATGAAAGAATGGTATGATGGGTACTTGTTTGGCGAGACGGAAATATATAATCCGTGGAGCATTTTGAATTATGTTTTATCGGCGATTACGGAAAAAAATGTGATTCCAAAGCCCTATTGGAGCAACACCAGTTCCAATGACATTATTCATGAACTCGTAGTGGACGGTAACGAAGAAACGCACAACCAGATCGAAGCACTGATGAATGGCGAATCCTTAACAAAACCAATTTATGAGGATATCACATACCGCAATATCAACATCAATACGGATTATATCTGGAGTTTCTTACTTTTTACAGGATACTTGAAACCAATTCGTTTGCTCAAGAAAAATATCTTAACTTATGCCGAACTGGTCATTCCAAATGTGGAAGTTCAGACCATATATCAAACCACAATTATGCAATGGTTTGATGAGAAAGTGAGAAGCACTTCACGTGATGATTTGTTTACGGCTATGATCAGTGGAGATGTAGACGAATTCGAAACACTTTTGAGCGATTGGCTGGACGAAACAATCAGCTACTATGACAGTAAAGAAAACTATTATCATGGCTTTTTATCGGGACTGTTGGTTGGTTTTAAGGGATATGACGTGAAGTCTAATCGGGAAAGCGGCGATGGCCGACCGGATTTGTTGGTACTAGAACGGAAGCGGCATAAGTTAGCCGTAATTTTGGAAATCAAAGTAGCAGAACGGTTCCGTGATTTGGATGCAAAATGTGACGAAGCGTTGCAGCAAATTGAAGAAAACAGATACGAGGCGGAGCTGAAATATGACTGTTTTCAGAAAATTTTGAAATATGGTGTGGCGTTTTGTGATAAAGCGTGTCGAGTGAAGCTTGCAGTTGCGGAATAATTAAAAAGATTTTTCGCTACAGTCTGTATTTTAGAAGGCGAAACCAATCTAAAATGCAAAATGACAAATGAGAAAAAATCACGCATTTGCGTGGTGTCGCACTTTGAAAAAAACAAAAAATACGCAGAAATAAAGGATGATGCATCGGCTCCACCACCCTCACAACAATACGAACACGTCTCCAAGGCTGCAGTTATCTGTTCCAGAGGGGCGTGTTTGTTTTATCGGTGACATTGATAAGGATTGCAATTTTTTCCGGATAGATGATGACACGATTTACCAGTGCTTCGATGAGGTCGGATTTATTCGCTTGTGTTTTGTCTAGCCTTGCGAATTTGTGCATGAAAATTTGAAAATGTTCCTGTTTTAAGTCTGGCATTTGGATGGAAAGCTGCTGTATTTCCGCTTCTAAGGCGGTTTTCTGGCGTTCTAGTTTTGTTATGGCATCGTTTTTAACCCCTGCGAGTGAATGCCGCTTAAAACGGCGTCAAAAGCGTTTTGCAGCTTCTTTTCTACTTTTTTTTTCGGCTTTTGCAGCTTGTAGCTGGACATTTTCCGCACGTTCCTTTTGATAGAGCGTGTAAGCTTTATCGGCGATTTCATCGCACTTTTCCGGCGTGAGCGCATCCTCTAAAGCGTGAACGATGGTGTCCTCTAGCTGATACGCCGGCAACCGTCCACAGCATCCGGCATCGCACTTATAATAATAATAGCGTTTGCCCGTCTTGTTTGTTCCAGCTGTACCTCGAATCGGCTTTCCGCACTGTGAACAGGTCAAAAAGCCGGTCAATAAATAATCGTGTTTCGGGTTTGTGTGACGGTGCTTTTGTTTGCTGTTTTTCAGCTTCGTTTGCACTCGTCCCCACAAGTCCCTGTCGATGATTGCAGGGCAAGCGGACGGCTCTGCAACCATATCGGACGTATATTCCCCGATGTATTTTCGATTGCTGCAAATACGGGACAGCGTGTCATGTCGGAATGCTTTCCCACGCTGCGTAACATATCCGGCATCGTTTAGCATGGCGCAAATTTCCGCAAAGGTTTTCCCACTGTCGTATTCCGTGAAAATCATGCGCACAATCGCTGCGCCACGTTCGTCAATTTCGAGCCGTTTATCTGCTCCAACTTTATAACCGAGGGCAGTGTAACCGCCTGTAGTTTTGCCCTTATAAATATTTTCACGCATCCCCCATTTGATTTTCTGCGACAATTCCGCTGAATAATATTCGTCCATCCCCTCAAGTACAGCCTCCATAATAATTCCCTCTGGCGTGTCCGAAATTTGTTCCGTCGCTGAAACGACTTTTACACCGTTTTTTCTTCAGCTTTGACTTATAAATTGCGCTGTCGTAGCGGTTACGGGCGAAACGGTCAAGCTTGTAAACGAGTACGGCTTGAAATTTTCCCGATGCTCTGCACTTGTACCAGACATAGCACGGTCAATATAAGTATTCACAATTTGTAAATCGTGCTTTTCGGCGTATTCGTTGCATACTCGAATTTGCCCCTCAATCGATTGTTCTGTCTGTCGTTCGCTGGAATAGCGTGCATAAATGACGGCATTCATAATTTTTTCCTCCTTGAAATGATTTGTCCCTTGACAAATTGTGCGGAATGTGTTACAATATAAGTAACAACAAAAAAGTTGTGTCCATGTGAATTCCCCGAAAAATTCCCTTTTCGATTTTTATTTGTAATCGTTTTTATCTTCTTGAAAATATCCCCTTGCTATGATGGTATCAAGGGGCATTTCTTTTTTTATTCTCCGAGCTTCTGAATCAATGCTTCTTGCAATGTGGCAGAAAAGTTGATGTGCGCTTTTTCCGCTTTTTTATTGAGCCAAGATGGGATGGTGCAGTTTTTCTTAACTGCACGATTATCAAGGCTTTTTCGATATTCCGCAAAATCACAGTCAATCAGTGTGCAAAATTGCCCTTCTTCCAACGCAATTTCGCATAGATCAGATGGCGCAGGAATTGTTTCACCCTTGTCTTCCCACGTGATACCCATCAAATTGATAGCGTCTCGAGCCATGTCGATGGCGTCCGCCAAATCTTTGCCCTGTGTTGCAATATCAAAGTCTGGGATATCGACAACATATTCGTTTTTACTTTTTGTAAATATAGCTGGATATACTTGTTTCATGATGATTCCTCCTTCATGGCGGTAACAGAAAAGCAGAAGGGCTTTATTTCAGCCCGTGCTTCTTGATGATCTTTTGTGCGAGAATTTCGTTGATTTCTTTATGGCGTGGTATCGGCTCTTCTTTTTCGCCGTTGGTGTAAATATCATGTCTGCCGCCGTCTCGAAGAAACGTCCAACCATTCTTTTTCAAAAGTTTTATCAAATCTCTGCGTTTCATGTCCTCACCTCATAAATCTATTATACGCCTTTCATGCGTATTTGTCAATACTTACAGCCAAATTTATTTGTAAATTATTTTTGAATAGAACAGCGCTTACAGATTGTATTGTAAACGCTGTTTTTCTTTTGACCGTGATTTTTTGTCACGGTCTTTTTTATATTGGTACACTGTCCATATACAATTTATCTGGGCAAATATCGACTTCGTTCCCGTCTGCATCTTTCCATGTGATCGTGCCATATGCCACATATACTGCGGAAAAATAAGTGCGATTTTTCAAAAATGAAAAAACCGGTTTTTCCAGCAAATGTGAAAGATCACTGATGCGTTGCTGACCGTTCTCAAATTCCACAAGCAAACGGTAGCCATCAAGTGGCTGCACTTTTGTTACCGTTTTCATTGCGATACCTCCTCACTTTAGCGGCTCGATTCGGAATATCGGTTCGCCGCTTTGTGCAAGCTGCCAATTGGCAGCGAGTTCGTCTTGATGAATGGCGATCCACGCTTCGACAAGCTTTCTTTGCTTATTGGGCAAATTTCCGTCCAGCAGTTCGCCGTCTAGCGTGAAGCTTGCTTTGCAATCTCCGTAAATCGCATGAATATGTGGCGGATTATGGTCGTCATAGAACATTCGAATCAAAATGCCATAGAACATCGAAATTGTTGGCATAGATTTTTTCTCCTTTCGTCATGCCGTGGCGTTTTGTCACGGTCTTTTTTTATGCCTTTATGGCAGTTCTGCGATGCCGATTACACGTCCAAAGCACCGCATGGTGTCGCTGTCGTGCAGCTGAATATCGTCATATTTCGAGTTATGAGAAATCAAGCGGTCACCGCCGTATTCCTTAATATAACCCGATCCATTGACAAAGAAAACGCCGATTTGCCCTTGTTCAATCTGGTCCACCTGTTGAACAAGAACGATGTCGCCGTCGCTGTAACTGGATTCCATACTGTCGCCGGATACACGCACGGCGAAAGTTGCACGCCTTGCTTCTGGAGTGTCGACGACTTTCAGCTTTTCCATCCGTTCGTATTCGTCCAGCGCATAGCCTACGCCGGCAGATACAGCGTCTTCGCTGTAGCAGACCGTCCAAGTAGGTTTGGGTTCTTCTGCTTGCGCCGTTCTAGAGCTTTCTACAACGCCTCCAAGCTGTGTCATGATATCGAGGATACAAGCACGGATTTTCGGCGGTAAGGCGAGAAACGCTTCTATCACCTCGTCTTCTGTGGCATCGGTTAGGTCGTATTCTCCGAACGGGTCGGAGGCAGGTTCTCGACCGAGTAGATAGTCTGTGGTAACGCCGTAGAAGTCGGCGAGTTTTACATAATTTGCACCATTAGGCTCAGCGTTGCCGAGTTCATATTTTTGGTAAGCCTGTTGAGATATTCCGAGCAGCTCAGCGACATCGGCTTGCCTTAATCCTTTTTCTTTCCGCAATTGTTTTAATATTTTTGCTGTTGTCATATGGGGTTCACCTCCTTTAATAGTATTATACAACTTTTTGTAGTATGTGTCAATAGAAAAAAAGGAAAATGTTTTGAAAAATGCTTAAAAGTTGTGCAAATAGCATAAATAATCAACCTCAAATTGTGCAAAAGCACCAAACTTTTAAAATTAGAGAAAAAAAGTTGTTTTTGCTATTGACAAGTACAAACGAAAGTTGTATAATATAATTACCGCAAGGGAAACCAAGCGAGTAAAAACACAAAGGCGAAAACCGAAAAGAGGAATTACAATGAAAACAACGAACACATTAGGCGAAACCAAGTCGAAAGAATGGAAGGCAACCCTTATGAATGCATATGGCGGCACGTATGACGAATGGGTAGACGGCACACGGGCGAGATTCTGTGAGACGTATGACGTAGTGATGAATAGGGTGAGAAGCTTAGTAGGCATGGACGATAACGATACAATATTTACCATCATTGAGTTATTGAAAGTCCATTGTTGGAAGTTGAATGGACTATAGCGGGGCGGTTTGTGGGTTGGTGTGTTGTATTTTGTTACAAGGTTGATGGGTTATGCGATATGCAGATGTGAAGCTACTGCACCGTGTGACGGTGGCAGAGGATAAGCTCGGAAATCCGGTTTATGAAGTGATGGCAGAGCGTTCCCCTTATGTTGGGATGCTATCCGGCAGGCTGTCGCTGCCGCAGGATTTGGACGGCAGGACGGTCACGGAAAACAATCCGGAAATTTGGACGAATGTGCCGCCGGAAAAGCTACGGCAGGCGGCAGGGATTCAAATCGAAAACGACCGATTTGAAGTGAAAGAGATTTATGAAGAATTGCGGGGCGGTTGGAGTCTGGCGGTTCTGGATAGATGGAGACAGTGAGACCTCTCCGTCACGCCTACGGCGTGCCACCACCCCTTTTAGGGGAGGCTATATGGAGGCTATGTGGAAAGGAATAGATTTATGGAATATACAATTGACAAGAAAACATACAAATTGCACTACAGCTTGAAGCGGCTGGAAGTGTTGGAAGGTGTGACGGGAGTAAGTCCGCTGTCGATTGTGGCAGGGATGAATGAACAGAAATTCCCGTCAATTAGCGTGATGAAAAATTATTTTGCATATGCCTTGATGGATGAGGGCGGCGTGTATGCGCCGACGAAAAAGGCGATTGCATTCGCTGAAGAATACATTGTGCAAGAGGGCTTTATGGCGGTGATGACTGCCGCCGTGGAACAGCTGATGGAAGATTGCCCTTTTTTGTTCCAAGGCGGTTCATCGAACTCGAATACTTAAGAGACGATAAACCGAAAAAATATACCGAACAGGAAGAAAAGGAAAACGCAAAGTATAGCAAGCTGCAAGACTTTGCATTTTTTGCGGCAAATTTTGGATACAGCAAAGCGGAATATGAAATACTAACGCCCACGGAAAAAGCGTTTCTACTCAAGGCGTATGAAGAAAAGGTGGTTTCGGATTCGTCACTTTTGGCATCGGCTGTTGCAAACGCCGTGGGGAATGTCCTGCGGAAAAAGGGCAAGCGTCCGCAGAAGCTGTGGAAGAAAAAAGCCGAAGCCTGGCAATGTGGAGCAGCGAGACAGCGACGTTGAAATTGCAAAGCGCAACGCCGAAAAAGACGGCAATGCATGGATCGCACGGATTTATGCCGCAAACCATCGAAAATTAAAACGGCGGTCAGCTCCACCAGAAAACAGGAAGTGATATTTTTATGAGCATTCCAACAAAGCGATATATTGACGGCGTGCCCTATTCTGACCAAGAATTTTGGGGTGTGAAGTTCGGCGGCAAGGACGGCTGGGATACGCCGGACGATGCAGAATATGACAGCGTTAGAAAAGTCGTAACCGGCACAACGGCAGTTCCGTCCGTAGGCGGTTTACACACTTGGGACGATTGGGAAGCACATTGGACGGACGTCACAATCGGTGCGCCGGATGTGGAAACCTACACGGTGGATATTCCTGGACGGCATGGCTTGCTTGATTTGTCGGAGGTGCTAACAGGTGCGCCGGTGTATAAAAATCGGGAGATTGAAATTGAGCTGACTTATCCAGGTTCGGGCGGTCAATGGCATGAGGAATATTCGGATATTCTGGAACAAGTCCACGGGAGAACACAGCAGCTGGTGTTTGACTCTGACCCTGGGTATTATTACGAAGGGCGATGCACGGTAAGCAGTCAAAGACAGGATAATTTTTATTCTACTTTTACCATTACGATGGATGCAAACCCATTTAAATATTTGGTAAATGATTCGCTGGAAGATTGGCTGTGGGACCCATTTTCGTTTGAAGATGGGGTAATTCGAGAGCTGGGGAGTATTACGCTGAACAACTTGAACAGCTATGTCACGACGGTGGAAATTGGTACTTTAAGCTATGACACGGAGGCGTGCATAAAGGGTACAAGTTGGGAAAACGATAGTGAATTAGACCCAAGTACGGAATCGGGGCGAGCTTATCTCACACTTACTGTTACTGCAAGGATACCAGACGGCGACGGCGGTTATGATACGGAGGACATTTATTCCGGTACTGCTTTTTCTAGTTCACTTGTGGAATTCACCATTCCAGCAGGGACAGAGAAAATCACGATGGGGTGGTGGGATTTAGGCACGTATCTGGCATCTATTGGCGGCGAAATTACACAGACTTTCGCTCTTTATTTCCGTGAAAAGAGGTTGTAGGCATGGCGGCTTTTTATGTGATAAAGTGGTTTGCATGGAGCGAAAAGCCGCAGCATACGGCAAGCTGGAAAATCTTGTACGACCCGACGAAAAACGACGCTAGTGAAACGAAATTATACAGCATCCAGAAAAAATTATCAGGTGATAGACCCGACGCTGGATATGGGGATGAATGAACCGGGGGAATTAACTTTCACGGTACCGCCGACGTGCGCCTATTACAGCAACCTAAAAAGCGCAGGAATTCGGATTTGTGTGGCGGTGTTTCGAGATGGTTCGTTTTTATGGAGTGGGCATCCGCTGACCATTGACGAAGATTTATACGGGAGTTTGACGTATTCCTGTGAGGGCGTTCTGGGCTGGCTGTCGGATGTGATTGCGCCGGTGTTTAATCGCTCGGGGATAACCATCTGGGGGATGTTCGTCAGCATTTTTACAAGTCCTTACAGCTATGGTACAAGATGCACAGATGGCAATTCTGTGGCAAGCTGTTACCGCAGATTTTCAGAAGTGTCGATGTGGAGCAGCATTGCAGTTGAGGGATTTAGCGAAGCAAGCTCTACCGACACCATCACGAGATACACCGAAAAGAATTTAACGGCAATGGAAATATTTAAAACTCGTTTTTATGATTATTTCGGCGGTTATCTGGAGGTAGGGTTGATGGAAGAATCGGTAGATGTTAGCGTCAGCACGTACGGCATTTGGACGCTGGAATACAAAAATCAAGATGCATCTAATGTGATGAGCTTGAGCGTTGGAGAAAATATTCAATCGCTGACAAGAACGACAGATTATACTGATTTCTGCACGGCGTATGCGCCGGTGGACAGCAACGAAAACAGCATTTTATCGGCGTATACGATGCACGGAGAATATTCAGACTACGAAACCGAAGGGACTGTGGACTTTACATATTATGGGGCGGAAATTGTCAAGCCGTATTTGTCGCCGCTTTTGGTAAATATGGACTTGGCGGGCAAATACGGCGTGATTGCACAGACGCTGGATGTGACAAGCCTTAGCGATAGTGGGGACTCTAACGACCCACCGGAAAAAGATGATTTCGACACCGAAGAATTATGGCAAGCGGCTTATGATGAGTGGGTCGGAGCAAGGGTTTCGGAAACGTACGCAAGGCTTGCCACTCTCGCTGAGCCAGAATCCACTATCGAAGTAGAAGCGACAGATACGACGCTGGTGACGGGAAATTATTTGCACGTGGGAGATAAAATTTCATACACGGATGCGGAAAATAACGAGTATGCGGACATGGTGATTGAAGAATTGGAAATTGATTTAGACGACCCTACAAGCAATAAAATTACGCTGAATGGCACGCTAAAAGCGCTGTCGAAAAAGGTGAAGTGAATTTTGAGAAAGGCGGTAGAAAAATGCGATATCGCAAGCTAGAATATTATATCATGCCGGAAGATGCGCCGATGGATTTGAATTTGCTTTGCTACTGGTTAAAAGAGCATGAAATCGACTGTCACAGATACCGGCATTTAAGAGAAATGTATGAAGGAAATCATCCGATTTTACACGTTCCAGACAAGCCGAAATGGAAACCAGATAACCGCATTGTGGTGAATTTTGCGAAGTATATCGTGGACACGCTAAACGGCTATTTTTTGGGCATTCCAGTGAAAACGAATGTGCAAGATGAAGCACAATCGGAAGTGGTGCATGAAATTTTGGATGCAAACGACCAGGAGCCGATGCATTACCTTTTATTTCAGCGTATTTTTTGATTTTTTAAAGTGCGACACCACGCAAATGCGTGATTTTTTTGGTGGTTATCAAATGAAATTTTTTCTTACGCTTATTCCTCTACTTCCAACTTCACTCAGCACGCCTTATCACAAAACGCCACACCATATTTTAAAATCTTCTGGAAACAGTCATATTTCAATTCTGCTTCATATCTGTTTTCTTCAATTTGCTGTAACGCTTCATCACACTTAGCATCTAAATCACGGAATCGTTCTGCTACTTTGATTTCCAAAATTACAGCTAATTTATGTCGCTTCCGTTCTAATACAAGCAAATCCGGTCGACCATCGCCGCTTTCTCGATTAGACATCACATCATATCCCTTAAAACCAACCAACAGCCCTGATAAAAAGCCGTGATAGTAATTTTCTTTACTGTCATAGTAGCTAATTGTTTCGTCCAGCCAATCGCCTAAAAGTGTTTCAAATTTGTCCGCATCTCCACTGATCATAGCCGTAAACAAATCATCACGTGAAGTGCTTTGTACCTTCTCATCAAACCATTGCATAATCATCCGCCTATACACCGTGCCAACTTCACGGTTCGGGATCACTATTTCCGCATAGATGAGATCACCCTCCAGATGCATCGAAATCGGTTTCAAGTATTCTGTGAAAAGCAAGAAACTCCAAATATAGTCCGTATTGATGTTGATATTACGGTAGATGATGTCCTCATAAATTGGTTTTGTCAAAGATTCGCCGCTCACGAGAGCTTCAATCTGATTGTGTGTTTCTTCGTTGCCGTTCACTACGAGTTTATGGATGATGTCATTGGAACTGGTGTTGCTCCAATAAGGCTGCGATGGGCAAGTCTCGTTACTTCTTGCCGATTGCACATACTTCAAAATGCTCCATGGATTATATATTTCCATTTGTCCAAACAAATATCCATCGTACCACTGCTTCATTTTCGACAATTTATCTTGCATTCCAAAATCATCTGCAATTTTTTTTACTTCTTGCTGCGTAAATCCAAAATAATGAGAAAAATCATTATTCAGAACGGTATACACATTCAAATTATTCAGTCCTGTAAAAATGCTCTCCTTCGAAACTCGCAGACAACCCGTTAGCACACCAAATTCCAGATACGGATTTGTCTTTAATGCGCTCTCGAAAATAGAACGAATCAAATCTACCATTTCGTCATAGAAACCTCGAAAGTGTGATGCTTCGAGTGGTACATCGTATTCATCGATCAGGATGATGATTTTCTTCTGATAGACTGCATACAGGCAATCCGAAAGAAAACGAACTGCATTGATAAAGACACTGTCGTTTGCTGTATTATTGCAGATTTCTTCGAACATTTTCTTTTTTTTTCGATGCCATTGTATTACTGTGCAAAATCTCATTATGCCGCTCAAATTCACCGCTAATCATATAACGAAATGTGTAAAATGACAGGTCATAATTCGGCTGCTTCATACTCTTGAGAGACAGCGAAATCACCGGATACTGCTCCTGATGCTGCATATATTTTTCACCGGTTTGAGAGATATTCAGACCATTGAATAGATATGTGTTATCTTCGTTTGTCTTTTCAAAGAATCGCTGCAGCATACTCAAATTCAAAGTTTTGCCAAAACGTCTGGGACGGGTGAAAAGATTCACTTTTGCATTGCTATCCAATAGCTCTTGAATCATAGCTGTCTTGTCTACATAATAGCTGCCTTTATCGATAATTTCCTTAAAATCTTCCACACCAATTGGGATGGGCTTGAAGTTCTCCATTGCTTCTTTACCTCACTTTCACCGAAATTTCCACTAGCTTTAGTATATCATACTTTCAGAAAAAAAGCAAGATGAATTCGAAGAAATTGATATAAAGACAGCGCAGCAGTTACTATGAACTACTGCGCCATCTAAAGATTCGTTTATGAATCTATATTTACACAACTAAGTGATATCTATTTGTACAGCCCTTTTTCTTACCTCTTTCGAGATGAGGATAGCATCCATGGTTATATAGAATGCTAAGATGGGATTTTCTTGACAAAATTTTTGCTTAGCTGTATAATAAAATCAGGGTACAATACGAAAGGACTGACTTCATGTATAATGAGAAACGCAAGGCAATTATGGAAAAATACGTTAAAACGCACCTTTATAAGGCATAAGGAAGGATAAAATATTATGAATATAAATTTTAAACGTTTGTCAAAATGTGAATTAGAAGCATTTATAACCATGCGGATTAATCAACTGAGAGAAGAGGGCACAACAGAAGATATTGATTTACGCCCAGCATTACGGTCCTATTATAACAAGCATATGGAAGACGGAACGTTTGTGTCATGGATTGCTTTGGTCGGTGAAAAGATCATAGCAACAAGCGGTATTTCATTTGTTGAAAAGCCACCTTACTTTGGTTGTCCAAGTGGTAAGATAGGATTGCTGTCCAGTATGTATATGGATGGTGATTATAGGCGCAAAGGCATTGCAAAGAAATTGTTATCTTTCGTTGTCGAAGAGGCAAGAAAATATGGATGTGGTACGATACAGATTACTGCATCTGATCTGGGAGCATTGCTCTATATGGATTTTGGATTTGTGAAGAATGATAACTTCATGCAATATAAGTTATAAATTCATAGATAGTTCAATTTAGCTCTTATTTTATTATAATTTATTTCATAAACTTGAATATACTAAAACCAAAGCAAAAACAAAAAGCAATGTTACGAAGCGCAACACCGCTGCAACGAAGCGTACCTTGCATGATACGGTGAAATTTGCTATACTGATCGTAGAAAGTGCGGGGGCAAAATCTGCGCTTTCAAAAAACGAAAAGGAGCAAGTTTATCATGCAATTCGAAGAAAAATTGAAAGCCGCAAGAAAAGAACAGGGCTTGAAACAGGAGGAAATGGCTGCGAAACTTTGCGTTTCCAGAGCTGCAGTTGCAAAGTGGGAATCCGGAAAGGGAATGCCCGATCTAGAGAATCTCAAAGCAATAGCCACGCTGTTGGACGTAAGCGTGGATTATCTCCTAGGCGAAGCGTCCGATCTTTCCATGAACATCGTGAAAGAGCCGATCTGCTGGGAGGATTATCCGGTTCACAACCGTCTGAAAACACCAAAAGAAAATATCATTGTTATGGCGAGATATCCGGATGCCACAATCACGACATTACGCAGAAAGCGCAAACTGTCGCTTGGCGAGAAACTTGTAGATGGCGCACTGTTTCTTCTCACCGATGCACCGCCCTCGATGAAACTTGCAGATCAGTGAAAGGATCTGAGCGCTTATTATTTGGTGGAATTGTCGGATAAGACGCTGCTTGTGAATGTGACAAAGGAATTTCTCATTTCCCGACGTATTTGCGTTTCAATTGCGGAAAAGAAAATTGAAATTGGGGAGAATGTGTTTACAAAATGTGTACGAATTCAAGAAGCTGGTACAGATCAGGAAGGATGACTTTGAAAAATCTCATCCTTTTGCAGTCTGATAGCCTTTCTTTTTCAAATGCTTGATGATACCGTCATATCCCATATCATTCAGATATAGATGGAAAATTTCACGCATAATCTTTCTGCTGGATTTGCCTCAGTCGATAGCTTATTATGATCGTCAATACACATTTCTCGAATTGCATCTATGTCAACTTCTATTCCAATCTCCTGATACAACATCGCTGTATATACAATCCATGCGTAGTTTATCACCAAACGATCTGTGAGATGACATTTGTTCAGCGCATGAGATTGCAAAAGCGATTCTTTTACATTTCGATAAGCACGGCTGATTTTATTTGTGATACGGAGGATCAAAATGTCGAATCAGAAATATGATGAACAAGCAGTAATAAAAGTTATTTTTGATTACCTATCTGAAAAAGACGAAATGGAAATTTCTGCTATGCCTGTTGAAAAGTTATATGAGGACATAAAGGTCTATGCAGGACACCAACAAATGCCCCATTTTTCTCAATTTCGAAGATACATGATCTCAGAATTATCGCTTGAAAAAGGAGAGCGATTGACATCTGCAAAGGTATATGAAATAAAGAATAACTATATGATACTTAGCAAAATTGAGGAGATTTTATGTGAAAAATATAAAGTTTCCATCTACGCTGGCAATCCGATTATTTGTACGATACAATTGCCACCGGAGGAAATTTTCAATGAAATCACAATAGGTTACGCAAAAGAAAATCGTAAATCGCATGAATGGGGAAAAATCAATATGATTCGCAGTTCGTGTGCAAAGATCAAAAAAAAGAACGCTATGCTTATTCTTGCAGTCATTCCTGAATGCAATCCAATGGTATTTATGAAAAATGGTTCCATCCACATCCAAGATAAAAACATGGATCTTATTTGCAGTAGGCTCTGTGTGTTTATTAAAAATACACCTGAGAGTCGTAAGTTTGCCGAGCGTTTGAAAAAATCATATCCAGCGTCTTAATTCAACATCACATTCAAAAGCCTAAAAAAATATGGAACAAGCCACATTTATGCTCATCCCATATTTTCTCATATACATCCAAATATTCTTGGACTTAATATTCCTCCGCAAGAAGCATGGTGCAATGTTTCGCATCGTCAATAACATAAACCTTCTCATTCACCGAATTTTCCACCCTAACAACGTATGTTTTCTCAAAATTCGGCTGCTCAGATGTGTGCTGAATCACCTGCAAGCCGTTTTTCTTGCTTAGTTGGAACACTTGCAAATAATCCCTTTCTTCTGGCATTTCATCAATCGTTTGCCACATAAAAATCTGCAAATCCAGCGAAATTTTCGCATCTACACCTCTCGTCAAATATCGCTTTTTCCACTTCTCAAACATAATGATTCCTCCCTCGTTTTGGACTGAAATTGCGCATACAAATCACTGCGCTGTACTGAGATTGTTTCTGTAAAATCATCCACTACACCCAATCCGACATCAAGAACAATTTCAAATTTATGCGGAAAAGCACGGATTTCTTTGATAAATTGCTGCACAAAGCTTCGAAAAGACTCTGTATTGCGTTCTAAGCTTTTCCATTCCGTAATCATATAACTGACATCAGAATATCGAATTTCAGACAGCAATTGCATGGAATCCAGCTTAACTTCAACTTCCACACGCTCATTTTCCAACTGCTCCGTACGTTCAATCAAGCTATCGGTAATAATCCCTTTTTCAATCGCATTTGTGATATTTTTCAGATTTTCTTGCACCTCCTGATATTGTCTTTATAGTGAATCATGATTCTTCTCATAAGACCGATTGAACTGCCGAATATGCCGATTTACAGCAGTGACAGCTTTCTTTAATGAAACAGGATTCAACAGTCTTTTGCCCAATAAAGTTACAAGATATGCATCCAGATAGTCCTTATTCAGTTCTTTATTTGCACAAATGGTACGCCGTATGTTGCAGCGATACGTAGCTAATCTGTTCTTATTTCTGCCGAAAAATCTCAAATCACCCTGCATTTTCTTACCACAAATGCCACAAACAACTTTACCGGATAACAAATAAAATTCCTTGCTGTGATACCGCCCTGCGTTTTGCCGATTGGCTTCACGGAGTCGCTGCACCTTTTCAAAAAGTTTCTTACTGATAATCTGCGGACAACCATTTTCAATGCGAATTGTGCGACTGCAATCCTTGCTGCTATGATTATTTCGTTTGCCATCACACGCCTTCGAAGAAGCCCGATTGAATACATAAGTACCCGTGTACTTTTCATTTCCAAGAATCTCATAGAGCGAATTTTTCCCGAAATCCTGTCCTTTTTTCGTTTTGTAGCCACGGCTATTTAAGACATCGATGATTTTGGAATAACCATAGCCATCGGCATACATTTCAAAGATCAACTTCACCGCTTCGGCTTCGTGCGGATTTATGACGAGCTTTCTATTCTCATCAAGGTCAAATCCTAACGGCGTACAACCGCCTGTGTGCTTACATTGCAACGCTGTTTCATTCATGCCTTTCATGACTTCTCGACCAAGGTTTTTGCTGTAATATTCTGCCATTCCCTCTAAAACCGATTCCATCATGATACTTTCGGGGCTGTCATCCATTCGTTCCAGCACGCTGCACAATCTGACATGATTCTTTTTCAAGCGTTTCTTGTAAATCGCACTATCGTAACGGTCACGGCTGAATCTGTCCAACTTATGTACCAGAACAATGTCAAAGACGCCCTTGCCACTGTCTGCAATCATTTGCTGAAATTGCGGTCGATTGTCGGTGGTTGCACTCCTCGCTTCGTCTGTGTAGGTTGACACAATCTGCCAATGTTGTTGCTTGCAGAACTGATTCATCGCCCGAATTTGGGCATCAATCGATTCGCTTCTTTGATTGTCGCTGGAAAATCTACGTAAAATAGGGGATAGGGGAGCCGATTTTTTATAATTTTCTCATTTTACTTAAAATAGGCAAAAAAAAGAGTGGCTGTGTAGTCACTCATGGGCATAAAATGTGTTAAGTTCAAGGTAATAAGCCAAAGGTTGTCTAGTAGAACATTTCCCTGTGTATTACTCTATTATTTTTTTACCACAATCAAGTACCGATGAATCGTTCCAACAATTCTGCCGTCTTTTTCAACCATTTCTTGCATTTTTAATAGTTGTTCAAAGCATTTGGCCACAGAAAAACCAGGGAATTCCCATTCTATGATATGTGCAAACCAAACAAAAGCTCTTACATCATAAAACACTATAAGGCGACACACTTCATCAGCTTTCACAATGTGAAATCCTGCATTCTCAAAATGTTGGAGTTGCTCTTTAAGATTCAAATCTGGGAATGGCTTTTCAGTTTCAGGTAAGACTAATTCAACCAAATCCCTATCATTTTCACTGCCTACTTGTTCGGTGACAAATACACCATCATTGCGCAACAATCTATAAATTTCCTGTGCATTGAAATTTCCATGACGATTTATTATTAAATCAAATGCCGCATCATCAAACGGAATTTTTGCTGAATTATTACATTCCTTAAAATCAATGCCTAACAGCAAAAGTCTATTCTTGCACAATTTTACATTTGGAGGATAACCTTCTGTTGCCGCCGTTTTCGAATATGGATGATTCAATGACAGCAAGAATTCTCCACCACCTGTATCATAATCTAAAATGTTACTGCTATTGTCAAGATATTGTCTGACAATCTGCTCATAATTCCATGGCAAATCATTTTCTACCTCATATCTGTCATGAATGTGTGAAAAATCCCAACCATGAATGTGCGCAATTTTTTCTTCATATTTCCAAATATTTCTTAAGTATTCTTTATCCATAAGGCTGCTTTCCTTTTAGTAGTAAATTGTTTCTTCAAAAGAATGTAGTTCCTGACAGCATAAGTAATATTTGAGTAATGATCCCCAATGCAACCTGCTATCAGATCTCTAGATCTGCACCGAGTAGTTAATTCGTTTTATCACATTAAACCTCCAAAATTCAATTTATTACACAATTTTTCAGCTGCAATTCATATATCAATTCTTTCAATTTCAGAAAATGCTTTGTTTCGATAAACCAAGTCATCTCTCTCAGTAAATCCCATGTTCTCCCAAAATGCATTTCCTGTTTGATTTCTGCCAAACACTACAAGTGATGCTTTTATAATGCCGATTTTATGGAGAGCATCCATTGCTGTATCTACAAGATGCGTTGCAATCCTCTGATGTCTATAGTCTGGTAATACTGCCGTGTGATAAATATATCCCCTGCGCCCATCGTTACCAACAATGATAGCTCCAACTATTTCATTTTTATTTTCCGCAACAAAGCAAGTATCAGGATTCCTCTGAAGAAACCTGCTTATGCCCTCTTCGGAATCATCAATCGTATTTAACCCCATGCCCTTACATGACATCCACAATCGATAGACATTGCTATAATCACTCATTTTCATAAGTCTTATTTTCATTTTTTCATTTCTCCTAAAATTCC